>Ga0070741_10003989_pt1 | contig 35250 bp, 35 predicted proteins | sample Coa_R1_4_FD_66440 | JGI IMG/M metagenome (GOLD analysis project Ga0070741, IMG submission 66440) | Surface soil microbial communities from Centralia Pennsylvania, which are recovering from an underground coalmine fire - Coalmine... | ecosystem: Environmental > Terrestrial > Soil > Unclassified ... | reverse complement strand
GTAGAACAGGATGCGCTCGGTCGTCGTGGTCTTCCCCGCGTCGATGTGCGCCATGATCCCGATGTTGCGGGTCTTGGCCAGGCGGGCGGCGGTCGTGCTCACGGTGCTCCTTCAGCGGTCTCGGTGCGGGCGCGATCTCGCCCGTCGGTTGTTCGGCGGTGGCCCTGGGGCCAGAGAGGGAATCGACACCTCCCACCCCAGACTTGAGAGGTTTGCCCGGAGTTCCCGGGCGCAGAGATACCTACGTCCAGGCCCCCGGGCGTATTCCCCGACCGCACCATTTGTGGGCATTTGTCACTCGGTAAGCAAATTCTTGCGTTATGCAACGATTTTCTGCTACCAAGCGTGTTGTTCGCTGGGGGTCGGGCGCACTGACAGGACAACAGCGCATCTGACGGACGCTTCCTTGTCGGCCAACTCCCCGGCCTGGGGCCGGGGACCAAGGAGGTAGTGCATGCGCAGAATGATCACCGTGCTGGCCGGGGTCGTCCTGGTGGTCGGCCTGGCCGGACCGGTGGCAGCGGAAGGCAAGACCCATTCGGGCGACCAGCCGATCACCGCCATGAGGGACCACGGCGGTCACGATGGCGGTCACGGCGGCGGCCACGGCGGCCACGGCGGCGGTTGGGGTCACGGCGGCGGGCACCACGACGGTGGCCACCACGGCGACTTCCACCACGGCGGGGGCCACGGCGATTTCCACCATGACCGGGGCCGGTTCGACCACCATCACGACCGCTTCGACAACGACCGTGGCCGGCACTTCCACCACGGCTACTACTACGACCGCTACTACTACGGCGGCTGCGGCTACTACGGCTGCGGCTACCCGTACTACTACGACGACTACTACTACGACGGCTACTACGACTGCGGCTACTACCGGCACCGGTACTACCGGTACGGCCACTACCGCTATCGCTACCGCGGCTGCGGCGATTACGACGACTACTACGGCGGTTGTGGCGACTGCTACTACCACGGGTACGCCGTGACCGACGAGGCCGCACCTGCCCCTGCTCCCGACTCTGCCCCTGTTGCCGACAGCCCCAGTCCCCAAGTGCAGACCATCACCGCCGAGCACGAGGACGAGTCCCCGGCTCCGCCCTCGAAGACGGCACCCCCGGCCCAGGCCGCTCCGGCGCCTGCTCCGGCTCCGTCGTCCTCGGGCGACCAGGCCGCGCCGCCTCCGTCGTCCTCGGACGACCAGGCCGCGCCGGCTCCGGCTCCGTCGGGCCAGGCGAAGCCGGCTCCGGCTCCGTCGAAGAGCTCGTCCGGCGACACCGCCAGCGACGGTCCGACGCGGCGCAAGCCCAACGTCACCGTCCCGCCGCGTAACACCAACCCCGACCGCGACGCCGCTCCGGGCACCGGTCGGGCCCACTACGACAGGCCGCACGGCTGGCACCCGAAGCCGTCCGACACGTCCGATCAGCACTGAACCACCCGCCGAGGGGGCGGCGAGGGGCTTCTGCAGGCGCTCCTCGTCGCCCCTTCGACGCGCCCGGCGCGGGTGGCGCCGCCCCCTTGGCGGCGGTCGGGTGTTCTCTGGCCACAGAACCGCATATGTGGCGGTTACGCGCCCAGAGAACGGTTTCGTCCCGGGCCGAGGGGTCGAGGCTCCGGACACGCCCGTCCCCGTTACTTTCGCGGCGTTTCTCAGGCTACGACCGATTTGGTTGCGCCTGCTAACTAACTCTGGTACATCTGGATTTGTTCGCTGGGGGTCATTGCTAAGGGGCGAGCAAGGAAGGGCCAAGCTCTACAGCGCGTGACGAACACCTTTCCAGAGTTGCGAACACCTCGGGTTCACCGGGGCAAGGAGGGTGTGAATGCGCAGGATTGGTGTCATCTTGGCTGGGGCTGCGCTGGCGCTGGCCCTGGTCTCGCCGGCGGTGGCCGGCGCCACTGAAAAGTCGAGTAGCGGTACCGCGATCACCGCCCAGGGCGTCCACGGCGGCCACGGCGGACACGCACACGGCGGGCACGGTCACGGCGGGCACGGGTTCTCTCGCCACGACCACGGCCGCTTCTTCCGCCACGCCGGCTGCTGGGGCTGCGGCTACCCGTACTGGTACTACGGCTATCCCTACGGCTATGGCTACGGCTACTACGGCTACCCGTACGGCTATTACCGCGGCGGCTTCGGCTGCAACTTCGACTACCCCTGCGGCCCGCCCTACTCCGACTCGGCCCCGCCGTCGGCGCGATCGGGCGGCCAGGCTCCTCCGGCTCAGTGCCAGCCGGCTCGGCCGCAGCAGGCGCAGCCGGGGCAGCAGCCGCAGCCGGCGCAGCCGGCGCAACGGATGCAGCCGGCCCCGAGTCAGTGCCAGCAGCCTCCGGCCGATCAGGGCATGGAGCCGGGGCCCGACCAGGGTCAGCAGCCTCCGGCCGATCAGGGTCAGCCGCCGGCGCCCGCGCCGGGTGGTCAGTACTGATCGACTGACCGGCAAACGGTTTCACGGATAGGGCCGGGAGAGACGGCGGGGCGAGACCCCGCCGTCTCTCCTTTTGTGCCCCGCCTCGCGTCAGGCGACGGCGCCGGCCGAGCGGAGCTTGGCGATCTCGGCTTCCGACAGCCCCCACTCGGCCAAAGCCTCGTCGGTGTCGGCGGCCGGCGCCGACGGGGGCCGGCGGATCTCGCCCGGCGTGCGGCTGAACCGCGGCGCCGGTGCCGGCTGCGTCACGCCCCCCACCTCCACGAAGGTGTTGCGGGCCACGTTGTGCGGATGCTGCGGCGCTTCCTCCAGGGTCAGGACGGGCGCGAAGCAGACGTCGCTCCCCTCCATCAGCTCGCACCACTCGGCCCGGGTCTTCAGCTTGAACAGCGCCGCCACCTTCTCCTTCAGGGCCGGCCACTGGCTGCGGTCCATCTGGGCCGGGAGATCCTGTCCCTCCAGGCCGGTGATCCGGAGCAGCTCGGCGTAGAACTGCGGCTCGATCGAGCCGATGGAGACGTACCGGCCGTCGGCCGTCTCGTAGGCGTCGTAGAAATGGGCGCCGCCGTCGATGATGTTGCGGCCCCGCTCGAGGTCCCACAGGCCCATGGCGTGCATGCCGTGGACCATGGCCATGAGCGTGGCGCTCCCGTCGACCATGGCGGCGTCGACCACCTGGCCCTGCCCTGAGGACTTCGCCTCCAGGAGGGCGCAGACGACGCCGAAGGCCAGGAGCATCCCGCCGCCCCCGAAGTCGCCGACCATGTTGATCGGCGGGACGGGCGGCTGCCCCGGCCGGCCGAAGTGGGCCAGCGCCCCGGCCAGGGCGATGTAGTTGATGTCGTGGCCCGCCATTCCGGCGTAGGGGCCGTCCTGGCCCCAGCCGGTCATCCGGCCGTACACGAGGCGGGGATTGCGGGCCAGGCAGGCGTCGGGGCCGATGCCGAGCCGCTCGGCAACCCCGGGCCGGAAGCCTTCGACGAGGGCGTCGGCCCCCTCGACGAGGCGCAGCGTGAGCTCGATGGCGTCCGGGTGCTTCAGGTCGATGCCCACCGACGGCCGGCCCCGGTTGAGGACGTTGGCCGGGACGGCGTCGACCCCCCGGGGGCCGGTCGGCCGCTCGAGGCGGATCACGTCGGCCCCCATGTCAGCCAGCATCATGCAGGCGAACGGGCCGGGCCCGATCCCGGCGATCTCGACGATGCGGTATCCCTTCAGCGGTCCCATGAGGGAAACGGTACCGTTCGGCGTCGTGCGGATCGCCACTTGGAACGTCAACTCGCTCAAGGCCCGGCTGCCCCACGTGGAGCAGTGGCTGCAGTACGCCCGGCCCGACGTCCTGTGCCTGCAGGAGACCAAGCTGGCCGATGACGCCTTTCCGGTGATGCCGTTCCAGGCGCTGGGCTACGACGTCGCCTTCCACGGCGAGGGGCGGTGGAACGGTGTGGCGATCGCCTCCCGGGTCGGCCTCGACGAGGTCGTGGCCGGGTTCCACGAAGGGCCGGAGGAGGGGCCGGTCGAGGCCCGGCTCATGTCGGCCACCTGCGGAGGCGTGCGGGTGGCGAGCCTCTACGTCCCCAACGGGCGGGAGGTGGGCAGCGAGCACTACGAGCGCAAGCTGGAGTGGCTGGCCGGCGTGGCCGACTGGCTGGCCGCCCGGTACCGGCCGTCGGACCGGCTGGCGCTGTGCGGCGACTTCAACATCGCCCCTTCCGATCGCGACGTCTACGACCCGGCCCGGTTCGTGGGGGCCACCCACGTGAGCAAGCCGGAGCGCGCCGCCCTCGACATGCTGCTGGATTGGGGTCTCGTCGACGCCTTCCGCCAGCTCTACGGCGATGCCCAGTTCTTCACCTGGTGGGACTACCGGGCCGGCGACTTCCACTCCGGCCGGGGCATGCGGATCGACCTGATGCTGCTGACGGAGCCGCTGGCCAAACAGGTGACGTGGGGCATCGTCGACCGCAACGCCCGCAAGGGCAAGCAGGGAGTGCCCTCGGACCACGCTCCCCTGCTCATCGACGTCGACCTGTGAGGCAGCAGGCTCCCGACGTGGTCGGCCCGGAACGGCGGCGTCTCCAGCGCGACCATGGGGGGATGAGCGGACCGCTCTCCCTGCGGAGGCTGGCCACGGCGGCACCGGTCGCCCGGCTGGCCACTGTCGACGCCGACGGCCGCCCGCACCTCGTGCCGTGCTGCTTCGCCCTCGAGGGCGACGTCGCCTACTCGGTCGTCGACCACAAGCCCAAGCGGACGGCGGCGCTGCGCCGGCTCGACAACATCGCCGCCAACCCCGGCGTGTGCCTGCTCGTCGACCACTACGACGACGACTGGTCGGCGCTGTGGTGGGTCCGGTTCGACGGCACGGCCCGGGTCGTGATCGAGGGGCCGGAGCACGAGCGCGCCATCACCCGGTTGATGGCCAAGTACCCGCAGTACCGCGCCACTCCCCCCTCCGGCGCCGTCGTCGCCATCGACGTCACCACCGTGCGCTCCTGGTCGGCCCGGCCGTTCGGCGTTCCCGAGTGACAGGGGCTGTTGATCAGCAACGCCGCCCGGAGCGGGCGGCGGCGAAGGCGGCCTGGAAGCGGGCGGTGATCTCGGCCTGGATCGCCTTCGGGGCGTAGGACCGCCGGCCGTAGAGGCCGTCGTAGCGTTGGAGGAGGTCGGGGCGGACGCCGGCCAGCCAGCCGAGGTAGTGCTCCTTCACGCCGGGCCGGAGGTGCAGCACGATCGGGCTCGCCGTCTCCACGCCGGCCTCGACCAGCGCCCGGGCCAGGGCCTCGAGCTGGGCGGGGCTGTCGGAGATGCCGGGCAGGATCGGCGCCGCCAGCACCCCGGCCGGGACGCCGGCCTCCCGCAGCCGGGCCAGCGCCTCCAGCCGCCGCCGGGGGTGGGGCGTGCCCGGCTCGGAGAGCCTCCACACCTCGTCGTCGACGGTGCCGACGGAGAAGGCGGTCTGCACCCGGGTGCGGCGGGCGGCGTCGGCGAGGACGTCGAGGTCGCGCAGGATCAGCGTCGACTTCGTCAGGATCGAGAACGGGTTGCGGGCCTCGCCCAGCACCTCGACGATCCCCCGGGTCAGGCGGTACTTCCCTTCGCAGCGCTGGTAGGGGTCGGTGTTGGTCCCCATGGCGATGAGCTCCCCCGCCCACCGCTTGGCCGCCACCTCCGCCCTGACCCGCTCGACGGCGTTGACCTTCACGACGATGCGCCGGTCGAAGTCGTCGCCGGTGTTGAGGTTCAAATACCCGTGCGTCGGCCGAGCGAAGCAGTACGAGCATCGATGCGAGCAGCCCCGGTAGGCGTTGATCGTCCAGCGGAACGACAGGCGGGATTGCGGCGGTACGGCGTTGATCACCCGCTGGGCTCGGACCTCGAGGAACTCGAGACCGCGGAACTCGCCGTGACCCGCCCGCCAGGCGGGGGCCTCCTCCTCGAACAGCGCCTGCTGCGGGCCGGTGCTCTCGTCGGCCAGCCGCCAGCGGAGCTGCGTCCGTGCCTCGTCCGATGCCCCGGCCATAGCCGGGTATGCTAGCCGAACATGCGTTCGGTGTCGAGGCCGGGTCAGCCGGCGGCGAGGCGCTCCCGGACCAGCGCCGAGACCGTCTTGCCGTCGGCCCGGCCGGCCACGCGGGCGGTCACGGCCTTCATGGCCGGGCCCATGGCCGCCATGCCGGAGAAGCCGCCCTCCGCCAGCACCTCGTCGACGATCGACTGCAGCTCTTCGGGGGTCAGGGCGGCCGGCAGGTAGGCGGCGAGGACTTCGCCCTCGGCCAGCTCCCGGTCGGCCCGGTCGGCCCGGCCGGCGTTGCGGAAGGCCTCGGCCGCCTCCTCCCGCCGCTTCACCTGCTTGGAGAGGATCTTCAGGATCTCGTCGTCGTCGAGGTCCCGGGCCTCCTTCCCGGAGACCACCGCCTCCTGCACCGCCGCCAGCGCCATGCGCAGGGCGGAGGTGGCGAGCTCGTCGCGCCGCTTCATGGCGGCGGTGAGGTCCTCGCGCAGCCGCTCGGCCAGCATCGGCCCCGCCCCTCCCTCAGCCGCTCTGGTTCGGGCCGACCCGGTCGACGCTGATCCGCAGCAGGACGCGCCGTTCCCGTTCCATGGCCGCCCGGTAGTCGTCCCAGTCGGGGTGCTCGCCGGCCACCCGCCGGTAGTACTCGACGAGGCCCTCCATGGCCTCGGGGAGCGACACGATCACCGCCCGCCCGTCGACGAGGACCCACTGCCCGTAGAAGCCGTCGCTCATCACGCACAGCGACGCCCGGGGATCGCGCCGGAGGTTCTTCGTCTTGATCGCCGTCTCCCGGGTGCTGACGACGACCATGCCCTCGGGATCGACGTCGGCCGCCACGGGCGACATCTGGGGGCTGCCGTCGGCCCGATAGGTGGCGAGCACCGCGTGGTGGTTCTTGCGGATGAAGTCTCGGGCAGTGTCGGCGTCCATGGGGCCCGACGCTACTCCGACGCGAGAAGACCCCGGTTGCCCGGGGCCTTCCGTCGTCTCTCGGAGCCGGCTCACATCTCGGTCAGCTGGGGCTCCTTCGTGCTCCACTGGCCGTCGAATCCGGTCGACGACGTCGATCCGGAGCCTCCGCCCATGGAGCCGGAGATCTTCTCCTTCATCTGCCCCATGCTGGCCTGGGCCTTCTCCCACGGCCCTCGCCCGGCCCGGGAACCGGCCAAGAATCCGAGACCGAACAGTGCCAGCGTCTTCGGGCGAAACAGCTTCATGGCGTCTCCTTCGCGGCGTCCTCGTCAGTCCCTGTCCGCCAAACCTTCCCCCACCCCGGAGTCGGCAAACCGCGGGTCCCGCCGGGGTCAGACGCCGGCGGCCAGGCCCTCGCAGCGGGGGTCGGACGCCGCCGTCAGCCCGCCCTCGTCGATCCGGACGGCGTGGGCGTGGCCCATGCAGTCGTCGAAGGGGCCGACGGGGACGAGCCGGTGGCCGCGGTCGCTCAGGCCCTGGAGGACGGCGGCCGGGAACCGGTCCTCGATGCGGACGGAGAAGTCCCCGGGATCGACGACCCAGCGGGGTGCGGCGAGGGCGGCGGCGGGGTCGTCGCCGTCGTCGACCAGACGGGCGAGGAGCTGGACCTGGGTCTGGAGCTGGCCGTCGGCGCCCATCGTGCCGAACACCAGCCACGGCTCCCCCGCCCGCCGGGCCAGGGCGGGCATGAGCGTGTGCAGCGTCCGCTTGCCGGGGGCGAGGACGTTGACGTCGCCGGGGTCGAGGCTGAAGTACGCCCCCCGGTTGTGGAGGTTGATCCCGAGCTCCGGGACGGTGACGCCGCAGCCGAAGCCGTTGTAGTTGGACTGGATGAGGCTGACGCAGAGCCCGGCGCCGTCGACGGCGCAGAGGTAGGCGGTGTCACCCCCGACCCCCCGGGCCGCTCCCCCGACCCGGGCGCGGTCGCCGGCCAGGCCGGCGGCGACGGCTTCCGCCCGGTCGGGGTCGGCCAGCACACCGGGCGGGAGCCGCATGTGGGCCGGGTCGGTGAGGTGGGCGTCCCGTTCGGCCAGCGCGGCGGCGACGGCCTCGATCAGCCGGTGCTGGCGCTCCGGCCCGTCCGGCGGCAGCGGGCCGGCCCGGTCGAGGAGGTGGAGGGCGAGCAGGGCGGCCGATCCCTGGCTGTTCGGGGGCAGTTCGGCCACGGTCACGTCGCGGTAGCGACCCTCGAGGGGCTGGACCCAGTCGCCCCGGTGGGCGGCGAGGTCTTCGGCCCGCAGCAGCCCGCCGAGGCGCTCGACGTGGGCGGCGACCGCCGCCCCGACCTTCCCCCGGTAGAAGGCGTCCGGCCCCCCGTCGCCCACGGCCCGGAGCGTGCCGGCGAGTTCGGGCTGCCGGAGGCGGACGCCGGGGGCGGCCTTGCCGTAGACGGCCTCCCAGGCGCCCCAGCGGGGATCGGCCGGTCGGCCGGCGGCGATGCGGGCCGCGCCGGCGGCGGTGAGGGGGAAGCCATCGGCGGCGTAGGCGATGGCCGGCTCGACCAGCGTGGCGAACGGCCGGCTGCCGAAGCGGTCGAGGAGGGCGAACCAGGCGTCGACCGCGCCGGGGACGGTGATCGGGAGGGGGCCGTCGCCGGGCATCCCCGTCGCCGCGGCGGCGGGGCCCGGCCGCAATGCCGCGATGCGGTCGAGCACCGCCTCCGGGGTGGCCGCCGCCGGCGCTCGGCCGGAGCCGTTGTAGCCGTGGAGCGCGCGTCCGTCCCAGATCAGGGCGAAGCAGTCGCCGCCGATGCCGCAGCTGTAGGGGGCGACCACGCCGAGGACGAGGTTGGCGGTTATGGCGGCGTCCATGGCGTTGCCGCCGTCGTGGAGGACGGCGGCACCGGCCAGCGTGGCCAGGTAGTGGGGCGTGGCGACGGCGGCCGTGGCGAACCGCCGGGCCTCGGGCCTCGGCGCCACGGCCGTCCGGGGGTGGTCGGTCAACCCTCGCCGCTCCGGTGCAGCTCGGCGGTGAGGTGGCCCTGGAGCGGTTGGCCCACCGCCGCCAGTTCGACCTCGTAGCGCAGGACGCCGGGGCCGACGAGCTCGAAGCGCCGGTGGAGCCCGTCGACGTCCTTGGCCGTCGTCGCCCGCCCGATCGACGTGGCCACGAGGTCGATGACCCCGCCGTCGACCGTGCCCTCCTCGATCTCGGCCACGCCGGTGGGATGGGCCAGCACCACCTCGAGCCGACCGGCGGGCTTGGGCCGCCAGTAGCCGGTCTCGGCGTGGAGCGGACGCTGGTCGTCGAGCGCCCACGTCCGCTGCTGGTAGGCGAGGAACGGCTTGCCCGGCACGGCGGTGAAGCGGATCTCCTCGCCGTAGTCGAAGGAGGCGATCGTCGGATAGACGCCCCGCCCCTCGCCGCGCCAGGCCCCGATGAGGAAGGCGATGGGTTCGACGTCGGGATGCATCTGCCCGCGACGCTACCGCCGGCGGGGGCGGAGGGACGGCGTCAGGAAGAGCGGCGGGCCGGGCCGGTCAGGCGGCGGCGCTGAACGTGCAGACGAGCGTGCAGCGTTCTTCGCCGTCGAGCATGCAGCGGGGCTGCTGGATCAGCACGTGTTCGCCGAAGTAGTCGGCCGTGCCGGCGACGAACCCCTCGGCCAGGGCGCAGAGGCGCCGCGACGAGCGATAGCCGAGGACGAGGCCCCCCGGCGGCTCCACTTCCAGGACCTCGAGGTCGAGGGGCCCGGCGTCGGCGTTGGCCGGCGGGCCGCCCGGGTGGAGGATGGCGTTGAGGGTGAGCAGGAACGACTCGGCACTGTGGTGGGGAGTGAAGATCAGCGGGTACCGCTCGGCCAGCAGCGGGACCGCCGCCTGCCCGAACCACCGCAGCCGGTCGTCGGCGTCCTGGGCCGGGTCGACCGGCAGGGTCGCGAGGAGTCGGAAGAGGTCCTCGTCCGGGTACTTGTCGAAGGGCAGGTAGCCCCCGGTGTCGACCTTGGCCAGCATCGCCGTCCACGCGCCCGGGCCGAAGCGGCGGCTCACCGCTTCCTCGAGCAGGTTGAAGATGATGCCGGTCACGCCGACTGAGTTCGACGGAGAGTGGTCAAGTACCTCGCGAGCTGCCACAGGGTGCCAGTGTTAGCACGCCCGGACATTCTGCTCGCGGATCGAACACCAGTTCGTGGCTACCGCCGGCATCCTCGCCTCGATCCGACGAGATCGGCCGCCGCATCGCCGAGGGCTACGCCCGGGTCGTCGTGCCGGCGACCCGCATCCGACGCGACATTCCCAGTGAGGTAGGGCTTGACGAAGAGGACGGGATGCCGAGGGCTTGTGTCCTCAGCTTCGACAATATGCGGGTCGTCCCGAAGGCAATGCTGACGGGGCGGCTCACCCGGTTGGGAGTCGAGCGGGATGGTCCAGGTCGGCGCTGCCCTTCGAAGTGCTAAAGGGTGCGCATTCGGCCGACCGGTCGGAGTGCCCGGAGCGGGACTCGAACCCGCACGCCCTTACGGACAGCGCATTTTGAGTGCGCGGAGTCTTCCATTCCTCCATCCGGGCTTTTGGCTAATTCCGGCGGGATGATTTGTCCAATCGGAATCGGGCGTCTTCTATGGTAGCTGGTTTCGGCGATCCCGCCTTCTCCGCCGCCCAGGCGTTGCGGAGCATGCGCTCGAAGCCGTAGGCCACCAACGAGGTGGCGGCCTGGACCAGCAGGCCGAAGGCGGCTTCGGCCCGCTCCCCCTCCTCGTGGGGGTCGAGGCCGGCGGCCCGCAGCGGCTCCACGACATACTTCGTGTAGAGCTGGACGGCCCCGGCGGCGACCTCCTGCATCGTCCCGATCTGGAGCCGGGCCAGCTGCATGAACTCCTCCATCGGGAGCCCCACACCGAGCAGGCTCAACAGCATCTTGACCGCCCGGACGTCGGCGCCGGTGTAGTAGGCGCCGCCGCTGCCCTGCCGGGCACGGATGACCCCCGACGCCTCCAGCGAACGGAGCACCGCCAGCGGCACCCTGGTGCGGTCGGCCAGTTCCTGGGGAGCGAGGTGCTCGTCGTCGGCCACCGGCGGCAGCGGCGGCGCGGTGCGCTGGGCGTCGGCGTGGTGGCGGGCCAGGAGGCCGGCGATCGCCTTGAGCGAGTAGCCCTTTGCTTTCAGCTCCCTGATCGTGCGGAGCCGTTCCAGGTGCCGGTCGTCGTAGAGTGCGACCCGACCGTCACGGCGCGGCGGGTCGAGCAGACCTTTGGTCTGGTACGAGCGCAGCAGCTCCACGCTCACGCCGCCGGCCGCGGCCAGCTCCTCGACCCGGTAGGCCACGGGCCCCCTCCGTCGTCCTTTCGTCGAAACGTAACACGTAATTGTCGAATCGTTGGTCTCGCCTATGTAACCCTGTCGCCGGGGTCGCGGTCGGAAGCCTGAATACGTCGAGAGGAGAAGCCGAGGCGTGGGCGTCGCCATCATCTTCCCGGGCCAGGGGACGCAGGGTGCTGCCATGGGGGCGCCCTGGCGTGACCACCCGGCCTGGAACGTCGTCGAGCGGGCCGAGGCGGCCCTCGGCGAGCCATTGGCCCACCTGCTGCTGGCGGAGTCGGCCGAGGAGCTGGCCCGCACCCGGGAGTCGCAGCTGGCGATCCTGTTGACGTCGCTCGTCGTCTGGGAGGCGACCGGCTCCCGACTGCCGCCGCCGGTGGCGTTCGCCGGCCACTCGCTGGGCCAGATCACCGCCTTGATCGCCTCGGGCGCCCTGCCGTTCGACGATGGCATCCGCCTCGCCGCCCTCCGGGCCGAAGCCACCCAGGCCGCCGCCGACCGCCACCCCGGCCGGATGGCCGCCGTCCTCGGCGTGGACGAGCAACGGGCCCTCGAGGCCTGCGAAGCCGGACCGGACGAGTGCTGGCTGGCCAACGACAACGCGCCGGGCCAGATCGTCATCGCCGGCACGCCCTCGGGCATGGAACGGGCGGCGAAGGCCGCCGCCGAGCTCGGCATCCGCCGGGTCATGCCGCTCAAGGTCGGCGGAGCGTTCCACACGCCGCTCATGGCCGAGGCGGCCGCCGCCGTGGCCCCGATGCTGGCCGAGATCACCTTTCTCGCCCCGGCGGCGCCGATCGTCTCCAACGACGACGCCCGCCCCTACCGTGGCGCCGGCGGTTGGGCCGAGCGACTGCAGCGCCACCTGGTGTCCCCCGTCCGCTGGCGGGCGTCGATGACCACCCTGGTCAACGAGCTCGGTGCCACCACGCTGGTCGAGGTCGGCTTCGGCTCGATGCTGGCCGGCCTGGCCAAGCGCTGCGTCCCCGGCGTCCCTGTCCTCGGTGTCGCCACCCCCGACGACATCGCCCCCCTCTCGGAGGTCCGCCCGTGATGGATGCCGTGCCGGTTCCCGGCGAGGTTCTCGCCGTTCCCGAGCGCGTGATCGTTGCGCCCGCTGTCGGTGTCTTCCGCCCGTTGGCGGAGACCGACCTCGAACGCACGGAGGCAGGTGAACTGATTCTGGCCGGACAGGCCATCGGCGTGGTCGAGGGGCCGGGCTCCTCCACCCCCGTCCGCAGCCCGTTCGGGGGCTTCCTCGTCGGGATGCTCGCCCACCGTGGCGAGCGCGTCCGGGAGGGCCAGCCGGTCGCCTGGCTCCGGCTGGCGTGACCGCCGGCGAAGGCTCGGGGCCGCGCCGGGCCGCCGTGGCCGGCTGGGGCCTGGCCATGCCCGAGGGCCGGCTGACCAACGCCGACCTCGAGGCCCGGGACATCGGCACCAGCGACCAGTGGATCCTCGAACGCACCGGGATCTCCGAGCGTCGCATGTGCGCCCCGGACGAGACGACCGCCGGGCTGGCCATCGCCGCCGGCAACGCCGCCATCAAGTCGGCCGGGATCACCCCGGGTGACCTCTCCATGGTGATCGTGGCCACCTGCACGCCGGAGCAGCCGATCCCCGAGACGTCGTCGTTCGTGGCCGAGGGGCTCGGCGTCCGCTGCGGCGCCTTCGACGTCGGGGCGGCCTGCGCCGGCTTCAGCTACGGGCTCGTGGTCGCCGCCGGCCTCGTGGCGGCCGGCACCGACGCCCCCATCCTCCTCATCGGGGCCGAGAACCTCACCCGGGTCGTCGACCCGTTGGAGCGGGGCACGGTCATCCTCTTCGGCGACGGCGCCGGGGCGGCTGTCATCGCCCCGTCGATGGGCGGAGCCGGCGGGCCGGGCCTGCTCGCCTGGGACATGGGGGCCGACGGCTCGGCCGCCCACCTGATCGAGATCACCGCCGGCGGCAGCCGCCAGCCGACGACCGCCGAGACCGTGGCCGCCGGCGACCACTGGATGAAGATGGACGGGCCCGAGGTCTTCCGGCGGGCGGTGCGGGTCGTGGTCGAATCCTCGAACGCCGCCCTGGCCCGGGCCGGCCTCACCGCCGACGACGTCGACTGGTTCCTGCCCCACCAGGCCAACGCCCGGATCGTCACCGCCGCCGCCAGCCGGCTGAAGATCCCGGCCGAACGGTGCATCGTCAACATCGGCCGTTTCGGCAACACGTCGGCCGCCTCGATCCCGATCGCCCTGGCCGAGGCGGCCGACGAGGGCCGGCTGGCCGCCGGCGACATCGTGCTGTCCTGCGGGTTCGGGGCCGGCATGACCTGGTCGAGCGCCGTGCTCCGCTGGGGCCGTCCGGCGGGATGGGCATGAGCCCGGATCCGGGCACCGCCGGCGGGACCCGCCGCGTGGTGCTCGTCACCGGCGGCTCCCGGGGCATCGGCCGGGCCTGCGCCCTGGCGCTGGCCGCCGCCGGCCACCGGGTCGGGCTGTGCTACCGGGCCGACAAGGAGGGGGCGGCCGAAACCGCCGCCGCCATCGGCGACCTCGGCGGCGAGGCGCTGGCCGTGGCCGCCGACGTCGCCGACCCGGCGGCCGTCGACGGAGCGGTGAAGGAGATCGAGTCGGCCTGGGGGCCCGTCCAGATCCTGGTCAACAACGCCGGCGTGACGCGGGACGGGCTGCTCCTGCGCATGACCGACGACCAGTGGGGCGACGTGCTGCGCACCAACCTCGACGGCGCCTTCTACGCCATCCGGCGGGTGGCGCCCGGAATGGTCCGGAGCCGGTACGGCCGGATCGTCAACGTCGGCTCGGCGTCGGGGGCCACCGGCTCGGCGGGCCAGGTCAACTACGCCGCCGCCAAGGCCGGGCTGCTGGGGCTCACCCGGTCGGTGGCCCGGGAGCTGGCCTCCCGCAACATCACCTGCAACCTCGTCGCCCCGGGGCCGATCGCCACCGCCATGCTCGACGCCCTGCCCGACGACCGCCGGGCCGACCTGGCCGCCATGGTGCCCCTGGCCCGCCTCGGCACGCCCGACGAGGTCGGGGCCACCGTCGCCTTCCTGTGCTCCGAGGCGGCCGGGTATATAACCGGGGCCGCCATTCCGGTCGATGGCGGGCTCTCCATGGGGCACTGACCCGATCTCACACCACCAAAAGGAGAAAGCAATGGATCGCGCCGAGGCGTTCGCCATTCTGAAGGAGGCGGCGGTCGAAGTCCTGGCCGTCGACCCGTCGGCCGTCACCGAGGAAGCCCGTTTCAAGGAGGACCTCGACGCCGACAGCCTGGATCTCGTCGAGTTCGTCATGGCCCTCGAGGAACGGTTCGACATCTCCGTCCCCGAAGAGGACCTCGACGGTGTCGACACCGTCGGCCAGGCCCTGACGCTCGTGCTCGGCAAGCTGGGCGCCAACGCATGAGCAGCACCGCGGTCGCCGGCACCGGGGCGTCGGCGGACGACCTCGACCATCGCCATCGGCCCCGGGTCGTCGTGACCGGCCTCGGGTTGAAGACCCCGGCCGGCAACGACGTCGCCACGTTCTGGGAGACGCTGCTGGCCGGGCGGTCGATGGCGGCCGACATCACGAGCTTCGACACCACCGGCCTCCCCGTCCGCTTCGCCTGCCAGGTGAAGGACTTCGACGCCGTCGAGTACTTCGGGCCCAAGGAGGTCCGCCGGGTCGACCGCAACGCCCAGCTCGGCTTCGCCGCCGCCATCGATGCCGTCCGCTCCGCCGGCGAACCGGGCGCCGATCCGGCCCGCTGCGCTGTGGTGGCCGGGATCGGCATCGGCGGGCTGGGCACACTGGAGGACCAGGAGAAGGTGCTCATCGAGCGGGGCCCGACCCGGGTGACGCCGTTCCTGGTGCCGATGATGATGCCCAACGCCACCCCGGCCATCGTGGCCATGGAGCTGGGATGGACGGGCCCCAACGTCTGCGTCGCCACCGCCTGCGCCGCCGGCAGCCACGCCGTCGGCGAAGGTGCCCGGCTGATCCGGGACGGCGCCGCCGACGTCGTGCTGGCCGGCGGCGCCGAGGCGGTGGTCGTGCCGATCGCCATCGCCGCCTTCGCCCGCATGGGGGCGCTGTCGGGCCGCCACGACGATCCGGCGTCCGCCTCCCGGCCGTTCGACGTCGACCGGGACGGCTTCGTCATCGGCGAGGGCGCCGCCTTCCTCGTGCTGGAGCGGCTCGACCGGGCCCGGGCCCGGGGGGTCCCCATCCTGGGCGAGGTCCTCGGCTACGGCCGCAACGCCGACGCCTACCACATCACCGCCCCGTCGCCGGGTGGTTCGGGCGCCACCGCCTGCATGCAGCTGGCCCTCGACGACGCCGGCCTCGCGCCGTCGGCCATCGCTCACGTCAACGCCCACGGCACCTCGACGCCGCTCAACGACGCCTCCGAGGCCGAGGCCATCGTCAAGGTCTTCGGCGGATCGCCGCCGCCGGTCACGTCGACCAAGGGCGTCACCGGCCACCTCATCGCCGCCGCCGGGGCGGTGGAGGCCGCCGCCTCGATCCTCTCGCTGCGGGACGGGTTGGTGCCCCCGACCGCCAACCATCAACGGACCGATCCGGAGGTCGCGCTCGACGTCATCGCCGGTGCCCCCCGTCCGCTTCGGGGGCCCGTGCTGTCGAACTCCTTCGGGTTCGGCGGCCACAACGCCACGCTGGTGTTCGGGCCGATCGACGGCTGATGACGCTCTCCCTCGAACCGGGTGGTGGCGGACTGTCGCTCGGACTGCCGGTGGCCGGCGGGGCCAGCGCCGCCGCTATCGCCGCCCTCCGCCCGCTCGAGGGACGCGACGTCGCCCTGTTCCGGCTCGACGGCGGCAAGCACCGCGGCGCCATCGGCCCGCCGGAGGGCGTGGTCCTCGAGCGCCTCGTCACGCTGGCCCTGGACCTGGGGCTGCCCATCGTCGGCGTCCTGGCCACGTCGGGGGCCGACATCCACGAGGGCGTGGCCTCGCTCCACGCCTGGGGGCGGGTGGCCCGCCAGGTGTCGAAGGCGTCGGGGATCGTCCCGATCGTCTTCGCCGTGGTCGGGCCGTGCACGTCGGGGCCGGCCCTCATGCTGGGGCTGGCCGATCACGTCGTCATGACGCCCGATGCCTTCGCCTACGTCAGCGGGCCGGAGGCGGTGGCGGAGTTCACCGGGGTCGGGATCGACCGGGTCGGGCTGGGCGGCGCCGCCGTCCACGACGCCCGGACGGGCGTCGCCTCGCTGGTGGCCGCCGATGAGGAGGACGCCCTTTTGGCCGTGGCCGACCTGCTCTCCTACCTGCCGGCCAACCATCTCGAGGACCCGCCCCTCTCCGAGTGCGAGGTCGACGACCCCCTCGACCGGCCCTGCCGGCGGGCGGCCGAGGTGGTGCCGGATGTCGCCCGGGCCACCTACGACGTGCGCACCGTGCTGGCCGACGTCCTCGACGAGGGATCGCTGCTCGAGGTGCGGGCCCGGTACGCCTCCAACATGGTGACGGCCTACGGCCGCCTCGGCGGCCGGCCGGTGGGGGTGATCGCCAACCAGCCCCACGTGCGGGCCGGCACGCTCGACATCGAGGCGTCCCGCAAGGCCGCCCGGTTCGTGCAGCACTGCGACGCCTTCAACCTGCCCGTCCTCACCTTCGTCGACACTCCCGGCTTCGAACCGGGCAAGGACCTCGAATGGCGGGGCATGATCCGCCACGGCGCCGAACTGGTCCACGCCTATGCCGCCGCCACCGTCCCCCGGATCTGTCTCGTGCTGCGCAAGGCCTACGGCGGCGCCTACATCGTCATGGACTCCCGGGAACTCGGCAACGACGCCTGCTTCGCCTGGCCCGGTGCCGAGATCGCCGTCATGGGGTCGAAGGGGGCGGTGCAGATCCTGTTCGGCAAGCGCCTCGCCGCCATCGACGATCCGCGATTGCGGGAGAGGGAGCGGGCCGCCCTCGAGGCCGAGTACGACCGCCGGTTCTGTTCCCCGGCCGAGGCGGCCGAGCGGGGCCTGGTCGACGAGGTCATCGACCCTCGGGACACCCGGCGCGTCCTCGGCGCCGCCCTCGCCGTCCACGCTCGCAAGCGGGAGACGGCGGTGGCCCGCAAGCATTCGATCTCGCCCTGCTGAGGCCGTCGAAAGGGAGGCTCCCATGTTGCTGGAAGGCAAGCGCGTCCTCGTGACCGGCGTCCTGACCGACACCTCGATCGCCTTCTCCGTGGCCCGCTGTGCCCAGGAGCAGGGCGCCGAGATCGTGCTGACGTCGTTCGGACGGGCCATGAGCCTGACTCGCCGCGTCGCCCGCCGGCTGCCGGCCGAACCCGACGTCCTGGAGCTCGACGTCTCCGATCCGTCGCACCTGCAGGCGGTGGGCGCGGAGCTGGAGCGGCGCTGGGGACGGCTCGACGGAGTGCTGCACGCCATCGGGTTCGCCCCCGAGGCGTGCCTGGGCGGCGACTTCCTCCGGGCCGGATGGGATGACGTCGCCACCGCCGTCCACGTGTCGGCGTACTCGCTGAAGGCCCTGGCCGAGATGGCCCTGCCGCTGATGAAGGGCTCCTCCACCGCCGACGGACGGGGTGGCGGCTCGATCGTGGGGCTCGACTTCGACGCCACGGTCGCCTGGCCGGCCTACGACTGGATGGGCGTGGCCAAGGCCGCACTGGAGTCGACCTGTCGCTATCTGGCCCGGGACCTCGGCCCGGCCGGCGTCCGGGTGAATCTGGTGGCCGCCGGGCCGCTGCGGACCGTGGCGGCCAAGTCGATCGCCGGGTTCGAGAAGTTCGAGGACGCCTGGGCGGCCCGGGCGCCGCTCGGCTGGTCCATCACCGATCCGGAACCCGTCGCCCGGGCCTGCGTGGCGCTGCTGTCGGACTGGTTCCCGGCCACGACCGGCGAGATCGTCCACGTCGACGGCGGCTACCACGCGATAGGGGCCTGACGGCCCCTCTCGCCCATCCTGGCGGCTCCGCCGCCCCGGGCGGAGCCCCAACCCGCCCTCCTCCGGAGCATGGGGCCCCTGCCCCATGCCCGGCCGTCCCCTTCTAATAGTTCACGTGGACGTAGATGTCCTCGAGGTTGTTGGCGGCCGCACTGGAGTCGAGGGCGCTGGCCTTGGAGTCGATGGCCACGAAGCGGCCGTCCATGCTGAGGGCCGGGCTGTAGCTGTCGCCGTCGCCCTGGGCGCCGTTGGTGGAGGTGATCCGGGTCGTCGTGCCCGTCTGGAAGTCGTGGACGAACACGTCGGTGCACGGCGTCTGGGCGCAGTTGGAGCCGTTGGTGTCGCCCGGGACGAGCGTGTTGACGTCGGACCAGAAGGACACGAACCGGCCGTCCTGGCTGATGGTGGAGTCGGCTCCGACGTTGCTGCTTCCCGTCGTGCCGGTGGCCTGCGCTCCGCCGCTCTGGACGCTCGCCTGATCGACCGCGCCGGTCTGGAGGTCCTTCCGGTAGACGTCCTTGTCGCCGCCGGCGTCGGCCGGGTTGAAGTTGGTGGCCTTGGAGTCGAAGGAGACGTACCGGCCGTCGGCGCTGACCGAGGGGCTCTCGCTCGACTTGTTGCCCGGTGCCCCGCTCGGGTCGGAGCTGACCACGGTCATCTGGCCGGTGTCGAGGTTGCGCATGAGCACCTGGCTCGTGCCGGTGAGCCCGGAGGCCAGGTTGGTGGCCGTCGACTGGAAGGCGATCTCATGCCCATTGCCGCTCAGGCTCGGCCGGTTGGAAGCGCCGTTCCCCATACTCCCGTCGGGCGCCGTGCTGACCGGGGACACCTGGCCGGTGGCCACGTTGTAGAGGAAGACGTCGTCGGCGTTGTTGCTGTCGCCGCCGGTGCAGGTCTGCTTCGGTGGGCCACCGAACAGCGCGCCGAGCAGCCCGCCGCCTCCGCCGGTGGTGGTGCACTGGCCCGGGGCGACGAGGTTGCTGGCCGCCGACTCGAAGGCGACGTACTGACCGTCGCGGCTGACGACCGGCCGCCGGCTGTCGCCGTTGGCCTGGGCGCCGTTGTAGCCCTTGCTGATGAGCGTCATCGTGTTGGTCTGGCGGTCGAACAGGAAGGCGTCGGCGTGGCCGTTGGTGTCGCCCGCCACGAGGTTGTCGGCGCTGGACCAGAAGGCGACGTAGCGGCCGTCGGCCGAGATCGTGGCCCGCTGGCTGCCGCAGGGGTTCTGTTCCGTCGTCGTCGATGCGGGGCAGGCACCGTTGGAGTCGGCGTCGGGAATGTGGGCCCGCTCGCCGTTGGGGCCGTTGCTGATCCGCTGCATGGTGCCGGCGACCCGGTCGTAGAGGTAGATGTCACGGATGCCCACGGCGTCGGCGGTGCCGCCCAGGACCCGCTTGCCGTCGGAGTCGAAGACGAGGTAGCGGCCGTCGGCGCTCATCCAGGGCCGGTAGGCGTTGCCGCCGCCGGCGGAGGCCTTGGCCAGAACGCTGGTCGTGCCGGCCGGGCCCCAGTCGACGTTCTCGGCCGGGGGCGGGGTCACGCCGCCGCCCGGGGCGCCGGGATTGCCGGGGGTTCCCGGGCTACCGGGGGCGCCGGGGGTTCCGGGGGTGGGGCCACCACCGGGGGTGCCGGGCGTCGCCACCGGGGTGAGCGGGGCGGTCTGCTGGGGGGCGGCGGCCATGCCGACGATGGCCCGGTTGAGGTGCACGTTGCCCGTCGAGCCGAAGAAGCTGGCGTCGCCGAAGGAGAAGATGCCGCCGTCGGCCGCCACCAGCCAGTAGCCGGCGCCGGTGGCCGTCGTCGCGATCCCGACGACGGGCGACTTGAGGGCCTTGCCGCCCATCGAGCCGTGGAAGATCGCGTCGCCGAAGGCGTGGACGGTGCCGTCGGCGCCGGCCAGGTAATAGCCCTGGCCGTCGGGCGTGGCGGCGATGCCGACGATCGGCGAGCGCAGGCCGGCGTTGGCCGCCGAGCCGTAGAACTGGGCGTCGCCGTAGTTGAAGATGCCGCCGTCGGAGGCCACGAACCAGTAGCCGTGGCCCGTGGGGGTGGCGGCCATCCCCACGATCGGCTTCGCCAGGTTGGCCGCCCCGGCCGAGCCGTAGAAGCCGGCGTCGCCGAAGGAGAAGATGCCGCCGTCGGAGGCCACGAACCAGTAGCCGTGCCCGGTGGGTGACGCCGCCATCCCCACGATCGGCCGGTTCAGCCGCATGTTCCCGGTCGATCCGAAGAACTGGGCGTCGCCGAAGGAGAAGACGCCGCCGTCGGAGGCCACGAACCAGTAGCCGTGGCCGGTCGGCGTGGGCGCCATCCCGACGATCGGCTGGTTCAGCCGCAGGTTCCCGGTCGAGCCGGCGAACTGGGCGTCGCCGAAGGAGAAGATCCCGCCGTCGGAGGCCACGAACCAGTAGCCGCGGCTGGTCCCGCCGGTCGCCGCCAGGGCCCGGATCCCATTGGGCAGGGTGGGCGCGAGGGCAAGGGCCAGGGTGGCGAGAACACCTATCAGGCGGGAACGGCGCCGGACGCGAATCATCAAGGGCACCTCGGGGGAGAGCCGGTCTGGTCCGTCGTCACTTTTCTTCGCCGAGGCTCCTGTTTCCTTCCCCGCTCTCCCCCCGAGATCCTCAAGGGCGGTCGAGAGGCACGTTTGCCCGAAACGCCCCCCTCAGCCGAGAGCCTTCAGGGCGCTCGGCACCGTGTCCTTGGGGCTGATCTTGTAGAAGGGCTCGACGATCTTCCCCTGCTCGTCGACGACGAAGGCAGAGCGGACGATCCCCATGTACTTCTTCCCGTACATCGACCGCTCCCCCCAGGCCCCGTAGGCGTCGGCCACGGCGTGGTCGGGGTCGGACAGCAGGCTGAAGCCCAAGCCGTACTTCGTGTCGAACTTGGCCTGGGCGGCGGGCTTGTCGGGGCTGATCCCGATCACGGTGGCCCCCGCCACCTCCAGCGGTTCCCGGGCGTCGCGCAGGGAGCACGCCTGGGTGGTGCAGCCCGGCGTGTCAGCCCGGGGGTAGAAGTAGACGATCACCTTCCGCCCCCGCAGGTCGGACAGGCGGACGGTGTCGCCGTGCTGGTCGGGCAGGGCGAAATCGGGGGCGGGATCCCCAGCTTTGAGGGTCATTGTCCTCATCCTCCTCGGATCGGTGTACCAGGACGATACGACCCTACCGGCGGGGTGCGACAAGAACCCCCTGCCTCCGGCGACGGGCAACAGACCCTCCACCGCGACCCGCCCGATCCAACCGGCGTTCCTTTTCCGCCCCCCAGCGGTAAACGAACGCCGGTTTGTGCGGGCGGGCCGAGGTTGCCGTTCTGGCGTTCCTTTTCCGCCCCCCAGCGGTAAACGAACGCCGGTTTGTGCGGGCGGGCCGAGGTTGCCGTTCTGGCGTTCCTTTTCCGCCCCCCGGCGGTAAACGAACGCCAGTTGTGTGGGCGCGACACTCGGTGCAATTTCCCATGACCGCAGGAGGCCCTCGGATGGGGCGTCAGCGCGGTCGGGCACTGCCGCTCAGTCGGCGAGCAGGGCGGCCCGGCTGGCGGCGAGGAGCGTCAGCGATCCGGCCACCTCGAACCACCACCAGGTGCCGATACCGGCGTGGTGGCCGGAGAGCGGGCAGGCCACCGTCATGGCGACGAGGACGCCGGCGGCACCGAGCGACCCGGCTGCGCCGTAGCGGCGGCGCTGGGCAAAGCCCGCGGCCATCACCAACCAGCCGGTCATGAGCCCGCTGGCGAGGACGCCGGCCAGGAACGGCATGGCGTCGGGGTTGGCCGGCTTCGGCTCGAGGGCGGCACCGACGGTGAAGATGACGATCCAGGCGACGGTGAGGACCAGCGCCCACCCCCCACTCAGCTCATCGCTGAGCTGACGGCGACGGGCCGGTGCGGCCGGCGCCACCGGGGCTTGGGCCACGGTGGCGGACGGGACCGGATCGGCGCCGGTGAGCTCGGCCATCCAGCCGGTCTCGGGCGCTTCAGCAGGAACGGCGCCGGTGTCGGTGCCCAGTTCGATGATCGCCATGTTCCCTCCTTCGGTGCGGCCCCAGTCTTCCACGCCGGTGCCTACCTACGACCGGTCACCACCGTCAGTCCCACGAGACGAAGGAGGACCCCGATGGTCGAACCGATCCCGGCCGGACTCGAGGGCCGCATCGTGCCCTACCTGATGATCGACGGTGCCGCCCGGGCGATCGACTTCTACCGGGAGGCGTTCGGGGCCGAGGAGCGGTACCGGCTGCCGATGCCCGGCGGGAGGATCGGCCACGCCGACATCGTCGTCAACGGCGCCACGGTGTACCTCGCCGACGCCCCCGACGACATGCCGGGCGACGCCGGCAACCCGAAGAAGCTCGGGGGCACCACCGTTCTCCTGCACCAGTACGTGGCCGACGTCGACGCCGCCGTGGCCCGGGCCGAGGCGGCCGGCGCCACCGTGCTGCGAGCCCCCGAGGACCAGTTCTACGGCGACCGGTCCGCCGTCATCGCCGACCCCTTCGGCCATCAGTGGTCGCTGCACGCCCACGTCCGCGACGTCAGCCCGGAGGAGATGGCCCGGGCCGTGGCCGAGATGGGCGGCTGAGACCGGGCCAACGGAGGGTTGGACGTTTGTGGTCGCCAGACGACAACAGGCGTCCAAACCTCCGGGGCCGGCCGCCGGTAGGCTCGCCCGGTGCCCCCTCACGCCGTGGAGTTCGCCGCGCCCGCCGAGCGGGTCCGGGAACTGGCGGAGGAGGTTCTCGGGGGCGAACCCGACCGCGCCGATCCGGCTGCCGTCGTCGTCGAGGTCCGGTTCCCGACCGGCGACCCGACGCCGGTCCGGGTCCACGTCGAGCCCCGGGGGCCGGGGGCCGTGGTCCGGTTCGAGACCGAGCCTGCACCGCCCGTCCCCTACTTCTCGTGGTTCGTCGGGCCGATCCTGCGGTCGGCCGACCGGCGGGCCAGGACCTGGGCCGAGCGGGCGCTGCGGGCGGCCGAGACCGACCGGGCGCTTCCTCCGCCGCCGAAGCGGCCGTCGCTCGCCCCGCCGACATCGTTCTCGGCCACCCAGGCGGTGCTGCTGGCCACCGTCTGCGCCCTCACGGCGGCCGCCACCTACGGCAGTTCGCTGCTGAGCCAGAACGTCGACTACGTCGGCCAGGCCTTCTCCGCCTCCGACAAGGCGCTGGGAACGGCGCTGGCCGTCTCCCGCTTCGGCGTCCTCATCGCCCTCGTGGCCAGCGCCATGGCCGATCGCAAGGGCCGCCGGACGCTGATGCTGGTCTCGACGGCCGGCGTCTGCCTGGCCAACGCCGTGGCCGCCGTCGCTCCCAACCTGGCGGTGTTCACCGCCGGGCAGACGCTCATGCGGGGCTTTGCCAACACCGCCCTCGTGGTGGCCGGCATCGCCGTCATCGAGGAGGCGCCCGACCGGGCCCGGGCCTATTCGCTGGCGCTGCTCGGCCTGGCCGGCGGCTTCGGCTACGCCTGCGGCGTCGTACTCCTGCCGCTGGCCGACCTGGGCCGGGAGGCGTGGCGGATCTCCTTCGGGCTCTCGGCGGCCACGGCCCTGCTCCTCCCGAGCTTCGCCCGCCACCTGGCCGAGACGCAGCGCTACGCCGGGCTCGCCGCCCGGGAGGCCAAGCGGGGGCGGGTGGGCGAGGTGTTCGACCCGTCGTACGGGGGGCGCTTCGGCGTCCTCGTCGTGGCCACCTTCCTGTTCTCGATCTTCACGGCACCGGCCTCGCAGTTCACCAACCGTTACCTGGCCGACACCCGCGGCTACTCCGGTCTCGACATCACGATCTTCCGGGCCATCACCCAGGGCCTCCCCGGCCTGGCCGGCATCGCCATCGGCGGCCGGCTGGCCGAGACCCGGGGCCGCCGGCCGGTGGCCGCCATCGCCCTCTTCGCCAGCACCGTCGCCCAGATGGTCTTCTACCTCAACGGGCAGGTCGTGCTCTGGCTGTCGTCGGCGGTGGCCATCCTCCTCGGCGGGATCGCCACGCCGGCGCTCGGCGCCTTCAACGGCGAGATGTTCCCGACGGAGATCCGGGGGACGGCCAACGCCTTCCTGCTCGTGGCGGGGGTGGCCGGCTCGGCGGTGGGGCTCGTCGTGTCGGGGAACCTGTCGGACCCGCTGGGGCTGGGAAAGGCGTTGGCGCTGACGGGCATCGCCTCGCTGGTGGCGTCGTTGCTGGTGCTTCTCCTGCCCGAGACAGCCGCCCGCTCCCTCGACGACGTGAGCCCGTCGGAGGTCTAGTCCCTGCCCCTCAACCAGTTCTGGTCACGAAGTGGCCACATGTGCGGTGTCGTGACCGAGAAACCTGGAACCAGTGTTCCGCCCTCACCCGGGGGGCGAACCCTGCGGGGTGGGAGCGGGACGGCGGCGCGCTTCGGCCCCGGCGCGCGGTCGCCGGGGCCGAAGCGGGTTGGGCGCTGGAAGGAGAAGGCCGGCGCCCCTGTTGGATCAGGGAAGCGTCGGAAGGGCGGGCACCCCGGGGAGGGCCGGTGTGCCGGGCACGGCCGGTGCGCTCGGCAGGTTCGGCAGGCTCGGGACGAGCCCGTCGCTCGGCAGCGCCGGCAGCCCGGGCAGGGCCGGGTTGGTGGGCAGGGAGGGAAGACCCGGCAAGGAGGGAGCGCTCAGGTCGGGCAGACCCGGCAGGGCCGGGCTCGACGGCAGGGCCGGCAGACCGGGCAGGTTTGGTGTCGACGGTACGGCCGGCAGGCCCGGCAGGGCCGGGCTCGACGGCAGGGCCGGCAGACCGGGCAGGTTTGGTGTCGACGGTACGGCCGGCAGGCCCGGGAGGCCCGGGGTCGACGGGAGGGCCGGCAGGGACGGGAGAGACGGTGCGCTCGGCAGGTCGGGCAGCCCGGGCAGGGTCGGGGTCGAGGGAAGGTCGGGCAGCGCCGGAAGCGGACCGTCGGCCGGGATCATCGGCATGCCCGGCACGGCCGGCAGCGATCCCAGGTTGGGCAGGGCCGGAAGGGTACCGAGGCCCGGCAGCGCCGGGAGCGATCCCAGGTTGGGCAGGGCCGGAAGGGAGCCGAGGCCCGGCAGCGCCGGGAGCGATCCCAGGTTGGGCAGCCCGGGCACCGCCGGAGCGGACGGTAACGCCGGTAGGGCCGGAGCGCCGGGCACCGTCGGGGCGCTGGGCAGCGAGGGCGCGGGATCGCCGGCACCGTCGGCCGCCCAGGCGGCGGCCCCGGTGAGGGAGAGAGCGACGGCCGGAATGAGGGCGAGCGCCTTCTTGGCTCGGGCTTGGGAGAAAAGTTGCATGTCTGTGCCTCCTACGAACACGCCAACGCGCGCTGGTACGAACCTGCTGTCGGACAGGTGCCGCTGCCGGGTCACGGCGGACCCGGCAACCGTGGTGCTGTTCACGCGTCCGCCCCCCAGAGGCCGGACGCTCCGATCAACCCACCTGACGCTGGCACCCAGTGTCGTATTCGCGCCAAATTGTGGGAAGCCCCAGAATTGCCCGATTTGCCGGGAACGGGCGGCTCAGCCGGGCGGCAGGGCCCAGGCCCGCCGCCACGGCGAGGCCTCGGGGCCGGTGATGGCCGGAGTGGCACCGGCCGCCGCCCGGCGGCGGGCCGTCCACCAGTCGGTCGCCCGTTCGTCGGCCAGGGCGGCCACCGCCCGCTCCAGGCGGACGGCGAGGCGGCGGGCGTCCTCCCCCGGGTCGGGCGAGATCGGCGTGCCGAACGTGACCGTGACCTTGTGGGGCCGGGGCAGCCGCCGGCCCTTCGGCCACACATGGCGCGTCCCGTCGATGTAGACCGGCACCACCGGCCGGCCCGACCGCACCGCCAGATAGGCGGCGCCGCCCCGGAAGTCCTGGGCCCACCCGTCGGGGCTGCGACCGCCCTCGGGGAAGATCACCAGGTTCCAGCCGTCGGCCAGCAGCTCGCCGGCCATCTCCGCCGACCGGCGGTTCACCCGGGTGCGCTCCATCGGGACGGCGCCGAAGGCCAGGGCGTGCAATGTCCCCTTGGCCCGCCGGTCGAAGAAGTAGTCGGCGGCGGCCGCCACCGCCGTCTTGCGCCGGAACCGTTCCGGCAGCAGCGACAGCAGCAGTCCCGTGTCGATGTGGCTGTGGTGGTTGGCGGCGAAGATCACCGGCGCGTCGAGGGCGGCCAGCCGTTCCCGCCCGTCCACCGTCGGCGAGGCGATGGCGTGCACCGCGGGCCGGACAGCGAGATCGACGAACGCCGCCCGGGCCAGCCGGGCGGCGGGGCTCCGGGCCCAGTCGGTGTCGAAGTCGACACCGGTCCGGCTCGGGGCCGGCGGGCGCGGCACCGTTCCCGGCCAGGTGGGCGCCCGCAGCGGGAAACCCTTACCGGACAACGGGTTCAGCGTCACGTCACGTCGGCCATGAGCAGCGGTGGGGCGTGCATGTGGGTGATCGAGGGATCACGGCCGACGACGTCCTCGGCCATCTCCAAGGCGTCGCGCAGGGTCGAAGCCGGCTTGAACCCCATACGGCGCACGGCCTTCGGGTCGCCGCCGACGATGATGACGCCGCCGAGGTGCTCGAGGGCGTGGGCTCCCCAGTACCACATGTAGAACGGATGGACGCCGTGGTAGGCGTAGCTCTTCCGGTACAGGTGGATGTACCAGGGGTCGGTGGCGAAGCTCTCCTCGAACTTGGCTTCGATCTCGACGGGGTCGGTGGTCTCGGTCAGCACCTGCTCGAAGAAGTCGAGGTAGCTCGGGTGGTGGACGGGGTGGAACTCCCAGGGCGTGGGATGGTGCATGATGACCACTCCCCCTGGCCGGACAAGGGGTTTCCCCCGGTAGAGGTTGAAGAAGTAGCCCAGCCCGAGGCACATCACGAGGATCGGGTTCATGATCGAGTTCACGTTGTAGGGGCAGATGTAGGGCAGGCCCATCGTGAGGACGTCGGTCTGGCCTTCGACCGGCACCAGCTGGGTGCGGTACACGTTCTCGGTGGTGACGGCGTGCACCGCCTCGACCTCGCCGGCCTGCACGGAGGCCATGGCATGGGGCGACAGGATCCGCTGGAAGATCTGCCGGGCGGCTTTGCGGGGCATCCGCTCGAGGCCGGCGGCGGCGGCCAAATAAGCGGCCCGGTCCCGGGCGCTCCACTCCCACTCCCGCCGCTGCAGGAAGTCGAACGGCTTGGGGAACGTGTCGTTGTTGAGCGTCGTCTCGATCTGGAAGATCGGCGGCCCCTCCCGGGCCAGCAGCCGGCCCATGCGCCAGTTGGAGGAGTGCAGCGCCGAGCGGTGCTGGTCCATGAACGAGCGGGAGTGCTGCATTGTGCGGACGTTGTGGTGGTGCTTGAGGCTGGGGTAGCCCGCCAGCCCGGTGGCCACGCTCTTGTGGCCGCCGTCCATGGCCACGAGGTTGATGTTGACGTAGACGAGCAGGTCCGACGTCGCCGCCCGCTTGTTGATCTCGACCCGCTCGCCCTCGTCGGTGTGGCCGACGAGCATCATCCCGTCGGGATCCTCGGCGTCGTGGTTGTAGAGCAGGCCGTGAGGGGCGAAGGCGTCGAAGACCCGTTGCCCCACCGCATGTTTGAGCTCGGCGTCGGTCATCCGGCGGTGCAGGGCCGTCGCCGCGATCAGCTCCACGTCGTCGACGCCGGCCGCGGCGGCGAGGTCGAGCACCGCTTCGATGACGCGCTGGCGGTTGTCGGGCGAGCGCATCGGCGGCAGCGGCAGCGAGATGTCGTCGAAGGCGATCGTGAGGCGCATCCCCGGCCGCAGATGGGCCGGCAGCGGGTCCATGCCCAGCGGCTCGAGCAGGGCCCGGCGGACGGCGGCGTCCGGATCGGCCAGCGCCTTCACCGGCTCGGGCGGGTACACGACCCGGGAGCCGACCGGCAGCCGCTCCAGGCTGAACCCCTCGCCGTGGTGGAAGAGGACGGGCGGGGTCGAACGGTCGACCTCGAGGACGTAACCGGGCCGGCTCACCGGCGCTTCTCCTTCCCGACGACGGGTTGGAACACGATCTTCACCGCTCCCCGGGAGCCGGCGGTCGCCGCGTGCTCGATGGCCTCCCGGTAGCGCTCCAGCGGGTAGCGGGCCGACACCAGCCGGCCGAGGTCGGCGGCGGCGGCGAGCTCGAAGGCGAGATCGAACGTCCGCACCCGCCGCCCGTCGGGGAGCTCCTCGGTGCCGTAGGCGTAGGCGCCGACGAGCTCGATCTCCCGCTGCCACAACGGGGCGAGGTCGAGGCGTTCGGGCCCGGGCATGCCGACCAGCACGACCCGCCCCCCCGGCCGGGTGAGGGCCAGCGCCTCCTGGATGCTGGCGGCGTTGCCGACACAGTCAAGGACGACGTCCGCCCCGCCCGACAGCCGTTCCCCCACCGTCAGGCACCGGGCCGCCCGCCGCACCGCCCGGCGGACCTCGCCCGGCACCACGGCCACGTCGGCCCCGAGCCGCCGGGCCTCCCGCTGCTGGTCGGGGTGCTTGGCGCCGGCGATGATCGTGCCCGGCAGCGTGAAGCGGCGCAGGGCGGCCACGGTGCACAGCCCCAGCGTCCCGGCGCCGAGGACGGTCACGAGCCCGCCGCCCGGAACCTGCGCCCGGAGGGCGGCGTGGACGGCGCAGGCCGCCGGCTCGACCATCACCGCCGCTTCGTCGGAGAGCGCTTCGGGGACGGCGTGGAGCTGGCTGGCGTGGGCCACCAGCGCCGTCGACCAGCCGCCGCCGGTGTCGGCGCAGTAGCCCGTCTGCAGTCCGGGCTTGAGATGCCCGAGCGTGAGGTGCTCGCAGCGACCGGTCGAGCCGCCGGCGCAGGCCGGGCAGGGGGGCGCGATCTCCCGAGCGGCGCAGCCCAGCACGGGTTCGACGACGACCCGGGCGCCGTCGTCGGTCGTGCCCACGATCTCGTGGCCGGGCACGAAGGGGAAGCTCACGATCGGCTCGAAGTACCGGGACGACTTCCCGGCCACCGTGGCCAGGTCGGAACCGCAGATGCCGGCCAGGATGGGCCGCACCCGGTGCCAGCCGGGCCCCGGCTCGGCCGGCTCGGACGCCTCCACCAGCGCCAGCGGCCCGACCCGGGCGCCCCCGCCGGGTTGCACCGCCCCGGCGACGCGGGCGGCGGCGAAGCGCGGCAGCGACCGGGAGAAGCGCAGGGCTTTCATGGCTGGGCCTTCATGCCCGGGCTCCCATGGGCAGCAACGGCCTCGGGCCGCCGGGGGCCTTCGACCAGTGCTCGACGTGCCAGCCCCGCCGGCGGGCGATCGTGGCCAGCTTCGGTTCGGGGTTGACCGCCACCGGGTAACCGACCGACTCCAGCATCGGCAGGTCGGAGGCCGAGTCGGCGTAGGCCACGGCGTCGGCCAGCGACAGGTCGTGGGCGCCGGCGTACTGGGCCAGCAGCAGCGCCCTCGCCTCGCCGGTGGGCGGCACGGCCAGCAGCTCGCCGGTGAGGCGCCCGTCCCGCTCGTCGAGCGTGGCCGACACCACGTCGTCGAACAGCGGCCGCAGCGGCTCGATGACAAAGTCCAGGGCGCCGGTCAGCAGCACGGTGCGGTGGCCGAGCCGGCGGTGCTCGCGCACCCGGCGCAGGCCGGCCGGGAACGCCTTCTCCAGCAGCAGATCGGAGAACAGCTCCCAGGCGTCGGCCCGGAGCCGGTCGGCCGGCGCGCCGTCGTAGCGGCGGTAGAAGTGGCGCAGGAAGTCGCCCCGGTCGCGGCGGTCGAGCGCCAACAGTGACGGCGCCTCCGACAGCATGCGGACCACGAACCGGACCCGCTCACCGGTGTCCATCCGACGGCTGGCCAGCCAGGAGTACGACTCCACCACGTTCGAGGCCACCAGCGTGTTCTCGAGGTCGAAGACGGCCAGGCTGCGCTCCGGGGCCAGCACCGCCCGCCGCCCGCGGTCGCTGCGGGACAGGCCGCCCCGGGGGCCGGGCTTGGTCCGGACCCGGGCGTGGTGGACGATCGACGGCAGGTGCACGTCGTGCACGTAGGCCGCCCAGTCGATGGTCGTCGGGTCGAAGCAGAACGCCGCCCGGTCGGCTTCCGGGAGCGTCTCCCACAGCGCCGCCGCCCGCCGGTCGTCGAAGCGGGCCTCGGTCTCCACGTAGGCGCCGTAGAGCTCGACATAGCCCAGCGCCCGCTCGGCCTGCGTGCGCCGTTCCTCGAGCCGGGCGGCGAACTCGGCCTTGGCCCCCCGCACCGGCAGGTGGCCCACCGCCTTCTCGGCGGCCGACAGGCCCTTCACGGCGCGGTCGAGCTGACGGCGGACCTTGCCCCGGCCCGGGAAGGACCAGTCGGGCACCACGATCGGCTGGCCGCTGTCGTCGTAGAGCGGGCGGGCCGAGAACCAGTCCTGCACGAGGTCGACCAGCGTGCGGTACTTCAGCGGGTTCCGGCTGCCGGTCACGGCCTGGTACACGACGGGCCCGTCCGCGGGCGGAGCGCCGGCCGCCACGGCCAGGGTGGCCGCCACGACGAAGTCGACGGGAATGACGTCGACGATGCCCTCCGGCAGCCCTGGGAACTCCTTCAGCAACCCCCGGGCGTAGGAGATGATGACCGGCTCGGCCATGCGGAAACCCCGGATCCAGCCGGGGTAGGGCTCGGCCAGGGCCGACTCGATGATCGACGGGCGGACGATGCTGACGGGGACGTCCCCCCGGGTCTCGGCCAGCGCCCGTTCCCCCAGCGCCTTGGTGTAGGCGTAGGCGTCGGGCCAGCCGAGCGCCGCCGCACGGGCCCGCCCCAGCGCCACGAGACGGTCGTCGACCCACTGCTCCCGGAGCCGCTCCGCCCGCGACGCCAGGAGCGGTGTGCCGGCCCCGCCGAGCTCCGCCCGGGCCGCCTTGTGGAACCGCTTCAGCATCTCGGGACGGCGGCTCTCGGCGTCGGCGTCGGCCCGGGCCCGCTCCGCCCCGGCCACCTCGCCCCGCCAGTCGACCTCGGTCGAGAACAGCGTGTCGGCCAGCAGCGCCTCGGGGGCCTCGCCCCGGCGGTTGCCGGCGACGTAGGCCGTCGAGACGGCCACGAGGTGGGCGCCGGAACCCACCGCCCGCAGGGCGCCGGCGACGCGGGACGGGCCGAGCAGGTTGACCGCCACGGCGGCGTCGAGCGGCGAGTCGAACGACACGGCGGCGGCGGAGTGGATGACGACGTCCGCGCCGGCCAGGGCGTCGCGGTCCTCGTCGGAGAGCCCGAGGCCCTCGACCGAGACGTCGCCGCCGAGCGGCCGGACCCGGCGGGCCACCTCGGCGTCGAAACGGTCCCCCCACTCCCGCCGGAGGCGGTCGAAGGCGTCGTTGCGGAGGACGTCGCGCCGGACCCGCTCGGCGGCCCCCGCCCGCCGCCCCGGTCGCACCAGGGGCAGCACCTCGCACTCGGGCACGCAGCGGAGGAGCCGTTCGCAGAGCGCCGTTCCGAGAAACCCGGTGGCCCCGGTGACCGCGACGCGCCGGCCGGCCAGCGCTTCGGGGATCACCGACGGGGGTGTTTTGGCGCGGGGGGCGGCATCGGGGCCGTTTCTAGCATTCGGGGGCGCCGGAACCGCCCCTCAGCGGGACGCCAGGGCCGCGCTCAGGTAGCGGGACCGGCAGAGCGAACGCTGGAGCTTGCCCGACGAGGTCTTGGGCAGCGTGCCCGGCTCGACGAGCACGACCTCCTCCGGCGGCAGGCCGACGACCTCCCGGACCCGGCCGGCCACCGCCGCCCGCACGCCCTCGAGATCGGGGTCCTTCGACTCGGCCACCACGACGAGCGCTTCCTTGCCCCGCCGCCCGTTGACGGCGAAGGCGATGACGTTGCCCGCCCGCACGCCCTCGACCGAGGCGGCGGCCCGCTCGACGTCCTCGGGATAGACATTGCGGCCGCCGACGATGATCAGATCCTTGATGCGGCCGCAGATCACGAGCTCTCCGTCGACCAGGTAGCCGAGGTCGCCGGACCGGAGCCAGCCGTCGTGGAAGGCGGCTTCGGTGGCGTCGGGCCGCCGGTAGTAGCCGGTGGTCACCGACGTGCCCCGGATCTCGAGCTCGCCGACCTCCCGCTCGCCCCGGACGTCGCCGGTGACCGGATCGACGATCCGGATCTCGAGCCCCGGGACGGGGCGGCCGAGGAGCACGAGGTGGCGGGTGTCCTCCCCGTCGGGGTCGGCCGGGGCGGCATAGGCCTCGGTCTCCAGGCGCCGGCGGTCGATGGGATCGGTCCGCAGCCCCCGGCCCCGGGGTGGGAAGGTCACGGCCAGCGTCGACTCGGCCATGCCGAAGGCCGGGAAGACGGCGCCCGGGTCGAGGCCCTGGGCGACGCCGGCGGCCACGAAGTCGGCCACGGCCCTGGGATCGACGGCCTCGGCGCCGTTGAGGGCCACCCGCCACCGGGACAGGTCGAGCGTCCCGGGTGCCAGCCGGCGCAGGGCCCGGGCGGCGAGGGCGTAGGAGAAGTTGGGACCGGCGGTGGCGGTGGCCCGGTGGGCCGACATCCACTCCATCCACCGGGCGGGGGCGGCCAGGAAGTCCTGCGGGGAGGCCAGGGCCAGGTCCGTGCCGGTGGTCATCCCGAGCGTCAGCAGACCGATGAGACCCATGTCGTGGTACAGCGGGAGCCAGCTGCACAGGACGTCGTCGGCCGGGTCGAGCTCGGCCGCGGCGGCGATGGCGTCGAGGTTGGCGCAGATGGTGGCGTGGGGCAGCATCACACCCTTCGGATCGGCCGTCGAGCCGCTGGTGAACTGCAGGATGGCCAGCGCCGTCGGGTCCTCCTTGGGGGCCTCCCAGACCCAGGGGTCGCTGGCGTCGCCGGTCAGGTCGGGGAGGAGGACCACCGGGGGATCGCCCGGCTCGGGCTGGATGAAGCCGGCCAGCATCGGGTCGGCCACGACCAGGGAGGTGTCGGCCGCCCGGACCCGGACGCGGGTCTGGGCCACGAAATCCTCCAGCGAGCTCATCCGCATCGGCAGTGGCAACACCACCACGGTGGCCCCGGCCAGCCACACGGCCTGGATGGCGGTCACGAAGGGCCGGGAGGTCGGCCCGAGGAGCGCCACGTGCGAACCCCGGCCGATTCCCCGGCGGGCCAGGGCCAACGCCATGGCCTTGGCCTCCTCGTGGAGGACGGCCCACTCGACCCGCTGGCCGCCGTCGGGGCCGTCGGAGAGGAAGGTGATCGTGCCGCCACGCTCGGCGGCGCGGACGAGGCGCGTCGGCAGATAGCTCACGGGGTTTCCGACCTCGCAGCCGGGCGTCGGGTTACCGGTCCGTTGACCTGCATGCCGCTCCTTTAACTGTCACAGCGCGTCCGTAGGGTACGGGCATGCCTCAGTCCCTCGCCTCCCGAAGCCAGTTCCTGGAGATCTCGGCGGCCATGTCCCGGCACCCGGCGTCGGCGGGGGCCGCCGCCGCCACCCTGACCGAGCCGGCGTCGTTCGCCGCCGTCGCCGCCCTGCTCACCGGCGCCTGGCGGGTCGACGACCCCGTCGGGTTCGCCGCCGCGATGCGGGCCGCCCCGCTGGTGGCCGGCTACCCGGTGCTCGATCTCGGCGCCTGCCTCCCCCGCCCGGCCGCCGGGCTCGACCCGCTCAGCGCGGCGGTGGCCGGCCACCTGGAGTCGGCGGTGTCGGCGGCGCCCGGCCGTCCGGCCCTCGGCGTCCGCTGGGTGGCGGCCCGGGCCGGGTCCGACCTCTACGTCGAGGCCGCGGCCCGGGCCCCGGCCGGTCCCGACGGCCCGGAGCTGCTGGTCCTCGGGCACCTCGTGCAACCGCTGGCCGGCGCGGCCGCCACCGACGACGACTCATGGGTCGTGGCCGTGGTGGGAGACGGGCGGGGAGGCGTGGCCGGCGTGGCCCGCGTCGCCGTTCCCGCCGGTGGCCGGGTCGACGGCCGCGTCGCCATCAGGCTCAACCTGGCGGCGCTGCGGGCCCGGCTGGCGGGCCCGGCCCTGGCCGCCGAGGGCGTCGGCCCGCCGGCCCCCGAGCCGGCCTCCGAGGGGGTGGTGCTTCCCTTCCGGCGATGACGGCGCCCCGGCCCGCCCCGCCTATGCTCGGGACGTCGCGCCGGCCTGCCGCCGGTGCCAGCCGACCGAGCGACAGGGGTCCCCATGAGCGCCAGCGACGCCACTGCCATCACGCTTGCGGACCTCCCCGGCATGGTCGGAAAGCACCTCGGCCACAGCGACTGGCACACGATCGACCAGGACCAGATCAACCGCTTCGCCGACGCCACCGGTGATCACCAGTGGATCCACGTCGATGCCGAGCGGGCCAAGGCCGGGCCCTTCGGCACGACGATCGGGCACGGCTACCTCACGCTGTCTCTGGTGCCGATCTTCGTCTTCCAACTCCTCAAGGTCGAGGGCGCCAAGCTCGTCGTGAACTACGGCCTCAACAAGGTGCGGTTCCCGGCGCCCGTGCCGGCCGGCTCCCGGGTGCGGATGGGCGCGGAGGTGGCCGGCGTCGAGCCGGTGGCCGGCGGGGTGCAGGTCACCCTCAGCGCCAGCTTCGAGATCGAGAACCAGCCGAAGCCGGCCTGTGTGGCCGAGATCCTGTTCCGCTACTACGAGTAGGTCACCCCGGGCCCCGATGAACCGCCCCGTGCGAGAAGGAGACGGCTGATGGGACTGACAGCACTGGTGACCGGGTCCGAAGAGCGAGTCGACGACGTGGCGCCGGCTTTGGAGAAGGCCGGCTTCACCGTGCTCCGGGCGCCGCTGTCCGGCAGCCTGGCCGACGCCTGCGCCGGCATCGAGCCCCGGACCCTCGACTGCTACGTCCAGCTGCCGACCGTGCCCCACCCGAGCGGCCCGAGCCTCATCGCCCGGGTCCGGCAGTTCCTGCGGGAGGGCCTGCTGGCCCGATTCGACGCCGCCGCCACCGTCGCCCCGCTCCTGGCCGAGAACGGCTGCGTCGTCCTGGTGGCCGGCAACATCCAGGAGGCGGCGACACCCGACGACCGCCACGCCCGCATCGACCTCCTGCGCGTGCTGGCCCGGGCGATCCTGGCCGAGTGCACCGGCGCCGACGTCCGGGCCGTCGTCGTCGGCGACGACCGCTCGGCGGCCGACATCGCCGAGATCGCCGTCCGCCGGGGCGACGAGTCGGCCAAGAAGGCAGCCGAGGTGGCCGCCCTCCCCGGCGACCTCAACTACGCCGACTGGCAGCGCGAGTTCCTGAGCCTCACGACCGAGGAGTGATCCGACCGATGGCGACCCCCGA
>Ga0070741_10003988_pt1 | contig 35251 bp, 37 predicted proteins | sample Coa_R1_4_FD_66440 | JGI IMG/M metagenome (GOLD analysis project Ga0070741, IMG submission 66440) | Surface soil microbial communities from Centralia Pennsylvania, which are recovering from an underground coalmine fire - Coalmine... | ecosystem: Environmental > Terrestrial > Soil > Unclassified ... | reverse complement strand
CTCGATCTTGACCACGTCGGCGCCCCAGTCGGCGAGGAGCCCGCCGGTCGCCGGACCGGCGATCCACACGCCGAGCTCGACGACCTTCACGCCCGCCAGCGGCCCGGGCCCGACGGGAGCCGCCTCCTCGGGACCGGTGTCCGCCGTCTCGTGTCGCCCGGCCAGCCGGCCGAGGACGCCGCGCGCTCGTTTCGCCGCCAACCGACTCCCCTCCCGCAGACAGCCCCGGAAGTCTAGAAAGCCCGATCACCGGGGCGTGTCCCTAGACTGGCGTCCATCGAAGCGACACCCGTCGAGCCGGCACCCGCAGCGACCGCGGCCGGACTCGACACCGCCGACATCCTCTTCGTGTGCACCGGCAACATCTGCCGCTCCCCGATGGGCGAGGCGCTGCTGCGCGCCCACCTCGCCCGCCGCGGCGTGCACCCCCGGGTCCACTCCGCCGGCACCATGCATTGGGACGGGCCCGCGACCGACCACACGGTCGAGGTGCTGCACGAGCTGGGGATCGACGCCCGCGCCCACCGCAGCCGGGCGCTGTCGCGGCGGCTCGTCGGGCGGGCCGACCTCGTCCTGGCGATGACCCGCACCCACCTCTGGGCGGTCGTGAACCACGACCCCACGGCGGGCGACCGCACCTTCCTGGTGGGCGAGATCGTGCGGCTCGGTGAGCGGGTCGGCCCCCGCGCGCCCGACGAGCCGCTCGCGGGCTGGGTCGGTCGCGTCGCGGCAGCCCGGCCGCCCGGCGGCGTCGTCGGGCTCGCGAGCGACGAGGTGGCCGACCCGGTGAACGAGCCGGTCGAGGTGTACCGGGCGACGGCCGCCCGCCTCGACGCGCAGCTCGGCGCCCTGGCGCGGCTCCTCGCGCCCTGAGCCCGGGTTCGGTGGTTCTGGAACAGGTTCTCGCCGTCTGAGAGCATTGCGGCGATGGACATCGAGGGCAAGGTGGCGGTGGTCACCGGTGGGGGGTCGGGGATCGGGCGCGCGACGGTGCTCGCGTTCGCGGGCGCGGGCGCGACGGTGGTCGTCGCCGACGTCGACGAGGCGGGTGGCCACGAGACGGTCGGGCTGGTCGAGGACGCCGGGGGCCGGGCGACGTTCGTCCGCGCCGACGTCGCCGAGGCCCGCGCCATCGAGGCCCTGTACGCCGGCGTGGAACGGGACCTCGGCGGCCTCGACATCGTCCACAACAACGCCGGCCTCGTGAGCGGCGAGCCCGAGTGGCCCGACACCACACCCGAGACGCTGATGCGGGTCATGGCCGTCAACCTCGGCGGGGTGGTGCTCGGAACCCGGCTCGCGGTGGAGCCGCTGCGCCGCCGGGGCGGCGGCGCGATCGTGAACACGGCGTCGATGGCGGCCCTGTACCCGCTCGCGCCCGACCCGATCTACTCCGCCACGAAGGCCGGGGTCGCCATGTTCACCCGGGCCTGCGCGCCCCTGGCCGACGAGGGCATCCGGGTCAACGCGGTGCTCCCGGCACTGGTCGACACCCCGCTCCTCCCCAAGAGCGGTGACGGCACCCGGTGGGCGGGCTGGGCGACGAACGCCGAGAAGCTGATGGGGCTGATCCCGCCGTCGGACGTGGCCGACGCCGTCCTCGACCTCGTGCGCGACGACACCGCGGTCGCCCAGGAGCGCATCGTCGGTCCGCTGCCCGACCGGGCCGGAACCGGCGCCGGGCCATGATGGCGACGACCGAGACGCTCACGGCGAACCAGGCGGCCCGCCGCGAGCGGGTGCTCGAGGCGGCGATGGACCTCGCCGGCGAGGGCGGCTACGACGCGGTGCAGATGCGCGACGTCGCGGCCCGGGCCCAGGTCGCGCTCGGGACGATCTACCGGTACTTCAGCTCGAAGGACCACCTGCTCGCCGCCTGCCAGCTCGAGCTCTGGCGGGGCACGTCCGAGCGGTTCGTGCAGCGCCCGCCCGAGGGCGACACGGCCGCCGACCGGGTCGTCTCGTTCCTGCGCCGCGCCATGCGGGCGGCCGAACGCGAGCCGCGCCGGACCGCCGCCCTGGTCCTGGCCACCTCGTCGCCCGACCCGGCGGTGCGGGACTGCCAGCTCGAGGTGATGGCGCTCATCGAGCGGACCCTGTTCGCGGCGATGGGCGACATCGACCCGGACGTGAAGACCCGGGTGGCGGTGGCGCTGCGTCAGATCTGGCACGCCATCCTCCTGGAATGGGTCAACGAGTGGTCGGAGCCCCCCGCCGTGGGACGTGACCTCGAATCCGCGGCCCGCCTCCTCCTCGACGGCCGCTAGCCAGACGCCACTCAAGAGGCCGATGGTCGCGGCCGATCAAGTCCTCAGTCGTGATGGCGGGGCGGTCCCGTCCCCGGCGTTCGCGCCGACACGGCAGGGAGGCTGGACAGCGATGACGAGGTTGCTGCTCGCGACCGCGGACCCGGACTTCGAGGCGCGAGTGCGCGGCGCCTTCGGCGACGAGGACGCGGGCGTGACGACGTTCTGGCACGACGGCATGCCCTTCGGGGACGATCTGGATCGCACCCTCGCCGGCCTCGGCGACGCCGAGGTGGTCGCGCTCGGCCCGGACCTGCCCGACCAGACTGCCATCGCGCTCGCCCGATCGGTCGACCGGAGCCGGCCCGACGTCAGCGTCGTGATGTTCGCCGAGGCGTCGACCGAGATGATGCGCGAGGCCCTCCGCGCCGGTGCGCGTGACGTGCTCGACCCGCGCGCCTCGTACGAGGAGATCCGTGACGCGCTGGCGCTCGCGTTCGACGCGGCCGAGACGCGTCGCACCGCGTTCGAGGGTGACCGCGAGACCGAAGCCGACGCGCCGCGGGTCATCACCGTCATCTGCCCGAAGGGCGGCGCCGGCAAGACGACGGTCGCCACGAACCTCGCGTCCGGCCTGGCCCAGGGCGCACCGAACGACGTCGTCATCGTCGATCTCGACCTGCAGTTCGGCGACGTCGCGAGCGCACTGCACATCGAGCCGGAGCACACGTTCGCCGACGTGGTGCGCGCGTTCGACGGGCTCGACCCGGCGACGCTGAAGGCGTTCCTGTCGCCCCATCCGGGCAACCTGTTCGCCCTCTGCGCGCCGCTCTCGCCGACCGACGCCGACGAGGTGACCTCGGAGCACGTCGGACGGGTGATCGAGATGCTGAGCGCGTCGTTCAAGTACGTCGTCGTCGACACCGCCGCCGGTCTCGACGAGGCCTGTCTCTCCGCCCTCGAGTACGCGACCGACTTCGTCGTCCTCTCGGCAACCGACGTGCCGTGCGTTCGCAACACGCGCAAGGAGGTCGAGGCGCTACGGCTGCTGTCGAGACCCGACCAACGCTGGCACTTCGTGCTCAACCGGGCCGATGCCCGCACCGGCCTCAACATCTCGGCGATCGAGAAGGCCGTCGGCCTGACGCTCGACGTTGCCATCCCGAGCTCGCGCACGGTGCCCGTGTCGCTCAACCAGGGGACGCCGCTCGTCGTCGCCGAGCCCCGCAAGCCGGTCTCGCTCGCGATGGCGCAGATCGTCCGGCGGGTCGCCCCCGAGCTCTCGGGCGAGGCGGCCTCGAACGGAGCCCGTCGCAGGAAGAACGCGTAAAGGAGAGCTGGGCGGATGAAACTCAGCGAACGGCTCCAGCAGACCGCCGACAACGCGGTCACGACCGCCGGCGTCGACACCCCGGCGCGCCACGGCCGGGCCGAGGCGCGCAAGGCGCCGACCGAGCGCAAGGACCCGTTCGCGGAGATCAAGCGCCGCGCCCACGAGGCGCTGTTCGAGCGCCTCGGCGCCGAGCTCTACAGCAGCTCGAACACCGAGAAGGAGCTCGAGAAGTACGTCGTCCAGGACCTGAACCGGATCATCGAGGCCGAGCGCATCCCGCTCACTGCGGAGGAGCGCAAGCAGGTCGTCAAGGCGGTCACCAACGACGTGCTCGGCTTCGGGCCGATCGAGGAGTTCCTCGCCGACTCGAGCGTGACCGAGATCATGGTGAACGGCCGTGAGCAGATCTTCATCGAGCGCGCCGGCCGGCTCCACGAGACCGAGGCGCGCTTCCTCACCGAGGACCACCTCTACCGGGTGATCGACCGGATCGTCGGTCAGGTCGGCCGGCGCGTCGACGAGGCGTCGCCGATGGTCGACGCCCGCCTCGCGGACGGGTCCCGCGTCAACGCGGTCATCCCCCCGCTCGCGCTCGACGGTGCCGCGCTGACGATCCGGAAGTTCTCCCAGGGCGTCCTCTCCGTGGCGGACCTGATCCGGATCGGGACGCTCACACCCCAGCTCGCCGAGTTCATCGACGGGTGTGTCCGGGGCAAGGCCAACATCCTGGTGAGCGGCGGCACGGGTACCGGCAAGACCACGATGCTCAACGCCCTCTCGTCGATGATCCCCGACGACGAGCGGATCATCACGATCGAGGACGCGGCCGAGCTCCAGCTCGACCAGCGGCACCTGATCCGGCTCGAAGGCCGCCCGCCGAACATCGAAGGCAAGGGAGAGATCCGCATCCGCGACCTGGTCCGCAACGCGCTGCGCATGCGGCCCGACCGGATCATCGTCGGCGAGGTCCGGGGCGGCGAGGCCCTCGACATGCTCCAGGCGATGAACACCGGCCACGACGGTTCGCTGTCGACGCTGCACGCGAACTCGCCACGCGACGCGCTGATGCGGCTCGAGACGATGGTGCTGATGGCCGGGTTCGACCTCCCGATGCGTGCCGTGCGTGAGCAGGCCGCCTCTGCGATCGACCTGATCATCCACGTCGCCCGCCTCCGCGACGGAACGCGCCGCGTCATGCGGGTGTGCGAGGTCGAGGGCATGGAGGGCGAGGTGGTCACCCTGTCCGACGTGTTCGCGTTCGACTTCAGCGTGGTGGGGGACGGTCCGGGAGCGGCGAACGGGATGATCCGGCCGACCGGCATCCGCCCGAAGCTCGCGGAGCGGCTCTCCGAGCGGAACGTGACCTTCGAGCCCCAGCTCTTCGAGCCGACGTACGCCGGGAGCGGCCGTCACTGACCGGACCGCCCGGCCGGACGGCCCCACTTGTCCGTCAGAATTGGAATGTGTTCTACTCCCGGCCGTGACGGCACGGAAGACCACACATACCATCGAGTTCCCGTACACCCGCACGCTCGGGCCCGCGCTCCGCGAGTTCATGACGGGCCTGCGCGACGGCAGGATCGTCGGGGTCCGGTCCAACGACGGTCGGGTCCTGTGCCCGCCGTGTGAGTGGGATCCCGAGACGGGCGAACCGCTCGCGCTGGAGTTCGTCGACGTGGGCCCCGGCGGCGTCGTGCAGACGTGGAGCTGGGTGACCGAGCCGACGGCGAAGCATCCGCTCCCGCACGAGTTCGCCATGGCGCTGATCAAGCTCGACGGCGCCGACACGGCGCTCGTACACGCCGTCGACGCCCGCGACATCGACGCGATGTCGACGGGCATGCGGGTGACGCCCCGCTGGAAGAGCGAGCGGGTCGGCCGGATCGACGACATCGAGGCGTTCGTACCGGAGGGAGCGGCGTGAGCGACACCGGCACCCAGGACGCCGCGGCGAGTACCGAGCCCGTCGCGATGATGGACTACTTCATGCACCTCGAGTACCACGAGGTGGTCGCGCCGAACTTCCGCCGGTACGGCGAGGCGCTGATGAACGAGAAGATCATCGGCGGCAAGTGCCCGGGCTCGTGCGGGCTCATCTACGTCCCGCCCCGCAGCTTCTGCCCGATCGACGTCGTCGAGATGACCGAGGCGGACGACGTCGAGCTCGCGCAGACCGGCACCGTGACCAACTACACGGTCGTCGCGCCGGTGCAGTACTACGGCCAGGAGGAGACCGAGCCCTTCGTCCGGGCGTCGATCGCCCTCGACCCGCCCGGCGGCTCGCTCATGCTGCAGGACATCCTCGACGTCCCCGTCGACCAGGTGCGGGCGGGCATGCGCGTCCGCGCCGTCTGGCTGGACCCCGCCGAGCGCAGCGTCGACGAGATCGACAACCGGGCCGGGCGCGGCGCGCCGGGGCTGATCAAGGGCTGGACGCCCACGGGTGAGCCGGACGTCCCCGAGGGCCAGTACCACGACGAGGGGTTCTGAGACCGTGGAAGACATCGCGATCATCGGCTACGCCCAGTCGCCGTCGTGGCGCGAGGCGGAGCAGACCGAGAACCAGTTCCTGTACCCGGTCATCTCCGAGGCCGTCGAGCGGGCCAAGATCGGGCGCCGCGACATCGGGTTCACGTGCGCGGGCAGCTGCGACTACCTGTCGGGCCAGACGTTCGCGTTCGTCATGAACCTTGAGGCGGTCGGCGCGTGGCCGCCGATCTCCGAGAGCCACGTCGAGATGGACGGCGCGTGGGCGATGTACGAGGCGTGGGTGCGCCTTCAGGAGGGCGACATCGACACGGCGCTCGCGTTCGGTTCGGGCAAGAGCTCGCCCGGGAACCCGCGCGAGATCTACCCGCTGCAGAACGATCCCTACACGCTGACACCGCTCGGCGCCGACCCCGTGTCGCTCGCCGGCATGCAGGCTCGCGCGCTCATCGAAGCCGGCAAGATCACCGAGCGCGAGATGGCCGAGATCGTCGTCCGGAGCCGCCGCAACGCCGAGAGCAATCCGCGCGCACAGGTCAAGGGGAGTCCCGACGTCGACGTGCTGTTGAAGGAGCCGTACTTCGCGGCGCCGCTGCGCAAGCACGACCTTCCGCCGATCTCCGACGGCGCCACGGCGGTCGTGCTGGCGACGGCGAAGAAGGCCCGTGAGGTGTGCGAGCGGCCGGTCTGGATCCGGGGGATCGACCACCGCATCGACATCCACCAGCCCGGGTTCCGCGACCTGACCGTCTCGAGGTCGGCTGAGCTCGCGGGCAAGGCTGCGGGCATCGGCGACGCGCCGGTCGAGTTCGCCGAGCTCTGCGCGAGCTTCTCGCACGAGGAGAAGATCCTGCGCGAGGCCCTCGGTCTCGACGACGGCGTCGAGGTCAACCTCTCGGGTGGCGCGCTCGCCGCGAACCCGATGATGGCCGTCGGCCTCGCACGCATCGCCGAGGCGGCGCGCCTCATCGCCGAGGGCGGCCGGAAGCGGGGCGTCGCCCACGCCACGTCCGGCTCGTGCCTGCAGCAGAACCTCGTCTGCGTCCTCGAGGGGGACTGAGTCTTGAGCAAGCAACCGTGCGCGGTCATCGGCATCGGTCAGACGAAGCACAAGCGGCGCCGCGACGACGTCTCGCTGCCCGGTCTCGTGCGTGAGGCGGCGCAGCGCGCGCTCGACGACGCCGAGCTCACGTGGACCGACATCGACGCCGTGGTGATCGGCAAGGCGCCCGACCCGTTCGAGGGCGTGATGATGCCCGAGCTCTCGATGGCCGACGCGCTCGGCGCCAACGGCAAGCCCATGCTGCGCGTCCACACCGCCGGCAGCGTCGGCGGATCGACGTCGATCGTCGCGTCCCACCTGATCGAGACCGGCCGCCACGACCGTGTGCTGACCGTCGCCTACGAGAAGCAGTCCGAGGGGAACGCCCAGTGGGGCCTCGCGGGCGGGCGCTCGGGCGGCATGGGCGCGGGCGGGATCTTCGCGCCGTGGATGAAGTCGTTCCGCCAGCGTTCGGGCGCACCGGAGGACATCGGCTGGAAGGTCGCGGTGAAGGACCGCCGCAACGCGGCGAAGAACCCCTACGCGCACCTCCAGATGCCGAACCTCACGATCGAGGAGGTGAAGGAGTCCCCGATGCTGTGGGACCCCATCCACTTCCACGAGTCGTGCCCCTCCTCCGACGGTGCGTGTGCCATGGTCCTGACCAACGAGGACGGTGCGAAGCGGTCGTCGAAGCCGCCCGCCTGGGTGCTCGGGTCGGCGATGCGCAGCGAGCTCGGCACGTTCCCCGGCCGCGACACGGTGCGGCCCCAGGCCGGCGTCGAATGCGCGCACGCGGTCTATGAGGCCGCGGGCGTCACGAACCCGCGCGAACAGATCGACATGGCCGAGCTCTACGTGCCGTTCAGCTGGTACGAGCCGATGTGGCTCGCCGGCCACGACATCTTCACGCCCGAGGAGGCGTGGAAGATGATCGACGCCGGCGAGACGAACCTCGGCGGCAGCTTCCCCGTCAACCCCTCGGGCGGGGTGCTGTCCTCGAACCCGATCGGCGCGTCGGGGATGCTGCGCTTCGCGGAGGCCGCGCTGCAGGTTCGGGGCATGGCCGGCGACCACCAGGTCGAGGGTGCGAGCGTCGCGTTGGCCCAGGCCTACGGTGGGGCGGCACAGTACTTCGCGATGTGGGTCGTCGGTTCGACGCTCGACGCGGTCGAGAAGAAGAAGCACAAGTGACCGCCGTCGCCTCGCCGCCGTCCAGCGAAGCGCCCGAGCTCGCCGACTTCCGGGCCGAGGCGAAGGCCTGGCTCGAGGCGAACGCCGAACGCCGCAGCACGGACTCGAGCGACTTCAAGCGGAAGTTCGCGGCGACCCACCAGACCCGCGAGCAGGAGCTGCAGGCGGTCGAGGCGTCGAAGGCGTGGCAACGGCGCATCTACGACGCCGGGTACGCCGGGCTCACCGTGCCGACCGAGTACGGCGGCCGCGGCCTGACCGCCGCCCACGACCGGATCTGGCGCCAGGAGTCGGCCCGCTACGCGATCGACACCGGCGTGTTCGCCGTCGGCCTCGGCATGGTCGTCCCGACGATCCTGGTGCACGGCACCGAGGAGCAGAAGCGTGAGCACGTGCCCGCGCTCGTGCGCGGCGAGAAGGTGTGGTGCCAGCTGTTCAGCGAACCGGGCGCCGGCTCCGACCTGGCCGGGCTGACCACACGCGCCGACCGAGACGGTGACGAGTGGATCGTCAACGGGCAGAAGGTGTGGAACTCGTACGCGCACGTCGCGGACTGGGGCATCCTCCTCGCCCGTACCGACTGGGACGTCCCGAAGCACCGCGGCATCAGCTACTTCCTCGTCGACATGACGACACCCGGCGTCGAGGCGCGGCCGCTGCGCCAGATCACCGGCGTCGCCCACTTCAACGAGACGTTCCTGACCGACGTCCGCATCCCCAACGACAACCTGCTCGGCGGGCTCAACAACGGCTGGGCGGTCGCGCAGACGACGCTCATGAACGAGCGGACGTTGATCGGAGGCAGTGGTGGTGGCGGCGTCGGCTTCCGCGACTGGGTGGAGCTGGCCCGTCACTACGGCAGGCTCGGCGACCCGACCATCCGCCAGCAGCTCGCTGCGCTCTACACGCGTGGTGAGCTGCTCAAGTGGCTGGGCCAGCGGGCGCAGGCATCGATGCGCGCCGGCAAGGGACCGGGCGCGGAGAGCTCGGTCGCCAAGCTGTTCGCGTCGCTGCACCTCGAGCAGAACGGCAACCTCGCGATGGCGATCGAGGGCGCCTCGGCGATGCTCTACGCGACCGACGCGTTCGAGGACGGCTTCTGGCAGCAGCAGTTCCTCGGCCAGTGGGCGAGCCGCATCGGCGGCGGCACCGAGCAGGTCCAGCGCAACATTCTCGGCGAGCGCGTCCTCGGCCTGCCCTCGGAGCCGCGTCCCGACAAGACCGAGCCCTTCCGGGACCTGCCCAAGAACACGTGACGGACGATCCGACGACCGCGCGCCTTCGGGGGCTGCTCGTCGGTCGGCCGCAGGCCAGCGTCGTCGCCGGGCCGGTGACGTGACATGGTGACGATCGACGCCGTGGCAGCGACGGTGTCGGAGCTGCCCGAGGTGACCGAGGGCCTGCGCCACGGGACACGGACGTGGTCCGTCGCGGGGAAGGCGTTCGCCTGGGTCCGGCCCTTCAGCAAGGCCGACATCCGTCGCTTCGGCGACATGCCGGTACCTGACGGTCCGATCCTCGCCGTCTCGGTGGCCGATCTGCACGACAAGGAGGCCGTCCTCCAGGAGGGGGCGAAGGGCTTCTTCACGATCCCGCACTTCGACGGGTACGCGGCCGTGCTGATCCAGCTGAAGGTCGCGGGCAAGCGGCGCGTGCGCGAGGCGCTCGTCGACGCCTGGCTCGCGGCCGCGCCCGACAGGCTCGCGGACGAGTTCATGGCGTCACGACGGCGACGGGGGGCGTGATGGCCGACGAGATGTTCTCGCTGGAGGGACGGGTGGCGGTCGTCACCGGCAGCGGGACGGGCATCGGCCGCGCGTGTGCGCAGGTGCTCGCCGAGCACGGCGCCGATCTGGTGCTGGCAGCGCGCCGCGAGGAGCTGCTCGAACGAACCGCCGCGTCGATCCGCGACGCCGGACGGCGGGCGCTCGTCGTCCCCACCGACGTCACCGACCCGGAGGCGTGCGAGCGGCTCGTCGCGGCGACGCTGGCCGAGTACGGCCGCGTCGACGTGCTGGTCAACAACGCGGGTGGCAGCATCAACAAGGCGCCCGAGGACTGGTCGGTCGCCGAGTGGCACCAGATCGTCGACCTGAACCTGGCCAGTGTGTGGTTCATGTCGCGGCTCGTCGCTCCACCGATGCTGGAACAGGGTCGGGGTGCGATCGTCAACATCTCGTCGGGCGCGAGCTTCCTCGCGCTGCCGATGGTCGCGCCCTACGGTGCGGCAAAGGCCGGGATGAACAGCCTCACGCGTTCGCTCGCCGCCGCGTGGACCAGCCGCGGCGTGCGCGTGAACGCCGTCGCGTGCGGCGCGGTCAAGACCGAGGGCTACGGCGCGTCCGCGAAGCAGGCGGGCCGGGCCGACGACGCCGTCCTCGGCCCCGGCAACGCCATCGGCCGCGTCGGTCGCCCGGAGGAGATCGCGTACCCGGTCCTGTTCTTCGCCTCCGACGCGTCGAGCTACTGCTCGGGCCAGACGCTCTGGGTCAACGGCGGCATGAAGGCCCCCGAGACGAGCTAGCTGGATCCGGTCACCGGGTTCGCGGTCGGTGTGCCGACCGCCTTCTGCAGCTGCTCCCGCAGCCCGGGCACGGAGTCGATCGGGACGGAGATCGTGTCGGGCGGGATCGTCTGGTCGACCGACACGTTCACCTGGTCGAGGCTCAGGTCGAGGGTGAACCGGAGGCGGTCCGCGCCCGTCCTCGCATCGAGGTGAACCTCGAAGTCGACGACGTGGTGCTGGTCGTCGATCTCCGCGGTCCCGCTCATGTGGGTGCGCTTCCCCGTCGGGAGCTGCCCGTAGAGGTGGAGGAACGCGGTCCGCACGTCGTCCGGAACGGCGCGTTCGGCGGCGTCGAGGTCGACCTCGAAGGTGTAGACGTGGTGCCCTGCGCCCTTCTTCGGCTCGTACTTCACGTGGGTCGCGCCGAGCAGGAGGTAGACGGGCGCGAACCAGGCGGCCGGGTCGGTGCTGACGAGGCCCGCCTTGGCGAGGTCCTGCACCGGCAGCGTGACGAATCGCTTGCCGGCCGGGATCCGGCTCCGGAACGCCGGATCCGCGAGGTCGAGCCAGGCGGTGTCTCCCGACGCGTAGACGGTCGCTATCTCGTCGAGACTGTCGCCCGTCGTGAGGTCGCTCGACGCGTACCGCGTCGTCGTGTCGAAGGCGAAGCTGTTGTCGATGCTCGTCGTCTTCCCGGCGGTTCGCACCTCGACGTCCTCGCCGCCCTGGGCGCTCGTGATCTGCGGGACGGCGGCGAGGACCTGCCGAATCCACGACGGTTGCCTCGGTGCCGACCTGGCGGTCGCGGCGGTCGGCAACGACGCCAGCGCCGTGAAACCGACGACGATCCCTGCCGCCACTCTCGCCGCTCGTATCGGTCCATTCTGCCTGCTCCGCGGCGATCAGCGGCGGCGGCCGAGCACGTGTGTCGCGCCCCGCACGAGGTTCGTCGCGTAGCGCCAGGCACCCGACGCGTACTCCGGGCATCGCAGGGGCGGCGGCTCGAACAGGTTGCCGCAGAAGTGCAGCCCGTCGGGGCTGCGGACGGCGACGCGAGACCGCGTCGTATGGCACACCCGCGCCGCCTCGGCCATCCTCGTCTCGGCGGGCAGGCACCGCTGCGTCAGCGCGAACCGGCCGTGCGGGGCGATCCGGCGGCTGGCGTCGAGATAGTGGACGCCGGGCCGCGTCGCGGCGAGCTCGCGGTCGAACGCGTCCAGCGCGTGCCACTCGGCCTCGCGTCCCACCGAGATCGGAGGCGACGCGAGCACGATCGGGCGGCCGGCCCGGACCGCCTCGTCGACGGCCGCGCCGACGTCGGCACGGTACTTGGCGATCGTGGCGTCGCCGGTGAGCGGCGTGCCGGACGCGTCACGCATGCAGGTGATGAAGCTGTTGCCGCTGAACGCGAAGACGACGAGATCGGGGAGCGGCCGGCTCGCGAGGTCGGTCGCGAGCACAGGCACGTAGTCGCACGGCGCGGTGCCGGGATAGGCGCGGACGGTCAGGTCGACGTGCAACGTCTCGGCCGCGTCGTGGAGATACGGCTCGGCCTGAACCGTCAACGAGTCGCCGTAGATCGTGACGCGACGCGGCCGTGTCGCCGCGTCCGCCCCGCCCGAGATCGACACCGTCAGGAGGAGCAGTGCGACCGCCGCGATCGACCCCACGGGCCGGGCCCGTGCCATGACCGTGCTTACATCGGCATCGTCGAGCCACCGTTGGGCCGCATGATGTTGCCCGTCCAGAACTTGGCGGCGTCGGACGCGAGGAACAGGATCGCCACGGCGATGTCGTCGGGTTCGCCGGCCAGCCCCATCGGCGACAGCCCCTTGCGCTGCTCGACGTAGGCGGCCTTGCGCTGCGGGTCGACCTCGCCGGCGTCGTCGAGGACGTGGCGCTCGTTCATCGGAGTGTCGATCCATCCCGGGGCGACGGCGTTGACGCGGACCCCGAACGGAGCGACCTCGACCGCGAAGCTGCGGCTCAGCTGTGCGACCGCGGCCTTGGCGGTGGCGTAGGGGATGATCCCGGGCGTCGCCATGTCGATTGCGCCCGACGCGAGGTTGATGATGCTGCCGGAGCGCTGCTCGACCATGACGCGCCCCGCGGCCTGGCAGCCGAACACGACGCCCATGAAGTTGACGCCGTGCACGCGCTCGAAGTCGGCTTCGCTCGTCTCGAGCAGCGTGGCGTCGGTGATGATGCCGGCGTTGTTCACCATGACGTCGAGGCGGCCGTGCGCCGACACGGTGTTCGCGACGAGCGCGTCGACGTCGCCCCGCTGCGAGACGTCGACTTCGCGGGCGGTGGCCATGCCGCCGGAGTCGGTGATGGCGGCGGCGGTCTCCTCGGCGGTGCCCGTCTTGAGGTCGGCGCACACGACCATCGCTCCCGCCTCGGCGAGCCGGGCCGCGGTGGCGCGGCCGATACCCCGCCCGGCCCCGGTCACGACGGCCACCCGGCCGGTCAGATCGAACAGTTCCGCGATCGTCGCCATAGGCCCCGGAGCGTAATGCGGGCGCCGGGGGGCTCACCTCGGCCCGGTGGCCCAGCGCGTACGCTCGGAGCAGTGGCTGGAGCACTGGACGGTCTGCGGGTCGTGGAGCTCGGCGGCGAGATCGCCGCCCCGTACGCGACCAAGCTGCTCGGCCTGCTCGGGGCCGAGGTGATCAAGGTCGAGCCGCCCTCCGGCGACCCGCTCCGCGCCTGGGGCCCCTTCGCGGGCGACGTCGCGGACCCGCATCTCGGCGGCGGCCTGTTCCGCTACCTCAACACCGACAAGCGCAGCGTCGTCGCCGACCTCTCGTCGCTCGAAGGCGCGGCCCTCGTGCGCGACCTGATGGTGTCGGCCGACGTGGTCGTCGAGCATCTGGGCGCCGGCGGTCTGGAGCATTTCGGCATCGGGCCCGACGCGCTCGGTGCCCGCACCCCCGTCGGGCTCGTGCGCATCTCCGACTTCGGGCAGCACGGCCCCCACGTCGGCGTCCCGAGCAGCAGTCTCGTGGTGCAGGCGATGGGCGGCTGGGTGTCGACCCACGGCATCCCGCACACCCACCCGGTGCAGACCGGCGGCCGGCTCCACGAGTTCACCGTCGGGTCGTTCGCCGCCTGCGCGGCGCTGACGGTCGCCCGAGCGGCGCGCCGCGCGCACACGCCGATCGTCGCCGACCTCTCGATGCTCGAGTGCGCGACGGGGACGCTCGCCTACCCCATGCTGCTCCAGGAGTCGTTCGACCGGCTCGGATTCCCACGTACCGAGGAGCGCCAGGCGACGATCCCGGGCATCGTCGCTTGCAAGGACGGCTGGGTCGGCATCAACGCGCTCACGGGGCAGCACTGGCAGGACATCTGCGCCATGCTCGACGCTCCCGAGTTCGCCAACCGCCAGACGGAGCTGACCTGGGGCGGCGCGGAGCTCGAGGCCTTCTTCGAGCGGGTCCGGCCCTGGCTCCAGGAGCACACCGTCGAGGAGATCGTCGGTGTCTCCCAGGCCTTCCGGATCCCGGCCGCGCCCGTCGGCGACGGTCGCTCGGTGCCGCGCTTCGCCCAGTTCCGCGCCCGCCCCTTCTTCACCACCGAGCCCGGCGGCGAGCTGCCGTTCCCGGGCCCCCCGTGGCGCATGTCGGCGACGCCGGCGGCCGCCCGCGTCCCCGCGCCCGTCCTCCCGACCGGCCCGGGCGCGCCGCCGCCCTGGGCCCAGCCCCGGTTCGACGAGCTCGACGAGGGCGGCGACCCCGAGGCCCCGTTCGCGGGGCTGCGCGTCGTCGACCTGGGGACGTTCTGGGCCGCGCCCTACCTCGGCATGTACCTCGGCGCCTTCGGTGCCGACGTCGTCAAGGTCGAGTCGATCCAGCGACCGGACGGGTTCCGCTACAGCGGTGCGTTCCCGCAGGAGGGCGACGACTGGTACGAGCGCAGCCCGGTGTGGCAGGCCGCCAACCTGAACAAGCGCGACCTCACGCTCGATCTCACGCGTCCCGACGGCAGGGAGCTCCTCGAGCGGCTCGTCGCGGGCGCGGATGTCGTGCTCGAGAACTTCTCGGCCCGGGTGGTCGAGCAGTTCGGGCTCGGATACGACGAGCTGCGCGCGATCAAGCCCGACATCATCATGGTGCGCATGCCCGGCTTCGGGCTCGAGGGCCCGTGGCGCGACTACGTCGGCTGGGCGATGGGGCTCGAGCAGGCCTCGGGGATGGCCCAGGTCACCGGCTACCCGCCGAAACCGATGCACCCGGGCGGCTTCCTCGACCCGGTGATCGGCATGCACGCGGGCGTCGCGGTGCAGGCCGCGCTGCGGCACCGGGCGCGTACGGGCGAGGGCCAGATGATCGAGATCGCGCAGCTCGAAACCGCGGTCTGTATGACGGCCGACCAGTTCATCGACTTCGCGCTCAACGAACGCGTCGCGGTGCGCACCGGCAACCGGCATCCGGTGTACGCGCCGCAGGGCGTGTACCGCTGCGCGGACGACCGCTACGTCGCGCTGACCGTGCGCAACAACCAGGAATGGGGCGCCCTGCTCGAAGCGATGGGCAGGCCCCTCTGGGACTCCGAGGATTTCCGCAGCGCGCGCCGGCGCCGCGCGCTGCACGACGACATCGACGAGTACATCACCGAGTGGACGCAGGATCGCGACGTCGACGACGTCGTCACGCTCCTCCGTCGGCACGGCGTGCCGGCCGGCGCCGTGATCACCGCGTCGCTCATGCTCGGGGAGCCGCAGCTCAACGCGCGCGACTACTACGTGCCGCTCGACCATCCGCTCACCGGGGTCCGCCGCTACCCCGGGTGGCCCATGCGGTTCTCGTTCGGCGGCCCCCAGCAGCGAACGCCGCCGCCGACGCTCGGTCAGCACAACGCCGAGATCCTCGCCGAGCTCGGCGTCGACGACGCCGAGCTCGAACGCCTCACGAAGGAGCGGATCATCGGGACCCGCGTGTAGATTGAAACACGTTCTATGTTTCTCGACTACACCCCGGAGCAGGCGGCGCTGCGCAAGGAGCTGCGCGCGTACTTCGAGCGCCTGCTGACGCCCGAGGTCCGGGCCCGGCTGGGAGCGGCGGGGGAGGGGAGCCCGCACTTCCGCACGGTCGTCCGGCAGATGGGCGCCGACGGCTGGCTCGGGATCGGCTGGCCCAAGGAGTACGGCGGCCAGGGCCGAGGCGTGCTCGACCAGTTCATCTTCTTCGACGAGGTCCAGCGCGCCGGTGCGCCGTTCCCGTTCGTGACGATCAACACCGTCGGGCCGACGCTGATGGCATACGGCTCCGACGAGCACAAGCGCACCTACCTCCCCGGCATCCTGCGGGGGGACGTCAACTTCGCGATCGGCTACACCGAGCCGGAGGCCGGCACCGATCTCGCGTCGATCCGCACGCGCGCCGTCCTCGACGGTGACGAGTGGGTGATCAACGGCAACAAGGTGTTCACGAGCGGCGCGAACCAGGCCGACTACATCTGGCTCGCCTGCCGCACCGACCCCGAGGCGCCGAAGCACAAGGGCATCTCGATCATCATCGTCCCGACGTCGTCGCCGGGCTTCAAGACCACGCCGATCGTCACCGTCGGCAGCGTCGTCACCCAGGCGACGTTCTACGACGACATCCGGGTGCCGAAGGGCAACGTCGTCGGCGAGGTCAACGGCGGTTGGCGGCTCATCACCAACCAGCTCAACCACGAACGCGTCGGTCTCGCGGCGCTCGCCGGGTTGACGTTCCGTCTCTACGACGACGTCGTCGAATGGTGCCGTTCGACGCCGTCGGGGCTCGCGGGTGGCGGCCGGATGATCGACGTGCCGTGGGTCCGTGCCGATCTCGCCCGCGCCCATGCGAAGCTCGAGGCGATGAAGCTCCTCAACTGGCGCATGGCCGCCGCGGTCGCCGACGGCACGCTCGGCCCCGCCGACGCCGGCGCGTCGAAGGTCTACGGGGTCGAGACGCAGATCGACGCGTACCGGCTGTTCCTCGGCATCCTCGGCGCGGCCGGATACCTGCCGGCCGGCTCGCCCGGCGCCGTGCTGCACGGCGAGGTCGAGCGGGCCGCCCGCGCCGCGCAGATCAACACCTTCGGCGGGGGAGTGGTCGAGGTGCTGCGCGAGATGGTCGCCGCCGCCGGGCTGGGCATGGCCCGCGCCGCCCGCTGAGCCGCCCGTGGACGGCGCGGAGCTGCTCGCCCGGCTGAAGGCGTTCGAGGGGACCGAGTTCGCGACCGCGGTCGCCCAGGACCCCGTCAACCTGCCCATGATCCGCCACTGGGTCGAGGCGATGGGCGACGAGAACCCCGTCTACACCGATGCCGCCGCGGCCGCGGCGTCGGTGCACGGCCAGATCATCGCACCGCCCACGATGCTGCAGGCGTGGACGATGCGCGGTTACCGCCGCCACCACGGCCCGGGCGCGCACGAGGACGGCGGCGACGGTCCGTCGCCCCAGGAGCAGGTCTCCGCGCTGCTCGACGAGGCCGGCTTCACGTCGGTCGTGGCGACGAACTGCGAGCAGGAGTACGTCCGCATGCTGCACCTGGGCGACCACCTCCAGATGCGGGCCGTCCTCGACGAGATCTCGGAGGAGAAGCAGACCGCGCTCGGCGTCGGGCACTTCATCACGCAGCGCATCGAGTACTCGACGCTCGACGGCGAGCTCGTCGCGACGCAGCTGTGGCGCATGCTCAAGTTCAAGCCCGGCACGGGCCGCGGCGGCGCCGGCGCGGGCGCGGCGAGGGACACGGCGACGCGCCCGTTGCGTCCACGACCGTCGATCACGCTCGACAACGCGTTCTGGTTCGACGGTGCGCGTGAGCACCGTCTCCTGATCCAGCGGTGCGCGGGATGCGGCGTGCTCCGCCACCCACCCCGGCCGCGCTGTGACCGGTGCGGGTCGTACGAGTGGAACGTCGTCGAGGCGAGCGGGCGCGGAACCCTCTACAGCTACGTCGTGAACCACCATCCGCAGGTGCCTGCGTTCGACTACCCGTTGCCGATCGGGCTGATCGAGCTCGAGGAGGGCACCCGCCTGGTGGCCGACCTCGTCGGCGTCGAGCCCGGCGACATCCGCGTCGGCATGCCGGTCACGGTCGAGTGGGTCGACCACGATCCCGACCTCACCCTGCCCGCCTTCCGCCCGGCCCCGGTCCCGGAGAGCGCGGAGCGGTGAGCGAGCGGAACGCGCGGAGCGAGCGGCGGCGAGCCGGGTATCCCGGCTCGCAGTGAGCGGAGCAGTAGAGAGCAGGAGAGATGGACTTCCGTCTGAGCGAGGAGCAGGTCGCGGTCCGGGATCTGGCGGAGCAGATCTTCCAGGGATCGGTGAGCGTGGAGACGGTGAGATCGGTCGAGGCGTCCGAGGAGCGCGTCGACCGCGACCTCTGGCGCGCCCTGGCCGACGCCAACCTGCTCGGGATCGCGCTCCCCGAGGATGCCGGCGGCAGCGGACTCGGCGAGGTCGAGTGGTGCCTCCTCCTCGAGCAGCAGGGCCGCGTGGTCGCGCCCGTCCCGATCTGGGCCACGATCGTGCTCGGCGCGCTGCCGATCGCCGAGTTCGGCAGCCGCCAGCAGCGCGACGCCTGGCTCCCCGCCGTGGTGGCCGGCGACGTGTTGCTGACCGCAGCACTCGCCGAGCCCGGCGTCAACGACGTGTTCCGGCCACAGGTCCGCGCCGCGCGCACGGAAGCCGGGTGGCGCCTCGACGGACTGAAGGTGTCGGTGCCGTACGCGCACGTCGCCACGCGTGTGCTCGTCCCCGCGGCGCTCGACGACGAAGGCGCGATCGGCGTGTTCCTCGTCGACCCGGCCGGGGCGGGGGTCGAGCAGGAGCGGGCGGTCACGACCAACCGGGAGGTGCACCCGCACCTGCGCTTCGCCGGCGCACCGGGCGAGCCGCTCGGAGGCGACGCACCCGCCGGCGCCGAGGCGGTGGCCTGGATGCTCGACCGCGCGTTGCTGGGCCTCGCCGCGCTGCAGGTCGGCGTGTGCGAGGAGGCGCTGCGCTACGCCGCGGAGTACACGTCGCAGCGGGTGCAGTTCGGCAAGCCGCTCTCGGCGTTCCAGGGCGTCGCCTTGAAGGCCGCCGACGCGTACATCGACGCGGAGGCGATCCGCGTCACCGTGCTGCAGGCGGCCTGGAAGCTGTCGGTCGGGCGCCCGGCGACGACCGACGTGCTCGTCGCCAAGTGGTGGGCGTCGGAAGGCGGCCAGCACGCCGTCCACATCACCCAGCACCTGCACGGCGGGATGGGTGCCGACGTCGACTACCCGGTCCACCGGTACTTCCTTTGGGGCAAGCAGATCGAGGACATGCTCGGCGGCGCCAGCGCGACCCTCGCCCGTCTCGGAGACGCGATCGCGACTTCGGAGGCTCACACGTGACGGCCCGGTCGTCGCTGCGCGCCGGCGACGTGAACGTCGGCGACGAGCTGCCACCGCTCGCGATCCCGCTGACGCGCACCCTCATCGTCGCCACCGCGATCGCGTCGCGCGACTACCAGGACGTGCACCACGACCCGGGTCTGGCCACCGAGCGCGGCTCGCCCGACATCTTCATGAACATCCTGACGACCAACGGGTTCGTCGGCCGCTACGTGACTGACTGGGCCGGGCCCGACGCGCTGCTGAAATCGGTGAGGATCCGGCTCGGCGCGCCGAACTACCCGGGCGACACGATGACGATGACCGGCACCGTGACCGGCAAGGACGGCGCCGTCGTCGAGGTCGCGGTGAAGGGCTCGAACTCGCTCGGCGACCACGTGACCGGCACCGTGACCCTGGTGCTGCCGTGAACCTGCGCGACGCGGGCGCAATCGTCGGGATCGGGGCGACCGAGTTCTCGAAGGACTCGGGGCGCTCCGACCTGCGCCTCGCGGTGGAGGCGGTCGAGGCCGCGATCGCGGACGCGGGGATCGAGCCCGCGCAGGTCGGCGGCATGGTGACGTTCAGCGCCGACACGAACCCCGAGATCGAGATCGCCAAGAACCTCGGGATCGGCAACCTCACGTTCTTCTCGCGCATCCACCACGGCGGCGGTGCCGCGTGCGCCACCATCCAGCAGGCCGTCCTCGCGGTCAACGCGGGCGTGGCCGACTACGTGGTCTGCTACCGGGCGTTCAACGAGCGGTCGGGGCGCCGCTTCGGCGCGGGCGTGCAGGACCGCGCCCCCATGGCCACCGCGGAAAACGCGCACTTCTCCTGGTACTCGCCCCATGGCCTTCTCACGCCCGCACAATGGGTCGCGATGTTCGCCCGGCGCTACATGCACGAGTACGGCGCGACCACCGAGGACTTCGGCCGCATCGCAGTCGCCGACCGGAAGCACGCGGCCAACAACCCGCGAGCGTGGTACTACCAGCGGCCGATCACGCTCGAGGAGCACCAGGAGTCGCGCTGGATCGTCGAGCCGCTCCGCCTCCTCGACTGCTGCCAGGAGAGCGACGGCGGCCAGGCGCTCGTCGTCACGACACCCGAGCGGGCCCGTGACCTCCCGCACCCGGCGGTGGTCGTGCGGGCCGCCGCGCAGGGGGCGGCGCCCGAGCAGGAGATGATGACGAGCTACTACCGCGAGTCGATCACGGGCCTGCCCGAGATGGGTCTCGTCGCCCGCCAGCTCTGGGACACCACCGGCCTCGGTCCCGACGACATCCAGGCCGCGATCGTCTACGACCATTTCACGCCGCTCGCGCTGCCGCAGTTCGAGGAGTTCGGCTTCTGCGGGCGCGGCGAGGCGAAGGACTTCGTGCGCGACGGCAACATCGAGCTCGGGGGCCGGTTGCCGATCAACACCAACGGCGGTCAGCTCGGCGAGGCCTACATCCACGGCATGAACGGGATCGCCGAGGGCGTCCGCCTGATCCGGGGAACCTCGACGAACCAGCCCGACGACGTGGAGCACGTCCTCGTCACCGCCGGCACCATGGTGCCCACCAGCGCCCTGATCCTCGGCCGGGCGCAGTAGCCTGCCGGCCGTGCCGGGGGAGCGCAGGAGTGTGCGGCTGAGCCGCGAGGAGGCGTGGGCCGAGCTCGAGGGCGCGCACACCGGCATCCTCACGACGCTACGGTCCGACGGCATGCCGATCGCGCTGCCCGTGTGGTTCGTCGCCCTCGACGAGAAGGTGTACGTGAGCGCGCCGGCGCACACGAAGAAGCTGAAGCGGGTCCGCAAGGACCCGCGCGTGTCGTTCCTCGTCGAGTCGGGGGAGCGGTGGGCGGAGCTCCGGGCCGTCCACCTCACGGGACGGGCCCGCATCGTCGACGACGAGGAGGTGATCGCGCGCGTGCGCGACGTGCTCGATGCCAAGTACGCCGCGTATCGCACCGACCGGTCGAGGATGCCCGACGCGACGCGCGAGTACTACTCCGTCGAGTCGGAGCTGATCGAGATCGTCCCCGACGAGCGGATCCTCACGTGGGACAACGCACGCCTCGGGATCGAGTCCTGACCATGGCCGACACCACCCCGACGCCGGTCGAGGAGCAGCTCGTCGTCACCGACGCCGACGGCGTTCGCACGATCCGGCTCAACCGCCCGGAGGCCCGGAACGCGCTCAGCCGTGCGGTGCGCATCCGCCTGAAGGAGGTGATCGGCGACGCGGGCACCGACGACGCGGTCGACGTCGTCGTGCTCACCGGAACCGATCCCGCGTTCTCGGGCGGCGTCGACCTGAAGGAGATCGCGGCGGGAACCGCAGGCGATGCGTCGAGCGCCGACGAGATCACCGACCCGGCCGCCGTCGTGCGCGCGTGCCCGAAGCCCGTGATCGCGGCGGTCAACGGGGTCTGCGTGACCGGCGCGCTGGAGCTCGTGCTGAGCTGCGACCTCGTCGTCGCGTCGGAGCGGGCCCGCTTTGCCGACACGCACGGCAAGGTCGGGTTCCGCCCCGCGTGGGGCATGAGCGTGTTCCTCCCGCGCGCGATCGGCGCACGCAAGGCGATCGAGCTGGCGATCACGGGCCGCTTCCTCGAAGCCGACGACGCACTCCGATTCGGGCTCGTCAACCACGTCGTCGCGCACGACGAGCTGCTGCCGTTCACGTATGCGCTCGCGGCCGACATCCGTGCTCTCGACCAGGAGACCGTGCGCGACCTGCTCGCGCTCTTCCGCCGGACGCCCGGGCTCACCGTCGACGACGCGCTGGCGCTCGAGCGGGCGACGGTGGATGCCTGGATGGCGAGGCGACGCCGGGGCTGACCTGCTCGTTCAGCAGGGCGTTACACGGCTGTAACGGAACCGTGGTCCGGTCGTCACGTCGCGTGGGCAGGATGCGCAGATGGCGGTCACGGCGACGGGGGCGGTCACGGGTTCCCGGCTGATCCTGGTCGGGCCCCCCGGCTCGGGGAAGGGCACGCAGGCGGCGCTGCTCGCCGAGCGGGCCGGGCTGGCGACCCTGTCGACGGGCGACCTGCTGCGCACGGTGGCCCGGCAGACGACCCTCCTCGGCCGCCGGGTCGCGCGGATCCTCGCCTCCGGGGCACTGCTGCCCGACCGCCTCCTGCTCGACGTGCTGCGCGAGCCGCTGCGGCGGCTGCGCGAGACGGGCGGAGGATTCGTGCTCGACGGCTTCCCGCGGACGGTGGCGCAGGCGGCCGCCCTCGACGAGCTCCTCGCGCCCGAGCCGCTCGACGTCGCCGTGCAGCTCCGCGTCGACGCCGAGGTCGTCGCGGCCCGGCTCTCGGCTCGCGGTCGCGACGACGACACCGCGCCGGCCATCGAGCAGCGCCTGCGGGCCTTCGAACGCGAGACGAGGCCGGTGATCGAGCGGTACCGGTGCTCGGGCCGCCTCGTCGTCGTCGACGGCCACCAGCCGGTCGAGGACGTCTACTCTGGGATCGTCGACGCGCTCGACCGGGTCACGAAGGCCCGGGCCACGCCGCCCGCAGCTCGGAGAGCAGCAGCGCTTCGCTCGTGACGAGCTTGCGCCAGTCGTCGAGGTGCAGGCTCTCGTCCTCACCGTGGATGCGGCTGCCCGGATCGGCGGGGCCGAGCAGCAGCGCCGGGATCCCGCCGAACGCGGCCGCGAACGGCCCCACGAAGGGGATGGTGCCGCCGACTCCCATGACCACCGGATCGACGCCGAACCCGGCGCGCAACGCCCGCTCGGTCGCCGCGAACGCCCATCCTTCGGGGTCGCACTGCCAGGCCGGCACCGACTCCTCGCCCTCGAACTCGAACTCGAGGCCGAACGGCACCCGCCGCTCGAGGTGCGCGCGCAGCGCCTCGTTGACACGGTCGGGGTCCTGGTTCGCGACGAGGCGGATGCTGATGCGCGCCGAGGCCGTCGCGACGATCTGGTTCGACGAACCGGCGATCGGATGGGTGTCGAGCCCGATCACGGCCACGGCGGGCCGGTGCCAGAGCCGCTCGTAGACCGTGGTGGCCGGGTCGCCGGCGAGCTCGACGCCGGGACGCAGACCCCAGGCGCGGCGGAGGCCGTCCACGTCCGCGGGCAGGGCCGCGATGCGGGCCAGTTCCTGCTCGGTGGGTCGGCGGACGTCGAGCCAGAGGTCGTCGATCGCGGCGTCGCCGTGTTCGTCGACGAGTGACGCGAGCAGCCCGGCCATCGCGAGCGCAGGGTCGGGGACGGCCCCACCCGCCATTCCGGAGTGGATCGGGCTGTCGAGCGCCCGCAGCGTCACCCGGCCGCCTGCGAGGCCCCGCAGCGAGCAGGTGAGCCCGGGCGTGCCGACGGCCCAGTTCCCCGCGTCGGCCAGCAGGAGCACGTCGGCCGCGAGGTCGTCGAGGTGGGCGCGCAGGAACGCCTCGAGGTGCGGCGAGCCGATCTCCTCCTCGCCCTCGACGAGGACCTTCACGTTGCACGGCAGCTCGCCCGCCGTGTCGAGCCACGCCGTGACCATCGCGGCGTGCGCCACCGCGCCGGCCTTGTCGTCCGCGGTGCCGCGCCCGTAGAGCCGTCCGTCGCGCGTGACGGGCTCGAACGGGTCGGACGACCAGTTCTCGACGAACCCCGGTGGCTGCACGTCGTGGTGCGCGTAGAGGAGGATCGTCGGTGCGTCCGCGTGGTGCGTCCACTCGCCGATGACGGCGGGCGGCGAGCCGGCGGCGGCGGCGAGGCGCACGTTCTCGAGCCCGCTCCTCTCGAGGAGGGCGGCGGTCGCGTCGGCGCTGCGCCGCACGTCCGCGGCGCGGTCGGGGTCGGCGCTGATGCTGGGGATGCGGACGAGATCCTCGAGCGACGCGAGCGCCGCGTCGGCGGCGGCGCGCGTCGCGGCGACGAGGGCGTCGGCGGTTGGCTCAGGCAACGGGCCGGTACCAGTCGGGCACGTCGCCGCTGGCGGCGTGGGCGGGATCGAGCGGGGGAATGCCGTACGCCGCCCGCAGCTCATCGAGCGGCTGCGTCGACGCGGCCCAGAAGTCCCACGCGGTGTCGAACACGTCGGTCGTCGTCTCACCACCCCGTTCCCAGGCGACGAAGAACTTCTCGGGGTCGAGCGCGTCCTTGTAGGAACCGGCGAGGTCGGTGACCTTGAAGCCGAGGTGCCACGACACGATCACCGGCAGGATGTGACCCGACATCGGCTCGTGCGGGTGCATCCCCGCGGTGAACGTCGACACCAGCAACTCGCCCTGCGGCGACGTGTCGTAGCCCGAGAGCACGTGCGTCGAGTCGTGGCGCGTGGCGAAGGTCTCGTTGAGGCCGGTCGGCTCGCCGGGGAAGGCGAACTGGTAGGCCCGGTAGAACTCGAAGAAGGCGCGACCGTGCGTGCCGCGAGGCAGGTCGCCGAGCGCGTGGTGTCGGGCCGCCAGCGCGTCGTCGGTGCGGCCACCGGTGTAGGGCATGATCCACTCGTCGATCGATCCGTGGAGCTCCTCGCCGCTCACGCTGAGCACGTTCTGGCGTTGGGCGTCGGCGACGAACCATTGGAGGTTCTGCCGGCCCAGCTCGGCGAGCTGGCGGACGTAGTCGGCGGTGATGCCGAGCGCGCTCGCGTACTCCTCGACGACCGCGATCTTCGCCGCGTCGACCGTCGCGTCCACGAGCGCCATGACGGTGAGCAGTTGGGCCGCGTGGTCGGCGAGCTTCGGGTCTTCGAGGGCGGCGTGCAGGACGACGGGGATCGTGTCGGGCAGTGCCGCCGGGTCGAGGGCGTCGGTGGCCCGGAACAGGTAGTGGTGCGTCGCCGCGAGCGCCGCGTGGTCGCGCTCGGTCAGCGGCTCGGTGCCGCGGGCCGTCGCGACGTTGCGCATCGCGCCGAGGACGAGTACGGCCTGCTCGGGTGTGGCGTCGACGAGCATTCCCACGGTCTACCAGCCGCGTGCAGGCATCATCCGGACTGCGCGCGGGCGTCGGCGAGGGCGGCAGCGGCGGCGATCGTCGGGGCGAGCCACTCGGCGACCGCGAGGCTCCCCTCCGGCCCGAGGTGGACGCCGTCGTCCTGCATCGGCTTGCCGTCGCGCAGGTGGGCGGGCTCGCCGTTCGGCGCGAGGAACTTGTTGAGGTCGACGATCTCGGCGCGCGGGTCGGTGCCGACCGCCTCGTGCAGGAGCGCGTTGAAGTGGTCGACCCGGGGCCGGTCGAACGCGGAGCGGTACGCGCTCGGCGGGTTGGGGTCGTTCTCCTTCACGATGTACGGCGCCGTCATGTAGAGGACCTGGGCGCCCTGCGCGGCGAGGACGCCGAGCGAGTCGCGGATGTCCTGCACGAGGAGTTGGTCGGCTTGCTGCGACCCGTACGGGACGAAGCTGCCGTTGATCCGGCGGTCGTACGCGTCCCACGTGCCGACGAGGACGATGACGACCTGGGGTTTCGCGATCGACACGTCCGACGCCCAGCGGGTCGGCCACTGCTGGCAGTTCGCGCCGATGTTCGACCAGGCGCCGTCGACCCAGATCTGCCCGCCGCGTAGCAGCCCGCACCCGAGGATGCCGTCGTTCGAGACCGACAGGTCGAGCTTCTCCTTGTCGTACCCGAGGCCGATGCCGAGCGTCAGCGCCACTGAGTCGCCGACGACCAGGACGCGCGTCGGAGGCGGTGGCGTGACGACGCCGGGCGCGGTCGTCGTCGGACCCGGCGTCGTCGTGGGCGCGGCCTCCAGGTGGCGCGCCGCGGTCGGAGGTGTGAAGACACGTGTCGCGTTCGCCGTGACGAGGAAGCCGCCCGCGACGACGACCGCCGCCGTCGTCGGGACCGCCGTCCAGAACCGCCAGTTGCGCAGCGCCCCGCGCCGGATCGGCTGCTCGACGAGGACGTAGGACGCAACCGACACCGCGAGCGTGATCACGACGCGGATGGCGAACAGGGACACGCCGCCGACCCCGATCCGCGCCGGGGTCGCCAGGAGCACGATCGGCCAGTGCCACAGGTAGATGCCGTACGAGATGCGCCCGATCCACACGAGCGGGGGGACGGCCAGCACGCGGCCGAGGCGACTCGGGTCGGGTTGCGCGGCGTCGGCGACGAGTGCCATCGCGGCGACGGCCGCGACGGTGAACCCGCCGGTGAACAGCATCGTCGTGTGGTCGTCGATCAGGACGACGCACGCCGCGACGCCGGCGAGGCCGAGGAGGCCGACGAGCTCGACGGCGCGCCGGCCGGCGCTGGATCGGATCCGCCGCTGCCCGAGACCGGCCGCTCCGAACGCGGCGCCCACGAGCAGCGCCTGCGCGCGCGTATCCGTCCCGTAGTAGAGGCGGCTGGTGGACGCGCCGAGCTCGTACAGCGTCGCCATCCACGCCGCCGACAGCGCGGCGGCGATCCCGCATCCGATCGCGAACCGCGACGGGCGCGCCCGCCGCCACACGAGCACACCGCCGACGACGAGCGGCCACAGGAGGTAGAACTGCTCCTCGATCGCGAGCGACCACGCGTGCCGGAGGAACGACGGCTGCGCGAACTGGGCGAAGTAGTCCTGGTGGGCGACGACGAAGCGCCAGTTGACGACGTAGCCGATCGTGGCCGCGATGTCGGTGCCGAGCCTCGGGACGTCGACGACGTGGGGGTACACCCAGCCGACGAGCACGATCGTGCCGCAGGCGAGCACGAGCGCGGGGAAGAGGCGGCGGGCCCGCCGGGTCCAGAACCGGGCGAGGTCGATCGCGCGCGTGCGCCCCGCCTCGTTCACGAGCAGCGACGTGATGAGGTACCCGGAGAGGACGAAGAACACGTCGACGCCGAGGAACCCGCCCGGCGCCGAGCTCGGGAGGCCGTGGTAGAGGAGGACGGCGACGACGGCCAGGGCGCGGACGCCGTCGAGCGCGGGGCGGTACGCGATCGAGCCCCCGGAGGCCGCGCCGGGCCGCCGCCCCGGCTCGCCCGCGGGCGGCTCGACCCGGACGGCCGGCTGGGCCGGGGGGGTCGCCGCCACGTGGGTGTCCATGCCGCCCAGTGTCCCCGCCGCGACCCGCCCGTTCCCAGTCGCCAAGGTCCCGAACGGCGTCCCGAACCGCCCGAGATGCACCGTTCATTCGGGGATTCCGGCCGGCCCTCGGCCGTCTTCCCCGCACGAACGGCTCTACGGCCAGCCGGCGCCGGGGACGTCGACCTCGGTGACGTAGACGCGACCGGTGCGCCGCGCGATCTGTTCCTCGACGTGCTCGGGGCCGCGCCACTCCGCCGTCATCATGAACAGGGTGCGCCGGTCGGGCCCGCCCAGCATGCAGGCGAAGCAGTCGCGGTCGAGCGGGACGCGGTGCGTGATCTCGCCGCCCTCGAGGATCCGGGCGGCATCCTTCCCGACGATCGCGCTCGACGCCCAGATGGCGCCCTCGGCGTCCATCGTGATGCCGTCGGGACCGATGTTCTCCGCCCACGCGCGCCGGTTCGCGAGTGACCCGTCGCGCTCGATGTCGAACGCGGTCAGCCGTGACGCGAACGACTCGGCGACGACCAGCGTGCGGTTGTCGGGGGAGACGACCATGCCGTTGGGGAAGGCGAGGTCACCCGCGACCTTGCGCACCGATCCGTCGGAGGTGATCAGCGCGATCGCACCGCCGGTCGGCTCGCCGCCGCCGAGGAAGTCGAACTCGATGCTGTTGACGTAGACGTTGCCGCGTCCGTCGACGACGATCTCGCTGCACCCCCGGCTGAACACCCCGCGCAGGTCGGCGTGCTCGACGAAGGTGCCGTCGGGCTCCCGGCGCAGGAGCGTCTCGCCGGTCACGAGGAGCCGCCCGTCGGGGAGCCAGGCCGTCGCCCACCCGAGCGCGGGCCGGCCCGGCGCGACCACCTCGCAGCTCCCCTCGAGGTCGACGGCGAGGACCTCCTCCCGGCCCCAGTGCGAGAACCACAGCCGCCCGTCGTGCCACCGGGGGGACTCGACGTAGGCGAGCCCGTCGAGCAGCAGGCGGGGCTCCAGCAGGGTCGGGTTCGTGGTGGCCATGCCGGGTCCTCCCTCAGATGGGAACTAGACGGTACAGTACCCATATGGTCGCCACGGCATCCACCGCGCCGGCGGGACGTGAGAGCCGGGCCGCCCGGAAGCGCCGGGTGATCCTCGACGCCGCGACCGCGCTCTTCCTGCGCAACGGCTACCCGGGCACGAGCATGGACGAGGTGGCCGCGCTCGCCGCCGTCTCGAAGCAGACCGTCTACAAGCACTTCCGTGACAAGGAGCACCTGTTCGCCGAGATCGTGATCGCGACCGTCGACGAGGTGAGCGACCCCGTGCAGGCCGAGGTGCAGGCCCTCGCCGACACCGGCGACGTGGAGGCCGACCTGCGCGACCTGGCCCGCCGCCAGCTCGACCGGGTGATCCAGCCGCGGCTGATGCAGTTGCGGCGGCTCGTGATCGCCGAGGTGACGCGCTTCCCCGACCTCGGACGGGTCTTCTACGAGCGCGGACCGGGGCGGACGATCGCCGCGCTCGCGACCACGTTCGAGCGGCTCGCGGCGCGCAGCGTCGTGCACCTCGACGACCCGTTGCTCGCGGCCGCCCAGTTCAACTGGCTCCTCATGTCGGCCGCGTTGAACGAGGCGATGCTGCTCGGCCTCGACGGCCCGCTCGCGCCGGCCGACCTCGACCGCCACGCGCGCGGTGCCGTCACGGTCTTCCTCGCCGCGTACGGGCGGCGGTTGCGCGCCTGACCCGATCCGCGCCCATCGTCGCTTCCCGAGCTCCTGGGTCCCCGGTCCGGTGACCGGGATAGCCTCGGCCGTCCGGCGACCGGCCCGCGCCGGCGCGCAGGCGAAGGGGGGAGCACATGGGACGGCTCGATGGACGGGTGGCGCTCGTGACCGGCGCCGGCCAGGGCATCGGGCGTGGCATCGCCCGGCGGTACGCCCGTGAGGGCGCCTCGGTGACCGTCGCCGAGATCAACGCCGAGACCGGCGCGCAGGTCGCCAAGGAGCTGACCGAGGAGCTCGGCGCCCGGGCGCAGTTCGTGCCGACCGACGTGCTCGTGCGCGAACAGGTGCAGGCCGCCGTCGACGGTACGGTCGACGCGTTCGGCAGCGTCGACATCCTCGTCAACTGCGCCTACGTCGCGGGCGGCATCGGGCGCTTCGAACACAAGCCCGACGACGACCTGCTGCTCGCGTTCCGCGGCGGACCGCTCCACACGTTCTGGGCGATGCAGGCCGTCTTCCCGCACATGAAGGCGAGGCACTGGGGCCGGATCGTCAACTTCATCTCGTTGAACGGCGTGAACGCGCACATGTACTCCGCGGACTACAACGCCGCCAAGATGGCGATCCAGGCGCTGACCCGGACCGCGGCACGCGAGTGGGCCCGGCACAACATCCTCGTGAACGCGATCGCGCCCGCGGCGGCCTCGCCGGCGTACGTGGCGTTCGCCGAGGCCGCGCCCGACAACGCGAAGGAGATGCTCGCGCAGAACCCGCTCGGGCGCATGGGCGACCCCGAGCACGACATCGGCGGCGTCGCGCTGTTCCTCGCCTCTGAGGACAGCGACTACATCACCGGCAACGTGCTGTTCGCGGACGGCGGCTCGCACATCAACGGTGTGCAGTGGGACCCGCCGCTTCCCGAATGACCCGCTGAACCGAGCCGGCACCGTGGGCTACGACGAGCTGCACGCAATCGCGGTCGAGGTCGAGGGCGGGGTCGCCTGGGCGACGATCGACCTGCCGCCGATGAACCTGTGGGGCGCCGAGCTCGGCACCGACCTCGCCGGGCTGGTCGAGACGGTCGAAGGCGACGACGACGTGCGGGTCCTCGTGCTGGCGAGCGCGGACCCCGATTTCTTCGTCGCCCACGGCGACGTCGAGGCGATCCTCCGCATCCCACGCGAGCCGGCGCCGCCGCCGACCGAGCCCAACGTCGCGGTGCGGATCGCGGACCGGTTGCGCACCATGCCGAAGGCCACCGTCGCCATGGTCGCCGGAGCCGCGAGGGGTGGTGGCTCGGAGCTCGCGCTGTCGTGCGACCTGCGCTACGCCGGCCGCTCGGCCCGGTTCGGCCAGCCCGAGGTGCCGCTCGGGATCATCCCGGGTGCGGGGGGCACGCAACGCCTGTCGCGCCTCGTCGGCCGGGCCCGGGCGCTCGAGATCGTCCTCACCGGCGCGGACTACACGGCCGAGGAGGCGGCGGCCCTCGGCTGGGTCAACCGCGTGCTCCCCGACGCCGACCTCGAACCCTTCGTCCGGCGAATCGCCCGGCGCATCGCCGCGATGCCGACGTCGGCGATCGGGGCGGCGAAGCGGGCGGTCGACGCGGCGTGGCCCGATCCGACGCCGGGGCTCACCGTCGAGACCGCGCTGTTGCAGGAGACCCTGCTCCACGACGCCCCCCGCCAGCGGATGCAGCGGTTCCTCGACCGCGGCGGCCAGACCCGCGAGGTCGAGCGCGCCGACATCAGCGACCTCGTCGAACGACTGGGGGACCCGTGAGCGCGAGCCGCGACGACGACTTCGCCGGCAAGGTCGCCTGGATCGCGGGCGCGGCCCGCCCACCCGGTATGGGACGCAGCGTCGCCGTCCAGATGGCGCGGCGGGGCGCGGACGTCGCCTGTGTCGACGTCGTGGTCGACGAGCCGGCGTCCGACCAGGCCTACGAGGTGTCGCGCGAGGCGCTGGAGGCGACGGCCGAGGCCGTCCGGGCCGAGGGCCGGCGGGCGCTGATGCTGCCCGTCGACCTCACCGACCCCGAGGCCGTCGACGCGTCCGTGCGGACCACCGTCGCCGAGCTCGGCCGCATCGACGTCTGCTGCAACCTGTCGGGCGGCACGGGCCCGCGCCTCGGGACGGCCAAGGTCGTCGACCTCGAACCCGACAACTGGCACCGCACGATCGACGCCAACCTCACCGCGATGTACCTCGGGTCGCGTGCCTGCGCCCGGCAGATGATCGAGCAGGGCAGCGGGGGTGCGATCGTCAGCCTGGCGTCGTCCGCGGCCGTCACCGGCGAACCGAACTTCGGGGCGTTCTCGGCGGCGCGAGCGGGCGTCGTGCGCCTGACCGAGGTGCTGGCCGCCGAGCTCGGCCCCTTCGGGATCCGGGCCAACGCGGTGTGCCCGTTGGGCGTGTCGCCCGAGAAGGGCGGCGGCAACCCCGGCCTGGTGTTCGGCGCCGTCCGCCGGGGCGTCAAGCTCGACGACTGGATCACGGGCAAGATCCCGCTCGGCCGCATGCAGTCACCCGACGAGACCGCCGCGGTCATGGTCTTCCTCGCCAGCGACGAGGCGAGCTTCGTCAGCGGCGAGCACGTCATCGTCGCCGGCGGCGCCCACGTCTGACCGCATCGGCGCCGCGGTGCCCGCCGGTCGGTCGGCTAGCGGCGGCGGCGGGAGATCTCGGCCTCGATGTCGGCGTCGGTGATCGGGCGGCGCCAGAAGACGTCCCACGCGTGGAGGACCAGACCGACACCCCACCCGCCGAGGACCCAGATCGGCCAGAAGTAGCCCGCGCCGGTCACCAGCCAGACGGCGACCAGGAACGCGTTGACGACGACGTAGGCGACGAGGTGCGACCCGAAGTCGCGGCGGGTCTGGATCCGCTGCCGAGCCGCCTCGCGCTCGTCGAGCACGTCGAGCGCGTCGCCACCTTCGTTGCTCTCGTGCGTCATGACACACCTCCGAACTCGCTTCGACGGTGCGCCCTTGCGAATCCCGCCGCAAGAGGCCGAAGTCACCACCGTTGGGGAATCCGTGCGCCAGGCGCGCGTTTCCTCCCGATGGACGGAGGTCGGACGGCGCGCCCCGACGAACGGAGGCCGCGGCTCGCTCCCCTCAGGTGCCGTAGAGGCGGTTGGCGTTGTCCCAGAGGATGCGGCGCTTGGTGGCGACGGCCAGGTCGTCGCGGGCGATGAACTCGCGTACGCCGTCGGGGAAGGTGCCTTCGGGATGGGGGAAATCGGACGCGGTCACGATGCAGTCGACGCCGAGGGCGTCGACGACGTGCTGCAGGCCCGGTTCCTCCATCTCGGCCGACACGAAGCACTGACGCCGGAACAGCTCGCTCGGTAGCGCCGACAGCGACTCCACGTCGGTGCCCTCGTACCGCTCGTACAGCTCGTCGAGCCACCACAGCCAGAACGGCAGCCACCCCGCGCCCGACTCGAGCACGACGACCCGCAGCCCCGGGTGGCGGTCGCAGATCCCGCCGACGAGGAACGAGAACAGCGTGAGCTGCGACTCGAGCGGGAACGCGGCGGCGATTCGGGGCAGCGCCCACTCGCCGAAGCGGTCGGCGCCGATCTGGCCGAGCCCGGTGCCGGCGACGTTGTGCAGCGCGAGCATCACGCCGAGCTCCTCGAGCGTCGCCCACAGCGGGTCGTAGTACGCGCGTTCGAGCGTCACGCCGGGGAGCGGCGGCTCGGGCAGCACGAAGAAGCCCTTGAACCCCAGCTCGGTCGCGCCCCGCCGCGCCTCGGCGATCGCGGCGTCGACGTCGTTGAGCGCGAGCTGGCCGACGGCGAGGAGGCGGCCGTCGGCCCGGGCGACGAACTTGGCCGCCCAGTCGTTGTAGGCGCGCACGATCGCGGCCGTCAGCTTCGGGTCGAGGCCCCACGCCGCGACCTGCATGAGGCCGCGGCTCGGGTAGAGCGCCATGCGGTCGATGCCCTGGTCGTCCATCGCGTACGAGTAGCTCTCGGGATCCCAGTCGCGGGACGAATACCTCGCGTACTTCTCCTCCCACATCGCGTTGAGCGAGCTGAGGCCGCCGCCGAGGCGGCGCCAGCGGACGGTCGGGAAGTGGCGGTCGCCGTCGACGACCGCGCGTCCACGGTCGGGCGAGCCGACGGGCGCACGGTCGCGAAACGCCGGATCGATGTGGTCCTGCCACAGGTCGGCCGGCTCCATGAAGTGCGAGTCGACGTCGAACACCGGCCAGTCGCCGGGCACGGGCAAACCTCCCGTTCGGCTGCGCCGAATCAGCCGTGGGCGTGCCGGCGGCCGCGCCGCCGCCGGCCGAACAGCTTGCGGATCGTCAGGAACCCCACGATGGCGACGATCTGGCCCCCGAGCACGATGCGGGTCACGTCGATCGCGGGCTGCCAGGTCACCTCGCCGTTGCGGACGACGAACGCACCGACGGGTCGCGCGCCCACGCCGAAGCCCGTGCCCGTGCCGGACCCCTGGCCGCCCGGCCCGGTGCCGTCCCCGACGCCGGCGCCGCCGCCCCCGCCGACCTTCGCGGCCGGGATGATCAGCACACCGTCCCGCTCGATCGGCTCTCCGTAGACGCGTCGGACGGTGATCGAGTCTTGTGCCTTCGCGAGGAGCGTGTCGACGTCCATGGGTGCGCCTCCTCCGTCGGGGAACGAGCGGCGTCGCGCGCGACGGTAGTGCGCCGGCGGTCAGCCCTCGGCCGGCGCCATCTGGCTCGTGAACATGTTCACGTCGAAGTAGTCCCGCCAGGCCGCGATCTTCCCGCCCCGGATCTCGAACACGCCCGCGACGGGGAGCTCGATCGTCCGGTCGGGGTACGTGAACACGTCGACCCGCTCGGTGAACACGACGTTGCCGTTCGCGGCCATGTTGAGCATGCGGAACTCGATCTTGTCGACGCCGGTCGTGAACCCTTCGATGAACGACCGGATCGCGTCGGGCCCGACGACCGGGTCCATCGGGATGTTGTGGTACACCGCGTCGTCGGTGACCGCGGCGACGATCGCGTCGATGTCGCGGGCGCCCCACGAGTCACAGAACGCCTTCACCACGTCGGTCGGGGAATCGGTCACTCCGGGCTCCTCTCTCGGATCGTCAGTTGGTGGTGGTCGGCGCGGTCGCGGCCGCGCCGCGCTCGCGGTACTGCTGCTGCCAGTCCTTGGGCGGCGGCTCCGGCCGCCGGGTTCCCGCGCCGAACAGGCGCGGCGCCTCGTCGACCAGCTCCGGCAGCGTCCAGCCCCGGTCGTGGCGCTCGAGCTGGTCGCGCACCTCCCACGACCTGATGTGCTCGACGATGCCGCCGCGCACCTGGAACGTCTGCCCCGAGATCCACGCGGCCGCGGGCGACGCCAGGTACGACACGAACTCGGCCACGTGCACGGGATCGGTGGGGTCGAACTCCGACTCGACCTCGCGTGACCGCCGGATGCGCCACCCGATGTTCGCGAGGCGTGTCGCCGCCGACGGCATGATGCAGTTCGCGGTCACGCCGTACGGTGCCATCTCCATCGCGACGGCTTCGGTGAACGCCATCGCGCCCGCTTTCGCCGCCACGTAGTTCGACTGGCCGGCGCCGCCGAGCAGGAGGAGACCGGTCGACGTGCTCACGACCCGCCCGCCCTCGCCGCGCCCGGCCTTGTGCTGCTCGCGCCACCAGCGACACGCGGGCGCGGTGACGCTGAACGTGCCCCGCAGGTGGACGCGGATCACGTCGTCCCACTCGTCGCCGCTCATGTTGAACACCATGCGGGGACGGCCGAACCCGGCGTTGTTGACCACGACGTCGATGCGGCCCCACTCGTCGAGCGCCCGGCGGACGACGGCCTCGCCGCCCTCGCCGGTCGAGATGTCGCTCCGGTCGGCGACGGCCTCGCCGCCCGCGGCCCGGATCTCGCCGACCACCTCGTCGGCCGGCGCCTCGGTGGTCGCGCTGCCGTCGGTCGCGACCCCCAGGTCGTTCACGACGACCTTCGCCCCGTAGGCCGCGAGTCGGGTCGCCTCGGCCCGCCCGATGCCCCGGCCGCTCCCGGTGACCACCGCCACCTTGCCGGCCAGTGGCCGTTCCGGCGCCGCGCCGTCGCTCATGTCCCCCCGATCCGCCGGCGTGCCCCCTTTCCGCACGCTGGACCGGCGACGCTACGGCCGCGTCCCGCGACGGTCAATCCGGCGCGGGGAGGGGGGATGAGGGGGCTGAACGCGGACAAGGGCGAATTCGGCTCCCACCTAGCCTGAGGCTGGTTCAATGCCTCCGTGGATGAGTCGGATGAACTTCGGAGAGCGCCTCCGGCCCCGCCGGCTCTTGGCGCCGCGCAGGCGGCCTTCGAGGATGCTCATCATCTGTGGCATGCGGCGGCGGACGCTTACCACGATCCGGAACCGTTTCGCCGTCACACCGAGGCGTGCATCCAAGCGCTCCGGAACGTGACCTGGCGCCTC
>Ga0070741_10003987_pt1 | contig 35257 bp, 35 predicted proteins | sample Coa_R1_4_FD_66440 | JGI IMG/M metagenome (GOLD analysis project Ga0070741, IMG submission 66440) | Surface soil microbial communities from Centralia Pennsylvania, which are recovering from an underground coalmine fire - Coalmine... | ecosystem: Environmental > Terrestrial > Soil > Unclassified ... | reverse complement strand
GGGTCCACTGGCGGCCGGTGTTCTTCTCGTAGCCGTCGGCCAGCTGTCGGCCGGTTTCACCCGTGAGTGAGGACTTGAAGGGGAAGCTCGGACTCCAGAAGATCTCTGAGGACAGCCCATCGGCGATGTCACCGATGGCCTCCACGCCGGGCGGCACCAGATAGGCTTTGCCCACCGACACTGCTTTGGGCTTGTAGCCCTGCTGCGCGGCTTGGGTCCAGAAGGTCTTGAAGTCGGGAGGGATCACCACGCCGGTCACGATCTCGCAGTTGGCTTTCTTGAACGCTGCGATCTGCGCGCTGAAATCCTGCTGCAGGTTCTGGTAGCGGCCAGGATCGGCGAGCTTGTAACCCTTGGCCGCCAGCGGCTTGGGGAAGCCGCGCTCGGGATCGCCCCAGGCGTTGCCGTCGCCGTCGTTGGGGAATAGCGCACCGACGAGTTTGTTGGTCGGCAGGCTGTCCCACATGTTGGTGAACACCGCGATGATGTCCTCCAAACCCCAGAAGTAGTGAAAGGTCCAGTTGAAGCCTTTGGCGGGGTCGCCGCCGCGGGTGAAGAACCAGGGCTGCCAAGGGCACAGCGTGGTGATGCAAGGCACTTCGTTCAGCTCGCACTGATCGCTTACCGGATTGACGGTCTCGGGCGTGGCGCCCGCCAGCATCAAGTCGACCTTGTCCTTGAGGATCAGGTCGGAGGCCACTTCGCCCGCGCGGTTGGGCGTGGACTGGCTGTCCTTCTCGATCAACTGCACGGGATGGGTCTTGCCGTTGATGGTGACGCCGGCCTTGAACACATTGGCCAGTTGCGCGATCACGTACTTGTCGGTTTCCGCGAAGACGGCGAGCGGTCCGGTCTTGGGAATGACGTAACCGATCTTGATCGCGCGCCCGGTTTCCGCCATCGCGTACTTGCTGTGGATGAACGGAAAGCCCATGAGCGCGGCCGCCGCCGCGCCGGACTTGAGCACGTGCCGGCGCTTGGAACTCACCGGCAGCGCGACGTCCTCCCTGTCCGCATCCGGTTGAATCGTATCGATCGACTGCTTCTCCATCGTGTTCTCCTCATTTATTGATGGCTGAATTGATGGCTGAATGGCGATGCGCGGGCTTCGGTCAACTCCAGTCCCACAACTCCGCATCGGGTACCCGGCGTGCGGTGTTCAGCGTCAGGTACTGACCGTCCACGAACGCGAGCGGCTCCAATCCTGCGATCACCGACACCGCGTTGATGGTGCCGATGAAGATACTGTGGGTACCCGCTTCCACCCGCTGCACGACCGTGCAGTCGAAGTTGACAGGGCATCCCTTGAGCATCGGTGCGCCGGTGACCAGCGTACCCCAGTCGCCCACGTCGAAGCGATCCTCGGTTGCGCCGACGGGGGCAGCGCCGAAGCTGCGCGCGATCTGCTGCTGCGCGCTCGACAGCACGTTCACGCAGAACACGCCCCATTGCGCGACGCGCTCGCAGGACAGTCCCTTGCGGTTGACGCACACCAGGAGCTGCGGCGGTTCGGCCGACACCGAGCACACCGCCGTGGCGGTGAATCCGATGCGCGCGCCTTGGCCATCGCCGCTGGTGACAACGGTCACCGCTGCGGCGAGCTGGCGCATGCCCTTCTTGAACGAGCTGACGTCTACCGGATGGTATACACGCGCGCGGCCATCCCGTTGGACGGCAGCGCCGGTCCAAGGATGGCTCTCGTGCAGGGGGGTGGGATCGCCCATGGTATCGCGCTCAGATGACCGGTGAGTTCGGCTGTAGTCCCAGCAGGATGCGGCCGTACATCTCCAGGTTGGTCTTCATGGTGAGCAGACCGTGCATGTTGACGGCATGCAAGTCCTTCTGCGCGAGGTGGATTGGGCTGTTCTCGGCCAGGCCGCTGCCGCCTGTGGCGATGTACAGGATCTGGGTCGCTTCCAGGCATAGGCGCACGGCATAGGCGCAGTCCATGCGCGCTTTGGCGCGCCGCGTGAGCGGCATCTGCTCACCTCTAGTGGCATAACGCTCCACCTCGTCCACCATCGCGTGCAACAGCAGACGTGCGGTGTCGATCTTGGTCGCGGCTTCCGCGACCTCGAGATGGGTCACGACCATATCCATCTGTTTCTCGCCGAAGGTATAGGACACCACGCGACCCGGCAGACGGCCGACGAAAGCATCGTAAGCGCGCCGGCTCATGCCCAGCGCAGCGCTGCAGATGAACAGCGCCAGCGCCGGCACCGCGGCACTATGGTAGAGGGCCGACTTGTGCAAGTCGACCCCTGGCGCCTTGCCCTCGATGACCGCCGGGAACGACAGGAAGCGATGCGCGGGCACGAACAAGTCCTTCGCCACCACGCTGTTGCTGCCGGTGCCGGTGAGGCCGCCAACGTACCAGTCGTCCTGAATGGCGACATCTCGCGTTGGGATCAACATGACGCCGCTGTCGGCGATCTCCCCGTGGTCGTCCGTCACCATCTCGCCGAGCAGCACCCAGTCGGCGTGATGCACCCCCGAGCAGAAGGGCCAGAAGCCCGACAGCATGTAGCCGCCCTTCGTCTTGCGCGCTTGGCCGCGGGGTCCAATGACGGCGGAAACCAAGGCGTTGGCGTCAGAGTCATAGGCATCGTCCTGCGCGCGCTGGTCAAACAGCCCGAGCAGCCACGAGTGCGCTTGATAGACGCCCAGGCACCAGCCGGACGATCCACAGCCGTACGCGACTTCCTCGACCACATCGATGTGATCGTGCAGGCTGCCCTCGATGCCACCGCAGCGCTTGGGCTGCAGCACACGGTTGAGGCCGGCATCGCGCATGAGCGCGACGCTAGGCTTAGCCAGCTTGCGCTGGGCGATCGTGTCCAGCGCGTGCTTGGCCAATTCGGCCGCGACGGACTTGGCGCGGGACGATAGTTCCGTCACGGGACGGCCGGTCTCGATGGTTTCGGGCACTTACTGTCTCCTGTTTGTTCTCATTGCGTAACTCATTGAGGTTTTCGCAAATGGGTGAGATCGCCGTTGGTGCGAGGCAGAGGCGAGTTGTTCCTCCCCTCCTCTCACGAAGAGGGGTCGGCCGCAGGCTCGGGGTGGTGTGGCTTTGCCAGTCATTCAGCGAATCCTCGATAATTATCCATGAGAGTCAGCTGAGGGCGCCCCTTTCCACGCGTGGGAGAGTTCAATCCTTCAGGGACTCCAGATAGCGGATCAGGCGCGCGCGCACCTTCGGGTCATCCTGAAAGTAGACCATCTGCGCCTTCGGCGCGACGGCGATGGTATCGGTAAGCCACTGGTCCAGCAGTTCACGCGTCCACACCTTGCCCTGAAGTGCCTCGCGAATACCTGGGCTGTATACAAAACCAGGCGCCGAAGCCGCAGGTCGTCCAATCAGGCCGAACAGGTTGGGGCCCTGGCCATGCTGCTCGCCCTTCTTGAAGGTATGGCATTGCTGGCAATCGCGCTCGGTGAGACGCTTGGCTTTCTCCAGATCATCCTCCTCGGCGAGCACGGGCAACGACATCAGCATGCCCAGGATGCCGCTCAGGAGAACGCGCTCGAAAATGTTCCCTCTCATCTGTCCTCCTCGTTGCTTGCTGCGGCCAGCACAGGCTCGCCGCAGCTAGGTTCGATTTCGTCTGTGAGCAGCGCCGTGCTAGCTCCTGACGGGCTCCTTATTGGCTTGATTGGCAGCGCGATACGCGAAGCCGATGATGGGCCCCAAAGTGCTGCCCCCAGCCCAGTACGCACGCCCTGATGCCGAGGCCACGCAGTTGCCCACGCCATAGAGGCCGGCGATGGGCTTGTCGGCGACATCGAGCACCTGGCCCTCGGGATTCGTCTTCGGTCCACCCTTGGTATCGAGGGTGCCGCCGGTTACGAAGGCGGCATAGTAGGGGCCCTTGTCACTGATGGGCCACATGGTGGCGTTCTTGCGGCCCGGCTCGTCCTTGACGATGCCATTGAACAGCAGATCCACGCCGCGCTCGCCGCGATGGAAGTCCTCGTCCTTGCCCGCGGCCGCGAAGGTGTTGAAGCGCGCGATGCTGGCCTTGAGGTTGGACGCGAAGTCCTTGGACAGCTTCAACCCGCCCGTATAGCTCGCATACTTCGCCAGGCGCTTGTCGATGTTGGCAGTCAGTTCCTCCAGGGTTTCACCCTGGATCACGTGCTTGTTGTCGATGCCCGGCGGCACGATCAGGCGGCCGTACTCGTGGCTGGCCGAATGGTCCTGCGCGCGCTGGTCCCAGATGGAGGTGAGGATCAGATAGGGAAACTGCGCATTGGCGCCATCCCACTCGAAGAACTTCTGCGCCAATTCGTTGTAGTGCAGTTTTTCGTTGACGACGCGCTTGCCGTTCTTGTCGACGAAGATCATCGAATCACCTGCCACCGAGAAGCATCCGATCAGCGAGGGATCCTTGGCGATCGCCTTTTCGAAGGAGATGGGGCACATCCAGGCGTAGTTCATGTTGCGCAGCTGCACGCCGAGCGTGCTGGTCATGCGAATGAAATCGCCCTCGTTGGTCATGGCGGCGCATCCGCCATAAGCCGGAATCGAGAGGAAGTTCTTGCGCAATTCGACGTCGTGCGTGAACCCGCCGGTGCAGAACATCACGGCCTTGCGCGCCTTGACGCGGTAGATCCCGTCGTCATTCTTGGCCTCCACGCCGATCACCTCGCGCTTGTCGTTGAGAATGATCTTCTCGACGCGATGGTTGATCTTGATCGGCACGCCCGCCTTGCGCAAAGCAGCGGACAGCGTGCGCGTGGCGACCTGCCCACCGTCGGACATGGAGGCCGCGCCGTCCTTGGGAAACAGCACCCGGCCCGTTGCGCCGATCGTTTCCATCTCGGCGAAGTAATCCGGGACGGGCGCCACATGGCGATAAGGCAAGGCGCCTTTTTCCGCCAGCAATTCAGTGCCCACCCAGGCGCTGTCGTAGATGGCTTCGCACATGGCGTACTCCCATTCCGACAGCCCATAGCGCGGGTGATTGAGGTCGAAGCTCTGCGGCTGGCTCAGCCGCGCCACGTAGCGCAGATAGTGCTGCTTGTCATCGGGGATGCCGGCCTTCTGCATCGCCGCGTTGTTGGGCACCCAGTACCAGTACGCTGCCTTGAAGGAGGTACCGCCGAGTGTGGCCGCCTTCTCCAGCACCATGACCTTGTTGCCGAGCCATGCGGAAAAACACGCGGTGGGCAAACCCGCGCCACCACCGCCGCACACGACAATGTCCACGTCCGCATCGAAAGCGGCAGCCTGCGCCTCGCTGGTGCTCAACGTCACCGTTCCGAAAGTGGCCGCAGCCGCGCTCGCCCCGGCACCCTTCAGGAATTGCCGCCGAGACAGCACGGCTTCGTTCGAAGCATCGCTCGCTTTATCCATCGTACTCATCTTTCTCCTCCTCTCTTATTGACGTTTAAGTTCATCACACCCCACACCACCCCCGGCCTTCGGCCGACCCCTCCTCGTGAAGAGGAGGGGAATGATTGGTGCCATCAGCCCTTCTCCCCTTCGGCCGACCCTTTATCCCCCGTGGGGGACTCCTCGTGAGGAGGAGAAGAATGATCGAAACACCACCAGCTTTTCCCCTCCTCTTCGAGGAGGGGTGCCCCGAAGGGGCGGGGTGGTGGCGCCGACGCGTGCACTCAAGCGATCGGCTTGAGCTTGCCTCCCACCGGGATGTTCGGCGCAGTCTGGTTGTTGACGATGACCAGGTCGAACTGGCTTTTCTTACCTTTGACCCACTGTCCTCCCACCAGCGGCGTCTTCGCCACGTTCTTCACCGGACCCTTGCCCCACGCGATGGGACCAACCACGCTGTTGAGATGGGTGGCCGCCACCGCATCACGGATCGCTGCCTTGTCATCAGCGTTCTTGGCGCGCTTCAGCGCATCGATGCCAACTTCGAACAGAGCGTGGGCGAATCCCACCGGCTGCGTCCACTGCTTGCCGGTAGTCGACTCGAAGGACCCGGCCAGTTGTGCCGCGCTCGCGCCGGTGAGCGATGACTTGAACGGGTGCGACGGACTCCACCACACCTCGGTGGAGAGTCCCTCGGCGATCGGACCGATCGCTTCGACGGCGGCCGGGAACAGCAGGGCCTTGCCCACCGAGGCGATCTTCGGTTTGTAGCCCTGCTGGGCGGCCTGGGTCCAGAAGGTCTTGAAGTCCGGTGGGATCACGACGCCCGTCACGATCTCGGCCTTCGCCTTCTTGAAGGCACCGATCTGCGCGCTGAAATCCTGCGTGAGATTCTGATAGCGACCCGGGTCGGTCAGCGCGTAGCCCTTGGCTTTGAGCGGCTTGGGGAAGCCGATGTTGGGATCGCCCCAGGCGTTGCCGTCGCCGTCATTGGGGAAGAGGCCGCCCACCATCTTGTTGGTGGGGAGGCTGTCCCAAAGGTTGGTGAAGACCGCGATGATGTCCTCCAAGCCCCAGAAGAAATGATAGGTCCAGTTGAAACCTGTTTCGGGCTTGCCGTTGCGGCCGAAGAACCACGGCTGCCAGGGGCACACCGAGGTGATACAAGGGACTTCGTTCAACTCGCACTGATCGGACACAGGGTTCGTGGTCTCCGGCGTGCCGCCTGCCAGGATGAGATGCACCTTGTCCTTGAGAATGAGATCGGAGGCAACTTCGCCCGCGCGGTTCGGGTTCGACTGGCTGTCCTTCTGCACGATCTGGATCGCGACCTTCTTGCCGCCAATGTCGACGCCGCCCGCGAGCAGCTTGTTCATCTGTTCGATGGTGAATTTGTCGGCCTCGCCGAACGGCGCGAGCGGACCGGTCTGCGGAGAGACGAAGCCGATCTTGATCGTCTTGCCCTGCGCGAGCACCAGGCCGGGGAAGCCCAACGCGGTGGCGCCCGCGAGCGCGCCACCGGCCTGGATGAGGGCACGACGGCGGTTGGATACGTTGTTGTTCATGTCATCTCCTCCGTTGAGTGGTTGATTCTTAACCTACGTGCGGCCAAGTGGAATCGCTACTTCGCGACGGTCATCATTCTCGGCGGCGTCTTCCGGATTGCGACCTGCATCCGGGCGACGCGCTGCAAGGTTCTCGGTTTGCTCCATCACAGTGGTGCGGCTTGCGTATTGGCCCCCTCTCCCTTTGTGAGAGGGAGAGGGGATCGATCTCTTCCTTCTTCTCCCCAGCCGCTTTTCCATCGAGGAAGAAGGGAGCGACTGATTCATGCCGGTCGCCTCCCTTCCCAAGCGTCCTGCAACAACGCCCGAATGCCGCTGCGTTCGATCGGGCGTGGATTCCAATACGGATTCATCGTGGCGATCTCGGCGGCGCGGTCGAGTCCGTCGGCAGACATGCCGATGTCCTTCAACGCTAGCGGCGCGCCGATCGATCGTGCGAGATCGTACAACCCCGTCGCCGCGTCGCTACTGCCCAATGCACGCGCGATGCGCTGCATCGCCTCGGGCGCCGCATCGCGGTTGTAACGCGTCGCATGCGGGAGCACGATCGTGTGCGTCTCGGCGTGCGGGAGATTGAAGCTGCCGCCGAGCGTATGGCAGAGCTTGTGATGCAAGGCCATGCCGACCGTGCCCAAGCAAATGCCGGCCAGCCATGCGCCGTAGAGTGCTTCGCCGCGCGCTTCCAAATCGTCCGGTGCACGCACTACTTGCGGCAGACTGCGACCGAGCGCCCGAATGCTTTCTTCCGCCATGAGCGATGTAACCGGATTCGCTTCCTGCGCATACAACGCTTCGACGCTGTGCGCGATCGCGTTCATGCCGCTCGGTCCGGCGATGCGCGCCGGCAGCGTCAGCAGCAGCGTCGGATCGTAGATCACCGTCTTCGGCAACAGGCGCATGTCGCGCACCGTCTTCTTGATGCCATCGGCCGTGATGCCTTGAATGGGTGTCATCTCCGAGCCGGCGAAAGTGGTCGGGATCGCCACGATCGGCAGCGAAGAGGTGAGTGCGATCGCCTTACCCAACCCGGTGGTCGAGCCGCCGCCGATCGCCACGCAGCAATCCGCCTTCAATTCGGCGGCGAGGCGACGCGCGTCCTCCGCCGATTCAATCGGGGTGTGCATCACTGCTTTGTCGTAAACGCCCACCGCGCGCGAGCCCAAGCGGCGCGCGACGTCTTCGCCCGCGGAGCGCTGCTCGCGCGTGCTCAGTACCAGCGCGCGCCGCGCGCCGAGCCGTTCGATTTCCTCGCCAAGCTTGTCCAGTGCGCCGGCCCCGAACACCACGCGCGTGGGCAACGCTGTGTAAGTGAACGCTCTCACGCGCGCACCTCCTCGCGCAGGCCTGCGCCGCGCAGCATCGCCACGCCGGTGAGGCGGCACAACGCGTCGAAGCTCAAGTCCTCGACCACTTCCTCGACGACCAGACCTTGCGGCGTCACGTCGATAACGGCGAGATCGGTGTAGATACGGCTCACGCATGCCACGCCAGTCAGCGGATAGGTGCAGCGCTCGACGATCTTGCTCTGCCCGCTCTTGGTCAAATGCTCCATCATGACGAACACTTGCTTGGCGCCGATCGCGAGATCCATCGCGCCGCCGACCGCGGGAATCGCATCCGGCGCGCCGGTGTGCCAATTGGCGAGATCGCCGGCGATGGAGACTTGAAACGCGCCGAGCACGCAGATGTCGAGATGGCCGCCGCGCATCATGGCGAACGAGTCGGCGTGATGGAAAAACGAGGCGCCGGGCAGCAGCGTGACCGCTTGCTTGCCGGCGTTGATTAGATCGTAGTCTTCCTTGCCCGCAGCAGGGGCGGGCCCCATGCCGAGCACGCCGTTCTCGCTTTGCAGGACGACTTCGCGATCGGGCGGCAGATGATTCGCGACCAGCGTCGGCAGTCCGATGCCGAGATTGACGTAAGCGCCGTCAGGGATGTCACGCGCCACGCGCGCGGCCATTGCATTGCGGTCAAGTCGCTTCATCGGAGCTCTCCTGTCCTTTCAAGCGCAGTCGTTTCGTTTACGCACCAATGTACAGCGCGTGTGATGCGCCGGTGAACCACGGGGCAGCCTACGACACGACAGGATAGGGTGCGCAGCGCTCTTGCTGCGCACCGATGCGCGGTGCCGATCGGCTGCAGCGCGCTTACCAAGAGAAGCGAAGGCCGGCTCATGCTGCCGCACCCACACCGACCAGCCTCGGATTGGGCACGTGCACCACGTGCTTGACGTAGATGCCCGGTGTCACGACGGCTTCCGGGTCGAGCGCACCGAGCTCGACGATCTCGCGCACCTGCACCACCGTGGTCTTCGCGGCCGCCGCCATGATCGGGCCGAAGTTGCGCGCGGTCATGCGGTAGACCAAATTGCCCCAGCGATCGGCGCGCTCTGCCTTGACTAGCGCGAAGTCCGCGTGGATCGGATACTCGAGCACGTAACCCCGGCCGTTGAGGAGCCGCGTCTCTTTGCCTTGCGCCAAGTCGGTGGCATAGCCCGTGGGCGTGAAGAAGGCGCCGATGCCCGCGCCTGCGGCGCGGATGCGTTCGGCGAGGTTGCCTTGCGGCACCAATTCCAGCTCGATCTCGCCGGCGCGATACAACGCGTCGAAGTGATGTGAGTCGACTTGGCGCGGGAACGAGCAGATGATCTTGCGCACGCGCCGCGCCTTGATCAGCGCGGCGAGCCCCGTCTCGCCGTTGCCCGCGTTGTTGTTGACCACCGTCAGATCCTTCGCGCCTTGCTCGAGCAGCGCATCGATCAGCTCGTTCGGCAGCCCGGCGGTGCCGAAGCCGCCGATCATCACAGTCGACCCATCGGCCACGTCTTTCAGCGCTTGGGCGGCGGAGGGGGTGATCTTGTTGATCATGCGCGAGCCATTATTCAGGTTCCCATAAATGGATGACATCACCGTTGCTGGGGGCAAAGGGGAGTTGTTCCTCCCCCTCCTCAAAAAGGAGTTGTTCCTCCCCCTCCTCTCATGAGGAGGGGTCGGCCGCAGGCCGGGGGTGGTGTGGCTTTGCCAGGCATTTGGCGAATCCTCAATAATGATTGATCAGGGGATCGAGCCGTTTACCAGATTACCGCGGGTAGTACGGTGGGATCTGCGCATCGACGTTCACCCACACCGACTTCGCCTCGGTATAGTCGTGCATCGCCTCGAAGCCCATTTCCCGCCCATATCCGGACTTGCCGACACCGCCGAACGGCGAGCCGGGATTGACCCGCTTGTAGCAGTTGATCCAGACCATGCCGCTGCGCATCGCGTCTGCGACGCGGTGAGCGCGCTGAAGGTTGTTCGCCCACAATCCACCGCCCAAGCCATACTCGGTGCCGTTGGCAATCGCGACGACTTCATCGTCGTCGCGAAAGGTGGAAACGGTCACGAACGGTCCGAACACTTCCTCCTGGCACACGCGATCGCTCGGCTTTGCGCGCACCACCGTGGGTTCGACGTAACAGCCGTTGGCAAGATCGTCGCGCTCCGGCGCACATCCACCGAGCAGCACTTCGCCTCCCTCGTCGCGCGCGATCTTGGTGTAGGCGAGCACACGGTCGCGATGCTGGGGTGAAGTGAGCGGCCCCATCTCGGTGCCCGGATCGAGCGGGTTGCCGAGTTTGATGGAGCGGGCCAATGTGAGGAAGCCGTCGAGAAACTGATCGGCGATCTTCTCGTGCAGGATCAAGCGCGACCCCGCGATACAGGCCTGGCCCTGATTGTGGAAGATGGCGAAGGCCGAACCGCCGATCGCCGCCTTGATATTGGCATCGTCGAAGACGATGTTCGCGCCCTTGCCACCCAGCTCCAACTGCACGCGCTTGAGATTGCCGGCCGAGGCCTGTACGATCTTGCGGCCGGTGGCGGTCGAGCCCGTGAAGGAGATCTTGTCCACCAGCGGATGTTCCGCGAGAGCCTGGCCCGTCGTGTGGCCGTAGCCGACCACGATGTTGATCACGCCCCTCGGGAAGCCGACCTGCTTGGCGAGCTCGGCGATGCGCAACGTCGACAGCGGCGTGAGCTCGGCGGGCTTCATTACCACGGTGTTGCCGGCGGCCAGCGCAGGGCCGAGCTTCCAACTGGTGAACATCAGCGGAAAATTCCACGGCACGATCTGGCCGACCACACCGATCGGCTCGCGCAGCACGTAATTCAAGAAGCCCGCTTCGACCGGCACCACGCTGCCTTGGAACTTGTCGGCCATGCCGCCGAAATAGCGAAACGTGACGGCGGTACGCACCACGTCGAGCCCACGCGTGTCGCGCAGCGGATGGCCGGTGTCGAGGCTTTCCAACCGCGCAAGATCCTCGGCGTTCGCTTCGATCGCATCGGCCAGCTTGAGCAGCAAGCGACCCCGGTCCATCGCCGCCATCTTCGCCCATGAAGGGAACGCTCGCCGCGCAGCATCCACCGCGCGATCGACATCGGCCTTTTGCGCTTCGCTGACTTCGGCGATCAACGAGTTGTCGTGCGGGTTGAGCACCGGGATGCGGCCACGCGCTTCGCTGTCGACGAATTGGCCGTCGATGAAGAGGTGGGTTTGCATATGGGTGGCTTTTTTTCCTAGTCCCTACCTAACCGTAGCCCGGCTGAAGGTCGGCAGGCCGGCATCCGGGAAAAACAGGCAAATGCGTGCGACATTTCCCGGATTCCGCTTCGCTCCACCCGGGCTACGCACTACGCAAGGCGCGATCTCCCCCGGTGGCTAGCCCTCAGCTCCTAGCCCTGCTTTTCAAAACTCCACCGGATACGGCTTCAACTCGCCGCGCTCGTAGCGCTTTGGCAGATCCGGCGTAGCGTTCTCCCATACCAAAAGCATCGAGCGCTTCTTCGAGAATCCTTGGTGCCGGATGTCCGCGGGCATCGCTGCGACATCGCCAGCCTTCATCAGCACGCGCGCGCGGGGACGCCCCGTTTCGCGGTCGGTCACTTCCCAGCTGATCTCGTCGGACAACTGCACGAACCATTCGACGCGATCGTTGCCATGAATGATGGGCAGGATGTACTCCTCGGTGGTGGGACAGAAGAGCGACGCCTTGCACACCGAGGTGACCGACGGGTTCCACGTCACGTCCGAGCGCGACAGATACTTGAACAAGCTGAATGCGTGCAGTTCCTTCTCGAAACCGGGCTCGGCTTTGATCTCGGGCTCATCCTGCGGCACGTCGGCGAACGCGCGATTGATCGAATAGCCGTTGCTGTCGTCGCGCAAAGGCGAATCGCCTTCGAGGCCCGGCATGCGTTTGGTGGCCACACGAAAGCGCTCGATTGCCTGCAAGTTGTCGCCGTTCTTCTCGCCGAAAGCGGTATTGCCGGTCTCGGCCGGCGCGGCGAAGGGATCGAAACCGGCGTTGGTCCAGTCGGCGAGAATCTCTTTGAACTTCGCCATCGCCTTGGGCGAGTCGAATGTCTCGACGTAGGAAAGGCCGTTGCTGTGCATCGCCTCGTTGTAGCGTCCGGCGAACAATTCGACGCGGCCGTAGAGGTTGCGCGTGCCGAACACGGTGTCGAAATTCACCAGACCGTAGAAAAAGCCCCACGCGACGTCGCGCATGATTGCGCGCAAGAATGCGTCCGCGCTCATCGTGTGCGACATGCGCTGGCCTTTGGCCGGCCACGTGATGGTGACAAAGTATTCATCCCGCGCGAAGGTGAATGCGCCGAGGGTAAAGGTCTTGTAGCCGGCGATGGTCTCCGGCAAGCGTTCCGCAGGTGCGTTCATGGTGAACTCCGTGATTCGTGACCCGTGAATGGTGACTCGTGAATCGTCACTCGGGACTGGTCGTGACTCGCATTTCGATTTGTGAGCGCCGTGGCAACCCCCCGGCATGCTACTGATAACAAATCTCGCCCCACTTCTCGACGGTGAGCGGGCCGGCGATCGTCTGTTGGATCATCACGCTCAGCTTGTTCGCCACGAAACGATAGGCCGCGCCCTTCGGCAGCAGCGCTTGATGCCCGCGCTTCAAGCGGATCGTGCCCATGCGCTTGCCCTTCGGCTCGCCTTGCACCAGCACGCTGCCTTCTTTGGAACCCGCCGCGTCGGGGTTGTCGAGCTTGACGTATTCGACTGTCACGTCGCCGTCCATGACGACGACGAACTCGTCGTGCGCGCAGGTCATCCATGGCGAAGTGCCTTCCGCGCGGATGGCTTCGATGACGTATTCGAGGTTCTTCGCCACCGCGATCTTTTCCCAGGGCTTCGCCTTACCGGCGACCTCGAATACATTGGAAAAGACGTAGTACTTCGGATTGTCGTTGATGATCTCGATGTGGCCCTTCTCGTAGCGATCGAGGGACCCGAACACGGTGTGAAAGCTCATCTGCTCCTCCGGCTGTCTGGCTTCGTGTCCGCTATACGGACACTTGTCCGTTACGCGAACTTAGCCTACGATCGCGATATGTGGCTGTCAAGCCTGCGCGCTGACTTTCGACATTGCGCTGCGGGATGAAAGTGCGCATCGAGCGCGTGCGCACACTCGGCGATAAACGATGATGCAAAGCAAACTCGAGGAACGACCGAAATCGATGGTAGACGATCGGTCCGAGGACAACAACGGCGCAACCGAATTCGTGCGCGCGCTCGCCAAGGGGCTGGCGGTGATCGAAGCGTTCGATGCGCAAACGCCGATGATGACGCTGAGCGATGTGGCGAAGCGTACCGGCCTGTCGCGCGGCACCTCGCGCCGCCTGCTGCATACCTTGGTCGAGCTCGGCTATGTCGCATTCGACGGCAAGTACTTCTCACTCAAGCCGAGGGTGCTGAACCTCGGCTTCGCATATCTTTATTCGCACGATGTATGGCAGGTGGCGCAACCGTACATGGTGGAGGTGGTCGAGAAGCTGCACGAGTCCTGCTCGATCGCGGTGCTCGACGGTAAGGACATTGTCTACGTTGCCCGCGTACCGACATCACAACGCATCATGTCGATCAACTTGGGGCTTGGCACGCGCCTGCCTGCGCACGCCACCTCAATGGGGCGCGTGCTGCTCGCAGGGCAACCGGAAAGCGAGTTGCGCAAGATGCTCGACAACATCGGCCCGCTGCCGCAGTACACGCCGAAGAGCATCGTCTCTCGCGCCGAGCTGTTGCGCGAGCTGCAGCAGGTGAAGAAGCAGGGCTGGGCGTTGGTCGATCAGGAGCTCGAACTCGGATTGCGCTCGCTCGCGGTGCCGATCGTCGATGCGCAGGGCGCTGTCGCCGGTGCACTCAACATCGGGACGCAGGCCTCGCGCTGGACGGTCGCCGCGTTGACTAAAGATGCCTTGCCGGTGTTGCGGGCGGCAGCGCAGCGAATTTCGGCGTTGCTCGCGCCGGGAAGGGGACGCTCGTAGATGCGTAGTTGGTAGCCCGGATGCAGCGAAGCGGAATCCGGGATGGCGTCGGTATCCGCGTGATCTTCCCCGGATTGCGGCCTTGCGGCCTTCATCCGGGCCACTGGCTTTATCCGCGCTACGGGCTCTGCGTCGCTTGCGTAGGCGCAGCGTAACGTGCTGCCGTTGTAGCCCGGATGCAGCGAAGCGGAATCCGGGAGGGCGGAACCCTTTGCGCCGGCGTTTCGCCTTGCGACTATACTCCCGCGAAACGATCAGGGGAGGCGCGATGCATCTCGGTTACTTCGGCCTGATGGGCTATCGCGAGCGGGGCAAATCGCCGCACGAGGTATTTCGCGAGCATATCGAGCAAGTCATCGCCGCCGATCGACTCGGCTTCGAAATCGCCTGGTTCGCCGAGCACCATTTTTCGAATTACTGCATTTGTCCATCGCCCTTGATCATGGCGGCGCGCTGCGCGGGCGTGACGAAGCGCATTCGCTTGGGCTCGGCCGTTGTCGTCACGCCGCTCTACGATCCCGCGCGCCTGCTTGCCGAGATCGGCATGGTCGACTGCTTGTGCGATGGGCGACTGGTGCTGGGCGTGGGCAGCGGCTATCAGCCGTACGAATTCGAGCGCTTCGGCAAGGATCTCGCGCACGCACGCGAGATGCTCGATGAATTTCTCGACATGCTGCGCCTCGCCTTCGAAGCCGAGACCTTCACCTACGAAGGCAAACACTATCACCTGCCGACTACACATATCAGCGCGCGGCCAATGAAAGGGCCACCCGAGATCTGGCTCGCGGGCGATCACGAGTTCGGCCATCGCTTGTGCGCGCGACGTGGCTACGTGCCGATGTTCACGGGACGGTGGAACGGCGCCGATTATCAGCGCGAGATGCGCGCGCGCATCGCGTCGGCCTATGTCGCGGAGGGGCGCGATCCGCAGCGGATGCCGCTCGCCGTGCAGCGCTTCATGTGCGTGACCACGAGCCGCCAGGAGACGATGGACTACGTCGACAACGCGCGCCACCAGATGCGGCTCGCGAACGCGCTGCGCCGTCGCGCCGAGGTGATGGACGGCGGCATGATGCGCGAAGTGCCGATTCCGAACGAGATCTCGCTCGAAGAAATGGCGAGCAATCTACCCGTGGGCGACTGCGAGACGATCGCGCAGCGGCTGTGCGAGGAGATCCGCGCCTGCAATCCCTGTCACATGATGTTCCACTTTCAGGTCGGCGGGTCTTCGCATGCCGCAGCACTGCGCACGATGGAGAAACTCATGTCCGACATCGTGCCGATGGTCGAGCGCGAGGTGGGATCTTTGGCCAAGATCGGCGCGCCGATTCCTGTCGCTTCCATGGCCGCGACATAGCCGAACGCCGATACCGAGCCTAACGCGAGATCGGCTGCGGCTGCGTTGAAGCAGCCTTCGGCCGGCCACCCAGTCGTTCGGGGCAGCCCTCCTCGACGAGGAGAGGAAGAAGAGGCTTAAGATCTTGCCGTCCTGGCGATGGGCGGCGGCGTGCTCGGCACTCGAGAGCTGTCGCCGCTAAGATCGCGCAAACCACACGCGTATGGAGGAGAGCATGAAGGTCAAGAGCATCGAGACGCTGTCGGCGGACGCCGGCTGGCGCAATTACCACTTCGTGAAGCTGACCACGGACACGGGCATCGTCGGGTGGAGCGAATTCGACGAAGGCTTCGGGGCGCCGGGCGTGGGTGCGATCATCGCAAAGCTCACGCCACGCCTGATCGGACAGGACGCCAATGCGCACGAGCGCATCTACGCCGATCTGTACTGCGTCACGCGGCCGGCGGCGGGCGGCGCCGTGGCGTTGGCCATGGGCGCGATCGAAAACGCACTGCTCGACGCCAAGGCCAAGGCGCTCGGCGTGCCGGTCTACGAGCTGCTCGGTGGGAAGGTGCGCGATCGCATTCGCGTCTACTGGTCGCATTGCGCGACCTGGCGGATCAACATTCCGCAGGTCTACAAGCCGGCGATCACCGATCTGGACGGCGTCAAGGCGCTGGGGCGCGAGGTGCGCGAGAAGAAGTTCACCGCGCTCAAGACCAACATCTTCACGTACGACGCCAACGGCAAGAACGCCACCGGCTGGCGGCCGGGCTTCGGCGTGCCGTTCGAACCGGCGCTCAACGTCGAGCGCAACGTGTTGCGCAATCTGGTTGCCCATTTGGAAGCGCTGCGCGAGGGCGCGGGGCCCGACGTCGACATCCTGCTCGATCTCAACTTCAATGCGAAGACCGAGGGCTATCTCAAGATCCTGCGCGCGATCGAGCATCTCGACATCTTCTGGGTCGAGATCGACACGTTCAACGCGGACGCGCTGGGCTACATTCGCAGCCACAGTCCGCATCCGATCAGCTCGTGCGAGACCTTACTGGGCCTGGGCGAGTTCCTGCCTTACTTCCGCGCGCAGGCGGTGGACGTCGCGATCATCGACACGCCCTGGAATGGCGTGTGGCAGTCGATGAAGATCGCGGCAGCGGCCGACGCATTCGAATGCAACGTCGCGCCGCATAATTTCTACGGCCACCTGTGCACGATGATGAACGCGCACTTCTCGGCGGCGGTGCCCAACTTGCGCATCATGGAAACCGACATCGACCGCCCGGAGTGGGACCACGAGCTGTTCACGCACCTGCCGGAGATCGTCGACGGACATCTCGTCATGCCCAATCGCCCCGGCTGGGGGACGGAGCCCAACGAGGAGGGGCTGCGCAAGCATCCGCCGAAAGACGCCGCGGGCTTGCTCACGCGCAAGACTTGATTGGAGCGCGCATGGACACGAAACCGCGGAGCCGCATCTTTCACGACATCGATTTCGACAAACCCGGCAAGCAGATCGGCTATCTGCGCGTGCCGCAATCGCGCGACGGCGGCGCGTGGTCGACGATCGAGATTCCGATCGCCGTCATCAACGGCAGCAAGGGGCCGGCGGTGTTCTTCGATGCCGGCGTGCACGGCGACGAGTACGAAGGGCAGATCGCTATTGCGCGGATGGCGCGCGCGCTCGATCCGCAGAGCGTGCGCGGCAAGATCATTCTGATGCCCGCGGTCGATCTGCCCGCAGCGCTGGCCGGCCGGCGCATGTGTCCGATCGACGGCCGCGATTTCAATCGCTGCATGCCGGGCGATCCGCGCGGCAGCTTCTGTGCGATGCTCGCGCACTTTATCGATTCGGTCATCATGCCCCAGGTCGAGATCTCGGTCGACGTGCATGCCGCCGGCAACGCCATGGAAGCGGCGCTGAGCACCACGATGCATTGGGTCGACGACGCGAAAGTGATCGAGCGCACGCGCGCGCTCGCCGAGAATTTCGCCGCACCGTACAACGTGGTCTTCTGGGGGGTGGACGAAGGCGGCACCATGGCCTCTAGCGCCGAAGCGCATGGCGCACTGTCGATTTCGTCCGAACTGGGGGGCTACGGCCGGGTGAGCGTAGAAGGTGTCCGCGTTGCCGAGCGCGGTCTTTACAACGTGCTGAAGTGGCAGGCGATGATCGACGGCGAACCCGATCTTTCGCAGCCGGACGGCAGCCGCACACGGCACATGCAAGTGCGCGATGCGCGCTGCTATCTCTTTGCTCCGAGCGAGGGGTTGTTCGAGCCGCGCTATCTTCCCGGACAGGCGGTACGCACGGGCGAGCTTGCCGGCTACCTCCACTTCGTCGAGGAGTGGGAGCGCGCGCCAATGCCGATCGAGTTTCGCATCGACGGCTATATCTGGATGGCGCCCGGATCGGGGAGGGTGAAGAAGGGGGACGTGATGGCGGTGGTCATGCAGGACTACACGGGCTGACTGCGATGACGACGTACACAACCGTCTCCCCCCACCATGCCATACGCTCCGACTGGCTCGCCCTGCATCGCGAGGAAATCCTCGAGCCCGAGCTGCCGATCATCGATCCGCATCATCACTTGTGGGATCGAACGGGAAACCGCTATTTCGTTTTCGATCTGCTCGAAGATATCGCCGGCGGTCACAACGTTCGTGCGACCGTGGCGGTCGAAGCCGGGGCGATGTACAACCGCGATGTCGCGGCCGAGTTGAGTACCGTCGGCGAGACCGAGTTCCTCAACGGTCAGGCGGCGATCAGCGCGAGCGGCGCATACGGCGAATGTCGAGTTGCCGCCGGCATCGTCGGCCACGCCGATCTGCGCTTGGGCGAGCGCGTAAAGCCCGTGCTCGATGCACATCTTCGTGCCGGCGGTGGCCGGTTTCGCGGCGTGCGATTCATTTCGGTCTGGCATCCCGATCCGCGGGCGCACGCCTCGCTCGCGAAACCGCCGCCGCATGTGCTGCAGGATCCGAACTTTCGAAAGGGCTTGGCGCAGCTTGCCCCGCTCGGGCTCTCGTTCGACGCGTGGATGTATCACACGCAGCTGTCCGAAGCGATCGAGCTTGCACAGGCGTTTCCCGATACGGTGATCATTCTCAATCACGTCGGCGGTGCCATTGGCATCGGCCCGTACGCCGGCAAACGCGACGAGGTGTTTGCCGATTGGCGCGGGAGCATGCGCACGCTGTCGCGTTGTCCAAGTGTCTACGTCAAGCTCGGCGGCTTAGGCATGCGCCTGTTCGGTTTCGACTTTGTTGCGGGCGAGCGCCCGCCGACATCGGAGCAACTCGCGCAAGCCTGGCGACCTTACATCGAAACGTGCATCGACGCTTTCGGCGTCGAGCGTTGCATGTTCGAGAGCAACTTCCCGGTCGACAAGGGCAGCTGCAGCTATCACGTGTCGTGGAATGCGTTCAAGCGCATCGCCTCGGGCGCGAGTGCGCCGGACAAACGAGCCTTGTTCAGCGAGACGGCGCGGAGAGTGTACAGGCTAGACGGCGTGATTTAGGAATTCGTCCCCGCGCAGAAGCTTAGGGCGTGATGTGCGCAACCACGCGGCGGGTATGGACCCCCTCGCGGTGCTCGAACAGATAGATGCCTTGCCATTGTCCAAGGGCCGGTCGTCCCGCGCTCAGCGGGATCGCAAGCGATACTGCGGTCAGCGCGGCTTTGATGTGCGCCGGCATGTCGTCCGGGCCCTCTGTCGTATGAGTGATCCATCGCATCGAGGGCGTATCCGAGCCCGGTACGAGCCGACGGAAGAACGCCTCGAGATCCCGCCGCACATCGGGATCCGCGTTTTCTTGTATGCACAGCGAGCACGAGGTGTGTTGCACGAACAGCGTGAGCAATCCCTCCCGTACGTTGCTCTCTCGGGCAAAGCGGACAACATCCTCGGTGAACTCGTAGAGGCCGGGACCTGCTGTGCGGATGTGAAGGGTGGTTTGCATGCGCTGGGCTTGTCGGTGCGACAGAACAGTTGGGTGGTTTGCACGAAGCGTACCGCGAACCGGGAGTGCCCGAAGATCTTCGCGCAATCCGCGAGACGACTTAGTCCACCCCCGAATCGGCATCCAGCTCGGCAATGTCGAGTTCGCGTTCCAGCCGATGGAAGGCATCATCGCCGATTTGCTCGCGGTCGCGCAGATCTTGCAGCGCGTCGCGTTGGCGCCTGAGGATCTCGAGCCGGCGCGCGGGATCCTCGGATGCCGCTTGCGCTTCGCCCGCTCGCGTGGCCGCGCTGGTGTCGAGTCTCACACGGTCCAGAATGCTGCGCGCGAACTGTATCTCCCGATCGACCACGTCGTCGTTGCGAAGTGGGAGCGCGAGTACCAGCGACTTCAAGGTCAGACCCTGCAGCACCAGTGTGCCGAATACCACCGCGAAGGCGCAGAACACGATCAGATCACGATGCGGGAAGGACGAGGTTTCGCTCGCCCCGACGGGCAACGCCAGCGCAGCGGCAAGGGTGATGATCCCTCGCATGCCGCACCAAGAGGCAATCAAGGCGCCGGCGACCGTCGGTTGCGTTTCCGGGCGCTGATCATGCAAGCCGAACCGTCGAATCTTCCATCGTACTGCGGTGTTGTGGATCATTACCCACGCGACGCGCACCACGATCACCGTTACAACGATCACGATCCCCACCAGGAAATAATCGTTTCGAGCAGATGACGGAAGAGGCCCCAGGATCGGTCGTAGCTGAAGTCCGATCAGCACGAAGGCAAGGATGTTGAGGACGAAGACCACGGTTTCCCATACCGCGTAAGAAGGCAGTCGCAACCGCGCAGGGATCTCACGTGGTGCGCGGCGAGCGAGGGTGATGGCATAGACCACCACGGTGAGGATGCTCGATAAGCCGAGGCGCTCAGCTAACAGCCAGACGCCGAACGTCGATACGAACTGCAACACGATCGAACTGGGTATGTCTTCCACGGGGCGCACTGCCAGCAAGTAAATCCGTGCAAGCAGCCATCCGCCGACCAGGCTTCCGGGAAAAACGACGAGCAGCGTGATGGCGACCTGTTGTGGCGTCAGCGCGCTCGACATTGCCGCGGCCACGGCGAGCCGGTAGATCAGGAGCGCCGATGCGTCGTTGAGCAGACTCTCACCCTCGAGGATCACCATCAGACGGTGAGGCAGCTTGAGCTGGCGCAGGACGGCGCTGGCGGCCGCGGCGTCGGGCGGTGCGACGATGGCGCCGAGTGCAATCGCAGCGCTCCACGCCATGTTGGGTACCCACCAGCGGGCGACGACAGCAACGGCTGCAGTGGTCAACCCAACGGCGACGAGGACGAGGCTGGTGACCGGCACCCAGTTCGCCCGCAAGTCGCGCAGCGAAGTGTCGTAGGCCGCATCCAACAGCACTGGCGCGACGAACAACGCAAGCGCGAGCTGCGGATCGATCTGAAATGCTGGGATACCGGGCACCAATGTAATGGCAGCACCGCCGATGGCCAGCATCGACGGATACGGAACGCCTATACGCCTGGAGAAGGCGGTCAGGAGGACGGCCGTAAGAAGAAGCAGAAGGGTGAGTTCGAAGGTAAGGATCAAACTCTCCTGGCGCTGTCTCCCCGTATGAAGCCGATGGAGGTGAGAATCAGTCGGCGGCCACCAAAGGAGCGAAAGAGCTGATCATGACCTTCGGCCGGCGGTGGGAGCCCGCTACTCAGCGGGACGCTCGTTGTGAGCAAGGCCTGCGCCGGGCGCGCACGCGAGCGATGAGCCGAGCACGACGACCAGCCTTGTGGCTGCGCTTCAAACGCTCGCTACGTCCACGCTTACCGCGTGCTGCGCAGATTGATCCACGTCCCCGCCACGACGACGAGCGCGCCGATCATCACCCACGGATCGAGCTTTTCGCGGTAGGCCAGATAGCCGATCACCGCGACGAGCGGCAGGCGCAGGAAGTCGATCGGCACGACGAGACTGGCGTCCGCCAGTTTGAATGCACGCGCCATGCAGTAGTGCGCAAGCAGACCGCACAGCGCCACCAGCAGCACCCACGGCCAAGCGGGCGCAGACGGCCAAACCCAACCGGCGAGCAGCGCGGGGAGCAAAGCCAGCGGCAGTTGGATGAGACACATGTAGAACACGATGGCGAGCGGCGGATCGGTGGACGACAGCCGCTTCGTCATGCTGTGCGAGAAGGCATAAGCGAGCGAAGCACCCAACACGGCGAGCGCGCCGACGCTCATCACGCCAGCGCCGGGCCGTAGGATGATCAGCGTGCCAAGGAAACCCAACAGGGTGCCGCCGATGCGCATCGCGTTCATGCGCTCGCCCAACAAGACGACCGCGATCACTGCGGTCCACAACGGCGTGGTGAATTCGATCGCGAAGACTTCCGTCAGCGGAATGAGCGCGATGCCGAAGAACCACCCGTACTGACCGGCGAAGTGCGCGAGGTTGCGCAACATGTGCAGCCCGAGCCGACGTGTCTTGATGACCGAGCGCCCGGTTTGGTAAATGAGCAGCACGATCACGAGCAGGCCGAAGAAGCTGCGGAAGAAGAGGATCTGAAAGGTGGAGAGCTCGGTCGACAACTGTCGCCCGGCGATTGCCATCGTGGTCAACGACAGGATCGCGCCCAGCATCCAGACCGCTGCACGAAGGGTGGGGCGGGCCAGAGCGGGCTTCGTCATCGTGCAAATGTGCCTGAGGCTCGGTTAGATCGAGTGGTACGAACGACTGGGGCTTGGCGGCACGACTAGGCACCGGCGTTGTGGAGTCGCCGATCACCGCGCGTAAGGATAAAAAAACCGGCGTCGCGCGGACGCCGGTCGATCGTGAGTCTACCGAGTGTCGTTACCAGACGGCAACCGGATTACCCGGGGATCCCGTTGCGCCGACGAGCTTGAGCGGCGCCCAGGTAAACAGAAACTCGTAGGCTTTGTCCGCCGACAAGTCGTCCAGGTCGAGGTTCTCGAAATTGCTAATGCCCCGGCGCGCGATGAGGTTCATGTGGCAGTAGGCGAACGACGCCGGCGCGCCCTTGGCGAAATCATAGGGCTCCAATCCCCAAGTGTCCGAGCCGATCATCGCGATCTTTTTGCTCGCCAGGTAATCACACACCTCCGGGGCGACGCCCGGTTCACCCGAGCCGAATTCGGCCTTGTCCTTGGCGAGCTGCTCGTCGGTCTTTACCAATTCGCCGACTGGACGGCCCAAGTGATTGGTCTTCCAGAGGCTGTTCCAACCGGTGCGGAACAGCACGACATCGCCTTGTGTCGCATCGCCGATGCCTTGCCGCTTGAGTGCGTCCTTGAAGTCCGCCAACGTGATCGCGTAGCCCTTGGGTAAGCGCTCGACACCGCGCAGACCGGCGATGTCGATCAGAATGCCACGCGTGAAGAACCCGCCGGCCTTCTCGGTGCCCACCTTCTTGATGCCACGTGTCGTTCCAACGTCCTGCAGGCGGTGCTTGTTGTAGAAGTAATCGCCGTCCTTCCAACCGGATTTGCCCGTCACGCGAATCATCGGGTGCGCGAAGCCATCCCACTGCGTGCCAACCTGGCCGATTTCGGCCGTGACCAGTTCGTCCATGAACGTCATCGCGAAGCCATCCGGCCAGTTGAGCGGTCCATGTGTCGGCGCACCCGGGATGCTGAGCGCGAACGTGCGGCCGGGCACGAGCGGCATGTGGTTGCTGTAGGGCATGCCGAGCAGTGCCTGCTTGCCCTTCTTGACCAGCTTCGCTGCCTCGATGCGCTTCTGCGGCGTGATGTACTGCGAGGCCCCTTGTTCGTCGTCCGGTCCGAACTCGCTCGGCCACCACGGTTCGTCGATCGGGTTGTTGCCAGCCATGCTCGATCCCGCCCAGAGTGCCGAGCCCAATGCAGACATTGCCAGAAGCTGCGTTACGCGTTTCATGGTTCCTCTCCTCTCTGATTGTTGGCTTGTTATTGCGTGCGAGGCGAATATCGCCCGCCTGGCACAGATACTCCCGATTCCATTCGTTTGTCAACCATGATCGCCGTCGTTGTGCTATCTATCGGGAGCAGCGCATCCGTTGGAGAGGAGAGGGCAGAATGCCTGAGCTAACACGATGAGCGTCGATTCGAAGCGGACGTTGCGCGGAAGCGCAGCCGTGCTCGGCGTGGGCGAGACGCAATACTTCAAGCGCGGCCGCTCCCCGCACGACGAGTTCAAGCTTGCGCTGCAAGCGATCCTTGCCGCTTGTGCCGACGCGGGGATCGATGCGGACGACATCGACGGCTTTGCGTCCTTCAGCGACGATCGCAGCGATCCCTCGCGGCTGGCAGCCGCGTTGGGGTGCCGGGAGCTGCGCTTCGCCAACATGCAGTGGGGCGGAGGTGGTGGCGGCGTCGCGGGGGCGGTCGGTAATGCGGCGGCGGCGATCCACGGCGGCATGGCGCAATGCGTGGTGGTGCTGCGTGCGCTCGCGCAGGGTCAGCATGGTCGCTTCGGCCTGGGACAATCCGATGTCATCGCCACGGCGCACGACTCGCATACCGTGCCGTACGGCCTGATCTCGCCGGCGCAGCGCTACGCCATGAAGTATCGGCGCTTCATGCACGAGCACGGCGTCGGGCAGTCTGCGTTGCGCGCGATTGCGATGGCGAGTTATGCGCATGCGCAGGCGAATCCCCGTGCCGTGATGTCCGGCCGACCGCTCGACGAAGCCGCCTACGAAGCCTCGCGCTGGATTGTGGAGCCGTGGCATCTGTACGATTGCTGTCAGGAGAACGATGGAGCGGCGGCGTTGATCCTGGTTGCCGCCGAGCGCGCCAAGGAAGCGTCGCATCGACCCTGTTATCTGCTCGCGGCGGCGGCCGGCAGTCCCTATCGCGCCGGCGCTCCGGCGCACAATGCGTTTGATTACGCCAGCGCGAACTTCAAGACAGTCGCTTCGCGGTTGTACGAGATGGCGCGGCTGGGACCCCGAGATGTCGACGTCTTGCAGAGCTACGAGAACTTCACCGGCGGGGTGTTGATGAGCATCGTCGAACACGGCTTCTGCGACGTCGATCAGATCAACGCGTTTTTCCGTCTCGACAACCTCCTCGCGCCGCACGGCAAGCTGCCGCTCAACACCAGCGGCGGTAATCTTGCCGAGTGCTATATGCACGGGCTCGGGCTGATCCTCGAGGCCGTGCGCCAAATTCGTGGTACGTCGACGGCGCAAGTGAGCGATGTGAACGTGTCCATGGTGACCGGCGGGCCGATGGTAACGCCCGTCAGCAGTCTCATCTTCGGAAGCGAGGCGACGCTATGATCGGCACTTATCTCCGGGCGGGGTTGCCGTCGCCGCAACCGACTGCGCTCGATGCGCCGTTTTGGGAAGGACTGCGACAGGGGCGCTTGTTGCTGCAGCGTTGCCGTGCGTGCGAGCGCTTTCAGTGGGCGCCCGAGTGGATCTGTCACCGCTGCCTGAGCTTCGACCTGGGCTACGCAGAAGTCGAGGCGCGTGGGATGATCTACAGTCACGAGCGTGTGTGGCATCCAGTGCACCCAGCGCTCGCCGATAACGGACCGTACGTAGTCGTGCTGGTCGAGTTGCTACAAGCCGATGGTGCGCGCATCGTCGGCAACCTGCTCGGCGATCCGATGCAGCCGCTCGTGATCGGTGCGCACATCGAGGGCGTATTCGAACATCACACGGAACACGAGCCGCCGTTTTCGCTGTTGCAGTGGCGCATGGCCGACAAAGCCGGAGGAAGCCAGGTCCGGCTGGCCTGATTCGCGTGATGACATCCCATCATTCCACCCAAGGAGAAGCCATCGTGTTCAAACGATTGTTTTCGGTGCTGGCACTGTTCTCGGTCGCGCTCCTCGCCGTGCCGGCGCGCGCGGACGAGTATCAGGCGACGATCGATCTGTTCAAGAAAGCGGTCGAAAGCCGCGAGTTCTTCAAGTCGGCCTATGGTTATGCGGTGTTCCCCACGATCGGCAAAGGCGGCATCGGTGTGGGTGGCGCCTACGGGAAAGGGCGCGTGTACCAGCACGGCAGATACGTGGGCGATTCTTCGATGGTGCAACTGTCCATCGGTTTCCAGCTCGGCGGTCAAGCGTACAGCCAGATCATCTTCTTCGAGGACCAACGGGCGTTCAAGGAATTTACCAGCGGTCAATTCGAGTTCGGGGCGGAAGCTTCAGCGGTCGCGATCACGCTTAGTGCGAGTGCGAAGGCGAACACTGCGGGCACCTCGGCGAGTGCGAGCACGACCGAGCATCACGCCAAGGCAGTCGGTGAATACGTGCACGGGATGGCGATCTTCACCGTCGCCAAGGGCGGGTTGATGTACGAGGCGAGCATCGGCGGGCAGAAGTTCAGCTATAAGCCGCGCTGACACGCCGGCGGTGGTCGAAACGCCGAGGCCTACCCCTAGGCTAGGTCGGATCAGCGGAGGGAGAATTGCGGCAAGCGGGCTGCGCGTTGATCGAACGTGAGCGTCTTCCCGCACCCCGCTTCGCTGTTCTTTGCGCCAACCAGACAATCGGCGAAGTCAGCGCCGCTGTCGCGAAACGTCGCCAGAGCGCGCCAAAGTAGCTCCTTGTTCTCGAATTCGAACTGCGCAGCCGACAGAATCTGCTCGACTACGTCCACGATTTGTCCAGCCGTGTACTTGTAGGATCGGCCGAGCACCCAGCTGACCTCGCATAGGACAATGTGATTGAGATACAGGCTTTCCCGCATGTCGAGGGTACGTTCGATCAGCTGGTTCGCTTTCTTCGATTGCAGAGGGTCATCCTGTGTGAGGTAGCGGACGAGGACATTGGAGTCGAGGCCGATCACCGCCTACCTCGCGATGCACCGGCCTTGATGGCCTCGTCCATCTGTTCGAGAGACACCGGTTTACGCCCCTTCTTGAAGAGGAGTCCGCGTAGGTTACGCACATCGAGCGTAGCGGGCCGCAAGACCACGCGACCGTCGCTTTCCACCACGAAGTCAAGTTTGTCGCCAGGTTCCAAACCAAGGAGTTCGCGGATTTCCTTAGGAATAGTGGTTTGTCCTTTGCTGGTTAAGGTCGATATCGCCATTCTGGGTGCCTTACCAAAGTCAGCCATCCTTACCTATAGGTAAGGATACTACGAAACAGGCGATTTTTCAGTGCCGAAAAAATAGCAAGGAGCCAAATTCCGCTCTGGAGCGAGGGTATGGACCAACACCAGGCGGATGAGGGGAACTTCCCGCAGCATATTCACGCCCTCGCTACGCCCGTGCCGCTCTCCCGCAAGGGGGAGAGGGGAGCCTTGCGGCCGGCTGAGTGTCATGGACAATCGAGTATCGTTTTCGAAAGAGCAGGACAGGATAAACTCTGTCCGCTCCGGATACTCGAAACCATGAAAACCTTCGACCCCAGCCAAAGCGGCCCGCTGCACGATGTGCGCGTGCTGGATCTTTCTCGCCTCGTCGCGGGGAATATGCTGACCGTCTTCCTCGCCGACTTCGGCGCCGACGTCATCAAGATCGAACGCGAGACCGGCGACGATCTGCGTCATTGGCGCGAGGAAGGGCAGGCGATCTATTGGAAGATCTACGGCCGCAACAAGCGCTCGATCGTGCTCGACTTGAAATCCGACCGTGGCTTGGCGACCTTTCGCAGGCTGGTGCGGCATGCTCACGTGCTGGTCGAGAACTTCGTGCCGGGTGGGCTCGAGAAGATGGGGCTGGCATCCGAAGCCTTGCATGCGATCAATCCGGCGCTGATCATCGCGCGGGTGTCGGGGTGGGGACAGACCGGGCCGTACAGCCACAAGCCCGGCTTCGGCACGCTGGTCGAGGCGATGTCGGGCTTCGCCGCGCTCAACGGCTTCGAGGATCGCCCGCCGGTGCTGCCACCGCTCGCGCTCGCCGACATGATCGCAGGCATCTACGGTGCGGCGGGCGTGCTGACCGCGCTGCGGATGGCGGAGAAGACGGGGCGCGGTCAAGTGATCGACCTCTCGCTGTTCGAGCCGATCTTTTCCGTCATCTCGTCCGAGGCGGCGAAGAGCAAGCTCACCGGGCGGCCGACGCCACGCGCCGGAAATCAGTCGACTCACGTCGCGCCGCGCAACGTCTATCGATGCAGCGACGGCAACTATGTCGCGATGTCGGGCTCGATGCAGGCGATGGCGATGCGCATCTTCGATACCATCGGCCGGCCCGAGTTGAAAACCGATCCGCGCTTCGTCGATAACGATGCGCGCGTCAAACATCGCGAGGAGCTTGACGCCATCATCGCGGCGTTCATCGGCGCGCGCACGCAAGCGCAGAATCTCGAGCTGTTCGAGGCCGCGGGCGTTACCGTGGGACCCGTGTGTACCGCCATGGATCTGCTCACGCATCCCTATGCGCTGGGGCGCGAGGCGGTCGTCGAGCTGGCCGATCCGGACATGGGTGGCGTCCCGATGCACAACATCGTGCCGCGGCTGTCGGGCTCGCCCGGTGGATTTCGCCGGCCGGCACCTGCCATCGGCGAGCACACCGAAGAGATTCTCGGCGAGCTCGAGAAATGGGAGAAGCGATGACGCGCGAACAATTCGTGTGGCGCTCGATGCTGTTCGTTCCGGCCACCAGCGACCGCTTCGTCGAAAGCGCGCTGAAGCAGCCGGCCGACGCTTTGCAGATCGACTTGGAGGACAGCGTTGCGCCGGATTTCAAAGAGAGCGCACGGCAACGCTTGCCGCAGATCGCGGACAACTTCGCGGCGGCCGGCCTCGACGTGCTGGTGCGGGTCAACCGGCCCTGGCGCTTGCTGGTGCGTGATCTCGAAGCGAGCGTGCGTGCCTCGGTGCACGCGGTGTCGCTTCCCAAAGTGCCGGATGCATCGCATATCCGCGCCGCGGCCGAAGTACTCGACGAGTGCGAACGCGAACACAGGCTGCCAATCGGACATACGCGCATCATCGCGATGGTCGAGGATGCCGAAGGGCTGCACAACATGGCGGCGATCGCGGCCGCACATCCGCGCGTCTACGGCATGATCGTCGGCTCCGAAGACCTCGCGGCGTCCTTGCGCATGGTTCCCGACGAGGATGGTTTGTACGTGCACAACGTGATGGGGGTAGCGGCATGCCGCCGCGCGGGGATCGAGCCGATCGGGTTCGTCGGCTCGATTGCCGAGTTTGCCGATCAAGATGCCTTCCGTGCGCGCATCCGCCGCGCGCGGCGCTTGGGCTTCACCGGTTGCTTCTGCATCCATCCCAAGCAAGTGATCATCGCGAACGAAGAGTTCAGTCCGCAGCCCGAAGAAGTGGAGCATGCGCGCGGCCTGGTCGCGGAGTTCGAGCGGCAAGTGGCAGCGGGTCAGGCCGCTCATACGTACAAGGGCAGGATGGTCGATCTGCCGATCGTCGAGCAGGCGCGCCAGGTGATCGCCCGGCAAGAAGCGATCGAGCGCAGGGCGCGGCGAGCCGCGCGCTGATCAGGCCGCGCTCGTCCTTCGTTCCTTCGCGGGGCCGAGCGCCAACAGCCACGGCTCCAGGCGTTTACCGGCAAGCATCGCGCTGGAGCTGCTCACTCTCTTGCATCAGCGATCGGGGTTTGCCATCTCCCGTGCGCGCTCGAGCAGCGTGTACTTGGCGATCAGGTCCGGTCCCAAGTTGGCAGGCCATTGGCCGCTGTCGGCATAACCAATGAACGCATCGAGAACGACCGCGAAATGCTCTTCGTGGGTGGTGCGAAGTGCATCCGGAATGGTGATGCAAAATGCATCGCCGACAGCCTCTGCGCTTACGCCGGGAAAGCGATCCTGGAACGATTCGAGCGCCTTCGCGAGTCGATCGCCGAAGCGGGCATCGGGGATCGCGGGGTGCACGGTCAGCTGCGTGCGAAAGCGCGTGGTCTGATCGAGCCTGACGACGATCGTCGCGCGCGTGCCGCGCGCCGCGATCTCGTGCGTGTCGCCGCCACCCTCGGGAATCGTCAAGCCCCAGAGTGCTTCGGCGCGCACCGGGACGCCGCGCATACGGCAGGACAATCTAGCGTTGCAGAGATAGCGCAAGCGATCGTTCACCACGTCTGCGCGTAGCGGATCCGGGAAATCCGCGAGGCCGGTGATCTGCCGGAACAGTTCGAGTGGCACTTCGGTCGGCCATTGAACCGCCGAGATCAACTGAATATCGCGCTCGTAATCGAACGGCCGCTCATCGCCGATGAACCATTGGGCGAGGTCGACGAGGTGGGTGTTGACGTCCGTCATGCCTTCGCCTTGGACACGGGTGTCGAAGTACCACGCCGGGCGCACGAGCGGGCGTCCGTTCACTAGCTTGTAGAGAAAATGAACACTCTGGAGCGAAACTGCGGGCGCGTCGCCTTCCACGTCGAAAGCGCCGAACACATCCTCGTTTCGAATCAACGCGTGCTGTAGTCGAACCGCGACCTCCCGGCGCTCGGTCATAATGTCCATCGCCAGCGGCGGCGTGCTCGCGGTCGTTCGCAAGGCCTCCAGTTGATCGGAGCGAATGATCCACGGCTTGTCGCCCAACACACAGAAGCCTTCTGCGTGCAGTCGGGCGATGAGGTCCATTTTGATGTCGTTGCGGCCTGCGACGATGGCGAGGCGGCCAGGACGTTCGGCGATCAAGCGCTGCAAGTAATCCGTGCCGCGGTAGATATGCAGATTCCAGCATGTGGGGTCGATGGGACGCGCGTTGAAGGCCTCGACGATGGCGAGAAAGCGATCGAGGTCCGGCCCTTCCTCGGCGTACAGGTAGACGTCGTCGCTCAGACGTGGATGCCGCTTACTCAGGCTTAGAGCGGCATGAAAGTGGCCGGGTTGACCACCACGAGGACGTGTTTGAGTGGAGTCATGAATCGTTCTCCTTTACGCTGTCGGGCCGCTCTCATGAGCTCAGACGCAATGCCCAGGCGCAAGTTTAGAGATTACCGCCGGGAGGATCGGGCGAACGTTTCGATACATTCCCTGCGGATTGCGTTGGGCGGCTTCACCGCGCGCTACGAGATCCTGATGTGGCCCCGGATTGCGCTGCGCTTCATCCGGGCTACGGAGCTACGCGCTACGGGCTAGGCGCCGGCACACAATGCTCGCGGCATCGATGTCGCATGTAGCCCGCATGCAGGCCGAAGGCCGGAATCCGGGAAGCTCGTGCGAGATGCCGATGCGGTTCCCCGGATTGCGCTGCCCTTCATCCGGGCTACGGGCTGATGCGCGATGCTCGCAGTGCAATGCGAGTCAGTTTCGCCCCGCATCGAATCTCCCGTTAAGATTCACACGCGCGTCTCGCGTTAATGTCTATCAGACTTCTCGACCTCCTGCGTTCCAAGCCCGTCTTCTCGATGCTCGCGCTAAAGCTGTTTCTGGTTCCCTCGCTGATTTGGCTCATTAGTTTGGCAAGTCGCCGATGGGGGCCCGGCATCGCGGGTTGGCTGTCGGGTTTTCCCATCGTCTCGGCGCCCGTGCTTTTTTTCTTGGCAATCGACCAAGGCCCACAGTTCTCCGCGGAAGCCGCTGTCGCGACACTCTCTGCCGTCTTCGCGGTCTTCGTGTTCTCGCTTGCCTATGCGTGGACTGCAACCCGTGCCGGCTGGTTGGCGAGCGTGAGCGCCGGTCTGCTGGGTTACTTTTCCCTGGTGACGTTACTCAGCCGACTCGCGCCGCCGCTATGGGTCTCCGCGCCGCTGGTCTACGCAATGGTCGCACTGGCCCCGCGTTTGTTTCCCTCGATGCAAGCGATGCGCAAGACGCCGATGTTCAGCCGTGCCGAGATCGTCTCGCGGATGGCGGCGGGCGCCGTGCTCGTGCTCGCGCTGACCTACTTCGCGCGCGATCTCGGACCGCGCTGGAGTGGTTTGCTGGCGATGTTCCCCGTGCTGGGCACCGTGCTGGCCGTGTTCTCTCACCGCCAGGCCGGCGCTCCGTTCACGATCAACTTGCTGCGCGGCATGACGATCGGCTACTACGCGTTCAGCACGTTTTGCCTGGTTCTCGCGCTTGTGCTGCCTGACATGAGCGTGGCTGCTGCGTTCACGCTCGCGCTCGGGGCGGCTGCCTTGATTCAGGTGTTTGCGCGCAGACTCGTAACCGTCCAAACCCCGACGGGCATCGGCCGCTTCCCGCATCGATGAGAACAACTTAGCCGCCGCGTCGATTTCTTCCCGCGCCCTCTCGCGAAGCGGGATGCCCGGCGCAGTGCGAGCGGGGCGGTGTGAGATAACGCCTGCCTTCTTTTCTCCTGCCTCTCATGAGGCGGGGTGCCGGGTGGCAGGCTCGGCGGAGGGGTGTGGGTGAAGGCTGAATTCTTTTCCCCGCCTCTCAGGAGGAGGTGCCGGGCGCAGTGCGAGCGGGGCGGTGTGAGATAACGCCTGCCTTCTTTTCTCCTGCCTCTCATGAGGCGGGGTGCGGGGCGCAGTGCGAGCGGGCGGTGTGAGGTAAAGGCTGCGTTCTTTTCCCCCGCCTCTCACGAGGCGGGGTGCCGGGCGCAGTCCCGGCGGGGCGGTGTGGTTTGTAGGCTGCACATCGATGAGCTCTCTGATAGCCTCGTCCTCAAACGACGAGGGGAGGACGAACATGGCCGAACGACCATTGCCGGCGATTACGCCGGAGACGAGACATTTCTGGGAAGGCACGCGCGCCGGCGAGCTGCGCTTGCAAAGATGCGTGGCCTGCGCGCATGTCTACTTCCCGCCACGGCCGTTCTGCCCCCAATGCGCGTCGCAAGAAGTCACCGCGTTCCGCGCCAGCGGCAGGGGCAAGCTCTACAGCTACGTCATCCATCATCGCCCCACGCCGGGGTTCACGCCGCCCTACGCGATCGCCATCGTCGAGCTGGACGAAGGCCCGCGCATGATGACCAACATCGTCGAAAGCCCTCAGACCCCGGAAGCACTGCAGCTCGACATGGCGCTGGAAGTCGTGTTCGAGCGCATGACCGATGAGATCACGCTGCCCATGTTCAAGCCCACAGGTGCGCCGAAATGAAACCAGGAGACGTTGCCATTGTCGGCGCGGCCGAAACCACCAAGCTCGGCGTCATTCCAGACATGTCGAATATCCAGTTGCACGCCGACGCTGCACTCAACGCGATGCGCGACGCGGGGCTCAAGCCGGCGGATATCGACGGCATCGCTTGCGCGGGAGAGATTCCAACCAACGTCGCACATTACTTGGGGCTGGTGCCCAAATGGGTGGACGGCACCGCGGTGGGCGGCTGCTCGTTCATGCTGCACGTGAGGCATGCCTGCGCGGCGATCAGCAGCGGAATGTGCAACGCGGTGCTGATCACGCACGGCGAGAGCGGCAAGTCGCGCGTCGGTGCGATTCCGCGAACCATTCTGCCTGCGAGTCTGCAAGGCCAGTTCGAAGCGCCCTACGGGATCATGGGACCGCCGACGATGTTCCCGATCCCGGTGCTGCGCTACATGAAGACCTACGGGGTCACCATCGAGCAGATCGCGATGGTCGCTGTGGTCCAGCGCGAATGGGCCGCGAAGAATCCGCGCGCGATGATGAAAGACCCGATCACGGTGAGCGACGTGCTCAGCTCGCGCCTGATCGCTTATCCTTTTCGGCTGTTGATGTGCTGCTTGGTGACCGACGGCGGCGGCGCGCTGATTTTGACCTCGGCGGATCGGGCCAAAGATTTCCCGCAGAGGCCGGTCTATATCCTCGGCACCGGCGAGAGCGTGGAGACGCCGATGATCAGCCAGATGGAGGACTTCACCTCGTCACGCGCGTTCCGCGTCGCGGGCAAGCAGGCCTTCGACAGCGCCGGCATCCAGCACTCGGACGTCGATCACTTGATGATCTACGACGCTTTCGCACATCTGCCCATCTACGGCTTGGAGGACCTCGGCTTCGTGCCGCGCGGCGAAGGGGCGGCCTTCATCGCCGCGCGCAACACCGCTCCGGGCGGCCCGCTGCCGCTCAACACGAACGGCGGCGGGCTGAGCTATACGCACACCGGCATGTACGGCATGTTCGCCTTGCAGGAGAGCGTGCGACAGGTGCGCGGCAGCGCGCCTGCTCAGGTGAAGGACGTGCAGGTCGCCGTATGCCATGGCGTTGGCGGCATGTTCGCATCGAGCGGGACGGTGGTGATGGCGGATCGGCGGCCTTAGACGTTAACGGGCTGTTGAATAACTACCGCACGGGCCTGGATCGCGCCAGTGCGGTGCCCCAAAGGTAATGAGACCGGGAATCCTCATTTACTAGCGTGTACAGGGCGATTCCTGCGGCCAAATTATTCAACAGATCGAGGGGGCGGGGCCGGCCCCAGGTCCGATCGATACGTTTTTCGATACCCAGTTAAGCCTTAATCCATACGCTGATTTCGACGTGAATTTCGCACACTTCTCCTGCGCAATAGTGCGGCGAGTTACGGGCTCTAGACCCGTAAAGTGCTTCTCACGCGAACCCGACGCATCACCCAAGTTCGTGTGAACCCACAACCGATCGAGGAGAACTGAAAATGAACGCGAAACTCATCAGCCTGACCATCGCCGCTATCCTGGCTTCCACGGGGGCCTATGCAGGTCAATCGAACGGGCGCGACAGCGTCTATGCTCAACCCGGCGTAACGAGCGGCAGCGCAAAGACCGCAATCGACAACGGCCGCAGCAGCGTCTACGCCAAGGATGTCAAGCTGCGCCCTGTAAATGAAGCACGCCAATTCCGCAACATGGACAAAGCCGGTCGCGCATAGATGGAAAATAGGAGACCTGGCGACGGGATTTTCGTCGCCAGCATTGTTCTGCCGACTACCAGTGGGCAGGCAGTTTCTTTTTGATGAGCAGTCGCTTGTCTTGCTCGTCGATGTAACCGCCGCTCTTAAGTTCCTTCAGAATCCGACTCACCATCTCTCGCGACGATGCAATTCGATTGGCAATGTCTTGCTGCGTCATCGGTTGGTCGATGATTAGCACGCCATTTCGCGTGACCGCCATGCTTTCGAGCAAAGCCTTAAGCCGACCGTAGACATCGCGGCCCATCGTGCTTACCGCCTGGGTGAGCCGGCGTACTTCCTGCACCAGTTGCGTGATCAGTTGATAGGCGATCTCTGGCGACTCGGCCAGGAATTCTCTGAACGCCGCCTTCGGCAAGACCAATAACCGGCTCGGCTCGAGCGTCATCACGGAGGCAGAGCGCGCGGTTTCATCGACCAGCGCGAGCTCGCCGAAATGCTGGCCTACAGAGAGGATGTTGAGCACAATCTCCCTTCCGTCCGACTCGGTTCGATACACCTTCACGCTTCCCGATTCGATGACGAACATCGAGATGGCGTCATCACCTTCGGTAATCACCACCGCGTGCCGTGCATAGCTGCGAGCTGCCGTGCGACGCTCGATCTTGGCGAGTGCTGCGGTAGAAAGCCCGCGAAACAGCGGAACGTCTTCGAGCATTCGAGTCTCGTTTGGATCGGGCGTCAAGCGCCGAGCAACTGTCCGCCGTCGACGCAAATCGTCTGACCCGTCACCCAGCTCGCCAACGGCGACGCGAGGAACACGACGAGGCTGGCGACTTCCTCGGGCCTGCCCAAACGGCCAAAAGGAATGCTCTTGAGGATGCTGTTGTAGAGGTCGGGGGCGGAGGTCTTGCGTTCCTCCCACATGCCGCCCGGAAACTCGATCGATCCCGGCGCGACGCAGTTCACACGCACGCCTTTGCGCGCGAGCAGTGCAGCCTGCGAGGTCGTGTATTGGATGATCGCGGCCTTCACTGCTGCATAGGCGGGCGTGCGCGCCGAGGCCCGAAAGCCCGAAATCGA
>Ga0070741_10003986_pt1 | contig 35272 bp, 30 predicted proteins | sample Coa_R1_4_FD_66440 | JGI IMG/M metagenome (GOLD analysis project Ga0070741, IMG submission 66440) | Surface soil microbial communities from Centralia Pennsylvania, which are recovering from an underground coalmine fire - Coalmine... | ecosystem: Environmental > Terrestrial > Soil > Unclassified ... | reverse complement strand
TCGAGACGTCCGCCGTCATCGCCGCCCACGGGCTCCCGACCGAGTTCCCGCCCGAGGTCGTCGCCGCCGCCCGGCGCATCCCGGACGGCGTTCCGGCCGCGGCCTGCGCCGGCCGGCTCGACCTCCGCGACCTGCCGATCGTCACGATCGACGGGGAGAACGCCCGCGACTTCGACGACGCCGTCCTGGCGGAGCGGACGGAGGCGGGGTTCCGCCTCACGGTCGCCGTCGCCGACGTCGGGTATTACGTCGCCGCCGGGAGCCCGCTCGACCTCGAGGCACGGGCGCGCGGGACGAGCGTCTACTTCCCCGACCGCGTCGTCCCCATGCTGCCCGAGGAGCTGTCGAACGGCATTTGCAGCCTCCGCCCGAACGAGGACCGGCTCGCGAAGGCCGTCCGCCTCGAGATCGACCGCCACGGGACGGTCCGCGGCGCCACCTTCCACGACGCCGTCATCCGGAGCGCCGCCCGCCTCACCTACACCCAGGTCCGCCAGGCGCTCGTCGACCGCGATCCGGCCGTCCGCGACGCCCTCGGGCCGCTCGTGGCTCCGCTCGAGACGGCGGCCGAGCTGGCGGCGCTCCTCGCGGCGCGCCGGCACGCGCGGGGAGCGATCGACTTCGACCTGCCCGAGGCCGAGGTCGTGCTCGACCTGCGCGGGCGCCCGGAGAACATCGTCCGCGCCGAGCGCTCGATCGCGCACCGGCTGATCGAGGAGTTCATGCTCGCCGCGAACGAGGCGGTCGCGCGCGAGCTCGGCCGGCGGAAGCTCCCGTTCCTCCACCGCGTGCACGAGCCGCCGACGCCCGAGGGCGTCGACGAGCTGGCCCGCTTCCTCGAAGGCTTCGGGCTCCGTCTCGCGCGCCAGCACGGGAAGGCCTCGCCGGCCGCGTTCCAGGCGGCGCTCGAGAAGGTCGCGGGCCGGCCCGAGGAGCGGCTCGTCAACACGGTCCTCCTCCGCACCATGCAGCAGGCCCGGTATGCGGCCGAGTCCCTCGGCCACTTCGGGCTCGCGACCGACCACTACACGCACTTCACGTCGCCCATCCGGCGCTACCCGGACCTCGTCGTGCACCGGATCCTCGCGAGCGCGCTCGCGGGCGCGCCGCGCGTGCCGCCGGACCTCGCCGCGATCGCGGAGGAGAGCTCGCGGCGCGAGCGGGTCGCGATGGAGGCGGAGCGTGAGATCGTCCAGCTCAAGAAGATCCAGTTCATGCAGGACAAGGTGGGCGAGACGTACGCTGGCTTCGTCTCGGGCGTGGCGCCGTTCGGCTTGTTCGTCGAGCTCGCGGATGTGTTCGTCGAGGGGCTCGTCCACGTGACGACGCTCGGGGACGACTTCTACGAGCACGTCGAGGCCCAGCACCTGCTGCGCGGCCGGAGGACGCACCGGACGTTTCGCGTCGGCGACCCGGTGGAGGTCGAGGTCGCCGGCGTCTCGGTCGAACGACGGCAGATCGACTTCGTGCTCGTGGGCTCCGAGCCCGGGAGGAGGGAGGGATGGCGAAGGCGGCGGCGCTCCTCGGCGTCGCGCTAGCGGTCGGCGTCGCAGCCGGGACCGCGCGCGCGCGCGGCGCCGAGACGGACCCGGTGCGGCGGAGCCTCGTCGTGCAGGCGGTCGAGCGCGCGAGCCCGGCCGTCGTCAACGTGTCGACCGAGGAGGTCGTCGAGCGGCGCGGCTCCCCCTTTCCGTTCCCGCAGGATCCGTTCTTCGAGGAGTTCTTCCGCGAGTTCGCCGATCCTCGGCCGCGCCGCTTCACCCGGACGAGCCTCGGCTCGGGCGTCATCGTGGCGGCCGACGGCACGATCGTCACGAACGTCCACGTCGTCGTGCGCGCGACCCGGATCCACGTGACGCTCGCGGACGAGCGCGAGTTCGACGCGAAGCTCGTCGGCGCGGACGCGGACTCGGACATCGCCGTGCTGCGTGTCGCGACGGGCGAGCCCCTTCCCTTCATCGCGCTCGGCACCTCGGACGACCTCATGATCGGCGAGAGCGTCATCGCGATCGGCAATCCGTTCGGGCTCTCGCACACGGTGACCACGGGCGTCGTGAGCGCCGTCGGCCGGTCGCTCCACGAGGAGGACCGGACCTACACGGACTTCATCCAGACCGACGCGTCGATCAATCCGGGCAACTCCGGCGGGCCGCTCCTCAACGTGAAGGGCGAGCTCATCGGCATCAACACGGCGATCTACGGGAAGGCCCAGGGCATCGGCTTCGCGATCCCCGTCGACCGCGTGCGCCGCGTGATGCACGACCTCGTCTCGTACGGCGAGGTGCGCCGCCCGTGGGTCGGCCTCGTCGTCCAGGACTTGACGCCGCAGCTCGCCAGGCACTTCGGGACGCGGAAGGGCGTCGTCGTCGCCGAGGTCGAGCCCGACAGCCCCGCGAGCAGGGCGGGTCTCGCGCGCGGTGACGCGATCACGCGCGTCGACGGCCACGACGTCCACTCGCGCGACGAGTTCGAGCAGCGCATCCAGGACCACACGGAGGGCCAGTCGATCCGGCTCACGCGCCGGCGCGAAGACGGGGAGGACGAGGTGGCGGTCGTCGCGGCCACCTTCCCCGCCGCCCGTGCCGACGAGCTCGCGTGGAAGCTCCTCGGCGTCGGCGTCGTCGAGGGCCGGGACGGTCTCGAGGTGAAGCGGGTTCGGCCCGGCAGCCCCGCCGCGCGCATCGGCGTCGCGCGGGGCGACCGCGTCCTCGGCCTCGGCGGGACGGCGGTGCACTCCGTCGGCGAGTTCCGGCGGAAGATGATCGAGCTGCGTGCCGCGCGCAGCGCGCTCCTGTCCGTCGGACGCGGGCCCTACGAGTACAACGTCAACGTGCCGCTCGATCGCTCCGCCTAGCGGCGCACACTGCTACGGCGTGACCGCGAGCGAGGCGAACCCGCGGAAGACGCCGACGGTGCTCTCCGCCTCGACCGTGCACGCGCCGGGCGGCACGGCCGGAACGCGCGCGGTGAGGACGTTCGTCGTCTGCGTCAGGATCGGCGCCGCGACCCCGCAGATCTTGACCGCGGTCACGAGCTTCAGGTCGCACTTGCTGTCGAACGTGATCACGTCGCCGGCCCTCGCGGTCGTCGGTGAGAACTCGTCGAAGCAGGAGCAGCCTTCGCAGCACCGCCCCTCGTTGCCGCGGTCGGCGCTCATCGTGTCGCCGATGAACTGGCCGAGGAGGTGGTTGTTGTCGCCGAGGTTGAAGTCGGCGCGCGGCGCGCAGATCTTCGCGGTGACCGAGCCATTCCGCCCGAACGTCACGGGCCCGCTCCCGCGCAGGAAGATGGTCACGTCGCCGCACTGGGCGCCGAGCTTCGTCCCGTCGCCCACGCGGAAGAAGCCGCCGTCGGCCACGTCGACGACCGCCGGCGTGTCCGCAGACACGATCGCACGCTTGCCCGTCCCGAAGGAGCAGACGTCGTACGTCCCGCCGGTCAGCACGAGCGTCGCGAGGTTGTGGACCTCGACGTCGCCGTACGCGCCCGGGGCGAGGTCGCAGCGCTTGTTCCCGGGGACGGCGTCGGGCGCGCCGACGCAGTCGGCGTTCGGCTGCACGGTCACGTCCTCTCCGGCGTGGCAGGGGGGAAACGGCTCCGGGAAGCCGCAGAGCCGCTCGACGGCGGCGTAGTCGGGGGCACACCCGCTCCCGCACGTCCCGGGGACGATCGGCGTCGCGAACGTCTCGATCGGCGGATGGCGGACGGTCAAGTTCGGGAAGGGGCCGCCCTGGTTCGCGAAGAGCTGGAAGACGTCGCCGCCGGGCTTGCTGAAGGTCGGCCGGTCGACGGCGAGCTGCGAGCCGTCCGCGAAGAACGGGTTCTCGAATCCCGCCGTCCCGCACGCGGAGCTCGCGTTCGGCGTCCCGCAGTCGACGCCGACGTTGCACGCGCTCAGCAGCCGGAGGTTCTTCGCCGCGAGCGTCCGCATCGCGAGCGCGAAGTACGAGCTCAGGTCGCGGCGGAGGGGCGGCGCCGCGGTGAAGTCGCGTGCCGCGGACGAGGCCGCGACGAGCGCGACGACGACGAGCGGGCAGCAGGCAGGCGTCCGACGCATCCGATTGCCCTCCCATGTGCGATTTCGCGCGCGCCTTAGAGCACGAGAGGGGGGTGGGCGGTCAACGGATTTTTTGCGCCGCTGTGGAGGTGGCGTGGTCGTCCGCGCGCGTTGCGCGAGGGAACTCGAGGACGAGCGCTGCTTCTCGACACCCTGTGGACAAGGCGCCGCCGCGGGCCCCGAACGCGACGAGGGCGGCCGGTCTCCCGGCCGCCCTCGTCATCGGGCGACGATTGCGTGGAGCGCGCGCTCGCCGCTCACGGATCGTCGACGCAGACGCACTCCTTGCAGATCTTCACGCTGTTGTCGCGGTCCGAGTTGACATCGAGGCCGATGAACTGCCCGAGCAGGACGTTGCCGTGACCGAGGTTGACGCTCGACCGCGGCGCGCAGACCTGCGCCTGGAGCACGACGCGGCGGCCGAAGTTCACCGTGCCCTGGTCCTCGACGCGGACGATGAAGTCGCCGCAGCGCTGCTGCCCGAACCGCGAGTCGTTGTTGACGCGGAAGAAGCCGTTGTCGGCGATGTTGATCTCGGTCGACCCGCCCGTCGCGTTCGCATGCTGTCCGAGCGCGAGCGAGCAGACGTTGTACGCGCCGGCGGCGAAGTTGATCGTCGCCCCGTTCTTCACGACGACATCGCCGTACGTGCCCGGCGGCAGGTCGCACGCCCCGTTGCCGGGGCTGCTGTCGAACGGCGGGCAGTCGGCTCCCTCGTTCGCCGTCACGAGCTTCGTCGGATCACACGGCGGGAACGGGTTCGGGAAGTTGCAGAACGTCTCGATGGCCGAGGGGTCCGCGTTGCAGCTGGCGTCACACGTCCCCGCGATGATCGGCGTCGTGAACGTCTGCACCGGCGGCTGGTTCACCGTCGCGTTCGCGGCGTTGAACGGCTTGTTTGTGAAGAGCTGCCAGAAGACGGCGCCCGCCCGCTGGAGGTTCAGCTTGTCGGCGGCCATCTGCGTGTCGTCGGCGAACCGCGTGTCCTCGAAGCTCGCGGTCCCGCAGCTCGAGTTGCTGCTCGGCTGGGCGCAGTTGACTCCCACGTTGCAGGCGTTGTCGACGTGGATGTTCTTCAGCGACAGGCTCCGCTGCGCGAAGATGCAGTACTGCGACAGATTGCGGTTGAGCGGCTGCGCGCCGGCCGTCGCAGTGAATCCGGCAGTCGCAATCGCAGTGACGAGAAGCAGTGGACCGGACCTCGTGCTCTTCATCGCAGTGCCCTCCCTGTACAGGTGTATGTCGTTGACGCGACCGGCGACGGCGCACACTTGCCCTGCGGCCGGGGCTCCGTCAAGGCACTGCGTCGACACGCGGCATCGAACGAAGCGTGAGACGACCGGGAAAATGCCGGTACGGGCGGACGGGGTCCTACCGGCCGGCAGGCGCTGACAGCGACTCGCACGCCTCGGCCCCGATCGTCTCGAAGCTCCCGAACTCGCTCGCCAGCTGGTCGCGGATCTCGGCTGCTTTGCCCACGACCACGATGGCGACGTCGCCCGGAGACGGCATGAGCGCCTCGGACACGCGCGCGACGTCCTCGGCGGACACGGCGGCGACCCGGCTCCGGTACGCCGTCAGCTCGTCCGGCGGCAGGCCGAAGAACTCGATCTCCGCGAGCTTCGCGGCGAGCGCGTCCGGGCTCTCGACCTTCAGCGGGAACTGCCCGCGCAGGTAGGTCTTCGCCTTCTCGAGCGCCGCGCGATCGGGCGCCCTGCCCCGGAACCCGCCCTCGACGCCGAGCGCGAGCGCGAGCGTCTCGGCCGTCGTCGGGCTCTTCGTGAACGTCGCCACCCGGAAGTCGCCGCCCGTGAGCCGGGCCGCGAACGCGCTCCAGGCGGCGTAGGTGAGGCTTCGCTTGATGCGGAGCTCCTCGATCAGCTTCGAGGTGAACCCGCCGCCGAGGATCGTGTTCGCCACGGTCGCCGCGATGTAGCGCGGGTCGTTGCGCGCGATCGCCATGTTGCCGTAGCGGAGCTGGGTCTGCGTCGCGTCCGGCTTGTCGACGAGCAGGAGCCGGCGGCCGTGGAAGGGCGCCGGCGGCGGCGTCCGGGCGGGCACGGCGTCGGCGCGGGGCTGCCACCCGCCGAAGGCCTCGCGCAGCCGCGCGATCGCGGCGTTCGCCTCGACGTCGCCGACGAGGACGAGGAGCGTCGTGTTCGGGCGGTACCACCGGCCGTAGAAGTCGCGGACGTCGTCGCGGCCGAGGGCGGCCACCGTGGCACGGCGCCCCTCGACGGGGCGCCCGTAGGGGTGCGACCCGTAGAGGAAGCCGGCGAAGCACTTGTCGGCGACGCGGCTCGTGTCCTCGAGCGCCGCCACGATCTCGGCCGCCTGCTCGTCGCGCGCCCGGCGGACCTCGTCGGCCGCGAAGGTCGGCTCGAGCAGGACGTCGTGGAGCAGCGCGAGCCCGGCGTCGAAGTCCTTCGAGAGGAACTCCGCGGACACGATCGTGCCGTCCGTCCCCGGCGCCGCGTCGATCCGGCCGCCGAGGAACTCGATCGCGCGCGCCACCTCCTCCGCGGAGCGCTTCCCCGCGCCGCGGCGGAGGGTCCCGGCCGTGAGCGCCGCGAGGCCGTCCTTCCCCGGCGGATCCTGCGCCGCGCCCGCGCCGATCATGAGGTAGAACTCGACGAGCGGGAGCTCGTGGTACTCCGCGACCTGCACGCGGAGCCCGTTCTCGAACGTCACGTGCGCGACCGGCGGCAGCCGCATCTCGTCGTCGCCGGCCGCGGCCCCGGCCGCCACGAGCGCGAGGGCGGCCGCGAGGACGATTCGCCTCACGACGTCGCCCCGCTCTTCGGCGGCGACGTCCCGAGCGGCCGTCCCGTCGGGACGGGCTCGAGGACGACGACGGTCCGCTGCGTGGGCACGAGGTACTTCGCCGCCACGCGCCGCACGTCGGCGGCCGTGACGGCGTTCCAGGCGGCTTCGAGGCCGAACAGCGCGCGGTAGTCGCCGAAGACCGCGTCGAAGTAGCCGAGCTGGTTCGCCTTGCCGTTGACGGACTTGAGGCCGCGCACGAGCTCCGCCTGGAGCTGGTTCTTCGCCTTCTGGAGCTCGTCGGCGGGGACGTCGTGTGCCGCGACCTCCGCGAGGACGGCATCGACGCGCGCCTCGAGGTCGGCCGCGGTCTTTCCCGGACGCGCCTGCGCGTAGACCCAGAAGAGATCGGGGTCGGCGCCCCAGGAGTTGCTCGCCGCGACGGCCGTCGCCACCTCGTGCACGCGCACGAGGTCCTCGTGCAGCCGTGTGCTCTCGCCGCCCGACAGGATGCGTTCGAGAACGTCGAGCGCCGGGCGGTCGGGGTCCAGCACGGCGACGCCGTGGTAGCCGATCATCACCGCGGGCAGCTCGGCGTTCTTGCGCACGACGACGCGTCGCTCGCCGTCCTGGGGCGGCTCGGCGGCGTCGACGGGCGGCGGCGGCGCGTGGCGCGGGATCTTCCCGAAGTAGCGGTCGACGAGCGCGAACGTCGGCTCCGGGTCGAGGTCGCCGGCGAGCACGATGGTGGCGTTGTTCGGCGCGTAGTACGTGTGGAAGTACGCCTTCGCCTGGTCGAGCGTGACGATCTTCAGGTCCTCCATGAACCCGATCGTGTTCCAGCGGTAGGGCGAGCGCTCGAACGCGTGCAGGTAGAGCGCCTCGTCCATGACGCCGGACGTCTGGTTGTCGATGCGGAGGCGCCGCTCCTCCATCACGATGTGACGCTCCTGCTCCAGGTTCCGCGGCGTGATCGCGAGGTGGGCCATGCGGTCGCTCTCGAGGTCGAGCACGACGGGCAGCGCCTCGCGCGGAAAGTTGTTCAGGTACGCGGTGCAGTCGCGGGTCGTGAAGCCGTTCGTCGAGCCGCCGTGGCCCTCGATCATGTCGTCGAACATGCCGGGGCCGTACTTCTTCCCGCCGTTGAACATCATGTGCTCGAAGAGGTGCGCGATCCCGGTCTCGCCCCGCCTCTCGTTCCGGGACCCCGAGCGATAGAAGACGTAGGACGCGATGACGGGCGCCGAGTGATCCTCGTGGAGCACCACGCGGAGGCCGTTCGCGAGGGTGCGCTCGGCGACGGGGATGTCGAGCGGCGCCGCGTCACGCGCGATACCGACGACGAGCGCGAGGAGAAGCGCGGAGGCGGAGCGGCGCGTCACGGTCGGCGCCGTCATACCAGACGCCTCGGCGCGGTCAACTCGCGGCACCCGCGAGATGACGTCTCCCGGCCGAATTGCTACATGGGTCGCGATGGCCCGTGCCGCGCGTGACGTCGCCGCGGAGGTCGAGCGCCTTCGCCGCGAGATCGACGAGCACAACCGCCGCTACTACGTCCTCGACGCGCCGACGATCACCGACGCCGAGTACGACGCGCTCTTCCGCCGGCTCGAGCAGCTCGAAGCCGAGCACCCCGAGCTGCGGACGCCCGACTCGCCCACGCAGCGGGTCGGCGCGAAGCCCCTCGAGAAGTTCGGGACCGTCCGCCACCGCCATCCCATGCTGTCGCTCAACAACGTCACCACGCCGGAGGAGATGGCCGAGTTCGACGCCCGGGTGCGGAAGTTCCTCGGCCGCGAGCGCATCGAGTACGTCGGCGAGCCGAAGGTCGACGGCGTCGCCGTCGAGCTCGTGTACCGGCACGGCCGGCTCGCCGTCGCGTCGACGCGCGGCGACGGCGTCGTCGGCGAGGACATCACGCAGAACGTGCGCACGATCCGGACGGTGCCGCTCCGCCTCGTCGGGGACGGCTCGCTCCCCGCGCTGCTCGAGGTGCGCGGCGAGGTGTTCCTCCCTCTCGCGGCGTTCCGGCGCCTGAACGCCGAGCGCGAGGAGGCCGGGCAGCCCGTGTTCGCGAACCCCCGGAACGCGGCCGCCGGATCGCTCAAGCAGCTCGACCCGCGCGTCACGGCGGCGCGGCCCCTCGAGTTCGTCTGCCACGGGATCGGGGAGGCCGAGGAGCTCGGGACCGCCACGCACTGGGAGACGCTCCAGCGCCTCGCCGCGCTCGGGCTCAAGCCCGTGCCACGGTCGCGCGTCTGTGCCACGCGCGACGCCGTCCTCCAGCTCTTCGCCGAGCTCGACGCGGAGCGCGATCGGCTCCGCTACGAGATCGACGGGCTCGTCGTCAAGGTGAACGACTTGGCACTCCAGCGCCGGCTGGGCGAGGTGTCGCGCGCCCCGCGCTGGGCGGTCGCGTACAAATTCAAGCCGCGCCAGGCGCAGACGCGGATCCTGCGGATCGTGCCGTCGGTCGGGCGGACGGGCGTGCTCACCCCCGTCGCCGAGCTCGAGCCCGTGCCCGTCGGCGGCGTGACGGTGCGGAACGCGTCCCTCCACAACATGGACGAGATCGAGCGGAAGGACATCCGCGTCGGCGACCACGTGCTCCTCGAGCGCGCCGGCGACGTGATCCCGTACGTCGTCAAGGTGCTGGTCGAGAAGCGGACGGGCCACGAGCGGAAGTTCCATATGCCGTCGCACTGTCCGGTCTGCGGCGCGGACGTCGTCCGGGCCGAGGGCGAGGTCGCGTACCGCTGCATCGGGCTCTCGTGTCCGGCGCAGCTCAAGCAGTCGCTGCGGTTCTTCGCGGCGCGCGGCGCCCTGGACATCGAGGGCATGGGCGAGAAGCTCGTCGACCAGCTCGTCGAGAAGCAGCTCGTCGAGGACGTCGCCGACGTGTACCACCTGGACGCGGAGACGCTCGCCGGCCTCGAGCGCATGGGCGAGAAGTCCGCCGCGAACCTGGTCGCGCAAATCGAGCGGAGCAAGCGGACGACGCTCCCGCGCTTCCTCGTCGCGCTCGGCATCCGCCAGGTCGGCGAAGCGACGGCGAAGGCGCTCGCCGAGCACTTTGGGACGCTCGACCGCATCATGCAGGCGTCCGCCGACGAGCTCCAGGAGGTGCGCGACGTCGGGCCCGAGGTGGCGGCGAGCATCCGCCGGTTCTTCGACGAGAAGCAGAACCGGAAGGTGATCCAGCGGCTCCTCGACGCGGGCGTGAAGCCGGCCCCGGTGGCGCGCCCGAAGGGCCCGCTCGCGGGCAAGAAGGTCGTCCTGACGGGCACGCTCGAGTCGATGACGCGCCCGGAGGCGCAGCGGCGCATCGAGGCGCTCGGCGGCCGCGTGCTCGGTAGCGTCAGCAGGGAGACGGATTGGGTCGTCGCCGGGGCGGATCCGGGGTCGAAGCTCACGAAGGCCGAGAAGCTCGGCGTCCCCGTCCTCGACGAGAAGCAATTCCTCCGGCTCCTCGGCGACTGATGGCGATCGTCCGCACGCACCTCGTCGTCGCCGGCCGCGTGCAGGGCGTCTGGTTCCGCGGCGCGATGCAGGACGAGGCGCGACGCTTGGGCCTCCGGGGCTGGGTCCGCAACCGTCGCGACGGCGCGGTCGAGGCGGAGGTCGAGGGGGAGGAGGGCGCGGTCGAGGCGCTCGTCGCCTGGGCGCACCAGGGCCCCCCCGGCGCTCGCGTCACGCGGGTCGATGCGCAGCGCATCCCGGTCGCGGGGACGGAGCGCGAATTTGCGATCCGGCACTAGGGCCCCGGTCGCGCTCGCCCTCCTCTACCTGGCGCTCGCCCTCCACGGCCTCGGCGCGGCCGACGTCGTCGGCGACGACGAGGCGCGCGAGGTCGGCGTCGTGCAGGACGTGGCCGCGGGGCACTGGCTCCTCCCTCGCTTCGACGAGACGCTCCTCCCCGACAAGCCGATCCTCTTCCACTGGCTCGCCGCCCTCCCCTGCGCCGCGGCCGGGTTCTCCGAGGCGGCCGTGCGGCTCCCGTCCGCGGCCGCGGGCGCGGCGCTCGTCGGCTGGACCGCGGCCTTCGGCGGCGCGCTCTTCGGGCCGCCCGGCGGCCTGGCGGCGGGCGCGCTCCTCGCGACCATGCCGGCCCTCTTCGCGCGCGCCCGGGTCGCGCGGCCCGACGTCCTCCTCGCTGCGCTCCTCGCGGCGGCGCTCGGCGCGGCGTACGCGTGGTGGCGCGACGGCCGGCGTCGCAACGCGGTCGCCGCGCTGGTGCTCCTCGGCGCCGCGACGTTCGCGAAGGGCCCGGTCGCGCCGGCGCTCTTCGTCGCGACGCTCGCCGGCTTCCTCCTCTGGGAGCGCAATCTCCGCCGCCTCTCCGGGCTCCTGACGCTCCCGGGCCTCGTCGCCTTCGCCGTCCTCGGGCTCGGGTGGTACGCGGTCGCGCTCGCCGGCTGGGGCGACGCCTTCGTCCGCGAGCACTTCGTCGGCCGCTACCTGGCGAACCTCACGGGCGGCATCGGCGACGTGCGCCCGTACGCGAGCCGCTCGCCCGCGTTCCACCTGCTCTTCTACCCGAAGCACCTGCCGCTCGTCGCCCTCCCGTGGACGCCGCTCGCCGCGCTCGCCGTCTGGCGCGGGTATCGGCAGGACCGGCTCCGCGACCCGCGGCTCCGCTTCCTCCTCTGCTGGACGCTCGCGCCGGTCGTCGTCTTCGCGCCCGCCGAGTACAAGCTCCGCCACTACCTCCTCCCCGCCGTCCCCGCGCTCGCGCTCCTCGCGGCGCCGGCGGCCGTCGCGCTGTGGCGCTCGCCGCGGATGTCGCGCGGCGCGGCCGCGGCGTGCGCGGCGCTGGCGGCCGCGGCCGTCGGCGTCGTCGCCTGGGGCCTCCTCGGCGGCACCGCACACCTCGCGCGCTCGGATCGCGAGACGGTCGAGGCCGCGCTGGCCGTCCTCCCGCACGGCGCGTCGGGCGCCGCGGCGCTCGCCGGCTTCGTGACCGGCGTGCTCCTCCTGCCGGTCGCGCGGCGCTCGTGGGCGGGCGTGCTCGCCGTGGTCGGCGCCGGCCTCACGGGGTGGATGGCGCTCGGCATGCCGGCGGTCGCGACGGCGGCGGCGCGCCGGGACTCGCTCAAGCCGTTCGCGCTCGAGGCCGCCCGGCGGTTCCCGTCCCCCGCGCCGCTCGTGTTCGCCGGGCCCCCGATTCGCGCGGTCGTCGTCTACGCCGGGCGCCCGATCCCGTCGCTCGGCCGCGGCGTGCCCCTTCCCGCGGGCGCCGGGGTGATCGCGACCGAAGCCGACTGGACCCGGCTCGCCGCCGCCGGCGACGTCGGTCCGCCGCTCCTGCGCGCCCGGGGGCGGATCGGGAACGTCCGTCGCGACGTCGTCGTGCTCGCCGAGGCCGCCGCCCGCGCGCCGTGACGACGGACCCGCGCGACGGGCGTCGCGCGCCGCGCCTTGACGGGACCGCGGGGCGCGGCGCAGAAGCGGACCCGTGCTGCGACTCGTCGCCGAGACGGCCCTCCACACCGTCCTCCTCCCCGGCACGATCGTCGTGCTGCTGCCCGCGCTCGTGCTCTCGTCCGAGGGCGCGCTCCGCCGCCCCGCCGTCTCGGCGCCGGCGCTCCTCGGTGCCCTTCTGATCGCGCTCGGCCTCGCCGTCGTCGCGTGGTGCACCCGGGACTTCCTGGTCCGCGGACGCGGCACGCCGAACCCGCTCGACCCGCCGAAGGCGGTCGTCACGACGGGCCCCTACCGCCGCGTCCGGAACCCGATGTACGTGAGCGTCGCCGCGATCCTCGTCGGCGAGGCGCTCGTCGTCGGCTCGCTCCGCCTGCTCGGCTACACCGCCGTCGTCGTCCTCGGCTTCCACCTCTTCGTCGTGGGCTACGAGGAGCGGACGCTCCGCCGTCGCTTCGGCGCCTCGTACGACGCGTACCGTGCGGCGGTCCCGCGGTGGCTGCCGCGGCTCAGCGGCCCTCGGTGAGCGCGAGCGCCCGCTGGTAGACCTCGCGTCGGGGGAGCCCCGTCTCGCGCGCGATCGCCGACGCGAGCTCGCGGATCGACCGCCCGGCGGCGAGCGCGGCGCGGATGCGCGCGTCGAGGTCGATCGGCGCGCGCCCGGCCGGCGCACCCGCGACGACGATCGTCACCTCGCCGCGGAGCCGCTCCACGGCGCCGACCCGCGCGCGGAGCGCGGAGAGGCGGCCGCGCAGGAGCTCCTCGTTCGCCTTCGTGAGCTCGCGCCCGACGACGGCCTCGCGGTCGCCGAGCGCCCCCGCCGCCGCGGCGAGGAAGGCGTCGAGCCGCCGCGCCGCCTCGAAGAAGACGAGCGCCCGGGGCTCGTCCGCGAGCGCCGCGAGCCGTGCGGCGCGCGCGCCCGCGCGCGCCGGCAGGAAACCCTCGAACGCGAACCGGTCGACCGGCAGACCGGCCACCGAGACGAGCGCCGCGACCGCCGAGGCGCCGGGAATCGGGACGACGGGAACGCCCGCCGCGACGGCGCCGCGCACGAGGTGGTACCCCGGGTCCGCGATCCCCGGCGTGCCGGCGTCGGAGACGAGCGCCACCGAGGCGCCGGCGCGGAGCCGCGCGACCAGCTCGGGCGCCTTCGTCCGCTCGACCGCGTCCCAGTAGCTCGTGAGCGGCGTCCGGATCCCGTGCCGGTCGAGCAGGATCCGCGTCCGCCGGGTGTCCTCGGCGGCGATCAGGTCCACCTCGGCGAGGACGCGGAGCGCGCGCAGCGTCACGTCCTCGAGGTTCCCGATCGGCGTCGCGACGACGTAGAGCGTGCCCGTCGCCACGCGGCGTCCGTGGCGCTCAGCCGGGGAAGACCGGCCGCGCGCCGTGCACGAAGTCGACGAGCCAGTCGAAGCGGAGGACGAGCACGAGCGTCACCGCCGAGAGCACGCCGACGGCGCCGAGCTCGAACACGCGGATGTGCACGCGCGCCGCCCCCGGCTCGGGGTCGTCGAGGAACATCGCCTTCACGACGCGCGCGTAGTAGTAGAGCGACACGACGCTGTTCACGAGCCCGATCAGCACGAGCGCGTAGAGCTTCGCTTCGATTCCGGCCCAGAAGACGAAGAACTTCCCGAGGAAGCCCGCGAGCGGCGGGAGCCCGGCGAGCGAGAAGAGGAAGATCGCGAGCGCCCACGCCGGAAGCGCGCCGCCCCGCCACGCGAGGCCGCGGTAGGCGTCGATGTCCTCGCGGCCCGTCGTGTTGGCGACGAGCATGACGATCCAGAACGCGCCGAGGTTCATGACGTAGTACACGGCGAGGTAGAAGAGCACCGACTCGAGCCCGGCGGGCGACAGCACGACGACGCCGAGGAGCGCGTACCCGGCGTGCGCGATCGACGAGTACGCGAGGAGCCGCTTCATGTTCGTCTGCGCGAGCGCCGCGAAGTTCCCGAGCGTCATCGTCGCGACGGCGAGGACGGAGAGGAGCTCCGGCACCGGGAGCTGCCGGAGGGCGCCGACCGTCGCCGCGCTCCCGCCGAACGCGAAGAAGCGGAGCACCATCGCGAAGCCCGCCGCCTTCGAGCCGACGGCGAGGAGCGCCGTCACGGGGATCGGCGCGCCGGTGTAGACGTCCGGCGCCCACATGTGGAACGGCACCGACGCGATCTTGTAGCCGAACCCGGCGAGCACGAGGACGAGGGCCAGGAAGAGCGCGGGCCGGCTCGCGGCGTCGAGCGTCGGGATCGCGGCGGCGATGCCCGCGTAGTCCATCGCGCCCGTGAGCCCGAAGACCCAGCTCATGCCGTAGATCATCGCGCCCGAGGCGACGCCGCCGTAGATCAGGTACTTGAGCGCGGCCTCGCCGGAGCGGCGGTTGTGGCGCAGGAAGCCGGTCAGCACGTACGAGGTGAGGCTCACGAACTCGAGCGACAGATAGGCCATCAGGAGGTTCGCCGCCGCGGCCATGAGGAACATCGCGAGCCCGCTCGAGAGGAGGAGCGTGTAGTACTCGCCCTCGTTCGGCTGGCCGCGCACCTCGCGCGAACCGAGCGACATCATGACGGCGGCGACGAGCGCGAGCCCGAGGAGCATCTTGAAGAAGACCGTGAAGCCGTCGAGCACGAGCATCCGGTCGAAGAGCCACGCGGGCGCGCGGCCGAGGAGGCCGGCGGTCGGCAGCAGCGTCGCGACCGCGGCGACGAGCGCGATGCGCCCGGGCAGCGGGCCGGGCGTCCGCCCGCGCTCGCGCGCGAGGAACAAGTCGACGAAGATGACGACCAGGATCGCTGCGGCGAGGATCAGCTCCGGCCGAAAGAGCGCGAGGCTCGCGTTCGCGTCCATCCGCCCTCACTCGGCGGCGCGCGCCACGACGGCGTGCGGGACGGCGGCTGCGGCCGAGCGCACCGTCGCGTTGAGCGCCTCGAGCGTCGCGTCCTGGAGGCGGAGGATCGGCCGAGGGTAGACGCCGAGGAAGAGGACGATCGCGCCGAGCGGAAGGAGCGTGAAGAGCTCGCGCCCGTTGATCTCGGGGAGCGAGAGGTACTTCTCGTTCGGCTTCCCGAGGAAGATGCGCTGGAGCGCCCAGAGGAGGTAGCCCGCCGTCAGCACGACGGCGCTCGCGGCGACGACGGTGAGCCCCGGATACGTCTGCCACGCCCCGAGGAGCACGAGCACCTCGGAGATGAACGCGGAGAGCCCCGGGAGCCCCATCGCGGCGAAGAACGCGAAGCCGGTGACGCCGGTGTAGACGGGCACGATCGAGGCGAGGCCGCCGAAGCCGTCGATCTGCCGGTGGTGCGCGCGGTCGTAGATGACGCCGACCAGGAGAAAGAGCATCGCCGTGATCGTGCCGTGGTTGAACATCTGGAGCACCGCGCCGTTGATCCCCTGCGGCGTCATCGCCGCCATGCCGAGCATCACGTAGCCCATGTGGCTGATGCTCGAGTACGCGACGAGCTTCTTCAGGTCCTCCTGCGCCATCGCGCACACGGCGCCGTAGATGATGTTCCACGTGCCGAGCGCGGCGAGGAGCCAGAACGCGAGCGAGTGGCCGCCCCACGGCGCGAGCGTCGCGGCCGGGAGGATCCCGTAGTTGATCCGAAGGATGCCGTACGTCCCCATCTTCAAGAGGACGCCGGCGAGGATGACGGAGATCGCGGTCGGTGCCTCGACGTGCGCGTCGGGCAGCCAGGTGTGGAACGGGAAGGCCGGGATCTTGATCGCGAAGCCGATGAAGAGCGCGGCCCAGAGAAGGAGCTGCACCTCGAGCGGGACGTGGGCGGCGGCGACCTCGCGGAGCCGCGTCATGTCGAACGTGTGCGGGTCGGCCGCGAAGTAGAGATAGAGGATCGTGACGAGCAGGAGCACCGAGCCGAGGAGCGTGTAGAGGAAGAACTTGATCGCGGCGTACTCGCGGCGCGGTCCGCCCCAGATGCCGATCAGGAAGTACATCGGGAGCAGCATCATCTCCCAGAAGACGAAGAAGAGGAGGAAATCGAGCGCGCAGAAGACGCCCATCATGCCCGTCTCGAGGAGGAGGAAGAGCGCGAAGTACCCCTTCACGCCCTTCTCGATCCCGAACGAGGCGAAGATGCAGAGGAAGGAGAGGAGCGCCGTCAGCACCACCATGGTGATGGAGATGCCGTCGACGCCGACGAAGTACTCCGCGCGGAAGAACGGCACCCACGACGCCCGCTCGACGAACTGGAAGCCGGTCTGCTCGGGGCGGAAGCCGGCGAGGAGCGGGACGACGAGCGCGAGCGGCAGCGCGGTCGCCGCGACCGCGATCCACCGCACGGTCCGGTCGTCGCGCACGACGGGCGACAGGATGAGCGCCATGCCGACGAGCGGGAAGAAGATCATCCAGCTGAGCACGTGTTCCATGTCCGTCCTTCAGCCTCCCGTGACGGCCGTCGCGAGCGACCAGTAGAGCAGCACGCCGCCGAGCACGCCGAGGGCGATGACGTAGAGGTAGGCGTTGATCGCGCCGGTCTGGACGTTGCGGATCCGACGCCCCGCGAACTGCGTCGCGACCGCGACGCCGTTCACCGCCCCGTCGACCACGTAGAGGTCGAGGAGGCCCGTGATCCGCGCGAGGACGCGGACGATCGCGGCCGCCAGGTTCACGAGGCCGTCGATCACGTGGAGGTCGAGCCACGCGACGGCGCGGAAGAGCGCGATCCCGCCGCGCACGAAGACCAGGCCGTACAGCTCGTCCACGTAGTATTTGTCGAGCGAGAGCCGGTAGAACAGGCCGCCCGCGAGGTTGCTGAAGACCTCCGGCCGGAGCGCGCGGCGGGCGTACATCGCGTACGCGAGGAGGATGCCGAGCGCCGCCGCGACGACCGACAGCACCATGAGCCCGTACTCGACGCTCGCCGGCGCGGTCTCGCCGTGCGCCGCCGCGGGCGCGTGGTGCCCCATCACGGGCGCGAGCCAGGTCTCGAAGAGGCTGTGATGCGGGAGCCAGAGGAGGCCGGCGACGATCGCGCCGCCCATGAGGATCCAGAGCGGCACCGTCATCACCGGGGGCGACTCGTGCAGATGATGCTGCGTCTCGTGGTCGGCGCGGCAGTCGCCCGTGAACACCATGAAGTACTGCCGGAACATGTAGAAGGCGGTGAGGAAGGCGGTCACGACCCCGACGCCCCAGAGGAGGTGGCCGCGCCAGGGGCTCGTGAAGGCCTGGAAGAGGATCTCGTCCTTCGAGAAGAAGCCGGAGAGCGGCGGGATGCCCGCGATGGCGAGCGTCGAGACGAGGAACGTCGTCGACGTGGCGGGGAGCTTGTTCGCGAGCCCGCCCATCTTCCGCATGTCCTGCTCGCCGCCCATCGCGTGGATGACGCTGCCGCTGCCGAGGAAGAGGCAGGCCTTGAAGAAGGCGTGCGTCATCAGGTGGAAGACGCCGGCCGCGTACGCCCCGACGCCCATCGCGAGGAACATGTAGCCGAGCTGCGACACGGTCGAGTACGCGAGCACCTTCTTGATGTCGTTCTGCGTGAGCGCGATCGTCGCCGCCAGAAGCGCCGTCGCGGCGGCGACCGTCGCGACGAGGTTCAGCGTCGCGGGCGCCATCGCGAAGAGGAAGTTGAGGCGCGCGATCATGTAGACGCCGGCCGTCACCATCGTCGCCGCGTGGATGAGGGCCGAGACGGGCGTCGGACCCGCCATCGCGTCGGGGAGCCAGACGTAGAGGGGGATCTGCGCGGACTTCCCCGTCGCGCCGACGAAGAGGAAGAGCGTCGCGAGCGTCGCGACTGGGATGCCCCAGAGCACCTTCCCGTCGAGCGCGTGGGCGTGCGCGGCCATGTCGCGGAAGACGAGCGTGCCGTGGCCCGCGGCGTCGAGCGACCAGAAGAGGAGGAAGATGCCGAGCACGAAGCCGAAGTCGCCGACGCGGTTCACGATGAAGGCCTTGTTGCCGGCCGTCGTGTTCGCGAGCTCCTTGTGCCAGAAGCCGATCAGCCCCCACGAGCAGAAGCCGACGCCCTCCCAGCCGACGAACATGAGGAGCAGGCTGTCGCCCAGCACGAGCGTCAGCATCGCGAACGTGAAGAGGTTCAAGTACGCGAAGAAGCGCCAGAAGGCGTCGTCGTCGTGCATGTAGCCGGTCGCGTAGACGTGGATGAGCCCGCCGATGCCGGTCACGACGAGGATCATGACGGCGGAGAGCGGGTCGAGCGCGTACGCGACGTCGACGCGGAGCGAGCCGACGTGGATCCACGGGAAGAGATCCGCGACGAGGAGGCGGTGCTCGCCGTCCATGCCGACGAGCTCGAGGAACCCGACCAGCGAGACGAGGAACGCGACGCCGACCGTCGCGCACGCGATCCGGCCGACCGCGGCCTTCCCCCACCGCCGCTGGATCGCGGCGCCGCCGACCCCGAGAACCGCCGCGCCGGCGAGCGGCAGGAGCGGGACGAGCGCGAGCGGCGCCCAGGACGCGGCTCCGCTCATCGCCGGAGCCGGTCCGTCGCCTCGACGTCGATCGTCTCGAAGCTCCGGTAGATGCCGAGGACGATGGCGAGGCCGATCGCGGCTTCGGCGGCCGCGAGCATGATGACGAAGATCGCGAACACCTGACCGTCGTAGCCCGCGTGGCCGTAGCGGCCGAAGGCGACGTAGTTGACGTTGGCGGAATTCAGGATGAGCTCGACGCCCATCAGGATGCCGATCGCGTTCCGCCGCGTGAGGACGCAGAAGAGGCCGAGCGCGAAGAGGATCGCCCCCAGCACGACGAAGTGGACGAGGGACAGCTCGCCCATCAGCCGCGCCTCCGCGCGGCGCTCGGCGTGGCTCTCCCGAGCGCGAGCACGGAAACCGGCACGAGCGAGGCGCAGTCGTCGACTACGTGGGAGATGGGCACGAAATGAGCGACCTTCCGGGGGCTCGGAACCGGCTGGCGTTTAGCAAAAGGCCCCGGGCAGGGCAAACGGCTCGGCGGGCGCCGCGCGCGCCGCCGCGCCGCGATCGGGTGCGGCGCGGCGCCCCGCGTGCGCCGCCTCAGGGCGCCTTCACTTCCTTGCGCGACACGACGACCGCACCGATGAGCGCGGCGAGGAGCACGACCGAGGCGATCTCGAAGGGCAGCGCGAAGCGCGTGAGCAGCGCTTCGCCGATCCCGTACGTCGTCGGCGCGGGCGCCGGCGCGTCCCGCACGACCCACGTCGCCGTGCACGCGACGTGCACCATCCAGCCGAGCACGGCGGCCGCGACGACGGCCCCCGAGAGCCGGCCGACGGCGCGGTTCGAGACGTGGACGTCCGCGATCCGGTGCGTCAGCATGACGGCGAAGAGCGTGAGGACGAGGATCCCGCCGACGTAGACGAGCAGCTGCACGGCCCCGAGGAAATCCGCGCCGAGCAGCACGAAGAGCGCCGCCACGCCGAGGAGCGTCCCCATGAGCGCGAAGGCCGAATAGACGACGTTGTTGCTCAGCGCGACACCGAGCGCCGAGCCGACGGTGATGGCGGCGAGGAGATAGAAGACGACGACGGTGACCGACACGACGGGCGCACCCGAAGGGGCTTTCGACCGGCCGGGCTTTACCAAATGGGCTCCGGCGGAGCAAACGGGCGCCGTGGGATGGCGCGGCGGCGCCGGGCGCGCTACCCGGTCCGCATGCGCGCCGCCCGCGTCGCCGCGCTCCTCGCCGTCGCCGCCGCCGTCGCGCCGGCGGCGCGCGCGGGCGAGGAAATGCTCACCGTCCGCCGCGGACACGCCTTCACGCCGGCCCGCCGCACGCCGACCGACGCCCTCGTCGCCTCCCTCGCGCTGCCGCCCGGCTTCCGCATCGCGCGCTTCGCCGACGGCCTCCGGGGCGTGCGGATGCTCGCCGTCGGGGACGACGGGACGGTGTACGCGACGCGGCCGGCCGCCGGCGACGTCGTCGCGCTCGCCGACCGCGACGGCGACGGCCGCGCCGAGGAGCGTCGCACCGCCGCCGCCGATCTCCCGGGCGTCCACGGCGTCGCGGTCCACGGGCGGACGCTCCTCCTCGCGACCGTCCGCGAGGTCTACGCGGTCGCGCTCGACGGGGACCGGACGCCGCGCCGCCTCTTCGCGGGCCTCCCACCCGGCGGGAACCACCCGAACCGCACGCTCGCCCTCGGTCCGGACGGGCGGCTCTACGTGTCCGTCGGCAGCACGTGCAACTGCTGCGTCGAGGACTCCCGCGAGTCGGCGACGATCCTCCGCGCGGCGCCGGACGGCAGCGCGCGCAGGGTCTTCGCGCGCGGCCTCCGCAACACGATCGGCTTCGGCTGGCACCCGAAGACGCACGCGATGTGGGGCATGGACCACGGCACCGACTGGCTCGGCGACGACGCGCCGCCCGAGGAGCTGAACCGCCTCGAGGCCGGCCACGACTACGGCTGGCCGGACCTGTGGGGCGCGAACCAGCCGGTGCCCGGGCTCCCGGCGGGCGTCGACGCCGCCGCGCACGCCGCGCGCGCGACGCCCCCCGTCCTCGGCTACACCGCGCACGCCGCGCCCATCGCGATGGTCTTCTACGACGGCGCGCAGTTCCCGCCGGAGTACCGCGGCGACGCGTTCGTCGCGATGCACGGCTCGTGGAACCGCGAGCCGCCGGCCGGCTACGAGGTGGTCCGCATCCGCTTCCGCGACGGGGCACCCGAGCGCTTCGAGCCGTTCCTCCGCGGCTTCCTCCGCCGGGAGGACGGCCGGTGGACGACGTTCGGCCGGCCGTGCGGGCTCGCCGTCGCGCGAGACGGCGCGCTCCTCGTCGGCGACGACGCGAACGGCGTCGTGTACCGCGTCGCGTACGAGAAGTAGCGCGCGCGGGCGCGGGCGAGTCGCCGATCAATATCCGCCCGCGATGGGACTCCCTTGCGACGGTCGACGCGGGCCTCTTCCTCGGGCGCGCTCAGCCGCGCTCGGCCCCGCCTTCGGGCTCGGCGAACTCGCCGATGTAGCGCATGCCGCGCTCGAGGATCGGGAGGATCTCCGGGTCGGTCTCGCCGGTCTTCTTCGGCTTGTACGCGAGGACCGGCTCCTTCACGAACTTCCGCACCAGGCTCTCGAGCGAGTAGTCCGCGCCCTCGAACTCCGGCGTGTGGTGGATCGCGCCCGTCGGACAGGGCTCGGAGCAGAGGCCGCAGTACATGCACTTCGCCATGTCGATGTCGAAGCGGGTCATGACGAGGCCGCCCGCGGCCTTGTCCTTCTTCGCCTCGATCACGATGCAGTCGATCGGGCACGCGCGCTCGCACGCGAGGCACGCGGTGCAGATCTCGAGGTCGACCTCGAGGATGCCCCGGTAGCGGAACGGAAGGGTGTCCTGGACGCGCACGCCGTCGGGAAGGCGATCGGGGTACTGGACCGTGTACGGCTTGCGCACCATGTGCGAGGCGGTGACGGCCATCCCGTCCCCGATCGTCCAGATCGCGTCGGTGATGTTGCGGAGATAGTCACGAACGCCCATCGGCTGACCTCGCCTACCTCGGGACCGAGGCGGTGGAGAGCGGATTGAAGGAGAGATCCATCCGCCGCAGGCGCGCGTGGCGGAGGTGGAAGCGGATGCGGCGCACGAAGCCGACGAGCAGGAGCACCGTGGCCGCGGTGAGCAGCGCGCGCACGACCGGCTCGAGCGCCGGCGGGAAGAACACCATCCAGAGCGCCGTTCCGATCAGGTTCACGAACGCGATCGGTACGAGGTACTTCCAGCACATCACCATCATCTGGTCGACGCGGATGCGCGGGAGCGTCCAGCGGAGCCAGATGGCGACGATCACCCAGAGGTAGGACTTGAGGAAGAACGCGACGAACTGGAGCGGGACGCGGAGGAGCGGGGCGTCGGCGAGCCGGGCCTCCCCGGGGATGTGCCCGCCGCCCAGGAAGAGCGTCGTGACGATCGCGCCGATCACGTAGAGGTTCCCCCACTCCGCCATGAAGAAGAGGAGGTTCCGGATGCCGCTGTACTCCGTGAACGCGCCCATCACGAGCTCGGACTCCGCCTCGGGGAGATCGAAGGGCGTCCGGTTGCCCTCGGCCAGCGCGGAGACGAAGAAGACGAAGAACGCGACGAACGTGAACGGCGAGTAGAAGAGGTTCCAGCTCCAGGGCTGCCACCCCTGCCCCGCGATGATCGACTGCATGCTGAGCGCGCCGGTCAGCATGACGATCGGGAAGATCGAGAGGCCGGCCGGGATCTCGTAGCTCACGATCTGCGCCGCCGAGCGGATGCCGCCGAGCAGCGACCACTTGTTGTTCGACGACCACCCGGCCATCAGGATCCCGACCACGACGAGCGACGTGACCGCCGTCACGTAAAGGATGCCGACGTTCAGGTCGGCGATGATGAGCGGGCCGCCGAACGGGATCGCGACGAAGGCCAGCACGAAGCCCGACATCACCACGTAGGGCGCGAGCTTGAAGAGCCGCGCGTCCGCGTGGGTCGGGACGATGTCCTCCTTCAGCACGCTCTTGATGCCGTCGGCGAGCCACTGGAGGAACCCGGCCGGCCCGGTGCGGTTCGGCCCGAGCCGGCTCTGGATGCGGCCAGCGATCCGGCGCTCGACCCACGTCGTCGTACCGGCCATCGGCAGCACGAACCCGAACACGACGATGCCGCCGAAGAGGAGCATGGCCGCCAGGTAGCAGAGCCAGAGCGGCACCGGCGGCGGTCCCGAGAAGAGCGAATCGACGAGCTGCTGCATCGTTGCCGGGTCCTAACGGTCGATCTCGGGCGCGACCAGGTCGAGGCTCGCGATGACCGCGATCAGGTCGGCGATCATGAGGTTCTTGCTGAGCTTCTGGATCATGCTGATGGCGGCGAACGAGCCCGTGCGGATCTTCACCCGATACGGGAACGAGGTGCCGTCGCTCACCACGTACCAGCCCATGTCCCCGCGCGCGCTCTCGACGCGCACGTAGCAGTCGCCCGCCGGCGGCTTGAAGTTGCGCGGGACTTTCGCAAGCACGGCCCCGCCGGGAAGCTGCCTCAGGCACTGGCGGATGATGCGGCAGCTCTCCCGCATCTCGCGCATGCGGACGATGTACCGGTCGAAGCAGTCGCCGAGCGTGCCGAGCTCGCCGCGGCCGACCGGCACGTCGAACTCGAGCTCGGGGTAGACCGAGTACGGCTCGTCGCGCCGAACGTCGAACCTGACGCCCGAGCCGCGGAGGTTCGGGCCGACCAGGTTCCACGCGATCGCGTCCTCGGGCGTGATCGGCGCCACCCCGGCCAGGCGCTCGACGTAGATCTTGTTGTAGGAGATGAGCCGGTCGTACTCGTCGATCAACGGCTCGAAGCGGTCGATGTAGGCGAGCGCCTTCTCGCGCCACGCGGGGGGCAGGTCCCAGGCGACGCCGCCGATCCGCATGTAGTTGAAGGTGAGGCGCGCGCCGCACACCTCCTCGATCAGGTCGTTGATGTACTCACGCTCGCGGATCGCGTGCGTGAAGGGCGTGGTCGCGCCGATGTCCATCGCCATCGACCCGACGGAGAGGAGATGGCTGTGGATGCGGCTGAACTCCGTCGCGATCACGCGGCAGTACTCGCCCCGCTTCGGCACCTCGATCCCGGCGAGCCGCTCGGCCGCCATCGCCCAGCCCTGGTTGCACGGCATCGCGGCGACGTAGTCGACGCGATCCGTGTAGGGCATGAAGCCGTGCCACCCGACCTTCTCGGCGATCTTCTCGATGGAGCGGTGAAGGTACCCGATGTCCGGGATCGCCTCCTTCATCACCTCGCCGTCGGCGCGGACGACGAAGCGCAGCACGCCGTGCGTGGAGGGGTGCTGCGGGCCCATGCTGAGGGTCATGTCCTCGGTCGCGAGGACGCCGTCCGTCTCCCGCTGCACCTCGACCTCGAAACCCGCGAGCCCCATCGTCGTCCTCTCTCTACGCCTTCAAGAGACTCTCACGCGACGTCGAGATGCCGTGGTACTCCTCGGGCTCGACGAAGTCCTTGCGAAGCGGGTGCCCCGGCCAGTCCTCGGGCATGAGGATGCGGCGGAGGTCGGGGTGGCCCTCGAAGCGGACGCCGAGCAGGTCGAACACCTCGCGCTCCTGCCATTCGGCGTGCGGCCAGAGCGCGGCGACGCTCGGCACGACGGGGTCCTCGCGCGCCGCGTCGACCTTGAGTGCGAAGGGGTGCCGGTGCCGGTAGGAGTAGAGGTTGTAGACGACCTGGATGACGTTGCGCTTGGGGTAGTCGACGCCGGAGAGGTTGGAGAGGCAGTCGAACGCGAGGGCGTCCTCGGTCTGGAGGAACCGGCACACCGCGACGAGCGCCGCGGGCGCGACGGTCGCCGAGGCGTTGTCGCGTCGCGCCCCCTCGAGCGCCCCGACGGCGTCGCCGAAGCGGGCGGCGAGCCTCGCGTGGATCGCAGCCGCGTCGAGGCCCGGCATCAGGCGGTCGCGGCCGCGCCGTCCTTGCGGACGAGCCAGCGCTCCTGGGAGATCTTCTCCTGGAGCTTCATGAGCCCCTCGGTGAGCGCTTCGGGCCGCGGCGGACAGCCGGGGACGTAGACGTCGACGGGAATCACCTTGTCGACGCCGTCGCACACCGAGTAGGCGAGCTGGAAGAGCCCGCCGCAGTTCGCACAGCTCCCCATCGACACGACGTACTTCGGGTCGGGCATCTGGTCATAGAGGACCTTCGTGCGGAGCGCCATCTTGAGGGTGAGCGTGCCCGACACGATGATCAGGTCGGACACGCGCGGCGTCGCGCGCGGGGCCATCCCGAAGCGATCCAGGTCGGCCCGCGGGCCGCCCGTCTGCATCATCTCGATCGCGCAGCAGGCGAGCCCGAACATCATGTACCAGATGGAGGACTTGCGCGTCCAATTGAGGAAGTCGTCGACCTTCGTCGTGAGCGCCATCTCGGGCGCGGTGTTGATGAGCGACATGCCGTCCTTCCCTCTACGCCGCCCGGCGTGCCGACGGCTCCTCGTCGCCCTCGCCGGGCAGGCGCTTCAGCCACTCGAGGTCGCCCTTCACCCACACGTAGACGAGCCCGACCGCGAGGATGCCGACGAAGAGCCCGATCTCCACGAGCGCCGCCACGCCCGCGCCGCGGGCGATCCAGCTCCGGAACACCGTCACGACGGGATAGACGAAGGCGAGCTCCACGTCGAAGATCACGAACACGAGGGCGATCAGGTAGAACCGGATGTTGAAGTTGATCCACGCGCCCCCGCTCGGCGGCTCGCCGCACTCGTACGTGGTGAGCTTCGCGGGATGCGGGTTCGACGGCGCGAGGAGCTTCTCGAGGCCGACCATGATCCCGCAGAGCGCGAGCGCGAGAAGCGCGAAGACGAGGACGTTGGCGAACTGGAAGTACATGAGCCGAGTGAGCCTACCAAGCAGGGGGCACAACGGCAACCGCAGGGTGGAGCGGATCCGATGACGACCGAGGAGGAGGTCGCGCGGCTGCGTCACGTCTACGGGACGTACCGGCTGAGCCCGGCGGTCCGCGCGCGCTCCGACGGCACGAACCCCGGGAACCGCGCGATGGTCGCGGAGCGGGACGCCGCCGTCCGGGAGCTGCTCGCGGTCCACGGGCTCCTGCCGCTCGGCGAGCGGACGGTGCTCGAGATCGGGTGCAACACCGGGGACCTCCTCGCCACCTGGACGCGGCTCGGAGCGAGCCCCGCGCGCCTCCACGGCGTCGACCTCCTCCCCGACCGCATCGCCGAGGCCCGCCGGCGCTACCCGGCGCTCCAATGGCACGTCGGGAACGCCGAGGCGCTCGAGTTCCCGGACGCGCGCTTCGACGTCGTCGTGCTCTCCACCGTCGTGAGCTCGATCCTCGACGACGGCATGGCGCGCAACGTCGCCGGCGAGGCCGCGCGCGTCCTCGCGCCGGGCGGCGCCGTCGTGTGGTACGATTTCCGCTGGGACAACCCCCGCAATCCCCACGTGCGCGGCGTGTCGCGCGCCCGCGTCCGCGCGCTCTTCCCCGACTTCCGCGTGCACCTCCGCACCGTGACGCTCCTGCCCCCGCTCGCGCGCCGGCTCGGGCGCGCGGTCCGGGTCCTCTATCCGCCGCTCGCGGCGCTGCCGTGGCTTCGCACCCACTACGTGGGACTGCTCGTGAAACCGTGAGGGACGACATGACGCACGCATCCGGACTCCAGCCGGTGCCGGTGAAGCTCTATCGCGCGCTCGACCACGTGACCGTCGCGGCGCCGATGCCGGGGCTCGGCCCGGACGACATCACGGCGGAAGTGACCGCCGAGGGCGAGCTCGTCATCGAGGGCCGCCTCGTCGACCTTCCCGGCGGCGGCGAGCTCAAGTCGAACAAGGAGGTGCTCCTCGACGAATGGACCGCCGGGCCGTATCACCGCCAGGTCGGCCTGCCCGTCCCCGTCGACGCGCAGGCGGCGACGGTCACGTACGGCAACGGCGTCCTCGTCGTCGCCCTCCCCGTCGCCCGAGCGACGCGCCCCGCGCGCCTGCGGCTCGAGACGTCCACCGGTCCGTCGCGCGGCGCGCACGTCGGGACGCCGGGGAACGTCGTGCACCCGACGTGCTCGTCATCGCCCGCGCGCCGGTGAGCGCGGCAGCACGAGCGGCCCGCCCGTGAGCGCGTTCACGGCCACGTGCACCGCCGTCCCGTAGGCGGACTCGAGGAGCGCCGGCGTCAGCACCGCCGCGGGCGGCCCGTCGGCGGCGACGCGACCGCCCGCGAGCAGGACGAGCCGGTCGCAGTACGCCGCCGCGAGGTTCAGGTCGTGGAGCACCGAGAGGACGGCGAGCCCGCGCGTGCGTCGGAGCTCGTGGACGACGTCGTAGATGCCCGTCTGGTGACGGAGGTCGAGGTGCGTGGTCGGCTCGTCGAGGAGGAGGACGTCGGGCGCCTGCGCGAGGGCGCGGGCGAGGAGGACGCGCTGGCGTTCGCCCCCCGACAGCTCGTCGAGCGGCCGCGCCGCGACGCCGGCGACGTCGAGGAGCGCCATCGCCTCGCGCGCGACCGCGACGTCGCGCGGGCCGGGCAGCCCGAACGGGCCCAGGTGCGGTGCGCGGCCCATCAGCACGACCTCGAGCGCCGTGAACCCGAAGCCCACCGACGGATCCTGCGGCACGACGGCGAGCCGCCGCGCGCGCTCGCGCGCCCGGAACGCGGCGAGCGGCCGGCCGTCGAGCAGCACGGTCCCGGCGTCGGGCGCGCGGACGCCGGAGAGGAGCCGCACGAGCGTCGTCTTCCCACAGCCGTTCGGACCGATCAGCCCGACCAGCTCGCCGCGCGCGAGCCCGAGCGTCACGTCCGCGAGGACGGGGACGTCACCGTAGCCGAACCGGACGGCGCGCGCGGCGAGGAGCGGCGTCACGGGAGCACGCGCGCGAGGCTCCGCCGCAGGAGGTAGAGGAAGAACGGCCCGCCCGTGAGCGCCGTGACGACGCCGACGGGCAGCTCGGCCGGGCCGAGCACCGTCCGCGCCAGGGCGTCCGCCCAGACGAGGAACGCCGCGCCGGCCAGGAACGACGCGGGGAGCAACAAACGCTCGTCGGGTCCCAAGACGAGCCGCAGGAGGTGCGGCACCACGAGCCCGACGAAGCCGATCATGCCCGCGACCGCGACCGACGCCGCCGTGAGCAGCGCCGCGGCGGCGAAGACCGCGAGCCGGGCGCGCTCGACGTCGACGCCGAGCCGCGCGGCGTCCTCGTCGCCCGCCGCGAGCAGGTTCAGGTGGTGCGCGTGCCGCAGGAGCCACACGAGCCCGACGGCGGCGTAGAGCGCGACCGCCGCGACCACGACCCAGCTCTGGGTCGAGAGCGTCCCCATCATCCAGAAGAGGATGCCGTGCACCTGGCGGTAGCTCGCGAGCGCCTCGATCAGCATGAGCAGGGCGGCGGCGACCGCGTTGAACACGACCCCGAAGAGGAGGATCGCGTGCGCCGTCGTCCGCCCGTGCGCGCGCGCGCCGAACCCGACGATCGCGGTCGCGACGAGCGCGCCGGCGAACGCCGCGAGGGGGAGGAGCGGCGACATCGTGTCGCCGGCCGCGACGAGCGCGATCGCCGCCGCGACCGCGGCGCCCGCCGAGATGCCGAGGACGTGCGGGCAGGCGAGCGGGTTCCCGAGGATGCCCTGGAGCGCCGCGCCCGCGGTCGAGAGGCTCGCGCCGACGACGGCGCCGAGGAGCACGCGCGGGAGCCGGGTGCCGAAGAGGATCGCCCGGTCGGGGGTCGACGCGCCGTCCGGCCCGAGCGCGCGCGCGAGGCTCGCCGGCGCGGGACCGACGAACACGGCCGCGGCGATCGACACCGCGAGGAGCACGGCGAGCAGCGCGAGCGTCGCAACGAGCCGGCCGCGCGTCAGGTACGGCGCCCGCACGCTCACCCGGCGTCCCGTGTGCGCGCGAGCCCCGGATGGAGCAGCTCGGCCAGCTCCGCGGCGGCGTCCGGCACGCGGGGTCCCGCGCGGAGGAAGGCGTCGTCGCGCAGCGCGACGACGCGCCCGTCCCGCACCGCGGGCACGGTCGTGAGCCGCGCGAAGAGCCTGCGGCCCCCGGCGTCGGTCCCCATCGCGGCGTCGACGATCACGTCGGGCGCGCGCGCCACGACCACCTCGAGCGGGAGCGCCGGCCATGCGGTGCCGGCGTCGGCCGCGACGTTCACGCCGCCCGCGAGCCGGACGAGCTCGTCCTGGAGGGTGCCGCCGCCGACGACGATCAGCGGATCGTGCCCGACGACGACGAGGACGCGCGGCGCGGGGAGGCCGGCCACCCGCGCGTGGACCTCGTCGAGGCGGCGCGCGAGGTCGGCCCCGAGCTGCTCGCCGCGCGCCGGCACGCCGAGCACGGCGGCGATCCGCCGCACGGCGTCCCAGAGGTCGGCGAGCACGCGGTCGTGCACGACCTCGACGCGCGTGCCGGCGCGCTCGAGCGCCAGCACGGCCTCGTGGTTGCCGGGCGACGGGACCGCGAAGACGACGTCCGGCCGCGCCGCGAGCACGGCCTCGACGCTCGGCACGACCCACCCGCCGACGCGCGGCAGCCGTGCGGCCTCCGGCGGATGGTCGCACTCGCCGCACACGCCGACCAGCCGGTCGCCGGCGCCGAGCGCGAACACGATCTCCGTCACGGACGGCGCGAGCGAGACGACACGCGCCGGCGGCCCCCCCGCCGCGGGCGGCAGCCGATCGCCGCACGCGGCGCCGGCGACGGCGAGCGCGAGGACGAGGACGACGGCGCCCGGGCGGCGCGGCGGAAACGTCACGGCATGACCTGCGCGCCCGACGCTCTACCGCGCGCGCCGCCCCCCGGGCAACCGCCCGCACGCGCGCTCACCGGCATCGGAGCGCGGCGTGCTTCACGTTCGTCGTGCACTCCGCCGCCGTGAAGCGGGTCTCGGCGCACTGCCCGGCCGCCGCCTCGGCGATGAACGTCACCTTGACGGGTGAGCGGCCCATCGCGAAATCGCGCCCCCGGCCCTTCACGGTGAGACGGAACACGCCCGGGCGCTTCCTCGCGCGGCGCAGGACGACCGTGTGGATGCCCTCGACGCCCGCGCGGCTCCGGAACGTGAACGTCCGCTTCCGCGCCGTCCACCCGCTCCGCGTCTTGCGGTGGAACCGACCGCCCGGGATGGCGGCGTCGAGGACGGCGCCGTCGCCGAGGAGGAGGCGGACGCCCGTCGCGACCGGGTCGAGCGCGGGCGACGCGGGGAGCGCCATCTCGCCGGTGAGCGAGAGCGTCGCCTTCCGCCCGGGCGTTCCGAGGCCACGGATCGAGAGCCGCGCGCCGGCGAGCGCCGCGCCCGTGCAGGGGTCGCACGCGTCGGCGAGCCCGTCGCCGTCGGTGTCCTGCTGCGCGGGGTCCGGCGCGGTCGGGCAGTCGTCGTCCGCGTCGCACACGCCGTCCCCGTCGCGGTCACGGCAGACGGCGGCGATCTCGCTCGCACCCGCGTCGAGCGCGAGCAGCTCGTCGCGGGCGGCGTCGAAGAAGAGGTCCGTCGAGAAGCAGAAGCCGCGCACGCGCTCGACCGGGGTGCCGCCGCCCGGCGGGATCGCGAGGATCCGCCCCGTGCAGGAGCCGGAGAACTCGCCGCTCACGAGCAGGTTCCCGTCGGCGTCGAAGACGTGCGCGTACTCGCCGGGAAGATCGGCCGCGAAGGCCCCGAGGAGCCGGCCCGCGGCGTCGTAGCGCCGGATCGACGCGGTGAAGTCGGCGGCGACGTTCCCGACGAAGAAGCTCCCGTCGGTCGCGCGCGCGAGGCCGCCGCCGTAGTCGAGGCCGGTGATGAAGTCCGACGCGCCGGCGCCGGCGACGCGCACGATCCGTCCGGCCCCGGGGCCCGCCGCGTCGACGACGAGCGCGGCGCCGTCGGGCAGCAGGAGGACGTCCATCGCCGAGGGGATCGTGCCCTTCGGCACGACCTCGTGCCCCGCGGCGGTCACGGCCTCCGTCCGCACGAGCGCGTCCGGGATCGCGAAGAGCGTATCGCCCGTGTCGGCGCCCGGCGCCTCGAGCGCGTTGTCGACGACGAAGAGGGTCCCGTCGGCGTCGAGGTCGAAGCCGCCGAGCGCGTTGAAGCCCGTCGCGACCGTGGTGGCCCCGTTCGCGTCGAGCCGCACGACGGCCTCCGCCTTGGCGGTGAACGCGGGCCCCTGGCCGACGAGGATCGCGCCGCCGCGGCGGACGACGCCCCCCGCGACGGGGCCGGGGGTCGGGATCGAGTACGCCCGGTAGCCGGGCGCGGCGACGAGCGCGGCGGCGGCCGAGGTCGCGGCGGCGAGCACGATCGGGATGGCGATCCAGCGGGCAGTCGTCATGGCGGCTCTCCTTTCAAGGTGCGCGGAAGGTGAACTCGTCGACGTCGACGGGACGCCGACCTCGGGTCTTCGGACCGCGCGCCCGCAGGCGGACGTGCGTCCGCCGTCGGGCGAGCGGAATCGTGATCGTCTTCGTCGAGCCCGGCACGAAGGGCCCGAGCGCGCGGGTCTGGTCGCGCCCCGCCACGCGCACGCGGACGCTCCCGGCGACGACCTCGGGCGCGACGACGACGACGAGCGTCGCCGCGCGCGTGCCGGCCGCAACCGCGACGCGCGCGCTCCCGGGCTCGACGTACCCGAGGAGCGCGTTCGCGGCGCGCCCGCTCCCGGCGAAGAGCGGCGGGACGACCGCGCCGCACGTCGCGTCGGCCGGGCACGGATCGCACGCGTCGCCGACGCCGTCGCCGTCCGCGTCCGCCTGCGCGGGGTTCGCGATCGCCGGGCAGTCGTCGCACGCGTCGCCGATCCCGTCGCCGTCGCCGTCGCGCTGGTCCGGGTTCGGGACGACGGGGCAGTCGTCGGTCGCGTCCGGCACGCCGTCGCCGTCGGCATCCGAGGCCGGGCCCGGCTGGCACGCGTCGCCGACGCCGTCCCCGTCGCGGTCGACCTGCGCCGGGTCCGCGACGCTCGGGCAGTCGTCGCACGCGTCGCCGACGCCGTCGCCGTCGGCGTCCGCCTGCGCTGGGTCCGGGACGGAGGGGCAGCCGTCCACCCCGTCGGGCACGCCGTCCCCGTCCGTGTCGGGCGGCCCGCCCGGTTGACACGCGTCGCCCGCGCCGTTCCGGTCCGCGTCGACCTGCGCGGGATCGGGGACGTCGGGGCAGTCGTCGACGGCGTCCGGCCAGCCGTCGCCGTCGCGGTCGGGGAGGCCCGCGACGTCGACCGAGTGCACGCCGCCGACGGCGTCGAGGTCGAAGCCGGAGAGGCCCCCCAGGCCGGGCGTCTGGTCGCCGCCGTCGATGCGGACCCAGCGGATCGCGTGCAGGCCGACGGCGGCGAGGTCGAAGGAGTCGCCGCCCGAGCCCGCGGGCGTCGCGAAGCCGGCGAACGGCACGCCGACCAGGTCCTCGATCGGCGTCGTACTCGGCACGCTCGCGGACGCGTCGTCGGTCGCGAAGACCGGATGGACGCCCGCGCAGCCCGGGTAGTAGGGCGGCGCGCCGAGCGCGCACGGGAAGGCGCGGAAGTGGACGCCGTCCGCGCTCACCGAGACGGTCGCCGGCTCGGCGAAGGGCGGACCGGTCAGCTCGCCGTGCGTGAGGAAGGCGTTCTCGAAGACGGTCAGGTCGAGCCCCGGCTCGTCGACGACGACGTTGTCCACGAACTCGAGCACGATCGAGCCGCCGAGCCCCAGGGAGAACGTGTCCTGCGAGCCCTGGAACGCGCCGCCGCCGTGCGGCGGGCCGAGCACGACGTCCGGGAGCGGCCGCGGCGCGTAGCCGCCGCCCGGGCCGGCGACCGCCGTCACGACCGTGTCGACGAAGCGGTCGGCGCGTCCGAGGGCGGGCGCCGCGAGCAGGAGGGCGACGAGGAGGCTCCTCACGGCAGGAACCCGATCGAGAACGGGGGGAGGCCCACGTCGACGGGACCGGCCGCGAGCTGCCGCGCCGTCTGCGGGTCGAAGATGCGGATGCCGGGCGCGGGGAGCGTCTGATCGGCGAGCCAGAGGGTGCCGTCGGGGGCGAGGGCGACGTCAGGCAGGTTGTAGACGCTCGTGAGGAGGCGGCGCCGGAGCGTGCCGCGGCTCGGGTCGAACTCGACCAGGACGTTCCGCGGCGGGTTCGTCGCGACGAACACGATCGCGAAGCCCTGCGTCGGCGAGACGAGGACGAAGTCGGTGACGTTCCCGCCGAGCGCGTCTTCGGTGACGAAGAAGCCCTCGGCGCGGAGCGTCTCGGGGTCGACGCGCTCGAGCCCGCCGTCGCCGGTCGCGAAGATGTCGCCCGCCTCCGCCACGACGAGCTTCCCGGTCCCCGGCTCGCGCACGAGGCCCGACGCGTCACCGAATGCGTTCGCGCCCGAGAGCTCGACCGTCCCGACGACGGCGTCCGTCGTCGTGTCGACGACGACGAGCGCGCTCCGCCCCGCGGGCGCGAAGCGGCGGTTGCGGTCGAGCCGCTCGAGGCTGACGAACAGGCGGTCGCCGACGAGCGCCATCTGGTCCATCTCGGGGAGCCCGTCCGCGTCGCCGTACGGCGAGAGGTCGATCGCGCGCCGGAAGAAGCGCGTGCAGTCCTTCGCGCGCGGGTCGACGACCCAGAGCGCCTTCTCGTCGTAGCGCGTGACGTACGCCTTCCGCGGGCCGGCGAGGAGGAGGTCGTGCGGGTTCGACCCGGCGCCCGTCGAGCACTGGAGCACGGTCGCGAAGCCGCGCGCGGGGTCCAGGATCTGGATGTTGTCGCCGAGGAAGCGGTTCACGACGTAGACGCGGTCGGCGACGCGCACGACGGCGTCGGCGTGGATCGGCACGTCGGGACGCCGGACGACCGCGTGGGGCGGCGCGACGCGAGCCGTCGCGAGGACGCCCGTCTCGAAGTCCGTGGTGACGACGACGGCTGTCGCCCGCGCGGCCGCGCGCCGCGCGGGGCGGACGCACGCGAGCCGCAGGCGGGCCGGCGCCACGCGGCCGGCGCCGCGCGCGGCGACTGCGCGGAGCGTGGTTCTGCGACGCCGGTGCCGGCCGAGCGCGAGGCGGACGGCCGCCGGCGCCGTGCACGTTTCTTCGCCCGCGCCGGGCGCCGCGAGACCGCCGAGCGCGCCCGCGACACGCCTGGCGGCCTCCCCGCCGCGCACCCGGATCGCACCCGCGGGCGCCGCCGGGCAGGACGCGCCGCCGAGGCAGAGCGCGAGCGAGACGGCGCAGCCGCCGTCGGCCGCGCCGTCGGCGTCGCAGGCCGGATCGCCGTCCCGGCAGGCGAGGTGCGTGCCGCGCGGATCGGCGACGCCGCCCGCGACCCGCCAGTGGAGGCGGCAGTCGGCGGCCGACGCGGCGGCCGCGGCGACGCCGCTCGCGACGAGGGCGACGAGGCACGCGGCCCTAGCGCGCATCGCCGCGTCCCTGCCCGAGACCCCACGCGAGCGTCACGAAGAGCCCCCGCCCCGGCAGCGGAAACCCGAGCACGTCGCGCGTCCGGTCGTCGAACGCGTTCTTCACCTCGAACGTCGCGCGGAGGTTCGCGCGCGGGAGCCCGACCTCGACGCCGAAGTCGTGCAGGACCCGGCTCTCGACGCGGCGGACGTTCGCGCGGTCGAGGAAGTCGTCGGCGATCACGTTCGCCTCGTAGAAGACGCGGCCCGGCCACAGGCGCCCGCGCGCCGGCCATCCGTACTCGACGTGCGCGAACGCCTCGTCGGCCGGCCGGCCGGGGAGCTGCTTGCCGCGGAGGAAGGTGACGTCCCCGACGTCGCGCGCGTCCTGATGCGTGTAGTTGCCGGCGAAGCCGATCCGGTCGAAGAGCCGGGCGCGCAGGGCGACCTCGTGTCCGCGCACGTGCGCCGAGGTGACGTTCTCGGGACGGACGATGCGCTGGGAGTTCTGGACGAGGACGATGAGGTCGTCGATGTCGTTGTCGAAGTACGCGTACTCGAACGCCACCTGCGCGAGCGGCCCCCGGGGAGCGGGCGTCCAGCGGAGCCCTGCGTCCCGGTTGAAGGCGACCTCCGGTTGGAGCCGCGGGTTCCCGACCAGCACCCCGCGGTCGCCGAAGAGCTCCATCAGGTTCGGCTCGCGGGCGTAGCGGCCGACGTTCGCGAGCAGCGTGAGACGCGGCACCACCTCCAAGCGGACGCCGAGGCGCGGGACGAGAAAGTCGCGGACCTGGACGCCGCTCGCCGCGAAGGGCGGCGCCACCCGCCCGTCGCCCGGGAAGTCGTCGCGGAAGACCTCCCAGCGGAGCCCGGGCACGAGCGAGAGCCGCTCCCGGAAGAGCACGATCTCGTCCTCGCCCGCCACCGTGCCGTGGACGCGCGTCCGGTCCGGGGCGGGACCGAGCGGGTCGAAGCGGTCGTCGGAGGCGAACCGCTCGTGGCTCGCGGCCAGGAAGAGCGACGGCACCTGGTGCGCGCCGAGCGCGCCGCGGAGGAGCGCCTGGACGCCGGTCGCCGTCGTGCGGCTCTCGACGTCGGTCGCGACGAACGAGATCTCGTGCCGGCGGTCCTCGAAGCGGTCGCGCTCGTGGAGCACGTACGCCTGCACGTCGGCGGAGGCGGGGAGCGTGCCGAGCGTCGCGAGCGTGCCGTCGAGATGCGCGACCTCGCGGAAGGTCGAGAGCCGGGTGTGACGCGCC
>Ga0070741_10003985_pt1 | contig 35281 bp, 28 predicted proteins | sample Coa_R1_4_FD_66440 | JGI IMG/M metagenome (GOLD analysis project Ga0070741, IMG submission 66440) | Surface soil microbial communities from Centralia Pennsylvania, which are recovering from an underground coalmine fire - Coalmine... | ecosystem: Environmental > Terrestrial > Soil > Unclassified ... | reverse complement strand
CGGCACCACGCTGATGGCCATCTCCAACAAGTTCGGCGGCATGGTGCTCACCACCGGCAACAAGAGCGAGATGTCGGTGGGCTACGCCACGCTCTACGGCGACATGAACGGCGGCTTCAATCCGATCAAGGATCTCTACAAGCTCGACGTCTACCGTCTGGCGCGCTGGCGCAACTCCCACGTGCCCAAGGGCGGCAAGGGCCCTGCCGGCCTCGTGATCCCCGAGAACATCCTCACGCGCCCCCCCACCGCGGAGCTGCGCGAGGGCCAGCTCGACCAGGACAGCCTGCCGCCCTACGAGGTGCTCGACGACATCCTCGCCTGCCTGGTCGAGGGCGAGATGCCGCTCAGCCAGATCGTCGCTCGCGGCCACGCGCCCGAGACGGTCAAGAAGGTCGAGCGCATGCTCTACATCGCCGAGTACAAGCGCCGGCAGGCAGCACCCGGCGTGAAGATCTCCGCGCGCAACTTCGGCCGCGACCGCCGCTATCCCATCACCAACAAATTCCGCGAGGACATCGGCGCCGGCACCGCCAAGGCCGGCTTTTGACCCTGAACGGCCCTGAGCAGTGCAACATGCATGGCACAGCGTCGAGCGCCCAGCAGAGATCCCGGAAATCAAGCGTCGGTACTCGAGATGCCTTGCAGTCGGGCGAAAACCTGTCCGGACATCGCCATTAAGCAGACCTTCTGGCCACGCAACCCCAGGTTCGACTACCGAGGGGACCCTGCCGACCCTGAAGGTTCAATCACTTAGCGCTCCCAACCCTCTCCAAATCACACACTGTCTTGCATAGCGTTTCCTGGCGGATTCCCGAACCCAGACACCTTTCGGCTGGAACGTTGGCGGCCACCAAAGGCATCGCGCATGCCGGTCTGCCGGAGCACGCAATCTGCATGATAGCGGGCATCTCAGCGTCGCGGGCGAGAGGCTTGAGAGGATTCCCGCACCGAGGCGCGTCACCGAACTTGGCCGCAACCTTATCTTCCCTGTCTACCCCGACTTTCAACAACAGCCGTTAATCGGCAGCTATTCTTGGGATACCCTCCCGCCAGAGCGTCCTCATACACGGTGCGGATAGCAATATCTTTCTCGTTGGAGGTGGCCAGACGGGCTGATCGAGTTTATTCTGGGAATTCTTGCAGCGATCTGGCCTGAGGGCCGGTCGAAGGACAAGGACGACAAGGGAAAGGAGCGCTGACAATTGAGGGCCACCTCTCGATCAGCATGCCGAGCTGCCAAGTCCTGAGTACGTTGACAACACATCGTCCAACAATGGGACGTACCTGAACCTCTCCGAACTGGCGCGGCTTGGTATTCTACTTCGGATAGGCGAACGCCTCGCAGCTGGCAAACCCCGGTCCGTCGTTGCTGACGTAGAAAATCACCTTCCCGGGCTGAATGTCGATCTTGGCCCGGATGGTACTCCAACGCAGCACGGCTGCATTCGGACTTGGGTTGGCGAAACGGGCGACCCACTTCACTGGCGTGCCGGCCTTTATGGGCGCGTCCAGCGTATTGATGAGCTTGATTGAGGTGCTGCCGGCGTCGACCGAGCATCCGACGAGATGCGGCCTAACGCTCATCTCGGATTTTTCCGGCAAGTCCCTGGCGAGCTTGAGGTAGGTCTTCACCAGACCGTTCTTAGGGTCGAGTGTCAGGCTCTTCTCGCATGCAGCAATCGCCTCGTCCCTTTCAGCAACTTCGTAGAGGGCCCTGCAGCGGATCGCGAACGCTTGCGCGTTCGATGGTTCGGCTGCGATCGCTTTATCGGCATCGGCCAACGCGAAGTCGGGATTGTAGATCGGACTGGAGTTCATGCCAAGGTACAGCTCTGCCCGCATCAGCCGGTACGTGGTCGACTCCGGTTTAAGCTCGATCGCTTTTGTGAAGTCCTGCAACGCCAGCTCGTGCTTTCCCTCCATCGAATGGAACAGCCCACGCGCATTGTAGGCCTCCGCGTCACGCGGGTTGGCCTTGATCGCGGCATTGCATGTGGAAATCGTCCCGCCAACGCGCACGCAATCGTCGTGAGCGCCCGCGTGGGCCACACTCGAAACGCCCGAGAGGGAGCACGACAAGAGGGCAAGGCAGGCGCCCCGGAAATAGTAACGCATCGCAGGCATGCCAATACTTGGTCGAAGGCTATCCCTGGGCCAGACTCCACGCAACGACGGTAGACTCCGGTTGCCTTGCAGGCAGGATTCGATGCTAGCTACCTAGTGCATCGGCTTCAAGCCTCGTGTCTAGTCGCTCTTCGAGTCGTGTGAGCTACGAAATCGACAGGCACCATCTGGATCGGCGGGCGGCCCAAGCTTTGCCCTCCTGGGAACGGTGAGGATGAAATTGAGTAAAGCATGGACGATCACGGGCTGCGTTCTCCTGGCGGCCTTCGCATGCTCATCGACAGTCGCGCAGCCACCTGACGATATGAAGTTGTGTCTGGGCGAACTCCGAAAAGCCCAAGAAAGGCTCGATGCCTGCAACCGCGCCATTACGAGCGGTAGGTGGAGTGGCGAGGATTTGGGGATGCTTTATGCTTTCCGCGGGAACACCTACGCATTTTTCAAGGACTACGATAAGGCAATCAAAGACTACACCATGCAGATCGAGACGGATCCAGGTAGCGCATATGGTTTAACCAGCCGAGGGGCCGCGTATACGATCATCGGAGAATTCGACAAAGCGCGGCGGGATTACAACAAGATGCTTCGCGCGGAGAACCCAAGTATTCGGGGAGGGGGACTTGCTGGCCTTGCCTGGACAGAATTTATTGCGGGTAACTTCGCGGCATCTGTCCGCTATGTTGATCAGTATTTTCGGTCGAACGACGAATACAGTGAGATCATCCTGCTACGTCACATATCCTTGGCTCGCATGGGACGGAAGGAACCTCGGGAACAGCTCAAGACGCTTGCGCTAAAGTCGATGGCCTCATATGAGAAGCCCCCATATTATGAGAAAGAGCTGACCTCCCTTTTCCCGCTTGCAACCTTGAAACTGTTTGTGGGTAATGCAACGGACAACGAATATGGCGAATTGCTGACGAGAGTCAGACCAGATGGACTGCTGATCTGCCAATGGAATTTCTACTTTGGGGAGAAGGTCTTGCTCGACGGAGACAAAGAGAAGGCGCGGCAGCACTTACAGAAGGCCGCTGATGAGTGTGGCGGTGATACACGGGAATTAGCCGCTGCCAAAGCTGAACTTACTAGAATCCGCTGGTAGCCATTGCCATGCCGATCTCATTGGCAATTATTAGTCGGGAGGAGGCCGCATGAGCATCGTCGGTGAGTGTGGCCGTCTTGACAAGGCCCAGTCGACCGATGATGGCTGCTGGAGCAACGGCGTGAGGGGTGGCAGACCAGAGCGTTCTACCAAGCACAAACGGTTCGACGCCTTGACATCCCAAACCGCTGCCGACGCACTACCTCAACAAGGGGACGTGGCTAGCGGCACGCTCCGTCGTACCGATGGGGGAACGTGCGAGACCTGCAATTGAGACGACGCAACTTTTTGCAACGCGATACTTGATGCGCCGCATGAGTCTGCAGATGGCCCAAAGCAGACTTGCATCGGCATGGAGGCGGGCGATGTCGGCCACCCGCGTTCTCACCCCGTCCTGAAGATGTGCACGGCGTAGTACACCACCGTCATCACCGGCACGCCGATCTTCATGACGATGCTCCACGCCTCCATGTTGCCGAGGTCGCGGTGCAGGCGCTCCAGGTAGGAGATGCGCAGCATCACCAGCGCCTCGTCGAGCCGGGCCTGCAGATCGGCGCTGCCCTGCCCCGCCTGGGCCAGCTGCCCGGCCACCTCGGCGCCGACACCGGCGCCCGCGTTCAGCATCTCGCTCTCCGCCAGGCGCCGCCGCAGGCCCGCCATCTCGTCCTTGACGATGCGGTCCATCTTGTGGGTCAGCTGCATCCAGGGCGGGATGAAGCCCACCACCAGCAGCACCAGCGTGATGGCGATGCCGATGTAGTCGGTGAGCTCGGCGCCCGTGTACCAGCCGTAGGCGAGGTTCACGAGGAAGAAGCCCAGCACGATGGTGGCCCCGTGCGCGCTGATCGCCAGGAAGTGGCGGTATTGCTTCTCCAGCAGCACCACCTCGATCGGCGCGCGGAAGCGGTAATCGCCGATGGCCCAGCGCGTCAGGAACAGGAAGCCCACGAGCTGCACCCAGATGAAGGCCATCAGGAACCACTCCACGCACCACATGCCATAGAGCAGCTGCTCCGCCGCCGGCCCGACGCCGCTGGCTGCCGTCTTGCCGGCCGACTTGGCGAAGCCCAGCAGCTGCAGGTCGTAGAGGCTGAAGGGCAGCGACACCAGCAGCGCCACCAGCGCCCCCGGCGGGCCCTGCACCATGCGCGCGCCGCGCCGGGCCGTGGCCGGCGGCATGTCGAGGTGCACGACGCCGGCCAGGTAGTTGCGCGTGAACATGGTGGCGAACAGGCGCAGCGCGATGAAGTGCGCGGCGAGGTAAAGCGGCTGCACCTGCCATTCGCGGCTCGTCAGGAACGCCTGCGGATCGTCGGTGAGCGCGAAGCCCGCCGCCCAGCACGCCACGGCCAGCCCTGCGATCGTGAGCAGGAAGGGGCGCGGCCGGCGCGGCAGGATGCGGTCGACCAGCGCCCGGCCTTCGCCCTCGAGCGAGATCGGCGCCAGCTCGTCCTCCCAGCCGGCGATGCCGGCATCGGCCGGCGCGCCCGGCACGCCCTCGGCCAGGTGCCGGCGCAGGCGCAGGTAGCGGTCGGACAGCAGGATCAGCGCCACCAGCAGCGACACTGCGATGAGAACGGCCAGGACCCCCAGCCACTTGGGGATCGGCAGCTGCTCGATGGCGTCGAAGACGCTCCCCACGTGTCCCTGCCAGCCCATGACGCGCAACATCCCCCCAAGGCCAGCTTACTGAGTAAGGCGCCGATCGTGGAAGCATGATGGCACGCCGCGCCGCGCCGCAGGCGAGCCGGCTGCAGGCAGCGTTTATGGCAGCCGTCCCACTCGCCTGCCCGCCCTGCCCCACCTTCAGGGGGAGTCGGCAGAGCAATAACCACCCCAACGGCGGGCCGGCTTGACGCGGCGACGAGCAAGGTGTGGATCAACAAGCCGTGCCACTAACGTCATCCCGGCGCCGCTCGCAGGCGAAGCCTTGCGAGCGGGACCAGGCCGGGACCCAGTCCACCCCACCGTCGCACTTCTCCACACCTCACGACGCCTCGCGCGGAATTGATGTTCCCTTTTCGTTCCCGCTGTGCTACGCATCTTTCCACGCCGTCGCCGCGAGTGCCCGTGCCCTTCCCCGTGGGCCACGCCTCCAAGCCTCGCGCGGCGGCTTTCCCAGGGCCACCCCCCGGCCCCTCGCCCCGGCGCGCCCTCGCCGGGGCGATTTGGTATCTGGTATATGCCATCTTGGGATTGGAGCGTCCTGGCCTATAGGCCGAGACTGCATGCTTAGCTTGGGCAAGCAATGTGAGGGCACTCCTTAACTGTCCCCACATAAGGAATTCGTGGCACACTCCACCCAAGCCCTGAACCAAAGGCGAGGACACACGTGACCTTCCGGCCAAAAAGCGGCAACCACGCTATTGTCGAGGTTGTATTCGGCCTAGTCCTGAGGCGCCCCTTCACTCCTACGGAAATGGAGGCGCTCGCGCTTGCGCACGACCGGTGGAAGGATCAGCTTCCGCGACTTGGACGAACCGCCGTTTTGCAGGTTCTGCTCGGTGAGCAACCAGCCTCCACCGTGCAAAGCATCCAACCGGTCAGCGGCGTCAGCTTTGAGCGCATTAAGCCCGATGGGAACGTGGAATGGCGTCTCCGCGCGGACGAACGCAGGTTCGTAGTGAACTGCTTGAACTACGAGAGTTGGTCGACGATCTGGCCGCGAGCACGAGGGTACCTCGCTGATGCATGCCAGATTGCGTTGGGTTCCGATAACTCGATTACCGGTCTTTTGCTTCAGTACATCGACGTCTTCGAATGGACCTCGAATCCTGCTAACTATCGACTCGATGCTCTTCTCAGTCGCGGAAGCCCTTTTGTCCCTGAATCGCTATGGGATAAAGGGCCGCGTTGGCACCTCCATGAAGGGTGGTACAGACAGGACAACCTCCCGGTAGCGGGCCGGTTGCTTGAACGACTTCACATCAATGGGGTACTCGACAATCTTGGGAGGCCCACTGTGAAAATGGATGCGTACCTAGCTTTGGAATTAGAGAAAGCACAGAGTTCTGCCACCTTCTTCGGAAATTCTGCGCCGGAGATTGACCGACTTTTCGACGAGCTTCATGATCTGCAAAAAGGGCTCATGCGTGGATATCTGACGAAAGAGATGGCCCAAAGGATAGGACTAAATGCTTAGGAACACTGAAGCAACAGACATTCCGCTCGACCTCTCCCTAACCAATCCTTCAATAACCGACGCAGGGGATGAACCGGCGTTTGCGGAACGATCAGTGCCGACTACCAAGGGTTACGTAGAGCCCAGGGGCGTCAGTTACAGCGTGACAGGCTTAACGGCAGTGGCTGTAGCGCTCGCCTTGACTGCGGCGTCCCCTCAAACGCTTGGCCAAGAAGATGCTTCCGTTGTAGGAATCAGCTTTGACCCACCCCGGCTGAAACTGGCGCCTCTTCCCGCGTATCTGCTGGCACGGGCAGAGATGGAAAGTTACCGCCACCTTCATGAGGGCTGGGATGGTCTATCAAGTGTTGCTCCAAGAGAGGATGTTCTGGAGAGTGCTTTGGCATTTCTGGATGCGCTCCCTGTGACTGCGCGAGCGCCAGAGTCCACGGTTTCCGGGGATGGCTCGGTTGGATGGTTCTGGAAAACGCCCACCACATATGCTTCTGTCAATTTCTCAGGGAATGGCAGGCTTGTATATTTCGGTGAAACCAAGAGCACCGGCAAGCAGGCGCGCGGTACATATATTTTCGACGGCGAGACCATACCTCAAGATCTTCTTGAAGTAATTGCAACTGCCTGAGGTCGTCAATGTCAGGGGAGGACTCGCGGTGCTCATGCGAAAAGGTGGGCCACGGGAAACTCGGGCCAATCATGGATCATGAGCGGCTGGCTCGCGTAGCGACCCATCCGAACCATTTCCGGAAGGACGGCTCTATCAAACCAGGAATGTTCCCTCCAAAGCACATCAAAGAAACAGGCCTATCTTTGATTCGGGTAGACCATATAGATGAAGCTGAACTGCGCCGTCAGGCAGAGGCGGTAGCGGGATGTAAGCCCGGCGAAACCGTGCGAGGCGTACGCCTATGTAGCGTGCGCGACCTCAGAGAAATTGCGGAGCCCAGTGCATCGAGGTCCGTCTGTGTGAAAGATGATCCAATCGCCAATGCGATGGCACTCCCTGACAATCCTGCCCATGCGGTTGTGATTCGCGCCGACGGGCAGGATGATCCTGAGATTCTGCGGATCCAAGGGATATTGACTGACGTCTTCGGCGCACTGATGTCAATAGAGGACGTTTACAAGGTGGTGTGATTTCAATTGCGCGTGCGACCGCCGGGCGCAACATCCCTACCCCAACCCCGCATACCTCCGCCCCCGCTCGAACGCCGCGTCCAGCTCCAGCTCCGCCGAATCATACCCCGCGCGCACCATGGCCGCGCGCAGCTGGGGTTCGCCATGGTGCTGGGGGTCGTTGAAATCGGTGTCGCCGAGGCCGAACATCAGGCGCACGCCGAGTTCGAAGTTCTCCTTCACCCACGGCTGGGCCCTGGGCGAGCTGCGCGCGTAGGCCCAGCCGGCCATGAAGTCGGCATGCGGCTCCATCTGCCAGTCGGTGCGCTCGGCCAGGCCGCGCTTGAACTGCAGGATGTGCGCCATCTCGTGCAACACGATGAAGAAGCTGTTCTCGTTGTAGAACTGCGTCTGCCCCTGCTGCAGCTGGCGCACCTCGGCCAGGAACTTGATGCCGAGCAGCACCGTGCCGTCCGGATTCTCCGGCACCCAGACACGTGGATCGGCGTAGGCGTTGGGCGCGTCGCTGTCGTCGAAGTAGACGAAGGCCGGGTGCACGCCGAAGTAGGCGGTCTCGGCATGCGCGCGCACCAGCAGGTCCGTGACGTTGTCGCCGGAGGACTTGAGCACCTGCTGGCGGCTGTCGGGCTCCGTGCCCGCCGCCGCCATCCGGCACCCGCGCGCCGTCCGCTTCGCCGCCGCCCCCCGCCGGCATGCGCACGTGGCGCCCACGGCCAGCAGACCTTCGAGCAACGTGCGGCGATCCATGGGTTTCCCCTCCCTCGCCGTCACCCTATGGCACCGGCAGTCCTCCTTGTCATGCCGGCCGAGGGCGCGAGCCCGAGAGCCGGTACCCAGGGCCACGAGTCCAACCCCGCCCTGAGCCTGTCGAAGGGCAGCAGCTGGCACTGGTGGCCTCGTGGTTCGACAAGCTCACCACGAGGGGATGGTCCGGCCCCGGATCCCGGATATTCACGTTCCGCGAATTCCGGGATGACAAGGGCGATGCGCGCGGGCAGTCACCCGGCCTTCACCGCCACCAGCACCACCGCCGGATACGCGAAGCGGACGGTGCCGCCCGCGCGCCGCGCGCCGACGCCCATGGCGTCGCCCGCCACCGCCGCCTCGATCATGGCCCGCAAGCCGGCACGGTCGTCGCCCGCGGGATAGGCCATGGCGAGGAGCCGCTCCAGCTCCGCCGGCACGGCATAGAAGTGCTGCTCCGGCTCAGGGAGCCCGGCCGCGGCGAACAGCCCGCACAGGAAGCCCAGCGTGCGGAACTCCACCGTGGAGGGATCGCGGTGGCGCTCCATGGCATTGAAGGCTGCCGCCTTGACGGGATCGTCGGAGGCATAAGCGTCGCACAGCACGACGCGGCCGCCGTTGCGGCACACCCGCACCATCTCGGCCAGAGCCCGCGCCGGCTCCAGCAGGTGGTGGAACGCGTAGCGGCAGCTGACGATATCGAACACGCCATCGGCGAAGGGGAGCGCATAGGCGCTGCCCCGATGCCAGGCGATGTTGCGCAAGCCTTCCCGCGCCGCGAGCTTCCCCGCCTCCTCCAGCATGGCCGCGGTGGCGTCGAGCCCTTCCGCCCGGCGCACCCGCCGCGCGAACGCCGCGACCACGCTGCCAGGTCCGCAGGCCACATCGAGCGAGACGTCCTCCGGCCGCGGCCTTGCCGCCGCCACCAGGAGATCGAGCGCGGCCTGGTTGTGATGCACCGCGGACGCCGCGAACTGCGCGGCCTGGCGGGTGAACTGATCGGCAACGGTGGCCTCGTGCGCCGCCGCCGCGTCACCTTCTTCCTGGGAAACGTGCACTGTCATGGAGACTCTTCGTAGGGCGCAAAAGGCGAAGCCGTATTGCGCCGCTTGGATCGACAACGGTGCAATACGCTGGCGCTCTTGCACCCTACGCCTGCACGAAAAATGCGCTCGCGAATCCCCCTCCCCCACAAGGGGGGAGGGAACTCAGCCGCCATCACGCACTCTGCTGCGCGTGCAGCCTCCCGCGCTTGGCGAACAGCTTGTTGAGCGCGGAGAGGTAGGCCTTGGCGGAGGCGACCAGCGTGTCGGGGTCGGCCGCGCGCGCGGTCACGGCACGCCCGCCCTCCACCGCCTCGTCCTCGAGCCGCACCGACACCTCGGCCTGCGCGTCCGTGCCCTCGGTCACCGCGTGCACCTGGTAGAGCGCCAGCCGCGCCTTGTGCGGCACCAGCTGGTGGATGGCGTTGAAGGTGGCGTCCACCGGGCCGTTGCCGGTCGCCTGCACGGTCTGCTGCTTGCCGTCGCCCATGTCGAGCGTCAGCGTCGCCGACTGCGGACCCACGGTGCCCGCGATCACGGTCAGCGCCACCACCTTCATGCGGTCCTGCTGGGTGGCGATCTCCTCGTCGACCAGCGCCTCCAGATCCTCGTCGTAGACGTGCTTCTTGCGGTCGGCCAGCGCCTTGAAGCGGTTGAAGGCGTCCTCCAGCGCGTTCTCGCCCAGCTCGTAGCCCAATTCCTTGAGCTTGGTGCGGAAGGCGTTCCTCCCTGAGTGCTTGCCCATCACCAGCGAGGTCTTGGACACGCCCACCGACTCCGGCGTCATGATCTCGTAGGTCTGCGTGTGCTTGAGCATGCCGTCCTGGTGGATGCCGGACTCGTGCGCGAACGCGTTGCGGCCGACGATCGCCTTGTTGTACTGCACCGGGAACGAGGTGGCGGCTGCCACCAGCTTGGAGGCGCGGTTGAGCATCTTGGCGTCGATGCCCACTTCGTAAGGCAGCACGTCGGCGCGCGTCTTGATGGCCATCACCACCTCTTCCAGCGCCGCATTCCCGGCCCGCTCGCCGATGCCGTTGATGGTGCACTCGACCTGCCGGCAGCCGGCGCGGATGCCGGCCAGCGAGTTGGCCACCGCCATGCCGAGGTCGTTATGACAGTGCACGGAGAAGATCACCTTCTCCGAGCCCGGCACCTTCTCCATCACGGTGCGGAACATCTGGTAGTATTCCTCGGGCGTGGCGTAGCCCACCGTGTCGGGCAGATTGATGGTGCGGGCCCCCGCCTTGATCGCCGTCTCCACGCAGCGGCACAGGTAGTCGATCTCGGTGCGCGTGGCGTCCTCCGCGCTCCACTCCACGTCCTCGCACCAGTTGCGCGCGCGCGTGACCTGGAACTGCACCATCTCCAGCACCTGCTCGGCCGACTTCTGCAGCTTGTGCTTGCGGTGCACCGGCGAGGTGGAGAGGAAGGTGTGGATGCGCGGCCGCTTCGCGTGCTTGACGGCCTCGCCGGCCCGGTCGATGTCGGCCTCGCCGGCCCGGGAAAGTCCGCACACCACAGCGTTCTTGATGCGCTTGGCGATCTCGGACACGGCGGCGAAGTCACCTTCGCTGGCGATGGGGAAGCCCGCCTCGATGATGTCCACCCCCATGGCGTCGAGGAAGTCGGCCACCTCCAGCTTCTCCTCGAAGGTCATGGTGGCGCCGGGGCACTGCTCCCCGTCGCGCAGCGTGGTGTCGAAGATGAAGACGCGGTCGGCGTTGGAGCCATGTTTCACGGGCTCGGCGTGAGCGGCGGAACCCGCTTTGCTCGCTTGCGGCATGGAAGTGGTCCTTGAGTTCGGCCGGTCTGGCGTTTCGCGCGCGCCGGCATGGAGGCTCGATGTGGGTTGCGGTAGGAACCCCTGAGCGACCGTCCCGGATAGGCGCCGAGAGCGGCTTGGCTCAGGGGCTGGTAAGGAGGAGGGTGGCAAGAAGGCCGAGCGGCGACGCTGCGGGCAGCAGTCCCGCCGTCGTCTCGCCGATGATGGAGCCGATGAAGCTCACGAGGCCTTCTCCAGATGCCGCGGGCGCATGAGCGCACCGCAGTCGGTCGGCGCTACTTAAGCCAAATCGCGCGCGGGTTGGCAAGGGCCATCTGCGGGCGGGCGTCGCTTGCCGTCCCTCCCGGCGGCGCGCTGCGCGGCGAGGCGCTGGCGCCGAGCCTGAGCGCGTATTGACAACCGGGAGACGGTGACCATACTCGCAACAGACCGTTTACACATATTGGACTGCCATATGTCAGCTGCGAATTTTCACGCATTTTACGTGTGTGGTTGGCCACGCCTCGATCAATCGGCAACAACGTTCGCGCTCGGCGGCGTACCGCCGCGTTCGCGCGCGTGAGAAGCGCACCCGATCGTCGCCGCGGCGGCAGGTCGCGATCGGATGGTGAAAGGAAGTGCCGCTCGAGACTGATTGCTCTTCACATTTGGAGAAAGCCATGACCGAGAACACCAGCTATTTCTGCCAATGCGCCATCCCGCAGCCGGGCCTCGGCAAGACCAAGGCAGCGCTCCTCAAGGAGTTCCAATGGCCCAAGGGCGCGGTGATCACCTGCTGCTTCCTGGAGGGCGATGCCGGCTTGCAGAACCGCGTCAAGGCGGTGGCCAAGGAGTGGACCGGCCCGGCCATGGCCAATCTGGAGCTGCGCTTCGTTGCCGGTCCGGATGCCGACGTCCGCATCGCCTTCGTGCAAGGCAACGGCTCGTGGTCCTATCTCGGCACCTACTGTCATCAGATCGACAAGGCGCTCCCCACCATGAACTACGGCTGGCTCACGCCGGCCTCGAGCGAGGATGAGCTGCGGCGCGTCGTGCTGCACGAGTTCGGCCACGCGCTGGGCCTCATCCATGAGCACCAGAACCCGCAGCAGCCGATCCAATGGAACAAGCCCGCCGTCTATCGCGACCTCGGTGGCCCCCCGAACAACTGGAACAAGGCCACCGTCGACAACAACATATTCAAGAAGTACGAGCCGGGCGCCCTGATCGGCACCGACCTCGATGCCAAATCGATCATGATGTATCCGATCCCCAAGGCCTGGACGCTCGACGGCTTCTCGGCCGGCCTCAACGGGGCGCTGTCGGATCAGGATCGCAAGCTGATCCGCGAAGCCTATCCGCACGTCTGAGGGTGGGTTTGCCGCCATGCAGCAGGCCGTCGCACCCAATCCCAACGACTACGCAATCGTCGTTGGGATCACCTTGTATCCGGGCCTCCTGGGCGAGGACTCGAAACCCAGGTGCCTGGAAGGCCCGGTCAACGACGCCCTCGGTATCAGGGACTGGCTGCTCGATCCCGACGGCGGTGGTCTCGATCCGGCCAAACTGCGCCTGCTGTGCTCCGATACATCTGTTCCCGGAGCAGCGGCGCCAACGAGGTTTGCGATCGAGGCCGCGTTCGAGTGGCTGATTGACGAGACCGCCGCCGGCAACGGGCGGCGGCTCTATGTCTACATGTCCGGGCATGGCTTCTCGAGAGACTTCAACAAGGCTTGCCTGATCGCGGCCGACTACACCGAGGATCGGACCGCGAACATCTTCGTCACCGAATGGGTCAACAGCCTGATCAAGTGCCGCCGCTTCGCCGAGTACGTCCTGTGGTTCGACGGATGCATGGTGCAGATGTCGATCGCGGAGGGCGGCGTCACGATGAAGCAATGCCCGGCGCACGCATCGCCTAGCCCGCAGATGTTCGGTTTCGCCACCATGTCCGGGCTCAAGGCGCTCGAATTCCCGATCGCGGAGAGCGGGGGCCGCGTGCATGGCGCCTTCACCTGGACCCTCCTGCAGGGCTTACGCAAGCTCGGCGCTCCCGATGCCGAGAAGCTCAAGTCCCATGTCCTCAACACCATGAGAGACCTGATCCCGGCCGAGTACCGCAATGTCCCCGAATACAAAGTCGAGCCCAGGATCGACGTGCTGCCGCAGAGCCTGCCGGAGGGCACGTTCGTGTTCGGCCGCCGAGCGGCGAAGCAGCCGAAGGTCACATTCGGCCTCGGCAACGCCAGCCCCGGACAGCAGCTGCGCGTGTGGGGCGGCACCCCGCTGACCATGGTCGCCAGCGGCCCTCTTGGCGCCAACGGGCTCACGCTGGACCTGCCGCGCGGCATCTATGTTGCCGACGTCGCCGCGGCAGGCTTGCGTCAAGGCTTCGAGGTCGATGGCACCCGCGATGTTGCCGTGGAACTGGACGAGAAGGGCGATCCGCCCAAGATCCCTCCCGATCCCCAACCGAAGCTCTCCATCGAGGCCAGCAACGTCGCCGCCTCGATCACGCTGATCAATTGCAGGTTCGACAAGGTCCTGCAGTCGACCGGATTTTATGGAGGCCGACAGGCGGCCGGCGTCTACAAGATCCGCGTCCAGTATGGCCAGGAGATCGCCGACGTCAGCGAGCGCATCATCCTGCTCGATCGCGACGCCGACCAGCTCACGATCGCCGGACCGATGGTACGATCGCCGGTGCCGACCAGGGGCACGGCGTTCATCCATGAGTTTCACGAGTTGGCCGCCGACCGGCTCGCGGACCTGCCCGCCCCGCCCGGCCGCCCGGCTGCCGAGACCTGCGGACTCGCCGTGCTGGCGCGCTACTGGACCGGCAATCCGCCGACGGTAACCGACCCCTCTCGCTTCCCTCATCCCTTCGACGGGCTTTCCCTCCATACGCTCAAGGGCGCACCGATCGCCGATCTGGCATCTGACAGCGGCACGGCACTCGTTTCGAGCAATGGCCTCGATCCGGTGGCGACGCTGCAGCTCCCGCTCGACACCGGCACGTATATCCTGCGCCAGTCCTTGCCGGACGGACGGACCATCGACCGCTCGGTGGTCCTTGCCCCCGGCTGGGTGACCGAAGTCTACATCCAGCGCTCCAACGACGACCTGGTCCCGAGCGAGGCGGCGCGCGTGCGATCCATGGGGTCGGTGCGCCTGCTGATGCGAAGGCCCGGCACCCACATCTCCTCCGCCGGTGTCGGCAACGACAACGAGGCATTGGAGATCGCCTACCAGGCGCTTGGCTCGGGCAAGCGCCTCCTGACCCAGACCGGTGCGGGCTCCCTCGAGGCGCTTCTGCTGGCCAAGTTCGAGAATCCGATTGCAGGGATCGTCGGCGCACTGCTGCTGATCTCCGAATGCGACCAATCCCCCGATCCAGTCCAGCGCGACCGGTGCCTGGCTCCCCTCGATGAGACCGTGCGAAATTTGCGCCGGCTCGTCGGCTCCAGCCACCCCGACGTGGAAGCGATATCCATGCGCTGTCCGGATCCGACGTTGCACTCGAGCTCACCGGTCATGGTGCCACCCATGTTCTCGCGCAGCTGGGCAGCCGCCGTGCATAGTGCGGCCGGGCATCGCACTCTGGCCGGCCCGGTCTGGAACCGCATCAAGGCCAAGGTCTCCGACCCGCTCTATCTCGTATGGTCGAGCGACGAGCGGACGCGTGCCGTCTACGAGCAGAGCCTGACCGAATCCGTGCGCAGCACATTTGCAGCCGCTGCCGCACCCAGACGGGGGCGCCTCAGAGCACGCGCCTCGGCGCCAGCCGCTGGCGCGCCCTCGTTCGAGCTGGAGATGGCACTGCCCGCTGCGGACGCCGCGCTCGCCGAGGCCGTCGCCACCTTCGAGCGCCTGCAGGTGCCGATCGCCGAGATCGAGCGGATGGCGGCGACCAAAGCGCACCAAGACGAACCCGAGCTAAGCCAAGAGCCACGCCACGAACCCGAGTGATCCCGGCGACACATCCCTGATCGAGATCCGCCCCGGTCGGGCAGTCATCGCGGGTGCCCTGGAGTTGTCGTTCCAGCGCTACCCCGAGCCGCCGGCCGACAGCCCGTGGACGCCGCCGCAAAGCTTCGGCGCACTCCCCTGCGGTATGCATGGCGACGCGACCCTGGTCGTGCCCGTTGCGGCGGGCGAAGCCATCTGGATTGCCGTCGAGCCCAGGCGGGAAGGCGACCGATACGAGGCCTCGTTCGATTTCGAATTGCGTGCCGCCGGCCGCGAGGGCTGCCCCGACATCGTCACCCTCCGCGTACGCGTTCCGCCAGCTCAGAACATCGACGGAATTGCGCTGCCGGGCGGGACGACCGAGCCGATCGTACGCAGCTCGAAGGTGGAGGGACGCAGCTGCTGCTCCTCGATCCGCCTGTCGCTCGGGGCGGTCGGCGGCGAGGCCGGCGCGGCATCGGCCGCCGTCACGATCAAGCTCGCAAGCCGCGAGGACTTCGCGGCTCTCACCGGGCGGGACCCGGGGCCGCCTCTCGACACGGAGGCCGGATACAGAGGCACCTTGCTGCCTTGAAAGGGGGGGACGGGTGCCTGAATTCCGCCCCGAGTTGCATCCACCTGCCGCCCCCGGAACCCTTCCTTAACCTTTCCGGTTTCATAACTTGACCCCGCGGAAACCCGGAAAATGCCATGTTCCGTGGTTAATCCGAAGACTGTCCCGCCATGAGTAATGCGTTAGACGGGGGTCGACGACATGGGCTTTGGCAGGCCGCGAACCGCTCTTGCGCGCACGCTGCTTCTTCTGGCGGCGGCGGCAATTGCTGTTCCGGTGACCGTCCGCGCACAACAGCTGGCTGTCGCCCCGCCGGCCAAGACGGCCATCCTCACCCACGACCCGGGTCTCAAGGCTGACAAGGGACGCACGCGGTTCATCATCGGCCTGGAGCGCCCGGTCGACTTCCAGGTGTTCTCGCTCACCAATCCCAACCGCGTCTTCGTCGACCTGCCCGAGGTGATGCTGCAGCTGCCGCCCGAGCCGCGCGACGCGGCCATCGGCCTCGTCAAGTCGTTCCGCGGCGGCGTCTCGGCGCCGGGCAAGGCGCGCGTCGTCATCGACGTCACCGGCCCCGTCGTGGTCGACCGGGCGGTGGTGGAGACCAACAAGGACGGCAAGACCGCGCGGCTGGTGCTGGAGATCGTGCCCGTCGAGCAGGTCATCGACGCCAAGGCCGAGGCCAAGCGCACGGCCATGCACGCCGGTGCCCTGGGCCTCGGCGCCGTCGGCCTGCAGCCGCCGATCCCGCGCCCGGCGGTGTCGCCGCACGCACGCGCGCTCGGCGCCTTCAAGCCCGTCATCGTGCTCGATCCCGGCCACGGCGGCGACGACACCGGCGCGCAGAAGAACGGCACGGTCGAGAAGGACGTGGTGCTGGCCTTCAGCCTCAAGCTGCGCGACAAGCTCAATGCCACCGGCCGCTACAAGGTGCTGATGACGCGCGACACGGACGTGTTCGTGGAGCTGCACGCGCGCCGCGAGTTCGCCGAGCGCCATCTCGCCTCCCTGTTCGTCGCCGTGCACGCCGACTACGCCCAGGCCTCGGCCCGAGGCGCCACCATCTACTCGCTGCGCGAGTCGGTGTCGAACGCGCTGCAGCGCTCGGCACGCGGCGAGGTCGCCGAGAACGTGCTGTCGGGCCCCGAGCTCGACAAGGTCAAGAAGGTCGACGGCGACGTGGGCACCGTGCGCGAGATCCTGGCCGACCTCGCCCGGCGCGAGGTGGACGTGACGCGCGACCGCACCGGCGTGTTCGTCAAGTCGGTCATCGAGTACATGGGCGAGAGCACCAACCTCAAGGACAACCCCGACCGCTCCGCCGCCTTCGTCGTGATCAAGAGCGCCAAGATCCCCTCGATCCTGATCGAGCTCGGCTACGTCACCAACGAGGAGGACGCCCAGCTCCTCAAGTCCGAGCAGTGGCGCGAGAAGGTCTCCACCTCCATCGTCACCGCCATCGACAACTATTTCAGCCACCAGCTGGCCAAGCTGCCGATGTAGCCGGCCGCCCCCGGCGGCGTGAGCTCGGCCCATGAGCGCGAGGTTCGACCCGCCGCCGGCCGTGTCATGTCACACGCTCCAATCACATCACACGCTCCAACCTCGTGCTGAGCTTGTCGAAGCACGGCTGGCGTGCGCGGCCCGTCCTTCGACAAGCTCGGGACGCGGGCGGAGCATGCGGCATGACGCGGAGGGCTGGGCAAGTCCAACCCACGGCGCGGCGGTATCACAACGCTTGCGCGCCACGCCCGTCGCCGCCCTGACGCTGCGCGTCACGGCGCGCGGATCGCCACGTCGTTGTCATCGGCTCGACCACAAGGCGCTGGCTCGCTGCCGCGGTCTCTTCCCCCGCTTGCGCTCGCAAAGAAATCCTCCGCGCGGTGCAACCACCGCGGCGTCGGCGCGTTCCGACAGCACGCATCAGCCTTACGATTGAAATCAGCCCACTCGCAGCCGAGGCCCCTCGGCGTGAACGTGCGGCGCGTTTTCTCCGTTGGGCTGCTGCGTGAGGAGACAAACAACAACATCAATGGAGAGTTCGTGATGGCTTACCAAGACCTGCAACAACAGATGCCTCTACAGAACCCTCAGCAATGGAGCATGTACGGCTACGGCCATCCGCAGGGAGCGCTCGGCATTCAAGGTATAGGCTATGGCCTGGGCCAAGCTGCCTATGGCCAGTTCGGTCAGCCGAACATCGGCGCGTGGGGCCAGGGCGCCTGGGGTCAAGGCGGATGGGGCGGCCAGATGGGTTGGGGCCGGCACCTTTCGCAGCAGGATGTCGGCGAGGTGGTGCGGCAGCTGGTGCCGTTGCTGCCCGTCGTGCTGGCTCAGTCTCAGCAGCCGATGGCGGCCTTCGGATACGGCGGCTTCGGCGGATACGGCCAGGGCCCGCGCATGCTGACGCCGCAGGACGTCAACGAGGTGGTGCGCCAGATCCTTCCCATCGTGCCGCAGATCGTCGGCCTCCTGCAGGGCGGCCATCCGGCGGGCTATGGCGGATACGGCGGGCTCGGGCAATTCGGGCAGCCGATCTATGGTCAGCCCTTCCAGCCTCAGTTTGCCTCCGCACAGCTGCCCTTCGGCCAAATGGGCATTCCCCCGTACCTGGCGGCATTCGGTGGAGGCCTCGGTTGGGGGCAGCCGCAGCGCCACCTGACGCAGCAGGATGTCGGAGAGGTGGTGCGTCAGCTCACCGCCGTGATCCCGCAGGTGATCACTAATCTGCAGGCGTTCAACCAGCAGCGCGCGATCTAGCCGAACGCTCGATGAGATGCGCAGGAGCCGCCGCTCCGCGAGGGGCGGCGACTTCGATCACGTCCGCACGGAGGAGTTACGCATGTCATATGCCCATCCCACGGCATCTGCCCATCCCATGGCATCGCCTGCGGCGTACGAGGGGTCGCCGGACACGCAGACGCTGGTTGCTCTGCTGCAGGGTCTGATGCCTCTCCTGCTTCAGCTGCAGCAAACGCAAGGTCCCGTCCAGCTGCCGTTCCAGCTCGAGCCTCGTGGCCTGCCGATCCCCAGCCCGATGCTCGATCACCAGGCGGCGGTAACCCTGGCGGAGGACATCACGGCCGACTCCTTGCGCAACCTCTCCACGTACCTGGAGACCAACGCCGGGCGGCACGCCGAGTTGCAGAACTGCGTCGGCATCGTCACGCACGCGGTCCACACCTTTGCGGCGCGCGATTACGCCCAGGCTTTCGCCCTGATCTTCCAGGCCTACCGCATGATCGCCGCGCTAAGGGCCGTCAATCCGCAACTGCCGCCGCTGCGAGCCATCGGCCCGGGAAATCCTCCGCCGTCCCCGCCCACCACCTCGATCCACTGAGAGGCCGACCATGAACGCCAGATCGAATGAAGCAGCCGGGAGTGAGCGGCGTCGGGTCGACGGCGGTCGCGAAGGCGTCAGCTCGCGCAGCAGTGAGTACATGGTGGCACCGACCAGGCCCGGGCTCGGCGAGAAGGCGGTGCTCGACCGGCTGCGGGAGATCGATGGCATCGAGGTGTTGCGCTCGCTGAGCGCGCACGCCGCCGGCCCGCCGGTCCTGGCGGCGCGCATGACGCCGGGCACGGCCCTGTCGCTGCGCCGATCCTCGGGCGGCGCCCTCCTCGTCGAGCCTGATGAACCGCTGCAATGGGCTTCGGCGCCGGCGGGCCTGGCATGCGCACCCGCCGTATCGTGCGCGCTGGGGCCCGGCTTCACCACCACCATCCAGGTCCTCAGCGACAGCGAGGAGCCTCTGGAGCGGGCCGAGGTGCAGCTGGTCGGCCGGCAATGGCAGGCGCAAGGCATCACGGGCAGGGACGGAAGGGTCGCGCTCACGCTCTACGGCGAGCTGCCAGAGACGGTGATGGAGTTCATCATCAAGCCGCGCGCCGGACACTGGGGTCTGTGGCGGAACCGGCCCAGGCTGCAGGCCGACGCGACGAACGTGGTCGCCCTGCGGCCGCTGACGGAGGTGAGGGAGCCCGCCTGGGGCGGCCGGGCCATGGGCCTCGACCGCCTGCCACCCGAGTATCGTGGCGGCGGCATCAAGATCGCGCTCATCGACAGCGGCGTTGCCACGAGTCACAGGCAGCTCGGCGAGGTCGACAAAGGCTTTGCAGGCCCGGGTGCCGGCGAAGGCCGGTCCTGGTCGCAGGACCCCATGGGCCACGGCACGGCTTGCGCCGGCATCATCGCCGCCGCCTGGGACACGCCCAAGGTGCAGGTGGTGAGCGGCGTGCGCGGCTACGCATCGGAGGCCGAGTTGCATGCCTGCAAGCTTCCGGCCTGCGCGCGCACCAGCGACCTCGTCGCCGCGCTCGACTATTGCATGGGAGCGGGCATCGACCTCGTTTGCGTGGGGCTCGGCTGCCGGAGGGGCTCCACCATCCTCGAGCAGCGCATCGTCGCAGCCAAGCAGCGGGGCATCGGCATCGTCGCTGCGGCCGGCAGCGATGGAGGACCCGTGCAGTTTCCGGCATCCTCGCCTCACGTGCTGGCCATCGGGGCCATCGGTCAGGCCGGAACCTTCCCCGAGGAGAGCCCGCACGCCGCCCATGCCGCCACGGCAACGGCGATCGGCGGCGGCATCTTCGTGCCGGCGTTCTCATGCCGGGGACCCGAGCTGGACCTTTGCGCGCCAGGCGTGGCCGTGATCTCCTGCCAGTCTCCGGAAGGGTACGTCGCCGGCGATGGGACCTCGCTGGCCGCCCCTCACGTGGCGGCGCTTGCAGCACTGGTCCTGGCGCACCACGTCGACTTCCGTCGCGACTTCGCCAATCGCGACGCCCGGCGCGTAGAGCGGCTGTTCCAGATCCTCAAAGAGACCGCGCAGCCGCTCGGCAACCCCGTCCTGACCGGTGCCGGCCTGCCGCGTGCGCCTTTGGCGCTCGGCCTGCAGGCGCAGATGTGGACGCCGCGCGCTCCCCTTGGCACCGGCGTGGAGGAGATGCGCGACGCCTTGCGCCGTGCCGGCTTATTCGGCCTCGATTCGCACGAGCCGCCCGGCCAGCAGCCGCAGCGCGGTCCTGCCTTCGTGGCTCCCCTGCCGCTCACTCCTCCCTCTCCATGGGCGATGGGCGGCAGGGGCGCGGAGGCAGGGCTCGGAGATCTGAGGGCCGCCATGGCTCTGGCAGGGCTGTCAGCGGGGCGCTGACGCCGGCAGCAATGTTCGAGCGACACTTGCGGCGTCGGGCGAGGCCCCGGCGCCGCTTTTGTGTGGATCGCGCAACACCCCTCCGAGATTGGCATGCTATTGGCATGCCGATCTGCTATGCTGCCCGTTGGGCTGATCGCAGTTTGGGGGGCGGGGGTGTTTCACCTCGGCAACGTAGGCGCCCAGCGGTGGCGCGAAGCCCGGAATGGAGCACACGCCTTTCCGGGAGGGACACCTTTCAATCTTTCGCTTCCAGCGCACCCCGTCCACACTGCCGCTTCAGCCTGCCCAGGCCTCATGGGCATGGCCGAGGCCCGATTCGCGCCCGGGCGATCGCCAATTCCGCTCCGCGGCGCGAGCCATGTCGAGTCTCACGATCAGTCTCGGCTGCAGCGACGGCTCAACCGCGACTTCAATGAGCGCCGCTCCGGACACGTGATGGCGGGCATGGTTCTGCTGCTCGCTGTCTGCGGCTGGATCAGCGGCGGCGAGGACGGTGTGCTGCGCGCGGTCCGTGAGGGCATGCCCAGTGACGAGCGCCTCCCGATCTCGCCCGAGGTCATGCGACGGCGGTTCGGCGCGCGCCTGCTGCATCCGCACGAGATGCCGGCGCTGTTCGCCATGCTGCACGACATCTGCCGCCGGGCTCATCTCGCCCGGATGCCGGATGTCTATTTCATCGCCGCTCCCCACACAATGAATGCCTACGCTTTGGGCGGCCCCGAGGCCTCGGCCATCACGCTGACCGAAGGACTGCTGCGCGGCCTGACGCTGAGCGAGATCGGCGGCATCCTCGCGCACGAGATCGCCCACATCCGCAACAACGACGGCTGGGCCATGCGCTGGGCCGCGGCTTTGCATCGCGCGATCGCGCAGGCTTCCGTCGTCGCCCTCATGGCGCTGCAGACGCAGAGGCGCGGCGCGACACCGACGGACAGGCCGCTGGCCATGCTGCTCGCAGGAGCCTCGGCAATCGGCCAGCTCCTGTGCCTGGCGCTGTCGCGCATCCGCGAGCTCGACGCCGACGCGCTCGCTCTCGAGCTGATCGGCGACGCCGAGGCCCTCGTGGCGGCGCTGCACAAGCTGGAGCGTCATCACACGGGCGCCCCCGTCAGGTCGGCGGCCACACCGGAGAGCAGCCTGCTGGGCTTCCTGCGCAGCCATCCCGAGACCTGGCAGCGCGTTAGCACGCTCTTGAGCCTCACCCACCGGCAGTAGAGCCGGCTTCGGGCGTCATGCGGCGCGCTCCAATCCCGTGCCGAGCCTGTCGAAGCGCAGTTGGCATGCGTGGTCCGTCCTTCGACCCTCGGGACAAGCCCGAGGGCAGGCAAGGACGCGGGCGGCGCGCGCGGCATGACGCACTGGGCGGCGGTCAAGCCTTGCGCTCACATTGCCCCGAGCGCTGATCTTTATCGGTCATAATGCGTCTTTGACAGGACTGTTCGTTCGTGCCAGCCTCCCGAGCCTGGGGTGATCAGTGTCCGTCACGTCGGCGCCCTTAACAGGCGGCCGGAAGAAAAGCACATCAGCCCGGAAAGCGTACGTCGAGCGCGTCGAGGCCTGCGGTCCCGCGGGCCCCGGGGCGTTGGGGGCGGACGGTGCGCGCATGCAACGAGGGGAGTACCGCAGATGATCGATCCGATCTCGGAGTTCGCCGGCACGCCCGCCAGGGGTTTGCAGGGCCGTCGCGCGGACAGCCCCCGGCGCCTTGCCCCGCTTTGATTCGGGCCGGCGCATCACCGCGGTCCCGCCCCTTACCCGCGAGGGCCGGCCGAATGCCCTTCGACAGCGATCCCTGCAGCACCTTGCGAGCATGATCCGCCAACAGATCGAGCGGCGGCCTCCTCTCCCGCAGCACCGCGAGGTGCTCGATGAGTAATTCGTGGTCCGAGCGCGGATCGGCGGCCATCGACGCCGGCAATCTGGCGCTGGCCAAGCAATGCTTCTCCCGGGCGGTGAGGGAGCAGAGCGGGAACGCGCTCCATCGGGTCCACCTGGCGATCGTGCTGGAGAGCCTGGGCGAGCTCGGCGCGGCCGCGCAGGCGCTGACCGAGGCGCTGCGGCTCGACCCCAAGCGGGAGCAGGCGGCGCGCCGCCTGGCCGCGCTCTGCAGGCGTCCCGATTTCGCCGCCTCGGCGCTCGTCCCGCTCAACGACATCGGCCTGCGCAACGGGCTGCGCCACGACCGCATCGACCAGAAGGCGATCGCCAACGTGGCGCTCCGCCGCCTCGTCGAGAGCCCGCCGTTGGGCGACGCCCTCGCCGCGGGCCGGTCGCGGGGCTGGCTGGAAGCCGCGCGCGCCTTGTGCCTTGCGAGGTCGAGCTCCCTCCTCAAGGACGAGCTCTTCCTCGAGCTCTTGCGCACCAGCATCCTCTCGAGCGCCGACCTGGAGCAGCTGCTCACCGCCCTGCGGCGCCTCCTGCTCTTGGAGCTGCCTCCCGCGCGCTTCACGGATCGGGTGCTCGTCAACTTCGCCCTCGCCCTGCTGCAGCAGTGCTGGATCAACCACTTCGTCTGGGTCGAGAGCGAAGAGGAGCAGCGGCACCTTGCCGAGCAGCCCCTGAACCGCGACCGGCTCGTGAGCGGCGACCTCGCAGAGGGCCAGCGCTTCCTGCGCCGCTGCCTTTACCGGCCGCTTGCCGAGACGCTGGGGGAGGGGGCCGCCCCCGCCATTGCGGACGCAATCCAGCCCCAGGCTCTGCGCGCGGTGATCCGCCTGCGGGTCGCGCTCGAGCACGAGGAGCAGCAGCGCGCCGCCGCCATGCCGCGGCTCGGGGTCATCGTCGACGAGACCTCGCGCAAGGTGGCGCGCTTCTACGAAGAGAGCCCCTATCCGCGCTGGTCCAGCGTCGTCATCCATCGCAACTATCACGCCACGCTCACCCACTTCTTCGGCCCCGATCGGGCTTCGTTCCTGCAGCGCCCCTTCGAGGTGCTGATCGCGGGCTGCGGCACCGGGCAGCAGGTCGTCCAGTCGGCGCTCCAGTACGGTCCCAATGCGCGCATCCTGGCACTCGACTTGTCCGCGGCGAGCCTCGGCTATGCCTCGCGCATGGCCGCCGCCTTCGGTGTCGAGAACGTGGAGTTCGCCCAGGCTGACCTCGCGCAGGTCGAAAGCTTCGGGCCGCAGTTCGCCTCGCGCTTCCAGGTGATCGAGGCCGTCGGCGTGCTGCATCACATGGCCGACCCGTTCGCGGGGTGGCGGGCGCTCCTGAAATGCCTTGCGCCGGACGGACTCATGCGCCTCGGGCTCTACAGCGCCATCGCGCGGCGCAACCTCGCGGCTCTGCGCGCCGACCCGGCCTATCCAGGGCCCGGCTGCGACGAGACGGCCCTGCGCGTCTTCCGCCACGCCTTGCTGACGCGGCAATCGGCGCAAGGCCAGGATGCGCGCAAGTTCATGGATTTCTGGGACGCCAGGTCCTTCCGCGACATGCTGCTCCACGTCAGCGAGCACACCCTCAGCCTCGGCGAGATCGCCCGCTTCCTGGCGCACGAGCGGCTCGCCTTCTGCGGCTTCCAGCTCCCCAAGGAGACGCAGGCGATGTTCTGGCACCGCTTTCCCCTCGAGACCTGGCCGGGAACGCTCCCGAACTGGGCCCGTTTCGAGGAGGAAAACCCCTTCGTGTTCGAGAACATGTACCTCTTCTGGTGCGAGCAGGACCGACGCCCTTCCGGCGAAGGCCGGAACCTGGGACACTGAGCCGCAGGAAGCCCGGCCCCGTCACAGCGCCTGCCCACGGAACCTCCTCCACTTGCGTCCCATCGGCGGCTGACGGCACACTGGAGGTGCGGCTCGCAGAACGCTCGAGGCGCGAGACCAAGCACGAGGAGGAAACATGGGCCGCATTCTTGCCGCCACGATGCTGTCGCTGATCCTGGCATCGGCCGGACCGAACCGGGCCGGCGCCGAGGTGCCCGAGGTCAAGATCGTCGCCCAGAACGGCTCCAACTACCTGCCGCTCTACGTGATGCAGGGCCACAAGCTGGTCGAGAAGCATCTGGCGGCCAAGGGGCTTGCCTCCACCGCGGTCACCTGGACGAGGCTCGCGGGACCATCCGCCATCATCGATTCCTTCCTGGCGGGCGCCGTGCACTTCTCCGGCCAGGGCGTGCCGTCGACGGCGCTGATCTGGGACCGCACGCGCAACACCATCGGCGCCAAGGCCGTGTCCGCCATGGTCGCCTCCAACATCTGGCTGATGACGCGCAAGCCCGAGCTCAAGTCCCTGCGCGACCTGACCGACAAGGACCGCATCGCGCTGCCCTCGGTGAAGACCTCGGCGCAGGCGCTGTTCCTGTGGACGGCCGCGGAGAAGGAGTTCGGCCCCGGCCAATGGGGCAAGCTCGACCATCTCACGGTGTCGCTGCCGCATCCCGATGCCATGGCCGCCGTGCTCAACCCCTCGGGCGAGATCACCGTGCACGCCGCCACCTCGCCTTACGCCGACCTCGAGAAGAAGGCCGGGCTGCACGCCATCACCGACCTCTATGCGGTGGAAGGCGGCGCCGTGACCGGGCTCAACTTCGTCTCCACCGAGCAGTTCCGCAAGGCCAACCCGGTCACCTACGACGCGGTGGTGGCGGCCTTCAACGAGGCCATCGGGTGGATCAACGCCGACAAGCGCCGCGCGGCGCAGTTCTATCTCGAGGTGTCGAAGGAGAAGATGTCGCTCGATGACCTCGCGCAGATTCTCATGGCGCCCGACTACATCTTCGGCCAGACGCCGCACGGCATCGGCGCGGCGATGGAGATGATGTACAAATCGGGGACGCTCAAGACCAAGGCGCAGTCGTGGAAGGACATGTACTTCCCCGAGGCGCAGCAGCTGCCCGGCGACTGAGCCCGCGAGCGTAAGGTTCGACCCGCCGCCGAGTCTCTCATGTCACACGCACCAACCCCGTGCTGAGCCCGTCGAAGCACGGTTGGCATGCGCGGTCCGTCCTTCGACAAGCTCAGGACGCGGACGGAGCGTATGGCATGACGCCGAGGGCTGGGCGCACCCAACCTAGCACGCGGCAGCATGGCCCAATGAAAAAGGCCGGCCACTCGGGGCCGGCCTCGATCTCGTGGCCGGAGGGGCTCGCACCACCCCTCGACGGCAAAGCTCGCATTAGAGCTTACTTGGTGGACGGTGGCGTTGGTTGTCGCGCCAGAGGAGCACCCATTTCCAGTCGGGCTCGGGTCGAAGCGTGCGGCTCGCGTCGGAACCGAGCCGACTCGGAACCACGCCACACCTTTGACAGAGGCGCTTCATGTGCCACTCCATCTCGTGAGGTAATGCTGCGCCGCGTCCAGGTCGGCGGTCCGCAACGCGCAGCGGATGCTGCCCGGCCGGGATCGGCTGGGGCGCGCTGGCGTCGGCCATGGCCTTGCTGGTTTGGCGCAGCGGTTCGGGATGGGGCCGCGGCAGATCCGCGGCGACGCGAGTCCGAGAGCTGCTGGCGGCGGCCCATCCATGTCCGCCTCGCCCCCGGCAATCCGATAGTGCCTGCTCTCGACATCCTTCGCTCAGACGCGGACGGGATTCCGGGCGAATCCGCCGCTTCTGACGCGCACTCTTGCGTACCTGGAGGCGTCCCTAGCAGGTGCCGGCTCGGCCCCCAGCTCTTTGATCGGCCGGCACTCGCGGTCAGGGTTTGCTGACTCGGTTAACGAAAGGTTAACGCGACGAGTTGCCGCCGCCACCGTGTTCGCCGGCGGCACCAGGAACGATCAGGCGGATCTCGCCCGTCCCCGCGTCGATGTCGACCGGCGTGGTGCCGAAGACATCGCCGTCGACCTGGACGGGCACCGGACGGCGCGCCGTGACGGTCACCCGCGAGCACGGCAGCATCTCCACGTCGCTGCCGCGCCCCGCATGCGGGGCGAGCCGGCCCGCAGCCAGGCTCACGAGCTCCCCCACCAGCGCGGCGCGACTAGGGGTCCTGAAGAGGATGGCCTCCAGGCCGCGCTCCTGGATGCCGGCGCGCGGCGCCAGCACGAAGGGCCCTCCGTAGTGGCGCGCATTGGCGATCACCGCCCAGCTCGCGTTGTGGCGCCGCCCATCCACGGTCACGGTCAGCGAATCCATGGGCGAGATGATGGCGCCAAGCACCGGGCGGGCGTAGGCCGCCTTGCCGAGGCGGCTCTTGAGGCGCTGGTCGAGGCCCGCCACGACGCGCGCATCGAAGCCGACGCCTACCATCAGGAGGAAGGGCTCACCGTTGACCTGCGCGCAGGCCACCTTGACGGTCGGGCCCTCGCAAAGCATGCGCGCCACCGCCCGCGGGGTCGGCTTGAGGCCGATCTCGTGGGCGAGCACGTTGCCGGTGCCGACGGGAATGATGCCGAGATCGATCTCGGAGCCCAGCAATGCCGCGGCCACATGCCTGATGGTGCCGTCGCCGCCGGCGGCAATGATGGCGTCATAGCTGCCGCTGTCGGCCGCCCGGCGCGCCGCATGCCGGGCCGCCGCCACATCGGCCCCCTCGGCGTGCGTGACCGAGGCGCCATGCCTGGCAAGCTCGCGTACGACGTCATCGACCAGCGGCACACCCGCAATGCCGGCGGTCGGGTTTACTATGAGGAAGAACCGCCGGCGCATGGACCCCGCGCTTGGTGCGACAGATAACGCAAACATTGGCGAATATAGCATCATCACGGCCGGGAGCTGAGCAATCCTCGCGGGAGGGAATGCATGGTCAACATCAAGCTGTCCGTCGGCGCCTACGAGGACTGGCTGCGCCGAGAGCTCGGGCACGAGGTCGTCGAGAAGGACCTCGCCCGCAAGCACGAGAAGATGGCGCAGAGCCCGTTCGTGTTCCTGCGCGGCACCTACTGGCGCTGGGCCGAGACGATCCTGGAGGTCTGCCCCGAGCTGGCGCAGGCTCCCGCTGCGCTCTCCGTCGGCGACATCCACCTCGAGAATTTCGGCACCTGGCGCGACGTCGAGGGCCGGCTCGTTTGGGGCGTCAACGACTTCGACGAGGCGGCGGAGATGCCCTACCCGCTTGACCTCGTCCGGCTCGCGACCAGCGCGGTGCTCGCTGGCCCCGAGGGGCAGATGACCGCGGGCGAGATCTGCGCCGCCGTGCTCGACGGCTATCGTCATGGCTTGCGCGCGCCGAAGGCCATTGTGCTGGACCGCGATTGGGCGTGGCTGCGCAAGCTGGTGGTCGTGCCCAACAAGGACCGCGCGAAGTTCTGGCAGAAGATCGACCGCGCCAAGTACACCCCCGCTCCTGCCGACTACCTCGACGTGCTGGTGGGCGCCATGCCGCAGACGCACAGCCACATCCGCACGGCGCGCCGGGTCGCCGGCACCGGCAGCCTCGGGCGGCCGCGCTGGATCGGGGTTGCCCAATGGCACGGCGCTCCCGTCGTGCGGGAGGCCAAGGCCATGCTGCCCTCCGCCTGGCCGCACCTGCGCTCTGGCGTCACGCACGTCTCGCGCTGCGACGAGATCGCCAAGGGCCGCTTCCGGGCGAACGACCCCTGGTACGGGCTCAAGGGCAAGCTGCTCGTCCGCCGGCTCTCGCCCAACAACCGCAAGCTCGAGGTCGAGAGGAGCGGCGTCGATCTGCTCACCCCCGACATGCTGGGCGCCATGGGCGTCGAGCTCGCCAACGTGCACCTGGGCACCTCCAACCCGCGCGAGGCCATCCTGCGCGATCTCGCCGGCCGCAAGGGCGAGTGGCTGCGCGCCAGCGTCAAGCGCGCCGCTGCCTCCGTCACCCGCGACTACAAGGAGTGGAAGGCGCCCTAGCCCTCGGCAACGTCATTCCCGCGAGCGTGCGAACGATTGGCGTGCTGGTCGGGGCTCGGCGGAGTGCGGAGCTTGGCAATGAGAGGGCTCGCGGCAGGGCATCATACCGCAGCTTGGCGCAAGCGATTGGCGGTCATCGGGTTGTAGCCGGCTCGGCCACGAACATCATCCCGACGCCGCTCGCGGGCAAAGCCTGTCGGGCGGGAAAAGGTCGGGACCCAGGCCACTTGGATGCGCGCACCAGCCCGCTCCGCAACCCGTCGCCCGGTGCCCTGGGTTCCGGCCTCCGCCGGAATGACGTCGGTGGCGCGCACATCGTGCCCCCACACACGTCATCCCGACGCCGCTCGCAGGCAAAGCCGGCGAGCGGGAAAAGGTCGGGACCCAGGCCGCTTGGATGCGCGCACCGGCCCGCTCCGCAACCCCCTCGCCCGGTGCCCTGGGTTCCGGCCTTCGCCGGAATGACGCCAGCGCACGCGATCGCCCTCCACGAGCGTCATCCCGACGCCGCTCGCGGGCGAAGCCTGTCGAGCGGGACCAGGCCGGGACCCAGGTCACTTGGATGCGCGCACCGGCCCGCTCCGCAACCCGTCGCCCGGCCTCCGCCGGAATGACCGCAGCGGCACGCCTGTCATACGTCTGTGATCAGAATCCGCTTTTTTTCGCGCCATGACGGCTGCCCTCATCGACCCGGAAGTGAGAACCAAGTACCGCACCCGCGTGCGGAGCCTGTTCATCTCGGATGTGCACCTCGGCACCCGCACCGCCCAGGCCGAGCCGCTCCTGCAGTTCCTCAAGCAGTACGAGGCCGACACGATCTACCTCGTCGGCGACATCATCGACTTCTGGAAGGTGCGCCGCGGCCCGCACTGGGCCCAGTCGCACAACGACGTGCTGCAGAAGCTCATGCGGCGCGTGCGCAAGGGCACCCGCCTCGTCTACATCCCCGGCAATCACGACGAAGGCCTGCGCGACTACATCGGCCTGCATTTCGGCGGCATCGAGATCCACCGCGACATCGTGCACACGACCCCGCAGGGCCGCCGCTACCTGGTGCTGCACGGCGATGAGTTCGATGTCGTCGTCCGCGCCGCCAAGTGGCTGGCCTTTCTGGGCGACCGCGGCTACGAGCTGGCGCTGTGGCTCAACAACCCGCTGAACTGGGTGCGCCGCCACCTCGGGCTCGGCTACTGGTCGTTCTCCGCCTATCTCAAGTACCGCGTGAAATCGGCGGTGGCCTTCATCGGCGCCTTCGAGGAGGCGGTGGCGACCGAGGCCGGCCGCCGTGGCGTCGACGGCATCATCTGCGGGCACATCCATCACGCCGCCGACCGCATGATCGCCGGCACGCACTACCTCAACTGCGGCGACTGGGTGGAGAGCTGCACGGCCATCGTCGAGACGCTCGACGGCCGCCTGCGCGTCATCGAGCGCCTGGCCGAGCCCGCGCTCGCGGCATGACGGACAATCCCCGGTCTTCCGGTCCCGAGATGAGTCCCGCCGTCACCGACCGAGACGGCTAGGGCGCAATCGAGTCGCACGGATCGACCTGCCTTCCTTCCTGTGCCGTCGCCACCTATCATGTGCGTCACAACGCAAGGGAAGCGATGGAGGAGACGGGATGCGCTTCGTGCTTTTGACCTTGACCCTGGGGTTGGCATTCGTTGGCAACTCCGGCTCAACGGCGTCTGCCATGCAGCTGGCCGGCAAGCCGTCATTCGCGCCACTCGCTCAGCCCGCCACGTGCCACGGCAACAGGAGAAACTACAGGAACTTCGGCCACTGTTGGCGTGTGAACCGCGCGGCGCGCTATTGCAGCCGAATTTGCGCGAAATAGGGCTCACGGAGCATGCCCGACCGCACGTTCGCCGGCTCGCGCTGCCTCAACTGCGGCGACCGGGTGGAGAGCTGCGCGACCTTCCTCGAGACGCTCGACGGCCGCCTGCGCGTCGTCGAGCGCCTGGGCGAGCACGCGCTGCCCGCCTGAGCCGGCGATCTGCCGACGGAGCTGGAAAGGGCGATCCCCCTGAACAGCGGACCATCCGATGCCCTGCTGTGCACCGTGATGAAGGGCCAGAAGCTGACTTCGCCTCATTTGCGAGCGCGTTCGTCCGGCTAGCCGCTGATTATGACAAAGGCGGACGTTGGCATCGCCGCATCCGCTGCGTCCCCGAACGTGTCGGAGATGGCGGCATTCGGATGCGAAGCGGCCGTCACACACTCCTCGGCGGGGTCTGCCTCATGACCCGATGCCGACCGCATCCTTGATCTCGGCGACGGCGCCAAGCGCAGTCTGGATCGAAACCAGTGGGACCCAACGCGATGAACTTCATCGCCGGTGAAGGTTCTTCCGACGCAGTGGACGAAGCGTTCTCGAATCGGATCGAGGCACTCCTTCCAAGGCCTCGCTATTCTTCGTTGGCGCCAAGCAGCTGCGTCACATGGGGAGGCAAAGCCAAGCGCCCAGGCAGGTCTTGGGAGTTGTCACTTTGCACGCCATCTGCGAGGAGTGACACGTCGTCGTACCTGAGCCTGTCTTGCAGGTCGTGTGGACCGGGCCCTGACCCACGCGGCCCTGCCCAGCCATGACGTTCTTAAGACCGTTCGTCGAAAAGAGGACGGCGAGATCGTGGGTCAATGATTCGCCGGCCACTGCGACCCTGACGCAATCGGCGGCCTGAGCCGTCGCCGAAAGCGCGCAGATCACCGCCGCCGCTGCCAAGCCTGATCTCAAGGAACGCATTGGCCCCTCCGAAAATGATTCATCCGGTCTGCAAGCTAGTTGAGCGCGAGGCCCTCGCCAACGGAATTGGACTGCTGCAAGCTGGTTATCCCGAAAAAGAACCGGGAAGCGTGCCGCATTTGCCACCCATCCGGCGGCCCATGGTGCCCCGACACGGCTTAATGTTCAGCCAAGGGCGTCCTTCCGCTGCGGGTCATGCTCGGCAAGTCTCACATGGAGCACAACGCTACCAGCAACAGAGGTCAGGTCTCGGGTCGCGTGCTGGCCGCCGATCGCCGTCGGCGCAATCGGGTGCACGGCCTAGTAGAGCATCAGCGCCACGGACCCCGCCAGGGCAACACCCATGGCGATGTTGAAGATGCGCGCGCGCCGCTCGTCCCGCAGCAGCTGCTGCATCAGCGCGCCAAGCATCAGCCACAAGAGACCGCTCGGGAGCGCGGCCGCGAAGAAGAGCGCACCGAAAACCGCCGCGGTAGCGACCGGGTCACCCGGGCCCGCCTGCAGATATGTGCCCGCGGCCGCTACGGCCACCAGCCACCCCTTCGGATTGACCCATTGGAAGAGGGTCGCCGTAATGAGCCCGGCGGGTCTTGCCGCACCCGGCCCTGACGCATGGGGCGCGGTCGCCACCTTCCATGCGAGCCACAGCAGGAAGGCGGCCCCGGACGCGTTCATGGCCCTGAGAAGCACCGGATGCCCGAGGACGAGCTGTCCGAGCCCCAGCGCGGCGCAGAACAGCAGCAGCCCCATGCCGAGCGAGGCGCCCAGCACGCACGGCAGGCCCCGTATCATGCCCACGGCCGAGCCGGTGGCGGTGATCATGAGGTTGCTCGGGCCCGGCGTGACGGCGGCGACCAGCGAGAAGACGAGGAAGGCGATGACCTGATCCACCGACATCAAAGCCTGGCGCTGCGTTGGCCCCTTGCGCCCGGCAGCCTATGATCACGGATAGTTGCGGTCTTGAACGTTTGTGCGCGGCGGACCCCGATGGCAGTGAGCCGAATCGAATGGGCGGCGCCCATGCCCGGCGTGGAGCGCATGCGCGCGTTCTTCCGGGGCCACGCCTTCACGCCGCACCGGCACGACACCTACGCCGTCGGCGTCACGTCGGCAGGCGTCCAATCGTTCACCTATCGTGGCGTCGCCCGGCACAGCCTGCCCGGCGAGGTGTTCGTGCTGCACCCCGACGAGCCGCACGACGGGCGGGCGGGCGACGAGCGCGGGTTCGGCTACCGCATCGCCTACATCGACCCGGTGCTCGTCCGCGACGCAGCCTCGACAGGCTCGCTGCCCTTCGTCCGCGAGCCGGTCAGCCGTGATGAGCCCCTGCGCCGCGCGGTAATCGAGGCGCTGGCCGGGCCGGACGATCCGCCCGACGGCCTCATGGCGACGTGCAGTGTCGTTGCGCTCGCCGACGCGCTCGTCTGCGCAGCCGGGGCTGCATCTGGCGCGACCGGCTCGCTGGATACGGCCGGCGTAGGCCGTGCCCGGGACCTGCTCTTGGACCAGCGGGACGCAAGGGTATCGATCGAGGAGCTCGAGGCGGTGTCCGGGCTGAGCCGCTGGCAACTGGCGCGGCAGTTCCGCCGGGCGTTCGGCGTCAGCCCCTACCGCTTTCACCTGCTGCGGCGGCTCGACCGGGCGCGGGAGCTGCTGCGCCGCGGACACCCCTTGGCTCAGGTGGCGCACGCCGGCGGCTTCGCCGACCAGGCGCACTTCACGCGGGCGTTCAGGAGCGCCTACGGTCTCTCACCGGGGCAGTGGCGCGCGCTGGCAAGTGGACGCGCCGGCGCCCCGACCGGCCGCGCATAGGAATGCAGCTCGGCTCCGACGGGGCGTGTCGGCCGCGGGCATCATCCTCGTCCTGAGCCTGTCGAAGGACGGACCGCGTGTGCCAGCCGTGCTTCGACGAGCTCAGCACGGGCTTGGCGTGTGCGGTCGGCTCGAGGAGCGCAATGCCGCCCATGGTGAGGTGGCTTGGGTCCCGGCCTCTCCCCGCTCGCCCGCTTCGCCCGCGGGCGGCGCCGGGATGACGCCTGTGGAGGGGGACCGCGTGCCCCCTGACGTCATTCCGGCGGAGGCCGGAACCTGGGACACCTCATGGCAGGGGGCAGAGCGTGCCGCCGGCGTACGCCCTCACTTCGCCGCCTCGGCATCGCCGTTCTCGGCTCCGCCGTCGCCGTTGCTCTCCTCGGGCACGCGCTCGACCGAGACCACCTTCTCGCCCTCCTCGGTCTTGAAGATGCGCACGCCTTGCGTGTTGCGCGCGGCGATGCGCACGTCGTCCACGGGGCAGCGGATCAGCTTGCCGCCGTCGGTGACGAGCATGATCTGGTCGCTCTCCTCCACCGGGAACGAGGCGACGAGCCGGCCGTTGCGCTCGTTGACGATCATGGCGACGATGCCTTTGCCGCCGCGCCCGGAGATCCGGTAGTCGTAGGACGACGAGCGTTTGCCGAAGCCGCGCTCCGATACGGTCAGCACGAACTGCTCGCGCGCGCCGAGCTCGGCATAGCGCTGCGGCGACAGCTCCACGGCCTCCGCGCCCTCCTCGGCCTCCGGCTCGGGCGCCCCTTCGACCGGCTCCGCGCCCGGCGCACGGCGCACGGCCAGCGCCTGCTTGAGATAGGCGGTGCGCTCGCCCGGCGAGGCCTCCGCGTGGCGCAGGATCGCCATCGAGATCACCTCGTCGCCGTCGTCCAGCCTGATGCCGCGCACGCCGGTGGAATCCCGGCCCTTGAACACGCGCACGTCGCTCACGGGGAAGCGGATGCAGCGGCCCTCGGCGGTGGTGAGCAGGACGTTGTCGGTTGGACCGCAGATCGCCACCCGCACGATGCGGTCGCCCTCGACGAGCTTCATGGCGATCTTGCCGTTGCGGTTGATGCTCTCGAAGTCGGCCAGGCTGTTGCGCCGGACGTCGCCGCTCTTCGTGGCGAACATCAGCTCCAGGCTGCCCCAGGTCTTCTCGTCCTCCGGCAGCGGCAGGATCGAGGTGATCACCTCGCCCTCGGTCAGCGGTAGCAGGTTGACGAGCGCCTTGCCCAGCGACTGGGGCGTCGCCGCCGGCAGCCGCCACACCTTCATGCGGTAGACCATGCCGCGCGAGGAGAAGAACAGCACGGGCGTATGCGTGGAGGCGACGAAGATCTGCGTCACCACGTCCTCCTCGCGCGTCGACATGCCGGCGCGGCCTTTGCCGCCGCGGCGTTGCGCGCGGTAGGTGGAGAGCGGCACGCGCTTGATGTAGCCGCGGTGGCTCACCGTGACCACGCAGTCCTCGCGCTGGATCAGGTCCTCGTCCTCGACCTCGCCCTCCATCTCGATGATCTCGGTGAGCCGCGGCGTGGCGAACTCGGCCTTGATGTCCGCCAGCTCCTTCTTGACGATGCCGACGATGCGCGCGCGCGAGGAGAGGATGGCGAGATAGTCCCGGATCTCGTCGCCGAGCTTCTTGAGCTCGTCGCCGATCTCGTCACGACCCAGCGCGGTGAGGCGCTGCAGGCGCAGGTCGAGGATGGCGCGCGCCTGCTCGTCGGAGAGGCGGATGGTGCCGGCCGCCGTGATCGCGTGGCGCGGATCGGCGATCAGCTCCACCAGCGGTCCGATGTCCCTGGCCGGCCAGTCGCGGGCCATCATCTGCTCGCGCGCCTCCGCAGGGCTCGGCGCGCTGCGGATCAGCCGGATCATCTCGTCGATGTTGGCCACCGCCACCGCGAGGCCCACCAGCACATGGGCGCGCTCGCGCGCCTTGGCCAGGAGGTGCTTGGTGCGCCGGCTCACCACCTCCTCGCGGAAGGAGGTGAAGGCCGTGATCATGTCGCGCAGGGAGAGCTGCTCCGGGCGCCCGCCGCTGATCGCCAGCATGTTGGCGCCGAACGAGGTCTGCAGGTCCGAGAAGCGCCACAGCTGGTTCAACACCACGTCGGCCACGGCGTCGCGCTTGAGCTCGATGACGATGCGCATGCCCTCGCGGTTGGTCTCGTCCCAGATGTTGGAAATGCCCTCGATCCGCTTCTCGCGCACCTGCTCGGCGATCTTCTCGATCAGCGCCTTC
>Ga0070741_10003983_pt1 | contig 35300 bp, 33 predicted proteins | sample Coa_R1_4_FD_66440 | JGI IMG/M metagenome (GOLD analysis project Ga0070741, IMG submission 66440) | Surface soil microbial communities from Centralia Pennsylvania, which are recovering from an underground coalmine fire - Coalmine... | ecosystem: Environmental > Terrestrial > Soil > Unclassified ... | reverse complement strand
CCGAGTGGCTGAAGGCGCACGCTTGGAAAGCGTGTATACCTTAACGGGTATCGTGGGTTCGAATCCCACTCTCTCCGCCATTCAGTCTGCCGCAGAGAATTGTTCTCTGACTCCCTCAAAAATGCCCCAATTCCGGGCATATTCTCGATTCAAGTGGGAACGAAATGGGCAGTGGTGTCCTAAGAGGGGCTCAAATATCGGTGATTTTCTCTAGCGGCGCAATGAGTAGTCCCTTTCCGTGATGGAAGAAATCTTAAAAATTTGCTTACCGCGGTCGCGGGGTTTCCGCTTCTCCGCCTGAGACTCGTTCTGCAATAAGAGAGTTGTCTATCCAAAATGCAACAAACGAAAGCACACAACTGTCTCAAAAAAGCGCAGTCCCAATCTCAAAGATCAATCAGTGCCGTCCTTTGGACGAAACTCACGTTCTCTCCATTTCAGTTATTTTGCCACAATAACCATCTGGACAATTATTTATGGCGACCAGAACCGGGGAACGGGTTGCGGAGCGCGCGAGTAGGGGTGAGCGACTTTGTATTTCACCTTATCTATTTCCTGAACTGGTATAGATAGTATTCGTTCCCAAAAAGCAAAAAAGTTCTTTTTTGAATTCGTGTTCTGAATTCGTGAAAATTTTTTAATTCTTCGCAAATCGCATCGAAAAAAATATACCTTACGTATGTGCCGCCATTTTGCCTGAGTTGACAACATCCGCTGAAAGTGACGAGCCTCAGGAGGTCTTTAATGGTCATATGCCGAGCTTCTAGTTAGTTGTTTACACCTCCATCACTTGCCATGGTTCCCAACCCCATTCCTTCCTGGCCAGACAGCATCCGGACGGACTGCGATCTTCGCAACCACCGGAAATTTGGATTGTCACGTGGATTGCGCGGTGGACGCATCCACACGAATTTTTCTCCTGACTGGATATCGCGTGTAGGCGCATGCCTGGAATATGCCGGGCTCGAACCGCGCATGATGGTCGATTGTAGTCACGCCAACAGCGCAAAAGACCATGGAAAAAAGCCGCAAGTGTGTCATGCAGTGGCCGGCCAGATTGAAGCAGGCGAAAAAAGGATCATGGGAGTGATGCTTGAGAGCAATCTGGTTGGAGGCGCACAGAAGCCTGGTCCCAGGGAACGGCTGGTTTATGGCCAAAGCATCACTGATTCCTGCATGGGATGGGAAGAAACACTGCTGCTCCTGAGTAAACTGGCGGAAGCAGCATCGTCTAGAAAGTTGTCGCATCCGATGAAAGCCGGGCTTTGCGTTGCCGGTTCGATGAACGAGAAGGCCGGGCGAGCCACTGCATCTGCTAAGTAAACCCTTGCTGTTTCTTCTTCCCTCAAAGAGCATCGTCATGTGAAGAATGAATATCTCTATTGACGTCTTCTCCTGCGGCTTGTCCACTCAAAAATGTGCGGACCAGACACTGCTCAGGCGCCTGCCATCAGCAGGCGTTTTTTTATTTTAAGGCGTGTCCTTATAGCAGTTGACTGCGTGCTCCGCCATTCCTCGCCTCGCTGTGGTGTTCAACTCATCCGCTACTTCACGCTTCTATGGAAACAAAGCTGGCATCCGGATCAGCTTCTTCCGGCAACTGCTGGTCTTTGGCCGGCGATGCGAGATAGTCGCTCCAGGAGGGAAATTCTGATTGCTTTGCTTCGAGCATTTGTCGTGAGGATCCGGCCGGCGAGGTCAGAAAAGCCAGGAATTTTTCCTGCACATGAAGATCAGCGTTGGCGGCGTCGAGCCAGAGGAACTGTCCCTCTTCGTTGACTTCAAGAAACCACCACCGGTCCTGATTGTCGATGGCGAAATCAAAGCTGCCGCAGGCAATACCGGACTTGGCTGCAAACGCCAGCACCGATTTTTCAACCTCCGGCGGCGTGATGATAGGTTCTACTCTCACTAAGCCCTGTGTGGCGTCCCCGCGCCAGTCGAGTGCTCCCTTGGGGTTGTGGAGAGAATAGGAATACACTGCTGCTCCCAGCAGCACCATGCGTACATCGAACTTTTTGACGACTAGCTCCTGATAAATGGCGGGAGCGTAGGTGAGCACTTCGTCGTCGGGCAGCATGTCCGCGCTGAGTTCAAAGGTCTCCGTAACTACAATCGGGCCACCCTGCTCTTTTTCCCAGATGTGCGTGGAGAAGGTTTTACAGATCATCCGTTGAGGATTGTCGCAAAAATGCTCGCGCACGGCTTGCGGCGAGTTGGTCATCAACGTTCGGGGCACGTTCATGCCGAAGCCGCGGGCCAGCAAGAGCTGGACAGATTTATTGTTGATGAAGCGCGAAGCCGTGTACTTGTTGACCACGCGCACCGGCAAGTTTTCAAGAAGATACATCAGAGAGTCATAAAACGAGCGATATTCATTGGCTGCAAACCTCGCGTCTTCAGGGGCCGTTTGCGGATTGGGCCTGGGGCCCAATGGCCGGCGAATCCAAATCACGTCGCCGGGCCCAACCAAATGGCGGCCAAGTTTGAGCTGCATATTTTTAATTTGCGTATCTTTGATCTGCAAATCTGGGAGCAAAGAGATGGATGCTTGTCTGGCATCTGTCCATCCCAGGCCTGCCCAGCAGGCCACGAAGTAACCGGCTTTTTCCAGCGCCCACTTCAACGGCGCGGTGTGATTTTCATTCTCCGGGGCGGTAATCAAGATCTTCATCGGTTACTTCTTCTTCTCTCAAGCTACGGCGGGCGGCGCGATTGGACACCGTCCGCGCAGATTTGGAGTAACTCCTTACTTTGATTTTTGCGCGGGCATTCATGAGGCGGACGCCCGCACAGGCTTCGGATTAAGTTGTATGATCACCATCGCAGCCGACCGTTCCCGGACGTGGGATGGTGCATACGCTGAGCAGCGTCGAGATACCGCCGATCACATGGTCCGTTTCGCTAGGCGTCAACTCTTTTGCGCCCAGGCGACCAAGTACTCTTTTGTCATTGTTCATATGTTTTTCCTTTCATTGTCAGGCCGTCGTGGAAGTTAGCCTACCGTGTCGCAGTCCTTGGTTCCGGGAGAAGGACCCCAGGAACATATTGTCAAAGTGTTGATGTTGCCGCTGACGTGGTCAACTTCCGCCGGGGTCAGCTCGCGTGCGTTTCGGCGGCTCAGGACTCTATTGCTTTCCTGCATAGTCTTTCCTTCCTTATTATGTGTAGTTGCGGTTGTGCCGCTGAATGCGGCACTTCCTATTTAAGATAGCGAGTGATCGGCTCACTGCGGCTTATCGACATCGGCAAAAGCCGGTGGCGGTGGTAAGTGGACAATGGCACCGCGCAAACGGTGGTTTGGACTGCGCCAGGCCTTGGCGGCTTTAGTTCCACGCCGCTAACTCACGCGCGAGGCCCAGGCGTCCGAGCACTCTATAAGTTTATGCGGCCTCACTTGCTCAGTTCAAAGAAATTGGAGAAGCAGAGAAGCGGGTAGTTCTAATTTGGGAATTAAAAACCTACTGTCCTCTGAGTACAGGTGTTCCCGCCTGCATACAGTGCTTGGCTGCTGCGGACTCAATCTGGCTGGAAAGTAACTGCTTTACAACTCTCTAGCTTGGGGACAGCAGGACAATCAGCTCGGCGCTTGCGGATGCCGACATGCCTCCGCTATTGGCGGTGACGTCGAACGTATACTCGCCCTGCCGCGTCTCGCGGCTTGTACTTACAGTCAACGAATAGACTGTAGCGCTCTCTCTGGAGATTGTTGCTGTGGAATCCGCAGGTAGCCCACTGATTGAAAAGGTCAAACCAGTGGTGGCAGTTAGTCCTGTGACCGTAATCGTATAGTCAGCAACACCGCCGGGGGGAATAACTACCTCTGCGGGCGAGATCGAGATGGAGAAATCCAAACTGGTGGCGCCCTGCGAAAGTGGAACCGCCTGACCGAACAACAGCTGGGCTAGGGCAGCCACGATGATGAGTGCTCGGAGATTTTTACTTCCATAAATACCGGCGAATGACAAAACCCGTTTTATCTTCATGGAGGACACTCCTGCTGATATAACGAGGCGGCATTTTATCGAGTAGGACACTCATTTACTTCTCCGGGATTGCGAAATCTGGGATTGCTAAATCTAGGGCTGCTATCCATTGCTTCTCACATTACAAACCTCTCATCTTGAACGCGCAGATTAGTCTTCCAAAATGGAACAGCTTGCCTTTTATAAATCATGATTTGTCGTCGTGAATTCCTCAATATCTCGTACAATTTTTAGCGCAGAGGTCTTCAGGACGTTGCTCGACGCGGAGTTCAACGGGACCTCTTCGTCCCATCTAATCCCCGGGTTCTTCCGGGCATACATGTCAAGAGTTGCCTTCTTTTATTCAAGAACAAAGGAGATCAATTCCATGAAAAAATCTACGTTGCTTAAGCTTGTCTTTATCGTTGCGGCGGCCCTGTCTCTCTATGGAGAGGCGGCGAAATCACCGATCCCAACAGCATGCCCATCGATTTGTATCCATATACTTTGTGCAGATGGGGAACATGCTTTCTGTCGCAATGGAAAATGCGTGTGTCCGTAAGATCTGGTTCACTCGAACCTGGGACTGACTGAATCACCTGCCCGGCCTTCTGCAACATGAGATTTGGGTTTTTACTGCCAATCACATTCGCAGGAGGCCGGCTTTAAGGACCGAGTTCTGATATCGATGAGGTCAGATCATTCCTGCCTAAACAAAATGTGGCCTCGGTGGCGATGCTTTCGTCTTACCTCGTCGCCGTACAAATGAATCCCGCTCTCTCCTCTAACCATTCCATAACAAGAACGTTCGGATGTCGCACAAAAACTTCTATTCGCAGTTCAAAAAAATCTTCGGCTATAAACAGTTTTAAGCTCAGCAGAAATTTTGATTCGCGGCTAAAAGCCGTTGTCTATGCTCAGCGATATTGAAAGAAAGGCACAGACATAAGCGCCTGTGCCTCTATTTCTCCAGACAAGTTTTGGATTGTTAAAACAAACTGACGAGTTTTAGATAACTGTCATGACCAGAGGACAACATCATCGTTGGGCAGCCGGCCAATGGCGGCTGAAACTGCGATCCTTGTTCCGGCTGCCGGCGAGACCTGATGGAAATTTTTCGTGTTGATCAGCATCAGCATTCCGAGCTGCGGCACGATTTCAGCAGAAGGAACGTTCTCGACTATATTCGGCAGATAGCCATAGCTTTCTGGAATTCTCAGGGCTTCGTCCTGAGACTCCCATTGTTTTTTCCAGATATGGACACGGCCCGGTTCGGCATCAGGACACTTGATATAAACGTTGAAAGCTAACTGTGACGTAACCCGGGCCACTCCCCAATTGGGGTGCTCCTCGGGCGCAAAATCCACGTGAACCAGAGTGCCTTCTTCAATGCGGCGGAAAAGACCGGCAAAGTAGGGTCCGTAGCCCTGTTCATGCGCAACGCCCACCTGCGCGCGCGGTGACATTGTTTTAAGCCAATTAATCACCCGCTCAAGAGGATTGCATATGCCACTCGTGAGCTGGGCGATCCTGCGGTTGGCATGCTGAACAGCCTCGAAATAGGCCGGTTTGCCGATGCTGTCATATTCAAAAACAGTAATACCCACGCGCCCGATGCGCGGCGTAACATTTAAATAATCTTTAAATTCAAGTTCTTCTGCTCTCTGGCTTAAGTCCTCGCACTCTTTTTTAGTCAAAAAACCAGGAACACATATCCCTGCAATCTGGCCGGAGAGCAACTTATCGAAAATTACGGGTGTGGGAGATGAATGTACTGTACTCTCCCATGCAACGTCAGGGTATGCTTGCTCCAAGGCACCGAATAAACTCGGTGAAGTCATAAATAAAGCCCCTTTAATGTAATGCTCTTTCGTTATATGGATCTGATATCTCTTGCTTCTCTCGTTATTAAGATTTTCTCATTGTTAAAAGTATAGAGGCTCAAACACGATTAGCCCACTCATCGAGATTAAAATTTCTCTATATTTTTCTGAATATTTCTTCCCGTATCGGGAATCAGTCAGAGATGTGTTCGCAACCACAACTGCATTCACCGCCAGATGGTTTTCAACTGAGAATTGTTCTCTCATCCTCTGAAAGTGAGAGAGCCGGTCAATCTCGGTGCTGGTGGTTTGACAGAGAATGTTTGTACGCGGATGCTGTAATACCACAGAGCTACAGCCAAATTTAGGAATGCAGTTTTATGCCTAACGAGGCGCCATGAATTTCCTTCTTCGTCAATTCTGAACCACATATTCAACGTGCACTTCATGAGTCGCGACCGCGACTGTGCCGTAGAGTGGTCACCTGGTCTTGAATTTCTCAACCAGTTCCTTGGCGCCGGCATCGGTAACACCGCTGAACTGGAACTGCAGGCTTACGGAATTGAAGAGCGAGACATCCGGGCGCACCGGCTTGGAGCGGTCCATGAATCCGCGAATCTTTACGGCAATGCTTTGCACCGGAATGTTCGATGATTTCGCCAGTACCTGGACGAGTTCTACTCCACAGCACGCCACAGCGGAGAGAAACAACTCGGAGGGCGTAACTTCTTCTCCCGGACATCCGTTCTGCTCCGGCCCGTCAATGACAAAGTGATGGTTGCGTACACTGCACTGAACGCGACCAAAGGTCGTGGTTGAGGCTGCACGCGCCTCATACTGCCGGATGTCAGACTGCGCCATAAGCTCTTAACTCCCTGCCATTAAGTCTAATTCAGTTTGGCATCTGCAATGGAGCAGCACGCATTGTGGAAATCAATAATCCTTCTTGTCTCGCTCATGAGCTTGGTCAAGTGAGACGGTACTCTCTCAAAATCTATCTGCCAGCTTGGCCAGATTTTGTTTCAGGATTTCTCACTCCTATTCGGGGAATCGTAATTATGAAAATTCGTGTGAAAGTATTGAATCAGAGTTCGATTCTTTTTTAAGCTCGATTCACAGGCTGTGAGCCGGACCTCGTCAGGATTGCAGCAACAATCCGAAACAAAAATTGCCAGAGCGCTCATTTGCGTGGTGCTCATGGATAAACAGCAAAGGTGGTGCTCATGGATAAACAGCAAAGGTGGTGCTCATGGATAAACAGCAAAGAGCGGGGATTATCACAGGAACCCCGTTCAAAAAGGGAGAGCCGGATGATCCGGGAACATCTGTTAGGTCGGCGCACGCTTTTGCTCATCTGGTTTCGATTCGTTCGCTGATACAATCTCGCGATGATCTGGCGAACGATTCTCGGCATCGTGTTAGGCGACGTGATCTTTGTCGGCGGATCAGCATTGCTTTTCTACGCAGCCAAAATGGATCCGCATACGCTAGCGCCAACGCGCTTTATTGTGCTCAGCAGCCTGCTGGGAATTGTGATGGCCCTGGTGGGTGGATTTGTTGCCGGCTGGATCGGCCGCCGCAGCGATCTGATCTGCGGCTTTATTCTGGCGGTGATTATTGCAGGTGGAGCAATTGCTTCAATGATTGGCCATTTGGGGCAAGGCGCGATCTGGCCACAACTGGCTACGTTGCTGCTGATGTCGCCTTCGTCATTCGTCGGCGATTGGCTGCGAATGAAGAAAATTGGGAAATGAGTAAGTTGGTAACTGGTAAATAAGAAGGCTTCAAAAGCTTAATTTTTTCATTTACTCATTTACCAAATTACTCATTTACCAATTCTCCACCAATCTCTGTTAGACTGCGCTCAATTTCCTCTTTGAGGTGCTGTCCCGGTGCTGCTGGAGCTGCGGGTTGAAAACTATGCCGTGATTGACAGCCTGGCGGTGGAATTTGCGCCGGGGCTGAACCTGCTCACAGGCGAGACCGGCGCCGGGAAATCCATCCTGATCGATGCCCTCTCATTATTATTGGGCGATAAAGCTTCCACAGATATGATTCGCCACGGCGCGGAGAAGGCCGTGGTCAACGGCGTTTTTGAGGCGGATGAAAAGCATTTGGCGCGCGTGCTGGAAGAAAACGGAATTGAAGCCGAGGGCAGCCAGATCATCGTGAAGAGGGAAGTTGCTGCCGGAGGCAAGGGGCGCGTCTTCGTCAATAATCAGCCTGCAACGGTAGCTCTGCTGAGAGCGTTGGCGCCAGTGCTGGCGTCGATCCACGCACAAAACGAAACCATTTTGGCCTTTGATGAATCTGCCCGGTTGGCGCTGCTGGATGTGTACGCCGGTCACGACTTGGGCGATCTGGCAGAGAAGTACAGAGCATGGGCCGAGGTTCGGGAGCGGCTGGCGCAGTTTGATCGCGATGAGCAGGATCGGCTGCGCATGGCTGACCTATGGAGTTTCCAGAAAAAAGAAATTGAAGCAGCGCGGCTGCTGCCGGGCGAAGACCAGAAGTTGGAGACGGAGAAGCGTGTCCTGGCCAATGCAGAGAAGCTGTACGGTGCGGCCACGGCGGCATACCAAGCGCTATATGAAGATGACGCGGCAGCGCTGACGAACATCTCTGCAGCGCGCAAACACCTGGAAGAGCTGGCGCGCTTTGATACGAAATTTCTTGAGGCGCTGGCTTCGCTGGAAGGGGCTAAGGCAGCGATTGAAGACGTGAGCGCGACGGCGCGTGATTATGCCGACGGCATTGATGCTTCACCGGAACGGCTGGCCGAGGTGGAAGACCGGCTGGCGCTGATCGACCGGCTGAAGCGTAAATACGGCAGCAGCGTGGACGAGGTGATTGCTTACGGTGAAGATGTTGCGCGCAAGCTGAACGAGCTGGAAAATCGTGAAGACGTGGTGCGCGAATTGAAGAAAGAGCTTGCGGCTGCAGCATCAGTGTATTTGAGCACGGCGCAGTCGGCGTCGAAAAAGCGCTATAGCTCGGCGCGAGAGCTGCAGAAGCTGGTGGAAGCGGAGATCAACCAACTGGCCATGAAGGCGCAGTTCAAGATTGAGGTTTCAGGATCAGACGAGCAGGCGAATTGGACAGCCGCGGGCTTTGACAGCGTGGCGTATCTTATTTCACCCAATCCGGGCGAGCCGTTGAAGCCGGTGGAGCAGATTGCTTCCGGTGGCGAGCTTTCAAGGGTGATGCTGGCGCTGAAGGCGACGATTGAAGCAGGCAAGAAGAGTAAGGCGGCCACGCAGCGAACGCTGGTGTTTGACGAGATCGATACCGGCATTGGCGGGCGCGCGGCAGAGGCAGTAGGGAAGAAGCTGAAGTCGCTGGCGCGGGCCAACCAGGTGCTGTGCATCACTCACCTGCCGCAGATTGCATCGTTTGCGGACCATCATTATTTAATTGAGAAACACGAAAACGCCGGACGGACCCGGACGCTGGTGCGCGCCCTGAGCGCCGACGAGCGCACGGAAGAGATCGCCCGCATGCTGAGCGGAGCGAAGCTGACGGAGACATCAAGGCAGCACGCGGAGCAGTTGCTGAAAGCCAACGGATGAATTAACTGCATTCAGGTGTTACGCCCACAAGTCCCATCGAGGGGCCGTAGAGCCTTTGATAGTACCAGTCAAATCTCCGGAGTCGAGATGCGCAAAAGTCGCGAGATCATAACCGCTGGCAGGTCTATGAATCTTAGACAGAACACGTTGCGAAATCTTGCAGGACTTTCCGACGCATGATTCGCCATTATTCTCTTAATCATAATATTTGAGCAACAGTCGGGACGATTCTCAGTCCGGTTCGTCTATACAGGTACGCTTGCCCTAAAAATTTGATTGCTTTTAAAGGAAGTGCTCATGCCCTCAGCTTCTGCAGTGTCTACATCTTCCATATCTTCAAATGCCTTCCTCGCTATCTTCTGTGGCGGGTTGGCGTGCGGCGTTTTGGATATTACGCAGGCTTGCATCGCCTGGGGCGTTCAGAACCATGTGCCGCCATACCGGATATTTCAGTCAGTCGCCTCAGGATTGCTAGGGCCGAAGTCGTTTGAAGGCGGCGTGAAGTCGGCAGCGCTGGGTTTGTTCCTGCACTTTCTCATCGCGTTTATATGGGCGGTGATTTACTACGTGGCCAGCAGAAGGATCGGGTTTATGACGGAGCGGCCGGTGATTGCCGGCCTGATCTATGGCGAGTTTGTCTGGGTGATGATGAATTGTGTGGTGGTCCCGCTTTCAGCCATCCATCGGTGGCCGCCGAGGTTTGATCCGGCTTCGATTATTACCGGGCCGATTCTGCATCCAGTGCTGGTGGGGCTGCCGATTGCGCTAGCAGTGAAGCGCGCTGTGCGCCGTTGAAATAGGGCGCTGCCCTCAGAACGGTTCTGGCAGCATCGGAGCGTGTTCCGCACTTCGCCTTCCAGTCAGCGTGATCCCGTGTCTTTTGAAGTCTTGAGTTCATCAACCGTTCCAAACTCGCGAGTTGTGCCGCGTTCCATCGCTCGTACCACAATACCCGCAAAGGCATCCGAGTATTCCGGGAAGTGCTGCTTGATATAGCGGATGAATTCTTTGTTCCAGCCGTCGACCTGTTCATTCGACTGCCAGAGAGGAACCTCATGGTTCACAGTCAGGTAAATTTTCCCACCGATGGCTATCGGCCCAACCTGCAAGACTTTGTACGTCTTTTCTTCATTCTTCCAAAGAAATGGAGGCGGTCCTTTGACTTCTGCCGGTATGGACAGCGCAGACAAATCTTCTGAGATGGACTGCTCGATTCCCAATTGAAAACTGGGGCCACGGTTAGCAAGCTGAGCGGCGGCCACATAATAGATTGCGGCATTGAAGTTGTGCCCTTTGGTTTGTTGCTCGTGCGCGAACTGCCAAAAGCCACATTGAATCTTTGTCGGCGAGCGCCGAGACATTCATCCAGAAGCTCTGGACTTTCCATGAACTCTGTTCTGGCACCAGCCAAACGGTGAAGGCCAGGCGGTTGTTGACGATATCCGCGCTGATCAGAACATGGGCCTGTTCAGATACGTCAACCGTTTCCAGTGACTCCCAACCATCGGGTTTTGAGAGGTCAGTGCCACATAGGACCCGGCCCGGCGATTTGCCTATCGATTTAATGAAATATGTGTGCTGCAAGGCGATGTTCTGTGGTTTCCATTGCTGGGAAAGCATTGTGGACATACCCTTCAAATGTTCGCGCGTTACATTTGCCTGGCCATCTTTGGACATCATCTCCAACGCGTCTTCAGCGTGAGATCCAAGGAGCTTTTGTAGAAATTCATTAGCTGTTGATTCTATGAGCTTTCTTTTGGCGGCTGCGATCTTTGCGTCTTCGCTGCAGGCAAAGATAAACGGTGCCTGCGAATATGCCGACGAGCCAGCAAGCGTGAGAAGCGCCAGGAGAAAATGGGACAGATGGGACAGATTCTGAGCATTCTGGAGTGCAGTGTAGCGGTTGGTCCTTCTCAAAAGAAGGTGTTAAGTGCGAAGCTAACCGCGAGTAAGGGAACCCCTGCAGGAGCGGGAGCACCCCTCCCCGTTCACCCCCAGATACTCCCCTATTGCTGCAAATATAGATATTTCAATGATTTGGCATGGTCTAAGGCGTTTTTGTGGGATAACTTAGAACCAAGGAATAGTGTCTAAAAGGATATAATCAACAGATCACAATGACACAAGAAGCTAAGACTTTACTGCTGTTGAAACCAAGAGGGTTTTGCGCCGGAGTGGTAAGGGCCATTGATATTGTGCGGATTGCCCTGGACGCTTTTGGGCCGCCAATCTACGTACGCAAGGAGATTGTGCACAATCGGTACGTGGTGGAAGACCTGAAGGCCAAAGGTGCGATCTTTGTAGATGAAGTTTATGAGGTCCCAGACGGCCAGCGGCTCATTTACAGCGCTCATGGTGTCTCACCCAGCGTGCGCGAAGCCAGCAAGCTGCGCAACCTGCGCGTGATTGACGCAACCTGCCCACTGGTGACCAAGGTCCACGTGGAAGCAGTGAAGTACGCCAAGGGTGGATACAGCATTATTCTCATTGGACACCACGATCATGATGAGGTGATCGGAACACTCGGCGAAGCGCCACACGTAACCCAGGTGGTAGGAAGCGCAGATGAGGTGGCGAGCCTGGAGATTCCCGATCCGACACGCGTAGCCTACATTACCCAGACCACGCTCAGCCTTGACGAAACTAAAGATGTAATTGATGCGCTGCGAAAGAAGTTCCCCCTGATTGAAGGGCCGCACGCGCAGGACATTTGCTATGCCACGCAGAACCGCCAGACAGCGGTGAAGGACGTGGCTCACCAGGCCGAGCTGCTGTTGGTGGTCGGCTCAGAAAACAGTTCAAATTCCAACCGCCTGGTTGAAGTTTCAACCAACCTGGGCACGCCTTCTTACCTGATTGATACCGCTGGTGACATCAAGACGGAATGGCTGGCCGGGGTCAAGACGGTGGCCTTAACGGCCGGCGCTTCAGCTCCTGAAGTGCTGGTGGAGCAGGTAGTGGAGTTCCTGAAAGAAAAAGGTTTCAACACGATCCAAGAGGTTGAGGTCATGCCGGAAAATGTGCGCTTTGGCCTGCCTCCAGAAATTGTTGAAGCCATTGCAGCCGCTCCTGCTGCTGCGGAGTAGCCATGAGCAAGGGGTTTGACGCGCATCCAGCGCAGATGCTTTTCGGCAAAATCGACGATATGCTGGGCCGTGTCTCTTTTGGGATTGAGAAGGCGCGGGCGTACCTCTTTGCGCAGCAAGATCCTGATGGCTACTGGTGCGGTGAACTGGAAGCCGATACCACTCTGGAATCAGATTACATTGCCATTCACACACTGCTTGGCACGGGCAATCACAGCCGCATGGATCGGGCTGTGCCGGAGATTATTCGCCACCAGAATGAGGATGGTGGCTGGCCTATCTATGCCGGCGGTCCTTCACACATAAGCGCTTCAGTAAAAGCATATTTTGCGCTGAAGTTAATGGGCCATAAAGCCGATCATCCGGTGCTGGAGCGCGCGCGAAAAAAGATCCTGGAGATGGGCGGCGCAACTGAGTGCAACACCTTTACTAAGATTTATCTGTGCTTCTTTGGCCAGTATGACTGGGAAGCCGTGCCTGCCATCCCGCCCGAGATCGTGCTCTTCCCGAATTGGTTCTGGTTCAACCTGTACGAGATTTCTTCATGGTCGCGGGCGATCCTGGTTCCGCTCTCAATAGCCTACGCCAAGAAGCCGTTTAAGAAGATCCCGCAGGAAATGGGTATTGAAGAATTATTTGTCGGCGGGCGATACGGCAAGCATCTGCACCTGAAATATACGCAGGAGAGCGTCTCCTGGCGAAACTTCTTCCTGGTATTGAACCGGGTGGTGCATTTCTGCGAGCGCTTCCACATCCGTCCTTTGCGCTACCTCGCCCTTAAAAAAGCAGAACGCTGGATGCTTGAGCGCTTTGAGAAGTCAGACGGGTTGGGAGCCATTTATCCCGGCATCTTGAATTCGATTATCGCTTTGCGTTGCCTGGGCTATTCAACGGACGATCCGCAGGTGATCCGCGCGCTGGATGAGTTTGAGAAGCTGGGCATTGAAGAGCCTGGAATACCCGACCACTCAGAACCTACCTTCCGCATGGCCCCGTGCTATTCCCCGGTGTGGGACACGGCTTATGCAATGTTCGCGCTGGGCGAGAGCGGGGTGGCAAAGGACGATCCGCGGCTGGTGAAGGCGGCGGACTGGATCCTGAGCAAAGAGGTCCGCGACAAAGGCGACTGGGCCGTGAAAGTGCCAAACGTGGAGCCGGGCGGCTGGTATTTTGAGTTCAATAACGAGTTTTATCCTGACGTGGATGACTCAGCCATGGTGTTGCTGGGACTGGACAAAGTAGACAATCCCCGCGAGCGATACCAGCACGAGATATGCCAGCGCGCGATTGAGTGGATTTTTGCCATGCAGTGTAAGAACGGCGGCTGGGCGTCATTCGATAAAGACAACACGCGCATGGTCTTCCAGCACATTCCGTTTGCTGACCACAACGCCATGCTTGATCCGCCAACGGTGGATATTACCGGCCGCGTGCTGGAGATGCTGGCCGCTTACGGCATAACCAAAGAAGATAAGCGAGTCCAAAAGGCAATCAAATTCATCCTGAAAGAGCAGGAGCCGGATGGATCATGGTTTGGTCGCTGGGGCGTGAACTATATTTACGGGACCATGCTGGTGTTGCGCGGGCTGCAAGCAATGGATGTTGACCTGCATGAGCCATACGTCCAGCAGGGAGCGGAGTGGCTGCGCATGGTGCAGAACTCTGACGGTGGCTGGGGCGAGACCTGTGGATCTTATGATGATCCGACGAGGCGCGGCATTGGGCCAAGCACTCCTTCACAGACCGCATGGGCGGTAATGGGATTGCTGGCAGCAGGCGATACGCGCAGTGAATCCATCCAGCGAGGAATTTTGTACCTACTGGAAAAGCAGCGGCTTGATGGGCACTGGGATGAGGATCAGTACACGGGAACTGGTTTCCCGCGGGTGTTTTATCTGGCGTACCACCTGTATCGCGATTATTTCCCATTAATTGCGTTATCAACGTACTTCCGCGAGTTTGCGGCGTTAGAGCAAGAGGGAAGCGTGGGATATGCGAGAGGGTGAGGTGATCGGTCCATCGGGAGATCTGTGATCGGAAAAAGGATTTACCGCTGATCAACACTGATGATCACTGATCAGCGAAAGATAAAGATAAAAGCGCACAGGCAAGAGTGCCTGTGCCACAGAAGGTAAGAACAGAGTTTCAGGAGAAGAATTTGCCGGTACCAATTTCACAGATGTGGACGGTTGCGAGTTATGTAGTCAAACAGAAGCTCGCTGGACGCAAGCGTTATCCGCTGGTGCTGATGCTGGAGCCGCTGTTTCGCTGCAACCTGGCGTGCGCTGGTTGCGGCAAGATCCAGTATCCGGCCCACATCCTTAAGAAAGAGCTAACGCCGGAGCAGTGCTTCCGCGCAGTGGACGAGTGTGGCGCGCCCATGGTGTCAATCCCTGGCGGCGAGCCGCTAATGCACTCGCAGATTGGCAAGATTGTGGAAGGGCTGGTGGCGCGGCAGAAATATATATATTTATGCACAAACGCGCTGCTGCTAAAAGAGAAGATCGATCTTTTTAAGCCGAGCAAATACCTGACGTTCTCCGTGCATATGGATGGACAGCGCGAGCACCACGATTTTTCTGTCTGCCGGGAAGGCGGATATGATGCGGCGCTGGAAGGCGTGAAAGAAGCTCTGAAACGCGGTTTTCGCGTGACGACGAACACAACGCTGTTTGACGGCGCTGACCCGAACAGCGTGCGTGACTTCTTTGACGAGATGATGGAACTGGGAGTCGAGGGCATGATGCTCTCGCCCGGATACTCGTACGACAAAGCGCCTGACCAAAAACATTTTCTGGGCCGCGCGCGCACGCGCAAGCTGTTCCGTGCCATCTTGTCAAATCGGAAGAAGACGTGGCAGTTTAACCAGTCGCCATTGTTCCTGGAGTTCCTGATGGGCGACCGGAACTATGCTTGCACGCCCTGGGGCATGCCCACATATAACATCTTTGGCTGGCAGAAGCCATGTTATCTGCTGCAGGATGGCTATGCCGATACATTCCAGGAACTGATGGATAGCACCGCATGGCATGAGTACGGAACAGAATCCGGCAATCCTAAGTGCGCCAACTGCATGGTGCACAGCGGATATGAAGCTTCAGCGGTGAATGATACGTTCAGCTCTCTACGCGGGCTGTTGGCCACGGCGAAAGCTACGATTTTCACGCGTCATAAAGACGAACATGCGTTGCAGTTGTTGAATGAGCAGGTGCGTCCGATGCACAGCTACAATCCGCTGGTGCAGATTGAAGAATCGTCAAGCCAGCTTGAGGAGACCAACGCATGACCGGCGCGGCGGACGGAAAAACAATCAAAGACGCGGACGCGCTTGAGGTCGCGCCTGGATTTGCCCATGAAAAGCTGGAAGGTTGGGTGCCTGAGCTGGCAGGCGAAGAAGAAGTCCGGCAGGCGCTGGAAAAAGCTTTTGATTATCGCGGCGACGTGACCATCACGCGCAAAGATGGCAGCAAGGTTGAAGGTTACGTCTTTGATCGCCGTTCGGGAAAGACTCTCGCCGACTCCGCTGTGCGGCTGTTCCCCAAAGATTCAGACAAAAAAATTTCCGTTCCATACGCAGACATTGCTGCACTGGCATTTACCGGTCGCGATACCGCTGCGGGCAAGAGCTTTGAAGCCTGGGTGCGCAAATATTGGGAGAAGAAAGCGGCGGGGGAGAAGAATATCGGGATCCAGGCGGAGGCGCTGGAGTAATTTTTTCTGAAATCCCAAGCGTAGCGAGAGAGCCCTATCGCCACGAAGCAGTTTGGAATTCAATAATGGTGGAAATTCTCGTACCCAAAGAAATACTGGAATATTTAAGAAAAAATAACGCTAATGACTTTTCCGCCACAGAAATGCCAGATGGTTATCTGGTCAAGATGAACGATCCTGAAGTTCAACGCGAATTAGACATGGCGTTGAAGATCATAGACAAGTATGAAGAGACGTTGCGCATGCTTGCCAACGATGATATTTCGCCAGCGAATGCCAGCGGAGGGGAATAGAGTTCCCTCGCTACGCTCGGGATAAAGAAAAAGCATGAAAGCCTTCATCACAGGAGCGACCGGGTTTGTAGGCAGCCATGTGGCGCGAGCGTTGGCATCTGAAGGCGCGGAGCTGCGGCTGCTGGTGCGGTCGACGAGCCGGAAAGACAATATCGCCGAGCTTCGGGCGGAAACAGTGGTGGGTGATCTGCGCGAGCCAGAGTCGCTGAAGAAGGCGATGACGGGCTGCGAGTTTGTTTTTCACGTGGCGGCGGATTACCGGCTTTGGGTGCGTGATCCGCAGGAGATGTATCGCGCCAACGTAGAAGGTACGCGGGCGATTATTCAGGCAGCGCAGCAGAGCGGCGTGAGGCGCGTGATCTATACCAGTTCGGTGGCGACCATGGGCTTTACCAAAGAAGGCCATATCGCAGGCGAGAATTCACCGGTTTCCATCAAAGATATGGTGGGGCATTACAAACGCTCGAAATTCATGGCTGAGGAGATTGCGCTGGAAGCCGGTCGCAACGGCGCGAATGTGGTGGTGGTGAATCCCACAACGCCGATTGGCGAATATGACATTAAGCCGACTCCGACGGGAAGAATTGTAGTGGATTTTTTGAAGCATAAATTCCCGGCCTACGTGGATACGGGGCTGAACCTGGCGGACGTAAAAGAGGTTGCGCGCGGGCATGTGCTGGCGATGGAAAAAGCGCGTCCGGGCGAGCGTTACATTCTAGGCGGCGAGAATCTTACGCTGAAACAGATTCTAGACAAACTAGCCGGACTTACAGGCTTGCCGTCGCCGAAGATGAAAGTTCCTCACGGCGTAGCCATGGGATTTGCGGTGTTTGATCAACTCTTTACCGGCGTAATTATGGGCAAGGAGCCGCGGGCGACGATTGATGCGGTAAAGATGGGCCGCAAGAAGATGTTTGCTTCGTCGGCGAAGGCGGAGCGTGAGCTGGGATATCGGGTCGTGCCGGTGGAGGATGCGTTGCGGCGGGCCATTGAGTGGTTTCAAGCGCATGGCTATGTTGAGCCGGTAGCAGAAGCTGCGACGGTGAACGCATGAAGCGTATGGTCGTGATCGCCGCCATGGAGCGCGAGGTACAGCCGCTGTTGCGCGGCTGGCAGCGAACAGCGCTCAGCAGCGGAGATCAAAGCTGGATTGCCTTTGAAAAGGACAATCAGGCGGTTGTGATCAGCGGGATCGGTAAGAAAAACGCCGAGCACGCGGCGCGAGCAGCGGTGGCTCGTTATCAGCCTGCGACTTTGATCTCTGCGGGGTTGGCTGGTGCGCTGATTCGGAGCTTGAAGGCTGGCAGTTTGGTTACGCCGAATGTGGTGGTAGATGCGGACGATGGAAGTGAGTATCGCTGCGCAGCCGTTGACGGTGGCATGGTGGGTGGTGGAATCCTGGTTACTGCCAATGAGATTACAGGCGCCGAGGCCAAGGCAAAGCTGGTGGACCATTTTCATGCGCTGATCGTGGACATGGAAGCCGCAGGCGTGGCCAAGGCGGCGCAGGAAATGCAGACCGGTTTTCGTTGTGTGAAGGCGATTTCTGATGAAGCGGATTTTGCAATGCCGCCGATGGCAAAGTTTGTGGATGCGGCAGGGAATTTTCAGTCGGGAAGATTTGTAGCCTGGGCGGTGTTGCGGCCGTGGCAGTGGGCACGAGTGATTGTTTTAGGCCGAAACAGCAGCAAGGCCACGCGGGCTCTGTGTGAGTGGCTGGAGAAGAACCTGTGCAGGAACATGCCAACAGAAGTTGTTACACTGGATAGAGCAGAGCTGCCGGATGCGGTTGTGCGACGGTAATGAATTATTTAAGACGGTTCGGTAGTCCTGAAGAGCAGCGGAGCAGGTTCCTCCTTCTTCGCAAGCTCAGTTGTCGGAATGGCGTATTGAAGAGGTTGAGATTGCGATAGATGGCAACGGTGGCCAAATTCGAAGCCGATAGGAGTCAGCAGGCTATTCCTGCGACCATGCAGGCGGCTGTGTATCGCGGGAAAGATAATGTGCGACTGGAGAGCGTCCCGGTGCCGAAGATCGGCGCGGGCGAACTGCTGGTGCGAATCCATACTTGCGGCATCTGCGGAACGGACCTCAAGAAGATTTCTACTGGATCGCATTCTGCCCCGAGGATTTTCGGCCATGAGATGGCGGGCCAGATTGCAGCGGTGGGCGCGGGAGTAAAGAATTTTGCTGTCGGTGACCGCGTGATGGTGTTCCATCACATCCCCTGCGGTGAATGCTATTACTGTCGCAAAAAAGTTTTTGCTCAATGCCCAGTCTATAAAAAGGTAGGCGCGACGGCGGGGTTCGAGCCGAGCGGTGGAGGATTTGCCGAATATATCCGGGTGATGGATTGGATTGTGCGCAAGGGCGTCGTGAGAATTCCTGACCGTGTTTCCTATGAGCAGGCCTCGTTTATTGAGCCGGTGAATACCTGCATGAAAGCCATAGAAGCGCTTCAATTGCAATCCGATGAGACTGTGCTGGTGATCGGCCAGGGCCCCATTGGTATCATGTTGGCCGTGCTGGCCCGGCGCACAGGTGCGACGGTGGTAACTTCCGATTTATATCCCCAACGCCTTAAAATAAGTGAGAGCTTCGGGTTACAGCATAATGTGAATGCGGGCACGGCCGATCCGGTTGCGCGAGTGTGCGAATTGACTGACGGCCGCGGCGCGGATGCGGTGATCCTGGCTACGGCAGGGAACAGCTTGATCAAGCCAGCAATGGATGCGACGCGTCCGGGTGGAAGAATCATGCTGTTTGCCCAGACGCAGCGGAGTGAAGTGGCCATTGATCCTTCAGCAGTTTGCATGGATGAAAAAACGCTGCTGGGATCGTACAGTGCATCAGTCGATTTGCAGGAAGAGAACGTGAACCTGGTTTTCAGCGGTGAAGTTGATTTTGCACGGCTGATTTCGCATCGCTTCCCGCTGGAAAAGTCAGTGGAGGCGCTAAGGTTGGCGGCGCATCCTGCGCCGGACTCAATGAAGATTGTGATTCAACCTGGAACGGAGTGGGAGAAAATTTGAAAGGACAGATGACAGCCGCAGTCCTCTACGGCAAAGAGGACATCAAAATTGAGAAGGTTCCTATTCCCACACTGGAAACCGGCGAGGTGCTGGTAAAAGTGAACGTGGCCCTCACGTGCGGGACTGATTTGAAAGTTTATCAACGCGGCTACCATGCGCGCATGATTGTGCCGCCGGCTCTGTTTGGCCATGAGCTTTCCGGCGTGATTGAAGAGGTTGGGCCGGGCGTGCGCGACTTCCGCCGGGGCATGAAAGTGGTGGCGTTGAACTCGGCTCCCTGCGGCGCTTGCTTCTATTGCCTGAAGCACCAGGAAAATCTTTGCGAAGACCTGCTTTTTAATAACGGTGCGTATGCCGAGTACATCAAGATTCCACGCCGCATAGTTGAAACCAATATGCTGGCGCTGCCAGACGATGTTAGTTTTGAGTCGGCGGCGATGACGGAGCCTCTCGCTTGCGCGTTACGTGGCCTGCAGGAGACGAGCGCTGATATTGGTGATACGGTGACGATCATTGGCGCAGGCCCACTGGGATTGATGCTGGTTCAGGTGGCCAAGCTGACGGGCTGCAAGGTGATTGCCGTAGTGAAACGCGGTGAACAGGTAACGGCGGCAAAAAGGTTTGGCGCAGACGATGTGATACAGGTCGGCAAGTCGCACAATCCGGTTGATGCAGTCATTGGAGTGACTGCCGGACGCGGATCAGACATTGTGATTGAAGCTGTCGGCCGTCCGCAGACCTGGCAGTGGGCCGTGGACATGGTGCGTCGCGGTGGAGTGGTGAATTTCTTTGGCGGATGCGCAAGTGGCACCAAAGTAGAACTGGATACGAACCGGCTGCACTATTCTGAGATCACACTGAAAGCCACGTTCCACCATACGCCGCAGACCGTGCGGAAAGCATTTTCACTGATTGCGGAGAAGAACGTAAAGAGCACGGATTACGTTACCGGCGAAGCACCGCTCAGCAAGCTGAAACAGGTGCTGCAACAGATGCTGGATCGCGGGAGCCAGATCAAGACCGCCATTATCCCCGGCCACTAAATCATGCCAGCAATGCCCACAAGCCCCTCGTCCATGCCTCTGGGATGGAACGCGCTGCCGGAGTCTTACCGTATTCCGGCGGCAGCGCCATCGCTAGCGGATGCGCAACGTTATTGTGAGCGGCTGGCCAAGGCGCATTACGAAAATTTTTCAGTGGCAACGTGGTTTTTGCCCCGGCGGCTGCGCCAGCACTTCTATAATGTTTACGCCTATTGTCGGATCTCCGACGATCTGGGTGATGAAGTTGGAAACGCGCAGCAGTCGCTGGAACTGCTGGACCAGTGGGAAGCGGAGTTGAACGCCTGCTATGCCGGCACGCCGAAGCATCCGGTATTTGTGGCGCTGGCAGAGACAGTGAAGCAGTGCGGCATTCCGAAGCACGAGTTTTCCGACCTGCTGATCGCTTTCCGGCAGGACCAGACGGTTACGCGGTTTGAGACGTTTGATGACGTGCTGGGCTATTGCCGCTATTCTGCGAACCCGGTGGGTCACCTTGTGCTCTACCTGTGCGGCTACAGCGATGCGGAGCGGCAGCAGCTTTCCGACTACACCTGCACAGCGCTGCAGCTGGCAAACTTCTGGCAGGATGTTTACATTGACTACGGCAAAGGGCGCATTTATTTGCCGCTGGAAGACATGCGCCGCTTTGGCGTGAGCGGAGAAGACATTGCCCAGCGCCGAGCGGCTCCGCAATTTATTGAGCTGATGAAGTTTGAAGTGGAGCGGGCGCGGGAGTGGTTTGCACGCGGCCTGCCGCTGGTGAAGACAGTCGATCACGAATTGGCAATCGATCTGGAGCTGTTCAGCCGGGGCGGACAGGAAATACTGAATGCCATCGAGCGCCAGGGCTTTGACGTGCTGCGGGCGCGCCCAGCGATTTCAAAATCTCGCAAGCTCCTGCTGGTGGCGCGCGCGGCAACAGGCAAGCTACTACCCCATCACGCGCAATCTCAGCGTGTGGCGGGGGACCGGTGAACCAACAGCTCAGCCATGCTTACGCGGTTTGCCGGGGAATCACGCGCCGCGCAGCCAAGAATTTTTATTACGGGTTTATCGTTCTGCCTTCAGAGAAACGCAATGCGCTGAGCGCGGTCTATGCGTTCATGCGCCATGCCGATGATATTACCGACGAACCCGGTGTTGATCCGCAGCAAAAACGCCAGAAGCTAAGCGAGTGGATGGAGGCAGCAAAGGCTGTTTTTGCGGGCAAAGCGACAGACGATCCTGTGCTGATGGCGCTGGGCGACGCGCAAAAAAATTTCAAGATCCCGCCGGAGCTGTTTGAAAAGCTGGTGTACGGAACCAGCCTTGACCTTGATATACCCGCGGCAAGCGCTGATACGCCGGCGATCCTGTGCAACACGTTTGAAGACTTAAAGCAGTATTGCTACTACGTGGCTTCAGTGGTTGGGCTGGTGTGTATCCGTATTTTTGGTTATGAAGACAGCAAAGCCGAGTTTCTGGCTGAGGATTGCGGGCTGGCGTTCCAGCTAACCAACATCATTCGCGACATTAAAGAAGATGCGGGAATGGGACGCATCTACATCCCGGCAGAAGACCTGGCGCGGACGAATCTCTCAGCCGCGAATTTTTCTTCTGTTGCGCTGCAAGATCCTGCGCAGGCGCAGCAACTTCGTCCGGCGCTGGAGTATGAAGCGGAGCGGGCGCGCAAGTATTATGAGTCCGCCAAGTGGCTGATGGAACTGATTGAAGAAGACAGCCGCGCGGCGCTGTGGGTGCTGGTGGAAATTTACAGCCGGTTGCTCAAGAAAATTACCGAGCGCAATTATGACGTGCTGACGGAGCGGGTGCGACTGACATTCTGGGAAAAAATGAAAGTACTTTCACGCGGATTTCTGCTGCGGATTGCATGAGAACCTCACCACTGATGAACACTGGTGACACTGTTAAGAGCGGGGGATCTGATGATGGAAAGCAAAACCTCTACCGCGGATTGACCGCGGATGAGTGCGGATCTGAACTATCCTCTGGAATGACAACGAAGTTACAAGCGAGTGTAGGCATTGTTGGCGGCGGCTTGGCTGGCTTGGCTGCAGGTTGCGCTCTGGCGGATGCGGGACTGCGTGTGACTGTCTTTGAGCGGCGACCGTATGTGGGTGGACGCGCTTCCTCGTATGAACATCCTGGGACCGGCGAGGTGGTGGACAACTGCCAGCATGTGCTGCTTGGCTGCTGCACCAACCTGATTGATTTTTACCGACGGCTGGGTGTGAGCGACAAGATTCGCTGGTTTAATGAGCTTATGTTTATTGAACCAGGCGGAAGAGCCAGCCGCATGGCGCCGTCATTCCTGCCAGCGCCGATGCACAATATCCCAGCATTTCTAGGTGCGAAGATGCTCAGCGCCAGCGACAAGCTGGCCATTGCGAAAGCCATGGCAAAAATAAGCCGCGGTTTGCCGGAGGATTCTCCGCCCATTCACGCCAAAATCGGGCGCGAATGGGGCCCGAGCGAAGATTTTCTTACGTGGTTGAAGCGCAACAAGCAGACCGAGCGCGCAATTGAACGGTTTTGGAAGACCGTGCTGGTAAGCGCATTGAACGAAGATCTCGACAGGATTTCAGTTCATTATGCAGCCCAGGTTTTTCGCGAGTCATTTATGAAATCGGCCGAAGCAGGGAAAATGGGGCTTCCGAGCATTCCGTTATCTGATCTTTATGGCTTTGCCACGAAGTACATCCGGACGCGTGGCGGGCAGGTGTTGTTGCGATCTTCGGTGACAGCCATTGGACCAAAGCAGGGCAGTGTTGGCGTATTAGCGGGAACAGGTGAACAGCAGTTCGACTATGTGGTGCTGGCTGCGCCATTTCAGACAGCGGCAAACTTGCTGCCTTCGGATTCAGTGGCCGAGCCGATTAAACAACAGCTGGCGCATTTTGAGAGCTCACCGATCACTGGCATCCATCTATGGTTTGATCGCGAGATCACGCCGCTGCCGCACGCCGTGCTGCTGGACCGGACGATCCAGTGGATGTTCCACAAATCAAAGTTTCACGACAAACGAGAAAACGATCATCAGGGCAGCTATGTGGAGTTGGTGGTGAGCGCGTCAAAGTCGCTGGTGCAGAAATCGCGAGAGGAAGTCCTGGAATTGGCGACTCGTGAACTGGCAGAGTTTTTTCCTGCAGTGAAGGAAGCCAAAGTCGTGAAAGCAGCTGTAATCAAAGAAATTTATGCGACCTATGCGATTGTTCCAGGATTGGATAGATTTCGCCCGGCAGCGAAGACGGCATGGCCGAGGATTTTTTTGGCTGGCGACTGGACCGCAACGGGCTGGCCGGCAACAATGGAAGGCGCGGTAAGAAGCGGGTATATGGCGGCGGAAGCGATTACGGCAGAGATCGGACAAGGGCAAAAGTATGTGGTGGCGGATTTGCCGGCGAGAGGAATCATGAAGTTTTTCATCTGATTCCCCTGGACATCAAAAATTTCTTTACAAATGGGAGACCGTTCCAAGGGGCCATGCTGCGCCTGGAGTTCTGGCGTTCATCCTGCCAGAGAAGGTTTTAAAATTGAGTTATCTTCATATTGAAGGTAAATAGAAACGCGGAAAGGTCCCAATGGCTACCGTGCAAGTCCGTTACATCGTGAACGACGTTGACGCTGCCATCGCATTCTATTGCCAGCATCTCGGATTCAAGGAAGTGATGCACCCTGCCCCAGCCTTCGCCATGCTGACGCGAGGCGATCTGCGGCTGGTGCTGAGTGCTCCAAATCCCTCGGCTGGCGGAGGACAGCCTATGCCGGATGGCAGGAAGCAGGAACCCGGCGGATGGAACAGGTTTGCCATTGAAGTTCCGGATCTTGCGGCCATGGTCGCTACCTTGCGCAAGGCTGGAGCCCGGTTCCGCAATGAGATTGTGACAGGGGTCGGCGGCAAACAAATCCTGGTTGAAGATCCTTCAGGTAATCCAGTTGAACTGTTCGAGCCGATAATCCCGGAGGCCCGCCTCAATTCGTCGCAGCCTAAGCCATGAGGCGTGACGATCCAGAAGTATCAAATGTCCCGTCTTTACTCCACAACTCCCTAAGTCCCTGCAAACCTGCAGTTATGCGGCTTGTCGCGCGGCATGGCTGAGCCACGCTTCGAAGGTCGTCTTGCCGAGTTGTGCGTCATCGCCGGGAACGAGTGTCCTTTCGCTGATTTCCAGACTGTAGTAACGGCCGTGCGGGTCGGTGACAACTTCGCGCGGATCATTGCGTGCAGCCAGACCTCGCCGGACGAATTCATCGAGACGAAACTTTTCTGGCCCGCCTATTTCAACGGTCCCATTCACGGGTGAACCCACAGCAACCCGGGCTAGCGCACTGGCGACATCATCGGCAGCCATGGGCTGGATGAGCGCAGAGGGCATGCGCACCTTGTTACCCTCTGTGGAAAAATCAGCGATGGCTTTGACGAATTCAAAGAACTGCGTTGCGCGGACAATTGTGTAAGGGATTGTGGAACCCTTGATCAAATTCTCCTGAGCAACCTTTGCGCGAAAGTAGCCGCTTTCAAGCATCCGCTCAGAACCCACCACTGACAACGCAACGTGATGTTTCACGCCTGCCGCTTCATAGGAGATGAGGTTGCGGGTGGATGTCTCAAAGAACTTCATCACAGCGTCATCTTCCCACGAGGGAGCGTTCGATACGTCAACTACCACCTGCGCGCCCTTCAGCACTTCGGCCAGCCCTTCTCCGGTGACGCTGTTTACACCAGAATCAGGCGACGCAGCTACCGCCTCCTGCCCCTGCTCATGGAGCTGCCTGACGAGCCTTGATCCGATAAGCCCAGTGCCGCCAATAACCACAATTTTCATGATCGTCTCCTTAATCTTCGACATCAACATCGATCATCTAATCTTACTCGCTAAGACCGGGCATTTCAGCGTCTTGGGATTCGAGCAGACCTCGCTGAGCAATTCAGATTCGAGAGTCATGTTAAGGTTTTATTTCCGTACCAGTTCTGTTTTTTGAGGTGATCTTTGGCCACTCCCAAACCTGAACCAACACGCTGTTTCTGGGCCAGCACGCCGGCGATGATCGAATATCACGACCGCGAATGGGGCGTGCCGCAACACGATGACCGCGTGCTCTTCGAGTTTCTGATCCTTGAAGGAGCGCAGGCCGGGCTGAGCTGGTCAACCATCCTCAACAAGCGCGAAGCGTATCGCAAGGCGTTCAGCAATTTCGATCCGGCGCGCGTGGCGAAGTATGACGCCAAGAAAGTCAAAGCGCTGCTGGCGAACGAAGGGATTGTTCGCAACAAACTAAAAATTGCAGCGACTATCCAGAATGCAAAATCTTTTATTGCTGTGCAGAAAGAGTTCGGCAGCTTCAATACTTATGTCTGGGAGTTCATCGGCGGCAAGCCGAAAATCAATAAGATCGCCTCAATGAAGCAGTTACCCGCGAGCACGCCAGAATCGGAAGCTATGAGCAAAGACCTGCTGAAGCGCGGCTTCCGCTTTGTTGGTCCAACCATCTGTTATGCCTTTATGCAGGCTGTGGGGATGGTGAATGACCATAATACTAGCTGCTTCCGCTACCCAGAGCTTGCCAAGAGATAGACTTCTTACTTTGCCGAACTCAGCACTGAGTATGCGCCTGTTTGCGCTTCCGCGGTCCCGCGACGGCGAACATGCCCGCTCTGGTGACGCCAGTCGGATGGCCCTGAGTTGCGTCGGGAACGTTCTGTTTCTGTGTTTTGCTCAATCAGCGGGGCAAGTTGTTCAGCGGTAGTCTGTAGAACACCCAGATGCTCAGCGGTAAAGGAATCGGGTTGCAGCGCATAAACGGCCAGCACGCCCAGGGTGCGGCCTCCATAGCTCACAGGAACAGCCAATGCTGATTTGAGCATCATGGCGCGGCGCGTTCCCCCCAAACCGGGTTCTACCGTTGGATTACCGTTGAGAATGTAATTTCCGTTTTCCGCTACCCAGCCCGCTAGTCCTTCGCCCACATTGATGCGCAATGATGAGAGCTGGCGAATGTTTTCACCCAGAACAAATCGCGGCAAAAGAACGTTACCGCGAAGCGCAAACATCGCCAAAGCATCAAAAGGCACAAGATTGCGCAGGCGCAGAACCATACCGGAAAGTGTCTCTTCCAACGTAAGAGGTTCCTCGGTTGGGCTGAGCACATCAATGAGGCGGCTGCCGGCTGATTGCGCCGGCGCAGCAGACGGGACGCTGGCGGCAAAGCCTGCATCGGGCGCAGCGCCACGTTCCACTTTTATATCAAGCGAGAGATGCGGCCGGTCTTCCGGAGTTTGCGAGCGGGCCAATTGTTCCAACTCAACGTAGCGTGCCTGCAGCGCAGCGACTACGCGAGGATCGAAAGCTTTGCCTGAGTCGCGGGCCACGTGGCCCATGGCTTCATCCAGCGGTAAGGCGCGGCGATATTGCCGGTCTGAGGCCAGAGCGTCAAGACAATCTACAGCAGAGAGAATGCGCGCGCCGATTGGAATGGCCTCACCAGAAATGCCTTCAGGATAGCCGCTGCCATCCCATTTTTCATGGTGGCAGCGCACAATGGGTGCAACCGGATAGGGAAACCGCACCTGCTCCACGATCTCAGCGCCCACAATAGGGTGGATCTTCATCTTCTCAAATTCTTCCGGCGTGAGCTTGCCCGGCTTGGAGATGATGTGTTCCGGCACCGCCAGCTTGCCGATATCGTGCAGCACTGAAGCCGCTTGAAGTGCCTGCAACTCAGCGGGTGAAAGCCCCAAATCTTTTCCCAGTTCCATGGCATAGACGCGCACGCGTTGCAGGTGATCGCCTGTGGTGTGGTCTTTGGCTTCAATGGCCAGCGCTAGCGTTTCAATAGTGCGCATGTTAAGTGAGGCCAGATCTTCCAGGTGCCGCTTCTCATCTTCCCAGCGGCCCAGGTGCATGCAATAAGAGCGGTAGATTACATAGACCGCTGGCAGCACCAGGATAGACATTTCCCAGCCGACCATGCGATTCACGAACTGAATCAGCCCGGCAATAGCAGCGCCGATCAGGTAATAAGGGAACGTCCAGGAATAGCCGGTGTGCCACTTTTCAAAAATTGATGTATTGTCCGCCAGCGCCACCACCGTAGCTACCGGAATGCTATTGAGCAAGAAGAAAACAATGGTTGCCACCAACAGCGGCAGCGGAACGTGCGAATGAAACACATGCTGAAGCAGAAGCGTGTATGTCCAATAGGAAGCAATGATGGCCAGTGCAAGCTGAGACAAATTGAAAGCAAAATGGATAAAGCTGAGCCGCTTCTTTGCTCGCCAGAAACACTGCACTATCGTCGCTACTGCAACCAGGGCCAGCGTTTCAGAGATCGTCATATTGCAGATGCCGACCAGAAAGAAAACAAAACCGACTGAGACTGTTCCTTCAGAGCCGGGCAGCACGGTCTTGAGCGCAGATGCGGCAATCGTGAGCAGCAGGTATGACGGGAAGAGCAGGCTCTTACTGCTGTGCCAGGGAAACAATCCAAGCAGCAGGCACACCGCCCCGGTGGTGCATATCAGGTACACAAACGGTTTGGCTCGAGTTGGAACGCCTGCCATTTTTCCTCAATCTCCGCATAGCTTGGAGCAAATTGACTACCGGGTAAATGGATTACAAGCCGTAATAATCCCTGCTGCATTTTTGTGCTGAAAGGACAATGCACGCAAGAGCACCTTAGTAACCCCCGGACCCTATAACAACCGGCGGTGTGACACGGCTGTCACCGGGGGTGACAACTGAGCCTGTCACATCAGGGGGCCGGCTTAGAAATGCTTAAGGCAATTCAACAGGTTACAGAAGTAATGCAATGGCCAGCCGCGTGCATTAAACAGAACGTCTTTAATACTCAAAGTTTTTCAAAGGTAGATTTCAATGATCCGACGGAAGCTCATTCTCTCTCTCCTGTTGCTGGCAATGCCCTTGGCCATGTTTGCCGACAACAGCAAAATTTCACCTGATTTACAGAACTCCGCGTCTACGGCCAAAGTGCAGGTCGTGGTGCAGTATGCTCCGGGCACGCAGCTAAGCTGCAGTGGGCTTCTGGGCCTGGTGGGTTGCGTACTGAATGACGTGGTCAAACTGGGCGGAAGCGTGCTGGGGCAGTTGCCTCTGGTGAACGGCTTGGTGGCCTCGCTGGACCACAATGGCATTGTGTCGCTTTCCAACCAGTCCAATGTCGTGTACATCAGCAGAGACCGTACGCTTACGCCGTTTTTTGACAGTGCAGCGCCTGCGGTGAATGCATCTGCAGCGTGGAAATCCAACTTTACGGGAAGTGGGATTGGCGTGGCGCTGATTGACAGCGGCGTGAATTCACACCCTGACCTGAATAATGGTCTGCTGCCGTTCTCGCGCGTGGTCTATAACCAGAGCTTTGTTCCCGGTGATTCCAAGACCACAGATGCCTACGGCCACGGCACGCACATTGCCGGACTGATTGCCGGCGATGGCCTTAGCTCGACCGGCCCGCTATTTTCGCAGACGTTCAAAGGAATCGCGCCGAATGCGCAGATTGTGAACCTCCGCGTGCTTAATGCGAATGGCAGCGCCACGGATAGCTCAGTTATTGCAGCCATCAACCAGGCAATCAGCCTGAAATCCAGGTACAACATCCGCGTGATCAACCTCTCATTGGGGCGCGGAGTATATGAGAGTTATAAGCTTGACCCGTTGTGCCAGGCCGTGGAAAAAGCCTGGAAGAACGGCATTGTAGTGGTGGTGGCCGCGGGCAATAACGGACGTTCTCTGCCGACCACCGGATATGCAACCGTGAACGCACCGGCGAACGATCCTTATGTGCTTACCGTAGGCTCCATGAAGCCGATGGGAACCGCAGATCGCTCTGACGACCAGATTGCCAGCTACAGTTCCAAAGGTCCCACGGTCCTCGACCACATTGTGAAACCTGATGTGGTAGCGCCCGGCAATTTGCTGGTCTCAACTGAAACCGCAAACACGGCGTTATACAGCACAGAGCCGGATAATCTTGTGCCCTACAGCGATTATGTTTACGGCGGGCCGTCAACACCTTCAAAGCAGTACTTTGAATTGAGCGGCACCAGCATGGCAACCGGAGTGGTCAGCGGCATGGTGGCCGATTTGCTTCAGGCCCATCCCACGATGACGCCTGACCAAGTGAAGGCCAGGCTGATGAAGACTGCGTCTAAAACTTTTCCAACCAGCAGCAGCGTCTATGACCCTGCCAGCGGGATCACCTATACCAGCCAATATGACGTCTTTACTGTTGGCGCAGGCTATGTTGATCTTGCAGCAGCGCTGGCCAGCACAGAACTGTCAAAGGGCACTTCCATGTCGCCGACCGCAGTCTATGACTCCAATACCGGCAATGTTTATCTCACCAGCGATGCTTCATCGGTGTGGGGAACAAGCCAGGCATGGTCTGGACCGGCGGTTTGGGGGAACTCGCAATTCGTAGGTGGCAGCGCGATCATGTGGGGCGCAAGTAATCCTGGTGGATCAGCCATCATGTGGGGGGCAGGAACTCCTAATGGATCAGCCATCATGTGGGGCGCAACCAGCCTTTCAGGTAGCGCGATCATGTGGGGTGCTTCAACCTCTTCAGGGTTCTCCGCAGTTTGGGGCAATGCCATCATGTGGGGCGCAAGCGGTCCATGGAGCAATGCCATTATGTGGGGCGCAAGTGGTGAACAGGAACAATAGCAGCAGAGTACGAGTTTAATAACTTAAGGGCGTGGCTGATAAAGCCGCGCCCTTTTTGTTTGCTAAAGCGAAACTGGAAATCGATTCGCCTCACTGTAGCCGATTGGGTGCACAGCAGGTACATAGCCCATATTGAGGGTTATCGTTGCTGGGAAAGTTTTTCCAATTTCCATCAAACGTGCTAAGAGGTGGCCTGCAGGCAACCGGGCAGTCCTGGTGGGCAATGGCAGCGCTTTTTAGCGGGTCAGTGCGCACTTCCCGGCATGTTCCGTTCTGCACATCGCCGGTGTTTCCCACAAGAGTCATGTCAGGGCTTACTCGATTAGGCGGCTGCGGCTGCCTTGCATCATGTGCTTTCTTAAACCCAGCTAATTCATCTTTGGGGACCGTGAATTGGCAGCCCAGGTTGAAATTCCATTGTGCCGGCAGGGGCTTGCACCCTGTGCTGTCATCAGGCCCCGTGTTTGAACCTGACCATTCAACCAGAGGACGAGTATTTTTCGGCGTGATAATGAGAGGCACGGAGGAGGAGGTGGTGCCTGATCGTTCCGTAACCTCCGCGCTAAATCCGCGAACCACAAAAGGTGGCATTTTGCAGCAGGTCAGGTTGTTGTCCGTGCTCCCGCAGTTCGGATCGACCTCAAGCGCGTAAACGGTATGCACTTCAATCCACTGCCCTGCCTCCGGCAGCTTCCCGGGTTCGGGCGGTTTACCTTCCGTTTCGTGTGGACAGCCTTGAATGTTCTCCACCGGCACGTGATAGTGCTGGTCACACACTCGAAGGGTTTGTCCCTGGTATTCGATCGTCGCGGGAGGTTTGGAGGTATCCACCACGGGAGCCGTGCTCCAGAAGTTGTAATCCAATCCCGGCGCCGGCGGCGCACCCTCTGTCGGCGGTTGGTATTTAACATTGCGCGGCGATTGGTTGATGCATGCGGACTGCGAATAACTGCGCACTGATACCATGAATACCAGGCAGAGCGCAACGAAGATACTGTTGATCTTGAAGAAGAGACGCATAAGCAGAAATTTCCTTTCTTAAGACAGGGAAGAGCGCGCATCCTTCAATGCGGCCCTTCCATGCCGGCTAACTTTTAGTGGGTTGCAATATATCCGTGCTCTACACCGGCATTATCAAAGTAGTCGCCGACGATCGTGCCGGAAGCATTAATTCCGTTTCCGTCAGTGGATGCAGCGCCGGGAAAATCGAGCTGAGTGAAGACGCCCCGGCGATCGAAGAAGCCATGGCCGTTGCCTGCAGCGTCAGTAAAGCTGCCCATCACGAATCCCTGCACGCTCACGCCGAAAGCCACTGAGCTGGTAGAGCCGGGAGGATCAAGCTGAGTAAAAATGCCGCGCCGCAGCGTGAAGGCGTGCGACACGCCAGCAGCATCAGTAAAGCCGCCGACAATCTCGTCACGGTTATTGATGGCGAAGGCAACGGTGTTGTGTCCACCGGGAAAATCAAATTGGGTAAATGTCTCGCCGCGTTTGATAAAGGCGTGCGTTTGCCCGGCGGCATCGGTGAACGATCCCACAATCGTTCTCGCGGCATTAATGCCCAGGCCCAGCGTTGAGGTACTGCCGGGGAAATCAAAGCGGGTAAAGTTGTTGGCCGGGCCAAACAGGCCGTGCTGCACGCCTGCCGCATCAGTGAATGCGCCAGCGATGATGCCTGCGCTGTTCAGGTTGACGGTGCGCGTAGCGATGGCGCCGGGGAAGTCCAGTTGGGTGAAAGAGCCGTTTTGATCCAGAAAGCCATGCTGATGGCCCGCTGCGTCAAAAAAGAAACCAACAATCTCACCCTGAGCGTTAATACCGTCAGCCTCAGTGGCCGTGCTGCCCGGAACGTCGAGTTGCATGAAGGTAAATGCCGGCCCTTGTGCACCGGCCGTGTTCACAAGCCCCAATGCCATCAGGGCAAGAACTAAAACAACCCAATACTTTCTGCTTGCTTGCATCGGTCTAAGCTCCTTTTTTCAGGAACTAATGGTAGCCGCCGAACAGCAAATGTGAGTTTGAAAGAAATGTAAATAAGAAAAATCTAATTCCAAAATGGGAAGCAGGGAGTGCTTTGCTAGATTCAGATTTACGCCATAAATAGAACTCGAAGGGTTTTAGAACTTACACCACTCAGCCACCCCTAGATGCTGCAACCCTGCTGGGCAGAGCTCCATCTCAGTCGCAAGCAGCAGGCTTGGCGAAGACCTCCGGGCCAGATCGTTCCCCTCCGCAGCGCCTTCTCTTCAGTGCCTGACATTCCATCCTGAGGTACCTCTATGCGGTTCCGTTCCCTTTTGCGCAGTCTACCAGTCCATCTATTTCTGCCAATCTTCCTCTTAGCAGCAGCCATCGTTGCACCTGCTCAAACAGCACCCAGCGCCGTGAACTTTCGCCTTCAGACCGGCTGTTGCGGAGATGGAAATCCAAACGGGGTCACCACAGGCGACTTTAACGAAGATGGCCGCGTGGACGTGGCCGTCATTGATGAAAGCAATGACATTTTTGTGATGCAGAATGATGGCGCATTCCAATTCAGCATAGCCAGCGTCATTGAACGCGAGTCGGACCTGGCAGCTTTTCCCATCGCCATTGTTGCGGGAACGTTCGATGGTGACACCCATCAGGACCTGGCGGTCGCAAGCCAATTCGGGCACAGAATCGACATATATTTAGGCCGAGGTGACGGCACCTTCATTACAAGCGACGGATTTGAGGAAACTGGAACTACTATGATTCCGATTGCGGGCGTTCCCATAGCAATGATCGGTGCAAATCTGCGGAATGATGGACGCACGCAACTGGTGGTTGCGGAGTGTGCTGCTGTCAATGTCAAGCCGTGCACCCTGGACGTGTTTCAAAGCAACAGCGCAGGCATATTTGAAGCGGCCCAGCGAATCGCGCTGCCAGGCATTCCGGGCTCTTTCAATATAATTCCACAGGACGCTTTCAACCTGATCACCAGCGATGATTTTGACCTCGACAACAAACCGGACATAGCCATCGGGGTTGGCAACCAGGCAATCGTATTCCGAAACACAGGCGCGTTTGACGGCAATGCTGACGCTCACCTGACCTTGCAGACGACGGTGAAATCGCCCAATGGCGGCCTCATTAGCGCGCTGACCAGCGGGCACTTCAACGCCGGCGCCGCCCCTGACCTGCTCTTCGAAGTATTTAACCCGGGAAGCGACCCGAGTTTGCCAAACACCGAATATGTGTTCCTCAACCATGGGAACGGAACCTTTTTCTTGAAGCAGACGATTACGGGCCAGCACACCGGCCACAATCTGGCGGTGAGCGATCTCAATGGCGACTTTATTCAAGACCTGATGATTATGGGCGCCAGGGGTGTGGATTACGCTCTGGGCCGGGGGGACGGCACATTCGAGCCTTTCCAGCATATTTCCGATCCAAGTCTTCTCGGAAACAATACTGCGATTGCCATTCGCGACCTGAATCGTGACTCGCGACATGACTTCATTGTCACTACGTTCGGACTGCCGCCATCGAACGGCTCATTCGCTGCATTTTTCCTGAACCCGAACGGCGCCTCGAACTGTCCGGCGCCGGGCAGCCAGACAGTTTCCGTTGCTGTTTGTTCACTAACACCTACCGCAAATGCGATCTCTGTGAAGGCCAGCGGCAACTCGCCGAATGGCGTGAAACGCCTGGAACTATGGGTTGATGGTAAGAAGCTAGCGCAGGCGTTTAACGACCAAATCAATACCAGCGTGAGCGTCGCCGCGGGAACGCGCAATGTCACGATTGTTGCTGTGGATTTGTACGATGCAATCTTCAAAAAAACGATGACTGTAACCGTCCCATAGCTCTTGACCAAACATGGGCACAGGCCCGCTTGAGGGCGGGTCTGTGCAAGTCTCATGGATTCGTGGGGAAAAGGTTGATGTCACATAAGAGATGAAGGTCGACCCTTGTACTTCGAGCCGATTGGGATTCCTCACCCGGAAAAAACGCGAGTTCGGGATTGCAGAAAAAGCTAACGACTAAAAGCTATTCAGACGTAAAGTAATCCACGGCCACTGGGCTTTCAAAGAGTGAATAATCGCGGGTCACAACGGTGATTCCAGAGTCGGTCACAATGTAGTTTTTGGCGTCCTGTTCAGGATCAAAGCCGATGATGGTTCCTTCAGGGATGTGAACATCACGGTCAACAATGGCGCGGCGGATACGGCAATGGCGGCCGATATTGACGTGAGAAAAAATAATGCTCTCTTCCACATCCGCGTATGAGTTCACGCGCACATCTGGCGAGAGCACGCAGTTGCGCACTGAGCCGCCGGAAATAATGCAGCCGGGGCAGACAATGGAATCAATGGCCTGGCCGGTGCGTCCAGGTTCGCCAAAAACGAACTTGGCCGGCGGATACTGGCGCTGGTGCGTGCGGATGGGCCAGTGCTTGTCATACAGATTGAAGACCGGCGAGACGGCGACCAGGTCCATGTTGGCTTCGTAATAGGCTTCCAGCGTGCCCACATCGCGCCAGTACTGTGCTTCTTTCATATTTTCATCAATGAAGTTGTAAGAATAAATTTTGTACTGGTCGAGGATCTTGGGCAGAATGTCATGCCCAAAATCGTGCGACGACTCCGGGTCTTCCGCATCTTTCAGCAACACTGGCAGAAGAACATCAGTATTAAAGATATAAACGCCCATGGAGCCGGAGACCATCTCCGGATTGTAGGGCGAGCGCAGTTTGGTCTGCTTGGGTTTTTCCTCAAAGCCGGTGATGCGGCTGTTGCGATCAATCTCCACCACGCCAAAGCGGTCACATTCACTGGGATCAATGAGGATGGTGGCCAGCGTTACGTCAGCCTCAGCCTGGCAGTGCTGGTCCAGCATGAGCTGGTAATTCATTTTGTAGATGTGATCGCCGGAGAGAATGATCACGCGCTTGCATTGCTCACTGCCCACAGAATAAATGTTCTGGTAAACCGCGTCTGCCGTGCCCAGGTACCAGTTATCGCTCACGCGCTTCATGGGCGGCAGGATCTCAACAAACTCGCCCAGTTCCCGCGCTACCACTGATCCCCAGCCTTCACGGATATGGCGGTTCAGCGAAAGCGCTTTGTAT
>Ga0070741_10003982_pt1 | contig 35302 bp, 35 predicted proteins | sample Coa_R1_4_FD_66440 | JGI IMG/M metagenome (GOLD analysis project Ga0070741, IMG submission 66440) | Surface soil microbial communities from Centralia Pennsylvania, which are recovering from an underground coalmine fire - Coalmine... | ecosystem: Environmental > Terrestrial > Soil > Unclassified ... | reverse complement strand
TGCGGACTTGGGAAGTCCGCGCGCCGACGCTGCCCCGGAACGCCGCGTTTATGCGCGGCGGGCGCGCGGGCATCGGTTGCCCGCAGGAACGAACGGTAACCTGCTGATGCCGAGCCTCACCCTTGTGCGCTACCCGATTTGGGCATTCCTGCGGACTTGGGAAGTCCGCGCGCCGGCTGACTGGCCATTTCCCAATTGCGCCGGGCTTTGACCTGTTTAACTTAAGCGTAGTTCAAGAGCCTTATGCAAACCATGTTATTGGGAGTCAGTTCGCTCCGTAGCAGCCGCTTGGCTTACGGCTGCTGGCGCGTCGCCGGATCATGGGATCCGTCGAAAGTGACCGCGGAGAGCCAGGCTGCGGGACACCGGGCGCTCATCGCGGCGTACGAGGCGGGATATACCTTGTTCGATAACGCGGATATTTACAGTGCGGGTGAAGCGGAACGAATCCTGGGCGAAGTACTTAAGGAGGTTTCGGGTATGCGCGGCCGCGTCCTGCTCGCCACCAAATGCGGGATTCGTCCCGCCGGAAGCCCGCTTCCGCAAAGCCCGCAGCGCTATGACTTTTCCAAGGCGCATATCCTTGAGTCGTGCGAGCAGTCCCTCAAACGTTTACGCGTCGAGACGATCGACTTATACATGTTGCACCGGCCGGATTACCTGGCTGATCCCGAGGAGATTGCGGCGGCTTTTTCGCAACTGAAATCGAGCGGCAAGGTTCGTTATTTTGGAATCAGCAATTTTCGGCCGACTCTTGTGACAGCATTGCAAGTGGCTTGTCCGATGCCGTTAGTAGTGCATCAGGTCGAGATCAGTCTGGCGAAACTGGACGCCTTGACTGATGGCACCTTGGATCAATGCCTGATCGAGAAGATCACTCCGCAGGCTTGGAGCCCGCTGGCCGCCGGCTTGCTAGGCGCCGGCGCTCATGATCTCCTCCCGTCACAGAAAACCTATCGGCCCGAGGGATTCCTGCCGGCCATCGACGCGGTCGCCAAAGAGCGCGGCGCCAGCCGCACGAGTGTGGCGCTGGCCTGGTTGATGAAACATCCCAGCGGCATTCAGCCGATTGTCGGCTCGACTAATCCGGATCGCATCCGCCAGGCCGCCAAAGCCGATGAACTGGAGTTAAGCCGCGAGGAGTGGTACCGGGTGTTGCTGGCTGCGCGTGGCGAACCTTTGCCCTGACCGTCCTGGCTGCTTGCATTCGACCGATCACTTCAGGCTCTTTGTAGCATTGCCGGCACCCGAGCCGGTCAAGAAGGCGATCCAGGAGCTTCAGCACCAGCTTCGACGCGCGCTGCCGGACAAGGCCGCTCGCTGGACGCGGCCGGAGCAGTTCCACCTTACCCTGAGGTTTCTTGGCAGCGTAGCCTGCGCTCGAGTGACCGAATTAATCGGAACGCTGCGAAAAGCTTGTGAGCCTTTCGCGCCCCTACAATTGGAGGCCGGCGGGCTGGGCTACTTCCCGGACGCCCGTTTTCCGCGCGTGCTTTGGGCTGCCGTAAGGGACCGGTCGAAACAATTGGAATCCGTCTGGCGAGTGGTGCAGTCAGCCACTCAGCCGTTTACAGCCGAAGCGACGGAAAGTCGTTTTGTGGGACACATAACTTTAGCGCGATTGAACCGGTTAGGGCGCTCAGAGGCCGAGGCGCTGGCCAGGTCAGTCCATCAACTTCAGAGCAACTCCTTGGGAGAATGGCGCGCAACGGAGTTGCAATTGATGCGCAGCGAACTTTCGCCACAAGGGGCACGGCATACGCCACTGGCTTCGGTGCTTATCCCAGGCAAATCGCCCATCGAACTTCCGTCATGAGTGTTGAATCCGATAAACAGTCCCAGGATTTTCTTCGGATCAGCCACCAGTTCCAACTGGGGGAACTGACCACGGAAGCTTCGCACCCCGTCACCACCAGTCTGAGCCAGACGGCGCAAGCGGACGTGGCTCAGGCGCTGAAGTTGCTGTTCGACGTCGACCAGGACGTGCTGCGCAAATACGGCGATTTCGTTGGTTCGGGACGGGCCGAACCTGTGGCTCGAACGGTGCTCGAAGCCGTGAGGAACGGCGGCAAGGTTTTTTTCACTGGTTGCGGCTCGACTGGGCGGTTAAGCATTCAGTTGGTCTCGATCTGGCGTGATTTTTGGCAGCAACAAGCCGCCCGCGGGATGAAGTGGAGTTCCGCGGCCACCGGACTCGAGCATCGGGCGTTGGCCGTGATGGCCGGGGGGGACTACGCGTTGATCAAAGCGGTCGAGGGTTTCGAGGATTTCACCGCCTTTGGCAAAAAGCAGCTCGGCGATTTAGGAGTGTCAGCTCGCGACATCGTTTTTGCCATCACCGAAGGTGGCGAAACCTCGTTTGTGATCGGCACGGCCTGGAAGGGCGTCGAAGTCGGCGCAAAGGTTTACTTCGTTTATAACAATCCCGACGACGTGCTGTGCCGCACGGTGCAGCGCAGCCGGGAGATTATCGAAGACCCGCGCGTCGAGAAGTTAAACCTGACCACGGGTCCGATGGCCATTACCGGCTCAACGCGGATGCAGGCTACGACGATCCAGCTGTGCGTATTGATGACGATTCTGGAAATGGTCGTGCGCGATCTCCTGCGTGATCTGGAACCGGCCAGCGCCTTTGCATGCTCCGCGAGCGATGTTTGCGCTCAATTCCTCAAAGCCCTGACCGAGCTGCAAGCCAGCTTGAAAAGTCCGGCATTGCTTGCCCAACTCGCCCGGTTGGTGTCGCTCGAGGAGGCCACGTATCGCGCAGGCCGCAAAAACAATTACTTCGCTGATCGGTTTGCGATCGACGTCCTGACCGACACCACGGAACGGTCACCCACTTACTGCACCCCGCCTTTCAGGAAGTTTGACGACCGGACGGCAAGCGAGTCGTGGGCATTTCTGTTTGTGCCACCGCCGGACAGCGCCGAGGCGTGGCGGCAGATCATCAAACGCGAGCCGGCATGCGTTGAGTGGAGCGAGGCCGAACTAGCTGAACTGGTCGGCCCCGAGAAACTGGCCGCCACGCGTGAAACGCTGCGCAAAATCAGTTATGCCGAACTAATGCGTTTCAAAGTGGGGCTGGATGGCCTGAAGGCCCGTCCCATGTCCATCGGTGACCTCTCAGTGGCCGTGGTCTCCGAGCGCGAGCAGGGGTCATTGCTCGAACCCCAAGGGTTTTATCGTCGAGAATTGGAAGCGGCGAACGCCGCCGGCGCTCGCGCGGGTTTAATCTTTTTTGGCAGTCGAAACAGCAACCGGGCAGTGAACGAATTCCTCGCCAAATGGCCGGTTCGCTGCGAGGCCGTTCTGGTAGAAGCGCCGGAAACGGATCTTTTACTGGATGGAGTGACGCGGGCAGCGGTCAAGACCTTGCTCAATACCCTTTCGACCTGCACGATGGTTCGCCTGGGCAGAGTGATGGGCAATTACATGATTTGGGTCGTGCCCAGCAATCTCAAGCTCATCGATCGAGCGACGCGTTACATTCGCAATTTGACCAACTTCAGTTATCCCGACGCAAACCGGCTGTTGTTTGAGGTGATCGAATACGTTGCGCCACGGATGAAGGCCGACCGGGCTTATCCGCCCGTGGTCGGATTGGCGGTGCTGAGAGCGCACGACGGACTCTCGAACAAGGAAGCCGAAAAACGATTAGCGCGGGATGCCGCCGGGTGAGTAAAGCCTCAGCCGCAGACTAAAGTCTCCGGCAACGAGAGCTGCAAGCTATAATTTCGACCCACCTCTGAGCCGAAGCACAAGACCAACTCAACTTCGCGCAGTTCATGACGCAAGCAGGCGGTCATCGCTTTGGCGATATCGGAATACTCTTGAGCCCTCCGCGATTCGTGGGTCCAGCCACCTGGTTGGAAGTACTGCCCGGTCGTTTTGCTCTGAATCAGATACGTCAAGAGACGAGTATTGGAAAACCATCTCGGCCACATTCCAAGGAAAACTTATCGGCACTTATTCACAATCTATTCACGAAGCCGGGAGCGGGGTGAATACCCTACTTGGCGAGGCCCTTGACTCCAGGGCAGACTGGCGATGGTAACAGGAGCAAATTTATGGCTAAACAAACGAAGAACTCCAAAAAGCAGACGTTTCGTTTTTCCGCGCCGGGGGCGAGCAGTGTGTTATTAGTGGGCGATTTTACGCAGTGGCAGCAACAGCCAATACCGATGCACAAAGACGGAGATGGAGTGTGGATAGCTTCTGTTGATCTCCCGCCCGGAAAGTATACCTATCGATTTATCGTCGATTCCGAGTGGCGCGATGATCCGGATTGCACGTTGCGTGTGCCGAATCCGTTCGGTGGGCACGATAATGTGCGTGAAGCCGCCTGACCGGCCTGGATCAGACCTTCAATATCTCTCTGGCTTCAGCCATTCCGGGCGCCGGCCGACCGAATTCGCTGGCCGTGACCCGCGCCAGGGCAACTAACTGCCGCCAGCGAAAAGCCTGACGCGTGCTCCCAAACTCCTCGGTCACGGTTCGATAGTATTTCTCCGCATGCAGGGAACCGTCTTCACTCACCGCGTAACGCAAAAGGAGATCAAAGACCGGCCGGGCAGGATGCCCGAGGCTGCCATATCGCGAGATGGTGGCCGCGGCATGTGCCTGGAGATTTTGGCGGATCGCCTCATCGGCTTCCCTGAGCAGTTGTTCCGGATCGGTCGAGCTGATTTGATTGACGTGATAAACGGTTGGCAGGGGTTGCCAGGCCAGGAAGTCACCGCCTCGAGCGACCCGGTCCAGGGCGACTTGATACGCGCCAAGAACCAGGCAGGCATAGGTATTTCTGACGTTGCTCACGCGCGCCAAATTGCGCCAGGCACAGGCGGAGTCGCAGGCGTGTACGCCAATGCTGTCGCCGTGAACGCTGCCGGGTGGTTTGCCCGGTGATTCTTCCCCGGGCGGACGGCCGCGATCGCGCAAGATTAGCTGATTGGCAGCTAATGAAATGGCTTCGCCAATTTCGGCGGGGGCAAACCCCTCCGCCAGCGCCTGGGCGGCGGCCTGGGCGGCTTGCTCGGGGGACCCCTTGAAAATTGTTTCGCTTAGTTCCTGCACCCAGGGGTCGTCGGCGGTCCGTGTCCCTGGTTGCCGGTCCAGAAGTTTGTGCTGATCGAGCAGCCTGGCGAGGATCGTCCCGGGCTCTCCTTCCTGGGCCCTCTTCGGCCAGGCCTCAGCGTTTATGCAGTAATGAACCGATTGGCGCAGCAGAGTGTGCGCCTGCTCCTTGCCAATGAGATCCATCAAGTCCCAGGCGCGGTACGGCAAAACGACCCGGTGAACTTCCGTATGCTCCTCGACGGCGAAAAGCAACCGGTTAAGGGCGTCCTCAGGGGAGCCTTGCGCCGCGGCGGCAAAAGCGCGGTCGGCCTCGGCGACATCCTTCTTATGAATCGCCGCGAGCAGTCGTTGCTCTGGATTTTCCGAAAGCCCCAGAGCTGCGGGTGTGACCCGCTGGAGGACCTCGGCTTTGCGCCCGCCTTTTTCCTGAATCCTCCTGGTATTTCGATATAGCACCTTCAGCACCGGGAGAGGCTGCTGCGCCGCCGGCAACTCCGCCGCCATGTGCAACGCCGGCGCCAGGGCCATCATCGTGTGGAATCCGACATAATCTTCACCGCCGAAAGTGCGGGCGTTGGCCAGCGCGGCGGCGGCTACCAGGCGTTTAAGGTCGCATCCAGCCCTGAGCTTCTCGCCCAAACCGGGTAGCAGCCGCTCGACCGGCGTTTCTTGCATGTACTGGACGAGCGGCTCGAGTGGACCAAACTCAAGCGCGTTAGTTTCGGGTTCGACCGCGAATGCTTTCGAAAGCCCCAAGTCGGTTGCTGCTGAGGAGCCCACTGTGGCGACCAGCATGCCCCGGCCAACTTCGGCTAGAAATCTCCGGCGATTTTGAAAAACGGTCCCGTTGATCGACTTGCTCGGCTGCGGGTTCATCCTCAGACCTTACGCCCCGGAGCTTGTCCGGTCAACAGACCAAGCCCGGACCGTGGGATGTGTATGGTCAAAACGTTGAAATGAACTCAGCGGGTTCTTCAGGCAGACTAAAAAGTCTGACTGGAAGTCCGCAGCGATACCCGAACCGAATCTGGCCCGGGCATGGTCTGTCGTCGGCCGGTGTTCGTCCGGTGCTGAGGGCAGAATGCCCGCGCGCCGGCATGCGGTACAGCAGACTCGAAAGTCGACTCGAAAGTCTGCGCTACGCACCCGGCTTACCGCCGGAACCCGAGCAAGCGCGCTGGCAGGAACAGAATCGCGCGAATCAGGGCGAATATGGCTTCAATGACGATGCCCACGAGACGGAACGGAAGCAGCACGAGCCAGAACAAAGGGAAGAGCACAACCGCGAGGATGGCCAACGGCCAGCACAGGAGGGCCAGGATGCACCAGCATACAATTAGTAAGAGGAGTTTCATTTTTTGAGCCCTAAAATTACCTGTGTCAGCTTAAAGCCTGACGGCCTGTTTGGACTATTACAAAAACCTGCCAGGCTTGAAACCGCCCAACCTTACGCTTGCTCGCGAATGTGGACCCAGGTGTGCACGTGCGGCGCCCCGCGGAAATACCACACCATGGCGGGACCTTCAATCTGCCAGACATCCCAAACACCGTCGTTGCCAATGTCAGGATTCTTGTAAAACGCCAGGTGCAACTTTTCGAAATTGTTTTCTTTGATGAATTTGAGCGCCTGCTCGACGTCCTGCTTGCGAAAAGGAGCGAGCAGGTCGGCAAGCACCATGTGCACATGGTCCCGTTGATCGGGGGAAAGGTCGCTAATGGGGATGCCTTGCAACTCGCGGCCGTTGAGAGCCACGGTCTCGGTGCCGTGCTCGCCGCGGGAGCGATTGAGCAAAGCCGCTTCGCGCTGTTTGCCATCCAGCATCTGGAACACCTCGTTGGCGCGTTTGGCTTGGTACCAATAAATGTTTCCCGGATGATCGGCCGCCTCGTCGTCGCTCAAGGCGGCATGGCCGTAGAAAATCGGGCCGCCGAACGCCGCTCCGGCCACGGAATTGCCATCGCATCGGCGGGTCACGTGGCGTCCGGTGAGGACGAACTCAAATTTACCCGCGCCAGGCTCGCCAAAGAGCGCAACCGAGCAGGCACCGAAACCTTCCTGGCCAGCGTCGTGCTCGACCTGCTGCAGCACTTTCTGGGCGTACTCGGGGCTGTGCATTTTGAGGAAAATCTCCCGGATCATCGCTTGTTGGTCCGCTGTAAAATCCTTTCCCACGCGTTGCGGTGTGATGAACCAATTGTTGTCGACCTTGGAGCGAAGCGGGTGGTCGAAGGGAAAGAGAATGTTGCGGCGTTGTTCCTCGGTCAGGCTGTGGAACAGGGTGGCGACCAGGGTTTCGGAGGAAGCGGCGGCTGAAGCCGGGACAGGCCGATCGCCAGCCAGGACCGGCAACGCGCCGGAGCCGGCCACCGCCAGGCCGGTCAGGGTGGATTTCAGGAAATTGCGCCGAGTGATCTCGCTGCCGGCGCAACAATCACAAAGGAAAGGTTTCGGGCTCATGCTTCATATTAGCATGTCGCATGAGAAAGCAAAACCGGAATCGCCCCGCCCAGTACGCCTCTCGACGGCAAAGTCGCAGATCCAACACGTGTTCTTTGCCGCGTGAATGGGGCGAGCCGTTCTTTGCCGATGACGTTTTCCTTGCTCCGGGCCGCCTCGGAACTATCTTTAGAAACAGTTAGGACCATCGCCATGATCGAGGACACCATCGGAAAAATCGAAGCCAAGCTTCAGAGCGCCGACACGATCAAGGAAGACCGGCGGCGCGAGCTGGTGCAACTGCTCGGGACGCTGAAGTCCGAAGTCGCGGAGTTGTCCAAAACCCACGGCGAACAGGCAGAAAGCATCGCCGGTTTTGCCGAGCTGTCCACCCATGAAGCCACCCGGACGGAGCAAAACCCAAGGCTGCTCAAGCTGTCACTGGAGGGTCTTAGCTCTTCGGTTTCCGAGTTGGAAAACTCGCATCCGCGATTGGTGCAGATCGTCAATGCGATCAGCCACACCCTGTCGAACTTGGGAATTTAAAGGGCCGAGGGGCGGGGACGTCTGGCGGGGACGCCTGCGCTACGTTATGGGAAAGACGATTTGTCCTCGTTAGGTTGCAAGCCCGCGATCGCCGCCATAATCTCATCCGCCACTTGCTGGTAGATCTCTTTGAGACGCTGCTTGGAACAGACTTTGGCCTCCGCCCGAAGCTGTTCAAAGAGCATCGGTTCGCCGTACTTCACCACCACTCTGTGCCACGGCCGGGGAAAGCGCATTTCACGGTGATACGCCTCAAAAGTGCCGAATACCCGGACCGGAACAACCGGAGCCTGTGACTTGATCACCGTAAGGCCGATGCCGGAGCGGGCAGGCTGAAGGCGCCCGTCACGAGTGCGTGTTCCCTCAGGAAAGAGAACGATCGCCCCGCCGGCGAGCAGGCGGTCAATAATGGCTTTGAGTCCTTTGGCTCCGCCGCCTTCACGGTCGACGGGCACCACCTGCCAGTGGTGGAGGATCCAGCCGAGAACCGGGAATCGAAATAAATTTTCACGAGCGAGATAGTTGATGCCGCGTTTGATTCCCGCGCCGACCAATGGCGGATCGACAAAACTGGCATGGTTTGAAGCCAGAATGACCGGTCCGGTCAAGGGGACTCTTTCGGGATTGCAGACCCGCCATCCAAAATAGAATTTGAACAGCGTCCGAAAACCAATCCAGCCGAGGAAATAAACAGGATTCATGGTCCAGGAACACCGCCACACCGGGACTGGCTCGGTCCACCTGAAGCCACGGTGTTAATGAGCCTGGCCCTGATTGTTGCTTTCCAGGATCTCATCCGATTGGCTGATGGACATGCTTACCGAGCAGAAACGGGCTCATGATGCCCGAAGCCCGGCCAGCCGCGCGCGGATATCCTCCAGGATCAGGGCCGTGGTCTGCTGCGCCGTCATTTGGGAGTTATTGATGACCTTGGCACCTAGCGCGATCATCAAAGGAGCCGTCTTGCGCTGGCTGTCACGCAGATCTCTGGCCGCGAGGTTTTCCTTCACTCCCTCGGCTTCGCGCCGTCGGGATCGTTCTTCCAAATGCGCATCGAGGTAATACTTAAAATCTGTTTCGGGAAAAACGTTTGTGCCGATGTCCCGGCCTTCCATAACCAGGTTCCCAAAGCGAATGCAATCGCGCTGCGTGTGCTTCATCCAGGCGCGGACTTTGGGCACCGCCGCCACGTGGGGCACCGCGGCGCTGACTTCTCCGGTGCGAATCTCCGTCGCGGGATAATAGCCATCCAACGTCAGATGCACGTGTCCGTCAACACATTCCAACTTGGGTTTCCATTTCGCGCAAGCGCGCGCCACGGCCTTCTCGTCTTCGACATCTATCCGATGCTTCAAACAGTACCAGGCCAGGGTGCGGTACATCGCGCCCGTATCCACGTAGACAAAGTTCAATGCGCGAGCGACGAGCTTCGCATTGGTGCTTTTACCGCTGGCGCTGGTCCCATCGATGGCGATGACGATTGGATGTGTCGTTTTCAGTTCGTTCATCCCAGGCTTATCAACTCAATCCGCGAAGAGCTCTGCCAAGGCCAGCGACCGGCCCGTGTGGCCGTCCTGGATGGTGGCACCCAATCCGTGCGGCGGCGGCGCGGCGAGCTTTTGAAAGAAATCCGGAAAGGTCTTCTTTACGCACGCGGGATTGTTGATTTTTATGCCTGAGACTTTCAATCCCAGAATGGCGAAGCACATCGCCATTCGATGATCGTTGTAGGTCTCGATTTCCGCACCATGCAACTCTGTGGAATAAACTTCCAATGTTTCGCCGCTCTCAATCACCTTCGCACCGCATTTGGTCAACTCAGTCCGCAACGCGACCACCCGCTCGCATTCCTGCAGGCGAAGACGCCCGAGCTCGGTGAATCGAATCGGCTTATCGACAGGATCGCGGGAGACGAGGGGCGCAACCACAATGGCGGTCATGATGCTGTCGCCGAGATTCTTTGCGCGCGAGATGCACTCACTGTTAACGACTGATGCCTGGTAGTTTTTAAAACCCGATCGATCCGTTTGCGCATCGGGCGACCCGATCGCAACCGAATCCAGCTCCCCATCCATCCTGGCCAGCACCTGCGGAAACCGCTCGTCAATTTGCCAGCCGGAGTGAGGCCAATTCGCCACGGTGACCGTGCTCAGATAGCTCGTTTGGACCTTTTTCCCAAATTGCTCGGAATGTTCCAAGCCTTGAGCGCAAGGGAGCCCTAATCGGCGCAGGGCCATGAAATAGCTCCCGCTCGATGCATCCGGTTCAATCTGCAAAACGCCGCCGCTTTTCGGGAATACCTCGATCATCTTCATGGTCATCGCCACATACGACGCCTCCTCCGAGTCATCCCCCACCACACTTACCTGCCACCCGCCCGTCCCCGCCCCGAGCAATAACGCCGAAGCAAATTGCGAACTCTGCTCGATGCTAACACTGCATTTGCCCGGGCGGGCGCCGGCACCGTGAATGATTGCCGGCAACTTGTCATTCGGCGAATCTATCCGGTACCCAAGCGAACGCAGCGCCTGAAACAAGCCGGCTTGCGGCCGCTCGTGCATCCGCGGCACGCCGTGGATGCGATAAACGCCTTTGCCCAGACAAACAAACGCCGAAAGGAACCGCGCGGCGGTGCCCGCGTTACCGACAAACAATTCAAGCGGCTGGTCTTCGGTGCCACCCGCGGGCACAGAAGCCCCCTTCCCGTAAACCGTAATCGTCCGGTTGCACGGTTCGGCGGGATCCGGAGCCACCGTCACCATATAGCCAAGCTCCCGCAAACACTCGACCATCACCTGCGTATCTTCGCTCCAAAGAGCACCGCGTAAGATTGTTTCGCCGTGGGCCAGCGCCGCCAGAATCAGGGCGCGGTTGGTGATGCTCTTCGATCCCGGCACGGTGATCGTGGCCGTCACGCGCTCTTTCAATGGAACGATCTCGATGAGACTAGGCAGCGCCATTGTGGTAGGGACGGCGCGCTGCGCCGTCCCAGCCCGCGATCAGCGGGCTGAGCAAACGTCGAAAAACGTGCGACTCATAGCGGTTATTGCGCCGCTGAACGATACGTGGACGGCGTAACGCGCCGTCCAGACCCCTGATAACTTGATCACTTGATAGCTTGATAACCTCGCCCTCTTTCATTCCGGTGAATGCGGTTGGGCGTGTTTAGCCCATCTGTCCCGCTGCGATTTGGCTTGCTCGAAAAAACGCGAAATGGCCTCCGCATCGCCTCTGCTCAGAGCCCGTTTGAAACCAGTTAACCCGTCCACAAAGCTATCGATGGCGCAACTCAGATTTTTGCGATTGGCCAGGGCGATGTCCCGCCACATTTCGGGCGAGCCGGACGCAATGCGGGTGGTGTCCCTAAAACCATTGGCGCAGAGCCGAGCCAGATGCTTCGCGCCTTGCGGATGCAGAACGAGGTTGGCCAATTGTGCGGCAACCACATGCGGCAAATGGCTTGATCGGCTGACCAGTTCATCATGTTGACCCGGCGTGAGCCTCAATACTTGCGAACCAACTGATTTCCAAAGCTCCGCCACCCGTCCGATCGCGTTGCGATTCGAGCGCGGTGTTGGAGTGACGACGCAAACCGCTCCGGCGAACAGGTCCGCGCGAGCGGCACCCACGCCGGTTTTCTCCGAACCAGCCATGGGGTGACTCCCAACAAAGTGCGCCCCGGCCTGTCTCGCCAATGGTTCAAGATTCTCAACCAGGCTTTGCTTTACGCTGCCGACATCCGTGACAATCGCGCCGGGTGCGAGAAACGGGCAAATTTGTGCCAGCAACGGTGCCATCTGCGCGATGGGAGTGCACAGCACCACCAAATCCGCGCCCGTCACCGCTTCCCGCAGATTTCGCGTTGCCACGTCAGTTGCACCCAGGCTCAGGCACTCTTTGGCGGTAGCAGCCCGGCGCACAAAACCACTCACCGAATCCGCCAAACGGCGTTGTCGCAAGGCCAGACCCAATGACCCGCCCAATAATCCAACGCCGACCAGGGTGACTTTGTTCCAACGCACCCTGGAGTTTCGGAATTTGGTCACCTCCTTTCAAGAGTAACCTGAGACGCAAGAGCGACGGGCTTTGCTCGGCGCCAGCGGTTCTCCATGAAGCAGTCCCACAGATTCAGGGCGACGGCAGATGAAAGCGGCACGGTGCCACACTCCCAACTGCTGCCGCACGGCCCACGATCCCACGGCGTTTTCCTAAGCCGTTTCTTCGGATTTCGGCCTTCGGATTTCGGCCTTCGGATTTGCCCCCTTCGCAGCTTCCTCGACCCGCGCAAGTATAACCTCTGCCAAAAGCGGCTCGGTCCCCACGCTCGAACCTAACCAGACCAATTTGCCGTGCCTCTCGGTCGGATTCCGCCAGGTTGCCTGGCGCCGTTCAAGCCGCTGTTTCACGATTCGTTCCGGTTCGCCAAGCAATACCGGGAGATCCTCCGCCACGTGCAAACCTTCGCTGATGAAGAATGGCACGATGACGATGTTTTTGGTACGCGCGGTTTGGTAGCAGGTTCCGATGCGTGGCTCCTGCTCGAGAAAGATGGGCTCGACAGCGGCATAGCTGTCCATTTTTCGAATCAGCTCGACCTGCTTATCGATTGCTTCACGGGATTGTTGGTCCTGTTCGGTGCCGTGCCCGGCAATAAAGAGCGTGATGTCCCGAGATTTCGGAGCGCGAGGAAAGGGAAATTGTTCGATGACCCGTGAAGCCCGGGAGAGCAGGACGTTGGTCATGCTCGGGTGCGAGCCTACAGGTCGGCAATAGAACTGGGATTGGGCCGCTGACGCTCGCATCCGCTCGAGCGGGGGAGAAAAACCTAAGGCGTGCGGGATAATGTTCTCCGAAAAATAGCCTTCGCTAATGAATAGTGGAACGATGAAGACCCTGCCCTCGGTCAGTTGCGGCAAGACCTCGACCACCTTGGGCTCTTGTTTCCAAAATCCTTCCCGCACCTGGGCAAAGAGGCGGCGACGGCGCAACTCCGCTGCGTGTTGAAAGACCGGAGCGGCGGAATCGGCATTTTGGGTCGACCCGTGGCCGACCAGCAGGAGGGCGGCATCTGAAAAGTCTTTCTGCGACACTCCGGATGCATAACCGAGGTTTTGGCTGTTCGCAAGGAACCAGGTAGATGACATCGCGCTGCGATGTCACCGCCCGTAGAGCGGGCGGAACAGAACCGGAGAGGTGCATAATCGTTTCATTCGTTGCGCCGCGGGACGCGGCGCGGATGGCGCAGCGCGCCGTCCCGACCGCGGCGGCCTAACGCAAGGCGAAGCGTTGCGCCCCATCCTTCAGAGCAAGATGCTGTTGCGCGATCTCGACCAACGGGTCGAAATTGCCGCTGGCGCCGGCCACAACCAATTTGTCGGCCTGCAGCACCAGCACACAGCATCGCATCCGGGCCGTCGAAAGCCCCTTGCGGGGAACATAAACAGCCACCAACTCATGCTCGTGGCTCACACCCACCACCCGATCCCAGCGACGCGCCGACATGGCTTTGTCGGCGCGCGCCAGGATCGTTCCCGTGTCCACCACACCAGCAGTTCCTTGAAGATTGTAGAGACCGACCTCCGCGCCATGAATGCTGTCGATGCCAGCCTGAGCTTCCGGGGGTAATTTGAAGAAATGCGAACCAATTCTGACCAGCCCGGTAGTGAAGAACCCCACATGAAGGTTAACCTTGTGGTTCCACGGCACGTTCAACGAACCCAAAGCACTCTCGCGCAACGTCGCGGTCTCGGTGCTCAAGCGGAAATAGCCGGTCACTCCCACAACGGCGAGCACGAACCCGACCAGCAGGATTAGAAGCACGGTCTCGACAGTTCGCAATCCGGTATGCGGCGGCTGCACGGTTTGATTCGTGTTCATGGTGTATCGCGAGATCCTAATTTCATTTCTCAAGCGCAGTAGAAAGCGGGCTCTGCCCTGCCCGGAGCTGGCTGCCGCTGTTTGCGCCTATTTGCCAATCTGCTCTCCGATATGCTTCAGGGGATCGATATGGAGCTTATCCCCGAGCATAGCCAGCTGCTCAGGCTTGATGTCGCCCACCACATTAACGAAGACCGCCTGGTTCTTGCCATCCTGCACCACCACCACCAGGCCCTGCACGGTATCTTTGTTTTGAGTCTTCAAGTAAACACCGACGTCCTGCGACTTTTCCTGCACCGTGACGATGCGTTCCCACCCCTTGGTTTCCAAATCTTTTCGAACGGCCTGAATACGCGACACGATGTCCGATCGATTCTGGTCGTCCAGGGCGATGACATTGACATGCACCAGCTGCAGGCCTTTGAGAACTTGCGCCACGTCGGGTTGGTCTTTCTCCAGGAATTTGCTTGCCAGTGAAATGAGGCTGCTGGTTACGTTGACTTCAACGAACTGACCGCCTGAGGCGGAGACTGAGAAGCTGCCAAAATCTACCTGGCCGGGCGGCAGTGGGTCGCCCAAGGCATTTATCCCCAGCGCGAGCGGCAGGATGGCGGTCCCAAGCAGAGTGAATCGTTTCATATATGAGCTCCAATCGTTCAAGTTTATTTCATTCGGGAACTGTTTCGTTCCGTTGTTAGCCAATACACGAAGGAGACGCGGAAAGTTTCATGAAACAACGCCTGAGAGGTGAGAATGCGAAGGCATCCTGGAGCAGACTTTTGGCCTGCCATGCAGGTGCGGACTATTCTCTCGCTTTGTGATTGGCTCTTGGTTCCGCCCTTTCGGTGCGCTCGTAAGCCTCGGAATGACCTTCGTGCAAGTGCCAGTTTTCAGTGTACCTTCTGGCCAACACCGCATCGTCAATCACCAAAAGATTCTCGGCATTGTTCTCCTCAGCGGCTTTGGTGAAGTTGAACGAGCCGGTTAGTACCACGCATCCGTCGATCACGACAACCTTGTTGTGCGCAATGGCGTGTTGCGCATCGATCATTGGCGGAATTCCTTCATGCAACAGGAAATCGGCTTCCGAGTACTTTTCGGTTCGTTGGCTTCGGTCCAGGATAATCTGAACGTTCACTCCGCGCCGATGAGCATCCACCAGCGCGCGAGCGATCGGGACCGAAGTAAAACTGTACGCCTGGACCAGCACCGAATTGGTAGAGTGATCCAGCGCCTCCACCACCGCCTCGGTAGCTCCGCCATGCGGCGAAAAATACACCTGCACTCCCTGCGGGATTGAGCCTTGGGGGACACAACCGGCAAACACCAACGCCAGGCTAAGCGCGCACCATTCGACACTTCTCATGCTTGGCCACGGACGTTCTCACGAACGGCGGCGGAGTCAAATGCGGAATTCGAGGAGAGCCGCGCGGCAGCGCGGAATGGGGACTCACACAAGTTCGGACTCGGTTGATTTCGCTTACATCAAATGCGCGCATGAAAGGAGGAGCCAATGAACACTTGCCTCGCCTGCGAACGTTTGACACGTTGCGCAAGACGTTTAAGCAACCCAAGCCATGAGCATCAACACCGTTGGCCAGCTAAAAACTGTTAAATCGAATACCCAATCTCTGGTCGAAAACGAACTGTCGCGAACGCGCGGGTTATTGCGCCTGGCGCCGACCTGGGTCCCCCGCTCGTTTCTGCAACCCGGGCTGCGCCTCAAGCTACACCCGGACGATACCTATGCGTACGGGGCGGATCGCGGCGGCATCGATGAACGTTGGTTTGCTTCGACCACTGAAGCGGCCAATGAAGGCCGCGTTCCTGATGAAGGCCTAAGCTACTGTGTTATTGGGAATCAGCGGCTGACCTTGCGCAAGGCAGTCGAAGACTGTGGCGCCACGCTGGTCGGCCAGGGGATTTGGAAAAAGTACGGCCGCTGGCCGGTCTATTCCAAATTCTTCGATAACATGGGCCCTATTCCCCTCCATATGCACCAGAGCGCCAAGCAAGCGAAGCTGGTCGGTCAGGAAGGCAAACCCGAGTCCTACTATTTTCCTCCCCAGCACAATAATGTCGGAAACAATTTTCCGTATACGTTCTTTGGTTTGGAACCCGGCACAGCCAAAACCGAGGTTCGCCAATGCCTGGAAGATTGGAACAAAGGCGACAATGGAATTCTGGACCTCTCAAAGGCGTATCGGCTCAAACCCGGGACCGGTTGGTTGGTAGGACCCTCGATCCTGCACGCGCCAGGCAGTTTCTGCACCTACGAGCCTCAATGGGGGAGCGATGTGTTTGGCATGTACCAAAGCATGGTGGAAGGCCGTTACGTGCCCTGGAGTTTGCTGGTCAAGGACATGCCGAAGAATAAACACCAGGACCTGGACTTCATCGTGGATCAGCTCGACTGGGACGCCAATGTCGACCCGAACTTCAAGGATAACCATTATCTGGAGCCCATTCCGGTGGCTCACACCGATTCGGAGGGATTCGTCGACCGATGGATCGTGTACGGCAAGATTCATTCGGATGGCGCTAAAAAAGGCGAACAACTCTTCACGGCCAAAGAACTCACGGTCGAGCCCGGGGCCAAATGCACCGTTAAGGACAGAGGCGCGTACGGCCTCATTTGCGTGCAAGGCGTGGGCAAAATCAACGGACTGCCGCTCAATAGCCCGAAGCTGATCCGCTTTGCCGAGTTGACCGAGGACGAGTATTTCTGCACCGAGGAAGGCGCAAAAAATGGCGTGAGCTTCGAAAACACCAGTGGAACGGAGCCTTTGGTCTGCTTACGCTACTTCGGGCCGGAAACCAACCCCGACGCGCCGAAGGTCGGCAGTTACAAAAGATAACCGTTCTGGCTGGATTCCTTTCGCTCTCGCACGTGCGTTGGGACGCTAACTAAAGTGGGTCGCGTCAGCGTCTTGGCGTGCGGCGCTTTGCGCCGCTTTTTGGTTGTGGTGCGATCCCGAAAAGCGCCGCACAACGGCGCACTCCAAAACCTTCGGATCATTTCCGTTTCGAGGTCGCAGGGTTGCGGTCACTCGGTTTCAAGAATGGACCGCACGTAAGCATTCCGTTCGCGCTCCTCGCCCAGAGTGGTGACAGGACCGTGCCCCCCCAGCAACTTCGTCGAGTTCGGCAGTTGCATGACACGACGGATCGACGCCTCTAGATCCGCGTGTTTGGAATCCGGCAAATCGGTCCGGCCAACCGAACCCCCGATAATCAGGTCGCCGCCCACCAAAGTATGTTCGCGTGGAAAATGATAACATACATGTCCGGGCGAGTGACCGGGAGTATGAAGCACTTCAACCTCGAGGGAACCGATGCTGAGCTTCTGCCCATCAGCGACGTTGCCGTCAGCTTTGAGCGGCGGAATGACGAATGGCAACTGGAACATCCTGGTTTGGACCTCCGGGTTTCGAGCTTTGGGTTCGTCGAGAGGATGAATGGTAATCCTGGCCGCCGGAAAGGCTTTACGCACGAGAGCATGATCGGCGAAGTGGTCGAAGTGGCCATGCGTGAGCCACAGTCCTATTACTTCCCACTTGCGCTTGGCGGCCTCTTCGAGGAGTGGTTCAACGGTATGGTCGGGTGCGTCGAAAATCACGGCCACACGAGCCGCTTCGTCGGCAATGAGAAAGCAATTGGTCATCGCAATCCCGCCTGTATTCATTAAAGTGATCATGGCCCGCTTAGGTTCCGCCTCCCGCCTTCAGGCGGCAAGGAAATTGAAAACACCGATGAAGACCGATGCAATGCAGAACCTCGAGCAGGCACCAAACGAGGTATACTCTGCAACCAAAGTGGCAGTAGGCGGAGGCAACCACTCGGTACAGGAAAAACGGGAGGACGATCCGCCGTACCAAACTATGGCAACGATCCAGCGGAACGTGACTCCCGTGTCGAGAGCGCAGCTCTCAACAATCAAGGAGGAGTGTGCTCCTGAATCTTTTGACCGGCAGCTTCGATGTCCTCGCCGGCACCATGAGCCGTGCGACAACCCACCGCGCCCAAGACCAGCGTCATCGTGGCAAACAGCAGCAGAACTATTCGTTTAATCATAACCTTCCGTTTGTTGTTTTATGCTTGAACGGCCAGTTTTCGCTTTACCGTTCTCGCCCAACGGTGGCCCCGGCAAGGTCAAGAGACCATGGGGCCTCACCCTTAAACCGGCTGAGTGGGCGCCTTAGTACCAGGCTCAGGTGCGGGTGCGCTATTCACCATCCAACGGCTTTGGGGCAGCCGGTTGGAAAGGTTTGGCCGGCGCATTGGTCTGAGTAGCTTTCGGTTCGGTTTCCTTTAGAAAATTGTCGAGAATCGCCAGGTAGCTATCGAGCATGGAACCATTTTCCTCACCCAGCTCTTTGCGCGAGCTACGGGCTTGAGCCAGGGTGGACTTCGCTTCGGTTCGCAAATCGTCCAGGTTCATCTTGCCGCTGAGTAGCCCGCCAAGCAGGTCGTTGAATTTGGTTTGGGCTTCAGGCCCCGCGCCGCCAAGCACCTGCTGCTGGACCTGCTGAATCATATTGGAATTACCCGCCAACTCGCGCAGGGCTGAGGCAAACTCAGGCGAAGCATTGGTCCGGGCAGCTACTGAAACTTTGGCGAGGGTGTTGGAACCCTTCAGGTTTGGCTTAAGCCGAGCGGAATTGGTGACGGAGATTGGGGACAACGTCGAAAGAGTGATCGCGGAAATCTTCGAGCGAGGCAGTTTCAGCGTGCCGAGGACATCACTTTGCAGCACCAACGTATCGGCTCCCAATGACAACACCCGCCCTACATAATGGTCGCCATTAAGCATTTCAATCTGATCGGCCCGAGTAGTAAGAGGGCCGAAGCCGGCGAGGCCAAAAACAACCCCGAGAATCGCGAGAAGCGTGGATCGGGTGAGTGAAGGCAAGCCTGGCCTTGTCATAGTCGAACATTACGCCCTTTTTTCGATAACTGCAACGAGCATCAATCGGGCGAATCGATAGGCGAAGGGTAGAACCGCGTCCGCAGAACCAGGGTTAACTGATGATAAGCGACCGTGAGCCGGCCGAAGTTTCCTGCCGATTGCGAATCGAGTTCGGATCGTTCGAGGCGTTTGGCTGTCCGGCGAAAGCGCGCGGCTAAAGCCGCCCTGAGTTCGCCCGGGGGCTCCAGACCTCGCAACAATGTGTCGACTTTATCGGCCAGCTTCCGAGCAGTGCGGATCGTGCTTAGGGCCTCCGCTTTGGTGACCTTGCCCTGATCAAAATCCTTGAACAGCAGGCACTCAAATTTGCGGCAATAGAGTGGACGCGAAGCGTAAATCGAGCACCGGCAGCCATCAAAAGCGGCGCAAGGCTGCAGAAACCTCCAGCGCTGAAGTTCCGGCGGCCCGGACCGCGTGCGGCCATCCGGCTGCAACGGCATGCCCAACACACGCAATGCCTTGGGATCGTCGGGCGGCTGCAGTTTGACGTCAGCAAACAGCACTCCATTGCAGCACAGCCCGCAGCTCAGGCAGAGATCCTCAGGGCGACTCTCCTTGCGCTTAGGTAAAGCTTTCAACCGCTGCATCCTAGCTTGGCAGGGCAGCCGAAGCCATGGACTAATTCTAAATCTTTAATTCTCAATTCTGAACTGAGGCAGCCCTTTGTTCATGAAATCCGCAGCACACTGGAGCGGTCGCCTTTTTAACTAAAAATTGAGAATTAAAAACTAAAATTCTGCCCACGCACTTTCCTGTTGCCGCGAGCGCCGCCCGGGCGTTAGCCTCGTGCAACTCCAAAAACCTTATGTGCGCACAACATACCAACACCTTTCCCAAGCTCCACAACGCCATGTGGCCCGGCCTGGTCGGCAAGGGCAGCCCAGGCGCCGAACCGAGCCTCGATCTGGACACGATGCTGGATTTGACCGCTCGCGCTGAAGTCGACGGCGTTCGCTTCGACGGCGTGGATATCTTCCTGTACGATCCCCACATCAGCATTGATGTCGACGACGACGGCATTAAGCGCCTGGCCGAGAAAGTCAGTGCCAAGGGCTTTGTGGTGGGGTCGGTAGTGGCGCCAGTCTGGGCACCCACTGGTGGCGGCCCGGCCATGGGCAATGCGACGGATCGACAGAATTTTGTTGGCCAGGTGCGTAAAGCTTGTCACATCGCGAAGACGCTGCGTGACCTCGGAGTTCGCCCTCACGGGATCGTGCGCCTCGATTCAGCCTGCGGCGTAACCGACTGGGACCAGGACCCCGAAGGCAACCAACAACGGATCGCACAAACCTTCGCCGAAGCTTGCGACGTGGCTGAAAGCTTCGGGGAAAGGTTAGCGGCCGAAGGCGAGATCTGTTGGGGCGGAATGCATAGCTGGAAGAAGATGATTGACCTGCTCGAGCGAGTGAATCGCCCACGTACTCTCGGCTTTCAGGCTGATATGGCGCACACGCTCCTTTATGTGCTCGGTTACAACGCACCCGAGGATGCGCTCCTGCCCGCCGATTGGGACTGGTCAGACCCGGCGCGCCTGGACGAAGCGCTCAAAACGCTGACCGATGCGCTGCGGCCCTGGACCATCGATTTCCACGTCGCTCAGAACGACGCAACCGTAAAAGGTTCAGGCAACCACGACAAGACCGGGCATCATTGTTTGCCGAACGATCCCAATGGCAAACTCTCAATTCCACATCACGCCGGTTTTTGGATGCGGGACGAAAACGGCGAGCCCAGCAGGGCCTTCCAGCATGTCTGCTGGGACGGTTGCATGTTTCCAAACGCCGTTATGAGCGAACCCGGCACCTGGAACGATATCCTCTCGGCCATGATTGCCGTGCGCGACGCCCACGGCTGGGGCGAAGACGGATCGACTGAGTCCTCCCAGAATGCGCAGGAAATTACGACGCTTGTTGAAATCACGGCTGAGCTGTCTCCCAAGCCTGAACCAGCCGAACCGCCCAAAACCAAGGCAAAACCGGCCGCGCGCACCCGACGGGTCGCACCGAAGAAAAAGCACGTCACCAGGGCTGCTCCCAGATCCCGCACTGCCAAACCGGCTGTCAGGAAGCAAAGAAGCAAGCCAGCCCGCAAATCCGCGAAGGTCGCGAAGCACTCGAACAGGGCTCCTCGCGCCAAGGCGAAAAAGAAAGCCACCCGGGCAGCCAAGCGTCCGGCGCATGTCGCCCGGTCCAAGCGTGCGGTGGCCAAAAAACGGCCGACCCGACGCGGGCGCCGCCGGTAAATGGCGCATGTCTTTGTTACGGGGGGCACCGGGTACGTTGGCAGCCGCCTGATCCCGCGCCTGAGCGAACGGGGACACACTGTCCGGGCACTGGCGCGGAAAGGCTCCGTGCACAAGCTGCCGCAGGGCTGCATCCCGGTAATTGGCAATGCGTTGGTAACGATCTCGCAGATGCTCGCTGCGCTGGTCGACGCGGTGGAAGCGCCTCCCCAGGGCGTCACCATTGTCGAGGTGAATCAGATCCGCACAACCGGACTTGCTCACCACTTAACCGCAGCTGCGGCCCGGGCGTAGAGCGTCGGGTCCGGACGAGGGCGATGCCTTTTTTCCAACGCATTTGCCTCGATTTTAGACAGGTGGCGCTGGTGGAGTTGAGCGCTCCGTAAGCTTTTTGAAACTCAGGAATGGCTTGGCTCCTGCTATAGCTCGTTGCAAAGACCTATGGCCAAAAAGCTGTACCGGAACCGAGTCCTGACGCGGCAGGCTCGCCAGTCGCAGCCAGACGATCAACGAACTTTATGACTGCGCAAAGTCTAATCGGGTTAATCGAAGAGATGATGGACTTAAAACTCCAGCAGTACGCCGAATCCCAGATGAAACTAACGCCCGAGGTCGCGCCCTTGCTCAGGGAAAAGCGCGAAACCGACAAGCGACGTCTGGAACAGATTCGTATTGAGTTGGTCCGGTTTCTGGAAACCTGATTTTCAACGCAACCGGAGAATTGCCTGGCGGTGGGGTCTTACCCGGCTTTCGCCCATGGCGAGTTGAACTCGCCAAAATCTTTGCGACCTTTCAATGAGTGCGGCACGGGTTTTCCAGGCGCACGGGTGAAAGGATTGCCAATGAATGGTGCTGTGATGGCGGAGCAGGAAAAGGTAACCCGCGAGGAGATGGTGCGGTTACTCAACGAAGATCTGGCCCGCGAGTACCAGGCGGTCATCGCGTATGTGGTGTACAGCCAAACCTTGAAGGGGGCGCCTTACACCGATATCGCCCGCGAACTTGAAACCCACGCCGGCGAGGAACTGAGCCACGCGCTGAAAATCGCGAAGCAGATCGATTATTTTGGCGGCGAACCCGAAGTTCGGCCTCTTCCGGTAAAGACCTCGAAAGATCCCCGGGCCATGCTGCAGTTCGATTTGGAAAATGAGCGCGTAACGATTCAGAACTATCGCCAGCGAATCCTGCAGGCCGATGCCATGGGCGAGTTCGCCTTGAGTGAGGTCCTGCGGAGCATCATCGTCCAGGAACAGGAACACCTGATGGATCTCGCCGATGCTCTGGGGATCGAAGCGCCGGAAATCGATTAGCCTTCCGGGGAGTGCGGCTCTTGCCGCCAAGTCCGATTTTGCTTAGCCAATACCCGGATTTCACGGTGTGGGATTTCCTTCTTAGTCTGCTGGGTGATAATTCGTGGAATTCGTGTCTAGAGGATAATTCGTGAAATTCGTGTCTAGAGCGGCTCAGACACCCGTTGAATCCGGAGCGCGCGCCCGGTCAGTTCATCAACCTGGACGACCACTCCTTGCAGAAGCACTCGGTCGCGCGCCACTTCGAAGCGCTGCGGCATCCCCGTAAGGAACCGCTCGACAATCGGCTCGATCTCGCGCCCGATCACACTTTCATGCGGGCCGGTAAAGCCGGCGTCGCACAGGAACGCCGTGCCGCCCGGGAAGATTTGCTCGTCGGCGGTCTGCACGTGGGTATGAGTGCCGACCACCGCGCTAACCTCCCCGTCAAGCATTCGGGCCAGCGCCACTTTTTCCGAGGTCGCTTCGGCGTGGAAGTCGACAAAAATGTTCCTGGTCGAGTGTTGCAGCCGTTTGACTTCGTTCAGCGCGGCATGAAAAGGATTCTCGAGTGCGGGCATGAAGGTCCGGCCCTGCAAGTTGAGCACGCATAACCTTGCCCTGCCCTCCTGCTCGAAAACATAGCTTCCATGCCCCGGCACGCCCGGCGGGTAATTCAGCGGCCGCACAAATCGCCTTTCATTAGCGAGCAACTCCATCACCTCTTTTTGGTCCCAGAGATGGTCCCCGCTGGTAATCACATCGACGCCGGCCGCGAAAATCTCAGTTGCCGTCCCTACTGTAATGCCCGAACCTCCGGCGGAATTTTCCCCGTTCGCCACCACCACGTCCAATTGATGCTGCCGTCGTAAGCCCGGCAAAAGTTCTTTCACCGCGCGCCGACCCGGTTGCCCGACAATATCGCCAATGAAGAGCAGGTTCACCGCGCCAAGCTAACGCCGCGTAATACTCGGGCAAGTTGTTTTGAGCGAACCCGGCGCGCGGGCATTCTGCCCGCAGCAACGCCCGCTCGCCGGCTGAGATCCCTTTGTCGTTTCGTTAATCGCCGGCTTTGATCTCTGCGGACTGCAGAAGTCCGCGCGCCGTTTCAGCGCCGAGAGCCAACGCTAATCCTCGAAGCTGCGCCGGGACGCCTTCTTGCCGGAATGGTGGGCCTTGTCCGCCAGCATTCGTTCCTTGGCACGGCGGCTGCGCCGCCTTTTTTGCCGTCGAATCTTCTCGACCCGTGCGCGTTCAGAGGCGACGCGGCCGGTCCTGGCCTCCTCAATCTTATCCATTAAAAGCCGCCGGGCGACAAACCGGTTGAGCCCTTGCTGCCGGGTGGATTGGCATTTGACCTGCAAGCCGGTCGGGCGGTGAACCAGCATAACGCAGGTCGAAGTCTTATTGACATTTTGCCCGCCGTGCCCGCCCGAACGCACAAACGTCTCTTCCAAGTCTTCCTCACGCACGCCCAAACTGGCCATGCGTTGAGCCAACTGCTCTTCTTTATGGAGACCGACCGGGAACGCGCCCATCAGCGCAGACTAGCCCCGCATCGGGTGCTGCGCAAGAAACCACGCGTCGTGAAAGTGCGCACGAACCTGTCGGCATGGCGTGACGCCCTGTTCATGCCTGAGCCCGCTCGTAACGTCTGTACTTCCTTCCATCACCAGCAGGCGAATCTCAATGTTGGCTTTCAGGGGTAGCGATGGGCCTGGACACGGTAAATTGCCGAAGTTGGCGGGAGGTTCGTGTCGGCCAAGAACATCGAAGCGTTGGCGCCCGCAATCGGAGAGGACGCCGCGGTCCAAGTTTTAAGGTCAGACGTCCGCTCGAGAGTGTAGAGCCAGTTAGCTCTGCCGACGAATTGAACCTGGTGAGTGCCGTTGGTCATCAGTTCGACGAGATACTGCACTGGAGGTGCCGGGACTGTAATCACGAGGTTATCCACAATTCCATGAGCGAGGACAGACCCGGCATATTGCGGGTCCTGACCCGCGTCGCTGTAGCTGCTGATGCTGACGGCACCCAAACGGAAGTCGGCGAAATTGGTGTTGAGCAACTGGCTTATCCTCACCCAGGTGGTGTGTTCGAAGTTTGTCACCAAGGCCACCGCCGTCTGGTTCGAGGCGGTGAAGCTCATCACGACGTGATAGCTATCGCCGGAAGCCAGAGTAAAAACGGCGTAGTCGCTCGCCGCATTGTAATTGAAAGTACTGTTGGTGTCGACGAAGGTGGGCCAGCAGGTCGCGCCAAAGCCGGAATCCCAAAAGTAGGAGAACTCAGCCAAATCCGGAGAACTATCGCCCGTCCCACGGATGAAATTGGTTCCGGTTGCCTGCTCCAGATTCAAGAAACCGATGCCGATTGCGAAGGTGGAAGTTTTGTTCGTGTCCAATCCGGGACCGATGTCACCCAGGCGCAGATCGAAGGCGAGCGTGAAATCATCTTCGCGCGAAAGGATCGTCCCGAGCGGATGATAGAAATAGCTGTTTGGCCGGGAGGAATCCCAGGTCACCTTGAGATCCTGGTTGGTGGAGTCCCAGTGAAATAGATTTGGATCCCCGGCAATACGCCAGCCATTTTGGGCCGGGTCGAAAGCGAAATCCTCCGCGATAACCGTCCCACCGGGACGGGTGGTCGCGACAGCGTCGACTTGGGTTTTTCCGCTGAGCACATTCAGACGGATGAACCGAGCGATGGGCAGGTTGACGTAATCGCCATTAGTATCCTGGGCCCAATCCAAATTAAAGCCGGCGCCTCCCCCCGAACCCTGATAGAGCGAACGAATGCCGGCCAGCCCGAGTCCGGCAAAATCGAAGTTGGTCAGGCCCGGGTCGACGGGCCACTCGGGGTCGCCCGAGCCGTCGGTCGGGAACAGATCTCCAATGGTGGGGGCTTGAGCGGGGTTTAGCGTGAACCAGGTCACTCCGTCAGCACTAACCTCAACACGGGTGGGCGCACCGTTGCTGAAAACGTTCCCGTCGGTAATCCCGCCACCCGAGATATTTCCGTTGGTGATGATGAAAAATGAATTTCCGAAGATCTCAAAGTCGATGCCGTAAGGGCTGGCGGGACTGTGGACCGCAGGGTCAGCCAGGTGCAACGTGAGCGACCCGCCAGCGCCTAACGAGACAATCTGGTTCGTGCGGAATGGCGGACTGAAGGGGCTGGCCGTGCCCGTGGGAGCGCCAAGAGCGCTGGCTGCATTGGTAAACCCCGCGGCAAAGCCAGTCCCGGGATTGTAATCCACTACCGCATCGGCAAAACCGGCGGGAAACACTCGGGACGCCAAGAACATGCTGGCGGCCAATGCCAGCGCCTGAAGACGAACTTTCGACATATGTGCTGATCTTTCAAAGGCTTCGCCCTGCAAATAACCGGATGAAGCGGGTTATGGTTGAGAGACCAGCGCGAGGACTGAAAATAAAAAACCTTCAGACCCCGGCAAAACGGAGAATGAAGGCATTCAGCGGATCCTATCCCGCACTCACGGAACAGGCTGGCCTCATCCTTCTCTTTGACGGAGAAGTTGATCCCGCAAAGCGGAATCATGACGAGCACAGCCAAACCGGTATCCTGACTTCGGGCGTAAACCTCGCTCCCGCCTTCCCGGCCTGAGGGCCAGTGGCATTGGGAGTCTGTAACCCGTTACAGTGGCGCAACCGTCCCCGATTCGCACGGGGTTCCCTGACATTTGGTTGTGACAAGAGGGTGAACAAAATGTCCACCGGTTTCAAAGAACGCCGATACTTAAACCCGGCCCTGACAGAATGCCAAGTTGTTTTTTTTAAGAACGCGCATAAGCATTTCGGCCCTCATCCCGGAGGGATGTCTGAGAATAGCCCGACGCTTCAGCGTTAGGTTTGCGGTTTGAAACGTCCGCAAGTCCCCAAAGGGACGGCCGAGAACGCCGGAGCGAATGTGCCCGTAGAAACTGCAATCCAAAAGGAGGTCGTGACGCGAATCATTAACTGGGTCTTCCCTAACCTGGTTTATCACCACCGCCTTTGCGTCTTTGGGCGCGGCGTTTGGCTTCGAGCAACCGGCTCGTAGTGCTGGCCGGAGTCTCTTCTTCCCTAGGCGCGGCCTGTTCCGGGCTTGAAGGTTCCGCACCGGGTGGCGGCGGTTGCTTCGGAGAAACCGGCTCCGTTTCGACTGGTTTAACCGGCCGGAAAAGCTCCGGCCGGGGCTCGGCTGGGGCGGTTTTGGTCGAGCGCACCTGGTCACGGCGGGCAAGCAATACCGACAGGGATTCATCGGCTCCGGGCTTTTGCGGGGCCGCTTGCCAGAAGAAGAGGCGCCGACGGAAACGCAGCCATTCCTCCCGATCGATCTGGATCCGGCGAACGGCGACATCGAGGGTAAAGAGCACGATCGCAAGTTTGATCAAAGATTCCCAAAGATCGCGCGGCTGGTAGGTCTTACGCCGGTCATGCGAAAACGGATTGAGCCCCGGCACACCGCGATCCAGCACCTTGCCTCCCCCGCTCTCGGCCAGGCGCCGGAGCAGGTTCAGGTTCGGTTCGGTCGCGTTGAACTCTGGAGAATAATTTACGCTGGCGCCGACCACTTGCGAGCCGCGCAATTGTCCATCTTTAATATCCATCAGGTTAAGCAGGTAAGCGCCGACCTGTTTGGTCGGAAAATGCGCCTCGTAATGGCCCGGGCCGGTCTGTTCGAGCCGCACGGTTTGACGTTCGCCTTTGGGTCCGACCACAGCGGCTTGCAGGTTGAGAAAATTGCGGTAGTTGCCCTGGTCATCCACCGCTTCAACATCGATCAAGCCCTCGCCCTTATCGACGGAAACGTCGGTGGTAAAATCAGCGCTTTCCAGCCGGCGCAAGCTCCATTGCCCAATTTGCGACCAGAACTGCCGATATTTGTCCCAGCCAAGCCACAAGCGGGCCCACTTGGCCTTCGCGTCGGAGGTGAAGGCCACGGATCGTCCAAGGCCATATTGCCAATGAGCCAGCAAGGGATCCCCTTTGTCAGTCCACAAAGGTGTTTCTGCGCGCGGTTTGGATGTCGTGGCGACATATCCCAGGAGCGTGGGATATTCGGTGGCAGAAATTCCACGCACGACCTCGCTGACCGAGCGCACTTGCGGCTTAAAAGGATCTTCGTAAATGGCGGACTTGAGGATCACGGCGGTTTCTTTGACGAAAATCTGGGGCAAGTCGTCTGGCGAAGTGACATTGTAGAATCGGCCACGCCCCTGGTCGGCCATCCACATCATGGTGTCGGGGCCGGCATGGCCGGAAATCAGGACCGTGCTGACGGTGATCCGATCGCCGACGATGGCCTGCATGAGTGCCTGGCTGGGAGCGCCGGGATCGCCGTCGCTAAACACAATGATGTGCTTGAGGTTCGCCGTGGATTTTTTAAGAGCCTCGTGAGCCATGCCCATGATTTGCTGAAAGCTTCCCAGGTCGCCCTGGTTCATCCCCGCAATCTGGCGCGCCAACTCCGTTTTCGAGCGCACTTTTTGCAGCGGAAACAACCAGTGTTCATCGCCGTCCCAGAGCAAAACACCCATTTCATCGCCCGGGCCGAGGGCGGCGAGCACGCCTTGAGCGCAATCGCGGGCAACCTGGTTGCCATTGTTGAACTCCATGCCGTGCATGATCAAAACCACCGCCCCGCTCGGCAGGACTTTTTTGCTGTCCAATTCCATGCTGACGGGCAGGGTATTTTCCAGGGGCGTGCCGCGATATCCGCCGGCAGCATACGTCTGATCCCCGCCGACGCACACCAAACCGACGCCAAAGTCGCGCACCGCGCTCTCGAGTAGTTTTTGGCGGTCATTGCCCAGGTCACCAGCCGCCAGGTTGCTGATGAAAATCGCGTCGTAGCTTTGCATTTCGGCCAGCGTGCCGGGAAATTTGTCGAGGCCCGTCAACTGGACGACCAACCGTGACGTTTGTAGAGCAGACGCCAGTTGCCGGTCCTGTTCCGGATCCGCCGAGACGACCAGGATCCGCGGTTCGCCGCGAACGGTCGCGAAACCCGAGGCGCGATTATTTTGCGGAAGAGGATCACCGGGCGCATCGATCCGGACATCGTATTGGTACGGTCCGGGGTCGGTCAACACCTGAGGGAAAGTGAACAGGTTTTTGCCGGCCGCGAGTTCAACTTTCTGTTCGCCCAAGTACTGTTCGTTGCGATAAAGCCGGACCGTCGCGGCCTGGGCCTGTTCGGCCTGAACGAAAATCTTAACCTCGAAGGTCTGTCCTTTCTTGAGCTTGGGGGGGATTTGGACTTTCTGAACGGAAACATCATTAGCCCGGGTGATGCCGATGGGCAGCACATCCACTGTAACGCCCAGGAGTTTCGAGGCCAGAACAGCGCTCATCGCGTCGCCGACATTCTCATTTCCGTCACTCAAGAGCACGAGGCGTTTTTGGCCCGTCTCGGGAAACGCAGCCGTGCCCAGCCGGATGGCAGCCGCCAAATCGGTGCGCTCGGTTCCCACCACCGCCTGAATTTTCTGCACGTCGACTGCGGCATTAGGGGCTGATTCGATGCTGGCCTCGCTGCCAAAAACGATGACGCCGGCTTTATCCACGTGGTGCATCTGGCGGGCGGCCTCGTTGACATACTGACGAGCCGCCTCCTGCTGCGGCGAGGGAATGCTGTCGGAGCGGTCCAGGACAAAGAACACGTTCATTCCTTCGACCGGCAGGAGCCATTGAAGGCCGGCAATGGCTAGAACCAGGGTCAGCAACACAAGCAGCCGGACGGAAAGTCCGGTCCAGCGACGCCACGGAGTGGTCTGGACATCGCTTTTCCAGGCGAACCACAACACCCAACCCAGCGCAGGAAGCAACGCCAGCAGATACAAAGGATGGGTGAACTGGAATTTCATCGCCGGCGCAGCAATTTTTGAACGCGATGATTCTGCGAATCCGCTACATAGAGGTTTTCCTGCGAGTCCAGCGCCACTCCCCACGGATTGTTGAACCGCCCAGGTTCGGCCCCCGGTCCGCCGATGATCTCAATGGGTTTGTTCTGAGCGTCGAACACCTGGATTCGGCTGTTGCCAAATTCGCAGACGTACTGGCGTCCTTCGCGGTCCACACAGATGTCGTAGGGATAACTCAGCTCGCCTATCCCCTGGCCGGCCCTGCCGTAGGCCCGCAGAAAGGTGCCATCCCGGTTGAAAATCTGGATCCGGTGATTACAGGAATCGGCCACATACAATCGATCCTGCGCGTCAACGCAAAGCCCTTCCGGACGATTGAATTCGCCAGGGCCAGTTCCGGCATGGCCGAAACCTCCCAAGTACCGAGGCGGCGAGCGAAGCCCGGCGATGGCAGGGGACGAGGTGGAATTCGGGTTGGCAGGTTCGAAGGCGAACTTCTGTACTCGTTCTATTTCCTGATATTCACTGACGAATATTTCGCGTTGCGAATCGACCGCGACGGCGCGCGGCATCGAGAGTTCGCCGCCGTTGGTGCCGTGACTGCCCCACTGGGCCAGCAATTTGCCCAGCGGCGAGAAGAGGTTTACGCGCGAGTAATGCGGTTCAACGACGAAAATGTTGCCATCGCGGTCACGGCCCATTCCTTTGGGCTTGCCACGATCGATTTGGGGCATTTGCCAGGAGAGCAGGAAGACGCCATTCGAGGAGAACTTTTGAACCCGGCCGGTCATGTCCACCACGTAGAGATTATCCGAGGCATCCACCGCGATGGAGCGCGGTTTGTTAAGTTGGCCTACCCCAACGCCGCGCGTGCCAATGACCTGGGCTTGGGAGAAGAACTGGCTAGCGGCCAGCGAATCGCCTGAACGAGGCGTGCAAGACGAGAGCGAAAGCAGCGAAAAAAGCGCGAGCGACCAGCCAATCCAGACGGCTGGACTGAACGGTGCCGAGCTGCGCTTGAGTGTGTTCCGTTCCCACCTGACGTAAACCCGCCGGGCCGTCTCGGCCAGAATCAGAGGCAAAATTGCCAGCGCGAGCAAGGCCAGGCAAAGCGCATTGACCTGCGCATTATGGCCGTAGTGCAACAGGTTAAAAATCCGCAGCGCGAGGGTCTCACCGCCGGGCGGAATGACCAGGATCATCGATTCGACGTCCCATAAACAAAGCAGGAAAACCACGTAAGCGGCAATCAGCACAGGACGCTTTATTTGAGGCCAAAGGACGTGACGCACGAGCTGCCAGCGTGTCGCCCCTTCCAGTTGCGCAACTTCGACCAATTCCCGATCTACTAGCCGTGCGGCTTGTCCGGAGGCGTAACAGCCGATCACGGCATATCGAATCACCAGGGCAAGGACCACGATGCCCGCGCTTTGATAAAATGCCGCTGACCAGGAATGGTTGAACGCGTGGATCAAACCGATTCCCAAAAGCACGCCCGGCAAAAGAAACGCCAACCAGCCCACGATGTGGGAAATCCGAAGGCCGAAATCCGAAGGCCGAAGGATCGTTGAAAACGTCGAGCCCAAAAAACGCTTGGTTGCCTGCTGGCTTGGGGTGTCGCATTCGGGGCCGCGTGTTCCAAGACGCGCGGCCGCGGCAAGCCCAACGAGGGTGATTACCACTGCCGCGGCTGCGGCATACCAGAGCGAGTTCCAAATCGCGCTTTGACCCGCCGCCACGGCCCCCGGGAGTTCGGTCCAGGTCCGAGACGCAGAGAGAATTTGAATCATCGGCAAAAGGACCGAGCAGCAGAGTAGCAGCAAGGCGCACAGTCCGCCTGCCCACATCCATCCGGTGCCGAGTTGGCGCCGGAACAACTGACCGGTCACCCCGATATGGCGATGTGGCCAAGGCACGGGTTTCCGCGAAAAGAGAACCAGAAGCAAAACTGGGAAAATCAATAACGGGTAGCTGGACCGCAGAGCGCCAAGCGTATCAAACTCCGTGTTGAAGCGGATCCACATTTCCGCCGGAAACACTTTGACCTGGAGGACGGCCGGCACGGCAAAATTATTGATGGCGAGAACAAAAGTCAGCAAGACCGCCAACAGGAGCGCTTCACGCGCCAGCGGAAGAAGGAGGCACCGGATGAGCCACCAACCGCGCACGAGCATGTCGCTTTCCAATTGAGCCGGTTCGAGCCGCTGCCAGGCGCCCCACACCAGCAAAAAACTCAGCGGCCAAAGCAGCTGCGTCAGCACCCAGACAGTTCCGCTGAGTGAGAAAATGTTCCAGGGCAGCCACTGGTGCCATAACCCGGTCTGCCCGAAATAATCCAACCAGGAATTGGTAACCAGAAACGGTGGCAAAGCCAGGGCGACAATAGCGGCTCCCAGAAACCAACCTCGAAAGCCTTCGGGCAAGCCCGCCAGGCACAGTGCGGCCATGAAACCCAGGCTCACAGAAAGAATGGTGGTAAAGCTTCCGACCAACAGACTATTGAACCACAACGCCCAGCTCATCTGAGGAAGATCTGGTTTAGTTCCCGGGTGGTGACGCCGACATCCTCGAGAACCGCCCTCCAATCCGGCTGCAGAACCGGACTGACAATAGTCTTGGGCGAACCGCCTTCAAGTGCCTTCGCCTCGATCAATGCCTGGACCACCGGCGCGCTCTGCAAGTACTCGAAGAGCCGCTGAGCTGCGTCAGGGTCGGGCGCACCGCGGACGACCGCGACCGTATTCGGAATGAGCAGGCTCTCCGGCATCATCGGAAGCGCAGCGACGGGCAAGCCTTCCCGCTGTCCGTCGGCAATATCGTCCGAATCCGTCAACCCGAGCTGCGCTTGACCGCGGGCGACCGCTTTCACAACCTCGGAATTGCCGTCAACGAGCAAAGGCTTATTCGCCGCCAGGCCGCGGCACCAATTCAGCCAGGTGGCTTCTCCCCAGTGTTGGCGCAGCACATGGAAATGCGTCGCAGTGGTGCCGAATTGAGGATAGGCCAGCGCGAGCTTGCCTCGCCAAAGCTGGTTGGTGAGCTGGAACAGTGAATGCGGCGCCGAGTCCGCGGAAAGCGAGTTGGTGTTGACGACCATGCGCCGGCTCCGGTAGCCAAACGCGGTCCAGCCGTTGGTTTGGCGAAACACGTTTTGCGCCGCCAATTCACGGGTCCGCATTTCCTCGTTGCCCCAAAAGACGTCACAGACCGGATGGCCACGCTCGGCCAAAAGGCGATTAGCCAGCCCGACGGTTTTGACGGCTTCATTGTCATAAACGGCGAGCACTTTGAGGCCGCTTTTGTTTTCGAATTCTTTGAAAATCGGCTCGGCGTAAACCTGGTCCTGCGCGCAATAAGCGATGACCCGATGCTCTGGCCTGGCCTGGAGTTCGGGCGCGCCGAGGAGCAGAATTGCAATCAGCCAGACGAACTGCGTGAACGCTCGCAGGCTAAGAGGGTCAGTGCACGCGCGCAGTTTCATACTGTCCTCCGATGGTAGTACCACCATTCGATCAGCAACACGAGCAATCCCAAACCGGCAATGCTGCGCCACACCTCGGCATTGGTGCGCTGGCGGGTGGTGGCCGCGACGCTAGTGTACTTGCCCAACTGCAGTTCGTCGCGGGGTTTGATATTGCTTTCAGCCGCGTCAAGCAGGTCGACGCAAAACGTGGTCTCGTTTGTTCCCAGACTGAGCCGATAGACACCCTGTTTAAAGGTGTCTCCGAATACCAACTCGTTCGCAGCCGGATCCAGATTCAGGTTCCGCTTCGAGCCATCGGGATAGGTGACAGTCGCCGCGGTTTCGGTTTTGGTCAAAGCCAGGCGAAATGCTTCACCGGCTTTGACCAATAATTGCCCGCCTCTCGCGTTGGCCGGATTGAGCCATTCGACGGCATTGGCGATAAAAATGGGAAAAGAAATGCGCAGTGGCCAGTTGCTCTCGAGAAAATCGAACCCGACCCACAGGATGCGTTGGCGGCCCAGGTCTCCAGCCAGGATGAGCGGCGCTTGGGGCGAATCGACCAGGGACACGGCCCACGGGGGTGTTTTGGCGGCGAAACTTTCGGCGACCTGCACGTTATCCAGACCCGCATAGCGCAATAACGGATGGGCCGACCGCCAATCGACAATCGGCGGCCCGTCCAGGCGCGTAACTTCCGGAATCCAATTGGTGTTGAGGACGTGGATGGCGAATACATTGCCTTTGGGCCAAACCGTGGGCACGACGCCGTCGAGCACTACGAAATCAAATCCAACCGCCGGATCGTTCAGTTCGGTGCTGACGGCCAGTTCTACATTCGGACTGGCGCGCAGAGCTTTCTCGAGCAGGCGGTTTCCCCGAGAAACCAGGAGCACCTTCACCGGCTTGGGCAACAAACTTACGATCGACGCTTCGTTATCCGCAGCCAGGTCATCTTTGGCAGTGCTGCGAATGGTGAAAACGCCATCCTGGCTTTGGGAAGCCAGAAAGACCTGAGGCGAAGTTTCCGCCGGCGGAACGCTCAATGGACGGCTTTGGAGCAGCCGGTTATCCAGCAAAAGTTCGAGCTCGGTTTGGACCGTGTTCGTCGAAAAATTTGCAACACTGGCATACACGGCTCGTTGACGAGGATCTTCGGGATTGGAGCGAACATCCAGCGCGGTGATTCCCAGGTTATTCGAGCTTTTCCCGACTTTATGATACACCAGCGGCAGGCCTTTATTATCGAATTCGCTGAGGTCGGGAGCCGCCCCGTCGCTGAACAAATGAATTTCGGCGCCGCGCTGGTCGCGAACCAGGGATTCGGCCATGCGCAAAGCGGCGATCAATCGAGTCGGACCATCGGAACAGGCGCAGGCCTGCAGGGCGCGGCGCAAAGCGGCCTTTTCGCTCGTCGCAGACTGTTTGACCTCGGTATTGGCCCCGGCTTGAAGGACGACCATCTGATCGTTGTTCGCCAGGCTATCGACCCACTTGAGCGCTTCAGCGCGAGCTTTCTCAAACCGGGACGGAGTTTCGTCAGTGGCTTGCATGGAGGCCGAAGCGTCCAGAATTACCACGCGCAGTTGGGCCGGCACGGTTTTGAGGGCGAAATAGGGCCGTGCCAGCGCCAGCACCACCAGCAGCAGCAGTAGGATTTGCAGAATGAGCAACCAGTTCTTGCGCAGCTTTTGGAAAGGGGCGCTGGCTTGGGTTTCGGCCAAGAACTGTTGCCAGAGCACGGTGCTCGAGACGAGCCGCACCACGCGCTTGCGTTTCAGCAGGTAAAAAACCACGACCACCGGAATCGCCGCGGCAAACGCAAAAGCTGCTGGAGCCAGAAAACTCATTCGAACGCGGAGTGCGGAATGCGGAGTGCGGAATGTCCCAAATGTGGAGTTCGAAGTGCGCAGTGCGGAATGCAGACCGAACAGCGCTGACCCCGTTCAACAAGGAATTCAAATCTCATATTTCGTATGAGCCGAAGCTCCGCCAAGCCGCAATCCGCATTACCCTCGTTCCCCCATCCCTTGATTCCACATTCCGCGCTCCGCATTCCGCACTTCTTCGGCCGCCGGATACCCTGGCCGTGCGGATGGAGGATACCGCAATTGCCGTCAGTTCATTTGATCCGCGGAGCAAAGCTGCAGCCGGATCGGGCTCAAGTTTGCCCGAGGCAACGAGCAACTCGAGCCAGTAACCAGACTCATCAGCCTCTTCCTCCACCGTGCCAAATTTGGCGATAAAATCGGCATTGGATTTGGCACGGCACACGGCCCGGTAATTTGCGCCAACCGCTGTGCCGGACCTTAGTAGCTGTGTCCCAAGCACTCTGCTGGTCAGATCCTTTGGTAACCGCTCAGTAATTTTGATAACATTTAGCGCAAAGCGCTGTGTTCGCTCTTTCAGGTTTTCGTAATTCATGAATTGACTTCTGTTTTCTAAATTAAATCTGTTCCGCACTCCGCACTCCGCACTCCGCACTCCGCACTCCGCACTCCGCACTCCGCACTCCGCACTCCGCACTCCGCACTC
>Ga0070741_10003981_pt1 | contig 35309 bp, 39 predicted proteins | sample Coa_R1_4_FD_66440 | JGI IMG/M metagenome (GOLD analysis project Ga0070741, IMG submission 66440) | Surface soil microbial communities from Centralia Pennsylvania, which are recovering from an underground coalmine fire - Coalmine... | ecosystem: Environmental > Terrestrial > Soil > Unclassified ... | reverse complement strand
CACCTCGTGGCGCTCGAGCGCCTCCTCGAGCGTCCGCTCGTGCTCGCGCTCGTCCTCGACGATCTCGTCGAAGCGGTCGGCGACCGCGGTTTCGCCCGCTGCCCGTGCCTGCTCCGCGAACTGCGGATAGAGCTTCTCGACCTCGCCGTTCTCGTCGCCGATCGCGGCGCGGATGTTGTCCACGTCGGTGCCGACGATCCCTGCGAGCTCGGCTAGCTCCGCGAAGTGCTCGAGCAGCTCGACCGCCGCGAGTCCCTCGAACATCGAGGCGAGCCGCTCGTCGCCGCCGTCGCGCGCGGCCGCGGCGAAGAGCATGTAGCGCGCATGTGCGAACGCCTCGCCGTGCAATGCCGCGAGGACGTTCTCGTGTGTCTGGCTGTTCATCGTTCCTCCGATCCTCGGCGTCCATCGTCCCCGCCGCGGCGTCGCCGGGCATCCGGGAGATCGCTGACGCCGGCAACCGCGTCCCTGCGGATGCGCGGCCGGACGGCCGGCGCGACGCTGGGTGTGTCCCGCTAGGAAGGAGATGACCATGGCGTCGGTTGCGAAGGAAGCCGATCTCGCAGGCCCCGGCATCGGCAACTACGAGGACGTCGAGCGCGTCCTCCCGGACGACTACGACCCCCTGCTCGGCCCGAAGGAGACGATGCAGGCCCTCTACGCCGCGAAGCGGCTGATCGAGGATCGTCTCTGCGAGGAGCTCAACCTGACGCTCGTCCAGGTGCCGCTGATCGTCGACCGCGAGAGCGGCGTCAACGACTACCTCGATCGCGACGGCTCACGCACGCCGGTCGCGTTCCACGTCGCGAACGACCACGAGCGCAACCCGATCGACGCCGAGGTCGTGCAGGCGGCGACGAAGTGGAAGAGGCTCGCGCTCCGCCAGTTCGGGCTGGAGCCCGGCGAGGGCCTCCTCACCGACATGCGCGCCGTCCGCAAGGACTATTTCCTCGACCACGACCACAGTGCGTACGTCGACCAGTGGGACTGGGAGAAGGCCATCCGGCCGGAGGACCGGACGCTCGACTACCTCACCGCGACGGTCCAGAAGATCTGGAAGGTCCTCAAAGAGGCGGAGACGATGCTCCACGAGAGCCATCCCGCGCTCGCCGAGGCGTATCCGCCGCTGCCGGACGAGCTCGAGCTCTTCCACGCGGAGGACGTGCTCGCCATGTATCCCGAGCTGCCGCGCAAGCAGCGCGAGACGGCGCTCCTCCAGGAGCACCCGGCCGTCTTCGTCTACGGGATCGGCTGGCCGCTCGCCGACGGGCTGCCGCACGAGCTCCGCGCCGCCGACTACGACGACTGGTCGACGGAGACGGTCTCGGCGGACGGACGCCCGATGCACGGGCTGAACGGCGACATCCTCGTCTGGAACCCGGTCACGCGCCGGCGGCACGAGCTCATGTCGGGCGGGATCCGGGTGACGAAGGAGTCGCTCGTCCGTCAGCTCGAGCTGTCGGGGCAGCTCGACTTCCTCGACCTGCCGTACCACCGGGCGATCATGCGGGACGAGATCCCGCTCTCGATCGGCTCCGGGGTCGGGCAGTCGCGGACGATGATGCTGCTCCTGCGCAAGGCGCACCTGGGCGAGGTCAGCGTCAGCATCTGGCCGGAGGTGCTCAAGCGCATGTGCGCCGAGCGGAACATCCACGTTCTCGAGTGACTGGAGCTGCTAGCGCCCGAAGAAGAAGGCCATCCAGAAGCGGTCCCTCGACCGTTGGAAGGTGCGGGACGATGCCTGGCCGTTCGCGATGCTCGACTCGAGCTCGCGTCTCAGCCCGGAGTCCTGCGTCTCCTCGGCGAGGTGTTCGATCCGGTCGAGATCGGGGATCTCGTCCTGGCCCGCTTCGAGGTGGGCCGTCGTCTCGGGAACCGTCGCGTCTTCGGTTCTCATCCACGACCCCTTCCCTGCCGGGGTCGATTCCACGCCTCGCCGCTACGCTCGCCGCGTGCGTCGGCCGCTCGTCCTCGTCCTGCTCGCCCTCGGCGTCGCCGCCTGCGGCTCGTCCGCGCCGGCACCGACCGCGAAGCCGACGGAGGTCGCGTTCGGCAGGGGCGGCGGCAACATCCTCCCGCAGCGGTTCGTCGTCTCTGCTCACGGCAGGCTCGCCGCACAGGTGCGCGCGGCCTTCGGCGGCCTGACGAGCCGTCAATGCCCCGGCACCCTCCCCGACCTCGCGACCGAGTACATCCGCTTCGAAGGCCGGACCGTGCGCGTGCACGGGAACTGCGAGCCCGCCTTCAGCCGCCTCTGGAACGCCCTCTCGGCTAGTCGATCTTGACCGCGACGTGCTTGAGCTGGGTGTACTCCTCCATGGAGTAGATCGACATGTCCTTGCCGTAGCCGGACTGCTTGTAGCCGCCGTGCGGCAGCTCCGAGCTGAGCGGCAGGAGGTGGTCGTTGATCCAGACGCAGCCGAACTGGAGCTTGCGCGCGGCGTTCATCGCGCGGCCGACGTCGCGCGTCCAGACCGAGGCGGCGAGGCCGTAGCGGACGTCGTTAGCCCAGCGGATCGCCTCGTCGTCGTCCGCGAACTTCTGCACGGTGACGACCGGTCCGAACACTTCGTTCTGGACGATCTCGTCCGTCTGCTGGACGTCCGTGACGATCGTCGGCTGCACGTAGAAGCCGCGTTCCGAGCCGGTGCCGCCGCCCGTCAGGACGGTCGCCTTCGAGGCGCGCTCGAGGAAGCCGAGGATCCGCGCCTGCTGGTCCTGCGAGATGACCGATCCCATCTCGACCTCGTCGTCGAGCGGGTCGCCGACCTTGAGCGACTCGACCTGCGGGACGAGCTCCTCGAGCAGCTTGTCGTAGATCCGCGGCCCGGCAATGACGCGCGAGCCGGCCGTGCAGTCCTGGCCGGAGTTCCAGTAGCCGGCGAGCCGGATCCCCTCGGCGACGGCCTTCGGGTCGGCGTCGTCGAAGACGACCATCGGCGCCTTGCCGCCGAGCTCGAGGTGGACGCGCTTCACCGTGTCGGCAGCCGTGCGGGCGATCGTCTTCCCCGTCTCGACGTCGCCGGTGATGGAAACCATCCCGACCGCCGGGTGCTCGACGATCCGCTGCCCGACCGGGACGCCGTCGCCGGTCACGACCTGGAGGACGCCGGGCGGGATCACGTCCTGAGCAAGCTGGACGAAACGCAAAAGCGATAGAGGAGTTTGCTCGGACGGCTTGAGGATCTGGCAGTTGCCGGCCGCGAGCGCAGGCCCGAGCTTCCAGACGGCCATCATCAGCGGGTAGTTCCACGGGCAGATGCCGCCGACGATCCCGATCGGCTCGCGCCGGATCATCGACGTGTAGCCCTCGATGTACTCGCCCGCGGACTTGCCCTCGAGGTTGCGCGCCGCGCCGGCGAAGAAGCGGAGGTTGTCGGCGGAGAACGGCATCTCGTCGCGCGATGCCATGAGCGGCTTGCCGACGTTGACCGACTCGAGCTGCGCGAGCTCTTCGGCGTTGTCCTCGAGCACGCCGGCGAGCGCGTGGAGAAGCTCCGAGCGCTCCTTCGGCGTCTTCTCGAGCCACTCGGGGAGCGCCGCCTGCGCGGCCTCGACGGCGCGGTCGACGTCCTCGGCGTCGCAGCGCGGCACCGCGGCGATCGTCTCGCCGGTCGCGGGTGCGATCACGTCCATCGTCTCGCCGGACGCGGCCTCGACGAGCTCGCCGCCGATCAGGATCCGGTAGTCGGTCGCTGTGGTGCTCATGGGTTCCTCCTGGTTCTCAGTAGGCGGTGGCCTGTGCAGCGGCGGCGGCGTCGACGACCTCGGCGGCTCCGCGACGCAGAACCCCGGTGTCGCGCATCAGCCGTTGCGCGAGCAGGACGGGGATCGACGTCAGGGCGATCATCGCGAATGCGATGACGTTGACGACGGGGAGCTGCTGGCCGAGACGGATGTAGCCGAAGATCAACAGCGGCAGCGTGTTCTGCGAGCCGGCCGTGAACGTCGTGACGATCACCTCGTCGAACGACAGCGCGAACGCGAGCAGGCCGCCGGCGACGAGCGCCGTCGAGAGGACGGGCCAGACGACGAAGCGGAACGTCTGCCAGCCGTCGGCGCCGAGATCCTGCGAGGCCTCGATGAGCGACGGCGACGAGCGCCGCAGCCGCGCGAGGACGTTGTTGTAGACGACGACGACGCAGAAGGTCGCGTGCCCGACGACGATCGTCCACATCGACAGCGTGATGTTCCCGGCGATGAATGCGGAGTTGAGCGCGATGCCCGTCACGATCCCCGGCAGGGCGATGGGGAGGACGAGCAGGAACGAGATCGCCTCCCGGCCGAAGAAGCGGAACCGGGCCACGCCGAACGCGGCCATCGAGCCGAGGACGATCGCGATCCCGGTCGCGATCAGCCCGACCTTGACGGAGAGCCACAGCGCGCCGCGAACCTCGCCGTTCCACGCCGCGTGGAACCAGTGCGTCGTGAAGCTCGGGATCGGCCAGCTCTCGACGTTCGACTTGTTGAACGCGTAGAGGACGATCAGCCCGAGCGGGATCCAGAGGAAGAGGATGACGAGGGTCGTCCAGGCGGCGAGCGCGATGCGAGTGGGCCGCGTCTCCACTAGAGGGCCTCGAACGCGCCGAGCTTTCGCGCGATCAGGAGGTAGACGCCCATCACGGCGAGCGGGACCGCGGCGAACGCGGCCGCGGACGGGACGTCGCCCGATCCGATCTGGCTGTAGACGACGTTGCCGATGAACTGGGACGACGTGCCGCCGGCGAGCAGCGGCGTGACGTAGTCGCCGAGCGTGAGCGAGAACGTGAAGATCGAGCCGGCGACGACGCCGGGCAGCGCGAGCGGCAGCAGGACGCGCCGGAACGTCGTCCAGCCGCCGGCGCCGAGGTCGCGCGACGCCTCGAGGTACGACTCGGGGACCCGCTCGAGCGCCCCGTAGACCGGCAGGATCATGAACGGCAGCCAGACGTACGTGAAGATCAGCCAGACGGCCCAGTTCGTGTAGCCGATGTTCGCGGCCGGGAGGCCCAGCTTCCCGAGCGACCAGTTGAGAACGCCCTTGTCGTCGAGGATCAGCCGCCAGATGTAGACGCGGACGAGGTAGCTCGACCACAGCGGCAGGAGCACACCGACGAAGAGGAGAGCCCGGGAGCGTCCGCTCGCGATCCGCGCCATGAAGTAGCCGAGCGGGAACGCGAGCAGCGCGTCGGTGAACGTCACGGCCGCTGCGATGCCGACCGTCCGGATCGTGACCGTCCGGAAGACGCTCGAATCCCAGAGCTCCCGGTAGTTGCCGAGGTTCCAGGCGTGCTGGAGCTCGGTCGTGAGCGGGTCGACGGTCCAGAACGACGAGACGAACAGCGCCACGAGCGATGCGACGTAGACGAGCAGGAAGGCGAGCAGCGGCAGCGCCAGCAGCAGCAGGGCCTTCGCCCACGGATGGCGCCAGAAGATCCCGGTGAACCGCAGCCGGGCCGCCCGAAGAGGACGGCCCGGCTCGGTCAGCTCAGCAGCGTGCGAGGACAGGAGCTATCCCTTCAGCTGCGTCCAGGCTTGCTGCCATTGCGTGTAGTTCACGCAGTCGTTCTGGCCGTTGTCGCAGGTCGAGACCGGCGTCTTCCAGAACTTGATCGAGTTGAAGTACTTGGCCGACGCCCCGCAGTGGTACTGCTGCGCCGAGCCCGGCGAGAGCTTGTTCATCACCGCGCACGCCTTCGTGTTGGCGGGCGTCTCGCCGAAGTAGATCGCCTGCTCGGCCTGCACCTTCGGGGTCGAGACCCACGCCATCCACTTGTACATGCAGTTCGGGTGCTTGGCGTGCGCCGACATCATCCACGTGTCGGCCCAGCCGGTCGCGCCCTCCTTCGGGATCTCGTCCTTGACCGGCACCTTGTCGGCCTTGAGCGTGTTCGTCTGATACGGCCACGAGGCGCCGACGACGGCGTCGCCGTTCTTGAAGAGGTCGATCTCGTCGGAGGCGAGAGCCCAGTACTTCTTGATCAGCGGCTTCTGCTGCTTCAGCAGGTTGATCGCCGCGTTGAACTGGATCTGGGTCAGCTCGTACGGATCCTTGATCCCGAGAGACGGCTTCGTCTTCGAGAGGTAGAGGGCCGCGTCGGCGATCTGGATCGGGTTGTCCGGGACGGTGATCTTGCCGCGGTACTTCTTGCTGTAGATCACCGACCAGCTCGTCGGCGCCGGCTTTACCTTCTTCGTGTTCCAGAGCAGCGTGTTCGGGCCCCACTGGAGTGAGATCCCGTAGTGCACGCCCTTGATCGTGTTGTGCGGCGGGGACTTCAACGCGGGGATGAAGTTCTTGAAGTCCGGGATCAGTTGCGGGTTGACCGCCGCGACGTCGTGGCCGTAGATCAGCCGCAGGCTCGCGTCGCCCGAGGCGGAGACGCCGTCGTACGCCGTCCCGCCGCCCTGCCGCATGAGCGTCACCATCTCGTCCGACGACCCTGCGTACTTCGCGTTGACCTGGCAGCCCGTCCTCTGCTCGAACGGCTTGACCCACTGCTGCTGGGTGTAGCCCTCCCAGGCGATCAGGTTGAGCTGGCCCTCGCCCTTGCCGATCTTCGTCGGGAGTCCCTGGCCGGCGCTGACGCCGGAGGCCGGCACGCACAGAGCCACGGTGACCGCGGCCAGCAGCACGTGCCAGCGATTGATCTTCCTCACTTGCCCTCCTTGCCGATCTCGTAGGTGTGCTCCGGCCGCCACGAGAGGCGGACCCGCTTGCCCTGCTCCGCGAGCGCCTCCTGCGACGAGGTCTCGAGGTTCTGGCGGACGACGACGAGCTCGCCGCCGCCGTCGAGGTCGACGACGTACCGGGTGACCATCCCGACGTAGACGACCTCGCGAATGGTTCCCCGCTCCGGCGCCGCACGTGTCGGCGCCTCCGCTCCTTGGCGGGCTCCGTCGAGCCTACGCCCGCCGGGCTCTCCGTCGCCGTCGGCGGTCATCCGGATCTTCTCCGGCCGGATCGTGATGCGCCGGCCGTCGCGCTCCAGGACGTTCGAGACGCCGACGAAGCCGGCGACGAACTCCGTCTGCGGATGCTCGTAGACCTCCGCCGGTGTGCCGACCTGCTCGATCCGTCCCTCGTTGAAGACCGCGAGGCGGTCGCTCATCGTGAGCGCCTCCTCCTGGTCGTGCGTGACGTAGACGAACGTGATCGCGAGCTCCCGCTGCAGCTCCTTGAGGAAGATCTGCATCTCCTGGCGCAGCTTCAGGTCGAGCGCGCCGAGCGGCTCGTCGAGGAGGAGGACCGGCGGGCGGTTGACGATCGCGCGTGCGAGCGCCACGCGCTGGCGCTGGCCGCCGGAGAGCTGCACCGGCTTGCGGTCGCCGAGGCCGGGGAGGCGGACGCGCGCGAGCACCTCCTCAGCGCGGGCTCGCCGGTCGCGCCGGGGCAGTCCCTTGACGCGGAGCCCGTACTCGACGTTCTCCGCCACGGTCATGTGCGGGAAGAGGGCGTAGTCCTGGAAGACGGTGTTGACGGCGCGCTGCGAGGGCGCGACGCGCGTGACGTCGACGCCCTGCAGCTCGACGGTGCCGGCGTCCGGCCGCTCGAAGCCGGCGATCACGCGCAGCGTCGTCGTCTTGCCGGAGCCGGACGGGCCGAGCAGGGTGAAGAACTCCCCGGCGGCGATGTCGAGGTCGACGCCGCCGACCGCGACGACGTCGCCGTAGGCGCGGCGCACGCCGCTCAGCCGCACAGCCGGAGCCCCGGCGAGCGGCTCGGCCGATGAAGCTGCGGGAGCCAGCGTCGCCATCCGGCCCGATTATCTCGACGCGATGCGACTGCTTCAAGCGGGATCTGCTGCGCATTGCGAGGCGATCACCGCGCCGCGCTTATGGATTGCGTAGCTCAGGCGCTCTCGAACGTCCCGAACCGGAGCTCGCTGTCGTACAGGAAGCGTGTGTCGTCGACCCGCTGCATGTACTCCTCGCGGTGCTCGGCGACGAAGGCGTTGTACGCGTCTGCCGACTCCCAGCGGTCGACGACGAGGTAGCGGCCGGGCGCCTCGACGTCGCGGAGGAGCTCCGTCCCGATGTAGCCGCGGCCGCCGCGGAAGAACTCCGCCCACTCGCCGTCGGTCCCGTAGACGCGCTCGAACTCGCCGGCGTCGTGGGTCTCGTAGCTGAAGACGAGCGCGATCACGCGCAGAGGATAGGGTCCGCGCCGTGAGCGCCGAAGCAGTCCCCGCGGAGCCGGACGGCCGCGCCGAGTACGCCGGCGTCCTCCGCTTCTACCACCTCGCGAAGCACCAGGAGTGGCACGTGGACGACGTGCCGTGGGGCGAGATCCCGTTCGTGCCGGAGGGCAAGGGCGCGCCCGAGCGGCAGGCGCGGCGGCGGGACATCTGGCGCTCGGTGATCATGCAGCAGCTCCAGGCGGACGTCTTCGCGTGCGAGATGGCGTCGCAGCTGCTCGCGGCGGCGCCCGACCCGGAGGCGCGCCTCTACTACGCGACGATGGTGCAGGACGAGTCGCGCCACACCGAGGCGTGGCTGCGCCTGATCGGCCAGGTCGGCGGGGAGGGGGAGCGCGACCCGTTCCTCGACCAGCTCGCGCACATGTTCCTCGAGGCCGACCTGCTCGAGGAGAAGGTCTTCCTCATGCAGGTCTTCTTCGAGCGGCTGATCATCCCGCGCTTCCGGCTGATCGCGAAGTCGTCGCGCGGCACGGTGCTCGAGGACCTCTGCAACCGGCTCGCGATCGACGACGGCATCCACCACGGCGCCGGGATGGCGTACGAGCGCGTGCTGCTCCAGTCCGCGGGGAAGAAGGTGCGCACGCGGCTCGTCGACGCGGCGAACACGATGCTGCCGATCTTCGCGCAGCACGTCCTCTGGCGGCCGAAGGCGCGGGAGATGATCGGGTCGCTGATGGAGGCGCGCGACCGCGAGCGGCTCCGCGAGGAGCTCAACCACGGCGTCCGCCTCGCGAACTCGCTCGGCCTCGACGTCTCCGACGTCCGGCTTCCCGCCGGCTGAGCGCCGCCGCCACGCGGAGCTGTCAGACTCTCGGCATGTCGATCCCGAGCTGGTGGGCGAGGCGTCGCGAGCACAAGCGCGCGGCCTATGCCGAGAGCCGCGGCTACCTCTCGGACGAGGAGCTCGACACCGTCAAGCGGCGCTTCAGTCGCGTCCGGATGCGTGGTATCGGCGGCCTACAGCAGGGGACGGGGACGGGGCCGACCGGCACGCCGATCGACTTCACAGCGGACGAAAAGCCGCCCAAGTACTGAGCAAGAGGCGAGGCACGCGCGGCCGGCTGCGCCGCGGCGACGGGGCCTCGGCGTCCTTCAGCTCGTTCCACAGCTGCTGGTTCCGTAGCGCCACCGAGACACGCTCGGCGTAATCGATCGCTCAGCTGTGGTACGTCGGGATGGAGAGACGCGGCATCACCGCAAGCGTACGTTCAGCGCATCCCGCCGCGCTCGGTCTCGACGTCTCCGACGTCCGGCTGCCCGCCGGCTGATCAGACCTGCTCGGGGAGCGGGAGCGCCCGCCCTTCGGCTTCGACGGCCGACGCCGGGTCCCGCCGGGGCAGCCGGCGCACGTCGCGGACCGAGAGAGCGCCGGCCACTGCGGCGGTTGCCATCGCCGCGGCCATGACGAGCGTCGCTCCCTTGCCGATCGCGCCCGCGATCGGGCCGGCCGCCGCGAGGCCGACCGGGAAGACGACGAGCGAGCCGAGCCAGAGGAGCGAGTCGACGCGGGCGAGCGCCTCCCCGGGGACGTACTGCTGCTCCATCGTGGCCCAGAACGCGTTGCCGACCGTGAGCGCCACGCCGAGGAGCACGGCGCCGGCCAGGAGCGCCGCGAGCGGCAGGGGCCGTACGAAGGCGAGGATCTGCAGCGGTATCGCGAAAGCGAGCACGTACGTGACGAGCAGCGGCCGGGCCGGCTTGAAGCGGACGGCGACGGCGCTGCCGGCCACTCCTCCCACCGCGCCCGCGCTCGCCACGAACCCCCAGTCGAGGTTCCCCGAGCTGCCGAAGTGGTGGATCACGACCGCCGGGCCGAGGACGAAGAGGACCGCGAGCGAGAAGTTCGTCACGAGGTCGCAGGCGACTCCGGCGACCATCCAGCGCCGCGCGAGGATCTCGCCGACCCCCTCCCGGGCCTCGCGCAGCATGCTCCGCCCGGCGACGAGCTCGACCGCGGCGGGGAGGCGCATCGCGGCGAGGCACGCGAAGCTGGCCACGAAGCTCGCGGCGTCGACGGCGAAGACGACGCCGTAGCCGAGGGAGACGACGATCGCGCTCGCGATCGCCGGGCCGCCGACCTCGAGCAGCCCGCGCGACAGCCCGAGCAGCGCGTTCGCCTCCTGCAGGTACTCGGTCGGGACGATGCTCGGAATCAGCCCGGTCGACGCGGGATTGAAGAACGCGCTCGCGAAGCCGAAGATCGCGGACGCGGTCGCGAGCTGCCACACGTGCACCTGGTGCGTGAAGAACGCGTAGGCGACGAAGCCCTGGACGATCGCGCGCAGGACGTCCATCGTCATCATCACGAGCTGCCGCGGCAGACGGTCGGACCAAACGCCGCCGACGACGAGGAAGATGACCCGCGACGCCTCGCCGACCCCGAGCACGATCCCTAGGTCGGTCGCGTTGCCGAGGTGGATCACGGCGAGAGTCATCGCGACCGGCACGATCGCGTCCCCGATCCCCGACAGGGTCCGGCCGAAGAAGAGCAGCCGGAACGGCCGCGCGCGCAGCGGGCCGAGGGATGCCCCGCGCAGCCCCATGCACCGATGATCGCATGCCGTCCGGCGGCGGCGCCGCCGCTCGACCGTGCCCGATCGCGGCCTAGCGCATCCCGCCGCGCTCGAAATGGGCGCGGAAGAAGTTCTCGCTGCCGGCCGTCGCCATCGCGGCCGAGGCGCTGATCTCGAGCGCGAGCGCCGTCGCGGCGACGAGCTGGGCGAGCCGGTAAACCTTGCCCGGGCCTGCGCAGCCCATCAGCCCGAGCCACCGCGCCGGATCGGGGAGTGTCGTGCCGCCGCCGACGGTGCCGACCTCGATGCCGGGGAAGCGGATCGCCGCGTGGAGGCCGCCCTCGACGCGCTGCTCCGTCCCGTGGGCCATCGAGCTCGTCCCGACGAGCCCGAGATCCTGGCCGGTCGCCGCGAAGACCGCCGCGATCGCGGACGCCGGCGTGAACGCCACCGACTGCATCCCGGACGCGACCGCCCCCTGCGTCCCGACCCAGGCGAGCTCCTCGAGATCCTCCCGCGTCGTCCGCAGGACCCGCTCGATCGCCGCCTCGGTCAGCGTGACCTCGGCGATCACCGTCTTGCCGTGCCCCTGCTGGAAGTACTCGAAGGACGGCTTCTTGTCGCCGCCCATGTTCGCCTCGAGGACGACGCGCTCGATCGGCACCGGCGCCTGCGGCAGGACGTACGCCATGTTCAGGGCGTACGCGTTGCGGGTCATCATGTTGGCGCCGAACGCGTCGCCCGTCGTGAAGCGCCAGAGGACGTGGCACATCGGGCCGACGACGTGCGTCTTCGCCTCGCGGAGAACGGCGTACTTCGAGAGCTCCGCGATCTCCGCCTCCCGGAGGAAGTCGCGCATCGCCGGCACCTGCTCCTCGACCCAGCGTGCAAGAGCGAGGGCATGCCCTGCGTCTTTGCAGACGAAGCAGGATGCTCGGGTGATTCTGTCGGCGACGACGTATGTTCGGCAGCCGCCCGACTCGGCGATCGCCTTCGCGCCACGCTGCACCGACGCGGTCAGGCCGCCCTCGGTGTGCGCGAGCGGCACCGTCACCTCCTCCGCGGCGCGTCCCGTCTCGACGACGTCGCCCTCCTCCGAGAGCTCGTACTCGCCGAGCGAGACCTGCAGCTGCGCGACCGAGACGGGGATGGAGACGAGCCCCGTCACCGACTCGGCGGCCTTCGTCCACGGCTCGAGGTCGACCTCCGGCAGGCCGAGCGCCTCCTGCCGGGCGCGGACCGAATCCGGATCGTTCTTGCGGGGAAGCCGAGCCACCGGGGCATTCTCACGCACTACGCTGCTCGCATGGCGGCGACCCTCCTCGACGGCAAGGCCCTCGGCGCGAAGGTGCGCGAGGAAGTCGCGGCGTCGGTCGCCGAGCTCGGCCACGTCGGGCTCGCGACGATCCTCGTCGGCGACGACCCCGCCTCGCACATCTACATCGGCCTCAAGCAGAAGGCCGCGACCGCGGCGGGCATGGAGGCGCGCGACATCACGCTGCCCGCGGGCACGTCCGAGGAGGACGTCCTCGCGGCGATCGCCGAGGTGAACGCCGACGACGCGATCGACGGGCTCCTCGTCCAGCTGCCGCTGCCCGGCCATCTCGACGAGAACCGGATCATCGAGGCGATCGCGCCGGAGAAGGACATCGACGGCATCCACCCGGTGAATGCGGGCCGTCTCTACCTCGGCCGGCCGACGCTCGTGCCGGGGACGCCGCTCGGGATCATGCGCATGCTCGACGAGTACGAGATCCCGCTCGAGGGCGCGCGCGCCGTCGTGATCGGGCGCTCGGCGATCGTCGGGAAGCCGATGGCGCACCTGCTCCTGCAGCGGAACGCGACGGTGACGATCTGCCACTCGCGGACGCAGGACCTCGAGCGCCATACGCTCGACGCCGACGTACTCGTCGCCGCCGTCGGGCGCACGCATCTCGTCTCCCCGGACATGGTCAAGGCCGGCGCGACGGTGATCGACGTCGGGATGAACCGCGGCGAGGGGAAGAAGGTGCTCGGGGACGTCGACCCGGGCGCGCTGGAGCGGGCCGCGTACATGACTCCGGTGCCGGGCGGCGTCGGGCCGATGACGATCGCGATGGTGCTCCAGAACACGGTTACCGCAGCGACGCTTCGCAGGTCGGCGGCTGTTGCATCTGCTGGTAACTGAGCTAGACTCGGCGCGTTTCCAGCAAAGGTCGGCGGCTCGGTGCCCGGGCCGTCGTTGTTCGCAAGGAGGAAGGGTTGGCTGAGGGCACCGTCAAGTGGTTCTCGAACGAGAAGGGCTACGGCTTCATCGAGCGTGAGGGGGGAGACGACGTCTTCGTCCACTTCTCCGCGATCACGATGGATGGCTACAAGTCGCTGACCGAAGGCCAGCGTGTGTCGTTCGACGTCGTCCAGGGCGACAAGGGCGCACAGGCTGCGAACGTCCAGGCCGTCTAGAGAACCTGTCGGATCACTGTTGGAAGGGGCCCCGACAGGGGCCTCTTCCGTTTTGGGAGGATCGGGGGAATGGCGGAGATCGATCGCGAACAGCTGTTGAAGGTGGCGCATCTCGCGCGGCTCGAGCTGCGCGAGGACGAGGTGGAGCGGCTCGAGCAGCAGCTCAACGACATCCTCGCCGCCGTCTCGAAAGTCTCCGAGCTCGACCTCTCGGACGTCCCGGCGACGTCGCATCCGCTCGAGGTCGTCAACGTCTGGGACGAGGACGAGCCGCGCCCCTGCCTCCCGGTCGAGGAGGCGCTCGCGAACGCGCCTGAGCGTGAGGGCGGCTTCTTCAAGGTGCCGCCGGGAGGCAGCGCGTGATCGACACGCTGCGGCTGACGGCCGAGGGCGCGAAGGACCTCCTCGAGCGCGGTGAGGTCTCCGGCGCCGAGCTCTTCGCCGCCTACCGCGCCGCGATCGGCGAGCGCGACGAGGAGCTCCACTGCTACCTCCACGTCTGCGACGACGATGGGCTGGAAGCGTCGGCGGCAAAGCCGCCGACGCTCGGCCGGAGAACCGGCGCCTTCGGCGCCAGCGGCGGCGACGGGATCCCGATCGCGGTCAAGGACGTGATCGGGACGAAGGGGATCCCGACGACGGCGGGCTCCCGGATCCTCGAGGGCTACGTCCCCGTCTACGACGCGACCGTCGTCGCGCGGTTGAAGGAGCACGGCCTGCGGATCCTCGGCAAGACGAACACCGACGAGTTCGCGATGGGCTCATCCACCGAGAACTCCGCCTTCGGGCCGTCGCGCAACCCGTGGGATCCGTCTCGCGTGCCCGGCGGCTCGGGCGGCGGCTCGGCCGCGGCGGTGAGCGCCGGGCTGGCGCCGTGGGCGCTCGGTTCCGACACGGGGGGCTCGATCAAGCAGCCGTCCGCGCTTTGCGGCAACGTCGGCCTCCGCCCGACGTACGGCACCGTCTCGCGCTTCGGCGTCGTCGCCTTCGCCTCGAGCCTCGACCAGGTCGGGCCGGTCGCGAAGACGGTGCGTGACTGCGCCTACCTCTACTCGATCCTCGCGGGCCGCGATCCCAACGACTCGACGACGGTCGATCTGCCGCACCCGGTCGAGCTCCCCAACGGCGGCGACGATCTGCACGGCGTGCGGATCGGCGTCCCGAAGGAGCTGAACGAGTCGGAAGGGATCGAGCCCGGCGTCGCCGCCGCCGTCGCCGCTGCCATCGAGACGCTCGAGGAGCTCGGCGCGGAGGTCGCGGAGTGCTCGCTGCCGCTCTCCGTCGAGTACGGGATGCCGTGCTACTACCTGATCGCGCCTGCCGAGGCGTCCTCCAACCTCGCCCGCTACGACGGCGTCCGCTACGGCTACCGCGCCGCCGCGGAGGAGCGGCTCGAGATGTACGAGCGCACGCGCGACGAGGGGTTCGGCGACGAGCCGAAGCGCCGGATCATGGTCGGGACGTACGCGCTCTCCGCCGGCTACTACGACGCGTTCTACGCCCAGGCGCAGAAGGTGCGGACGGTGATCAAGCGCGAGCACGACGCGCTGTTCGAGACGTTCGACGCGCTCGTCTCGCCGACGTCGCCGACCGTCGCGTTCCCGCTCGGCGCGCGCACGGCCGACCCGATCGCGATGTACCTCAGCGACCTCCTGACGATCCCGTCCTGCATGGCGGGCCTGCCGGGGCTCAACGTCCCGTGCGGCTTCTCGGAGGGGCTGCCGGTCGGGCTGCAGCTGATCGGTCCGCAGTTCTCCGAGAACAAGCTGTTCGAGATCGGGCACGCGCTCGAAGGCGTGCTCGGTCTCGACCTCGTCCCGGAGCGGCTCCGGTGACGATGCGGTTCGAGGATCCCGCCGCGGAGTTCGTGCTCGCCGCCGAGCGCGTCTTCGGAGAGCCCCCGCGCGTCCTCGACGGCTCTCGTGCCGTCCTCGTCGGCGACGTGAAGCTTCAGCTCGAGGCGGGGGAGAAGGAGTTGTGGCTGATCGAGACGCACGGCCCGCTCGAGCGCCGGCTCGAGATGGTCGACGTCCGCGAGGACATCGAGGACGCGCTGCGGCGCGCGAAGGAGCGGCTCGATGTCTGAGTGGGAGCTGGTCTGCGGGCTCGAGGTGCACGCGCACCTCAAGACGCGGACGAAGATGTTCTGCCGGTGCGCGCTCGAGTACGGCGCCGCCGAGAACACCCACACGTGCCCGGTCTGCCTCGCGCACCCGGGAGCGCTGCCCGTCCCGAACGGCCGCGCGATCGAGATGGCGATCCTCCTCGGCCTCGCGCTCGACTGCGAGATCGCCGGCCGCGCGGTCTTTGCGCGCAAGAACTACTTCTATCCCGACCTGCCCAAGGGCTACCAGATCAGCCAGTACGAGGCGCCTCTGTGCGGGCCGGGACGCTTCGTCGTCCCGACCGCGGACGGCGACCGCGAGATCGGGATCGTCCGCGCGCATCTCGAGGAGGACGCGGCGAAGACCGTCCACGCCGGCGGCGCGACCGGACGCTCGGTCGGCGCCGACTACTCGCTCGTCGACTTCAACCGCGGCGGCACGCCGCTGCTCGAGATCGTCGGCGCACCGGACCTCCGCTCGGCGGACGAGGCGATGTGGTTCCTGCGGCTCCTCCGCCAGACGATCGTCGAGCTCGGCATCTCCGACGCGGAGATGGAGAAGGGGACGCTGCGCGCCGACGTCAACGTCTCGGTGCGGCGGCCCGGGGAGGAGGGCTTCCGGCCGCGCTGGGAGATCAAGAACATGAACTCGTTCACGTTCATCGGCCGCGCGATCGAGGCGGCGTTCCGGCAGCAGGTCGAGGCGCACGAGAGCGGGGAGGAGGTCGTCCAGTCGACGTACGACTACGACCCCGACACCGACCGGCTCACCGTGCACCGGTCGAAGGAGGAGGCGGACGACTACCGCTACTTCCCGGAGCCGGATCTCGTCCCGGTCGAGCCGCCCGCGGAGATGCGCGCGCAGGAGCTGCCCGAGCTGCCGGCCGCGCGGATCCGGCGCTTGGCGGAGGAGCTCGGCTTCGCCGCGGCAGCCGAGCTCGTCACGACCGGGAACGAGGCGCGGGCGGAGGCACTAGCCGCGGCGGGGCTCGAGCTCAAGGCCGCCGCCGCGGTCGCGATGAACCGGGGCGACTTCCTGCTCGAGAACGCGCCTGCGCTCGCGCGGATCGTCGAGGCGAACGTGACACGGGAAGCGCTCGACGAGGCGTTCGCCGCCGCCGCCGCAGGCCCGATCGAGGCCGAGCGCTACCTCGCCCGGGCGGCTCTCCGCGACGAGTCGGAGCTCGCTCCCGTCGTCGACGAGGTGATCGCCGCCAACCCGGAGCAGGTCGAGACGTACCGTGGCGGCAAGGAGGGAGTCCTCGGCTTCCTCGTCGGCCAGGTGATGCAGCGGACGCAGGGCAAGGCCGACCCGCGCGTCGTCAACCGGCTCCTTCGGGAGAAGCTGGGAGCGTAGGCGGCTCGTCGAGCTCCGCGAGGCTCGGCGCGTTCCGGATCGACGGGCTCAACGTCGTCCAGGCGGCGATCAGGACCGCGAGCCCGCCGAGCACGAGCAGTGTCGTGCGCGCCGTGAACGCGGCGAGCAGGAGCCCGGCGACGAGCGGCCCGAGCGGCGAGGCGAGCTGGGCGAGATTCCGTGCCACGCTGCTCACGCGGCCGACGAGATGGTCGGGCGTGATCGCCGTCCGGTAGCCCACGACGACGGCGTTCAGCGCGGGGGAGAGGAGCGCCGCGGGCAGGACGCAGGCGAGGAGCAGGTAGGGGCCCGGCGCGATCGCGCAGGCGATCAGCGCCGCGTTCAGCCAGCCGTTCCCGACCATGATCGCCCGCATCGAGAGACGCTTCGAGATCCAGGGGGCGAGGAGCGATCCGGTGAGGCTCGCCGCTCCGAAGATCGCGATCAGTCCGCCGATCTCCGCCGACGAGAAGCCGTGCCGCTTCGAGAGGACGACGAAGACGAGGTAGATGCCGGAGAAGGCGAAGTTCCCGCAGGCGAAGATGAGCGCGCTCGTCCGGAGGTAGGCGTTCGCCCAGAGCCACGCGACTCCCTCGCGGATCTGCTCCCGGAGCGGTGCCGTGTCGCGTTCCCGCGTCTCCTGGAACGGCGTCCGCATCCAGAGGAGGCTGACGATCGAGAACGCGTACGAGACCGCGTCGGCGAGGAAGGGGAGCGAGCGGCCGATCCCGAAGAGCGCGCCGCCGAGGCTCGGGCCGGCGAGCGTCACAGCGGCGTAGCGCGACTGCTCCGCGGCGGCGGCGGCCGGAAGCTGCCGGCCGGGCACGACCGAGCGCAGCGCGCCGACCTCCGCGATGTTGAAGAAGACGAAGGCCGAGCCCTCGACGAAGGCGACGATCGCGACCTGCCAGAACGTCAGCACGCCCGCCGCGAGGGCGCCGACGACGCTCGCCATCGCGGCGGCCCGGACGAGATCCATCCCGATCATCAGCCGCTTGCGGTCGACCCGGTCGGCGACGACGCCGGCGAGCAGCGCGAAGAGCGGATACGGGAGGACATTCGCGAAGCCGACGACGCCGGCTTTCGCCGGGGAGTGCGTGAGCGCGAGCACGAGCAGCGGATACGCGACGTACGTCGACGTCGAGCCGAGCGTCGACAGCCCTTGCCCGAGCTGGAGCAGGACGAAGTCGCGGTTGCGGCGGAGGGGCGTCAATCGGCTCCGGCGAGGATCGGCTCCGGCGACGGGATGTCCTCCGGGCGCGGCGCGCTGCGCAGGTCGCGCGCCGCGCTCCCGAGGATCGCGAGAACGAGGAGGATCGCCGTGAGGACGAGCAGCGCCGGGCGCGCTCCCGCCGCGCTGAGGAGGAAGCCGGCGAACAAGGCTCCGAGCGGAACCGAGCCCGACGCGAACAGCCCGCCGGCCGCCGAGACGCGCCCGTAGATCTCCTCCGGCACGAGCGCGTACGTGTACGAGCCGACCGTGGTGTTGAAGACCGGGCCCGTGACGAAGCCGGCCGCCGCGATCACGCCGATCACGAGCGGCGACGGCGCGAGGGCGATCCCGAGCATCTGCGCGACCCAGATCCAGAGCGAGCCCAGCACGACGCGCGGCGGGGAGACGAGCCGCTGCACGGTGGGAGCCACGATCGCGCCGGCGATCGCGCCGACGCCTCCGATCGCGAGCATGACCCCGATCAGGCCCGGCGAGGCGCCGAGCTCTCGCGCCCGCACGATCAGGACGAGCGACAGCGCCTGGTGGACGAAGTTGGAGACCGTCACGAGCCCGGTCACGGTGCGCATGAACCGCTGTCCCCACAGCCAGCGCATCCCGTCGGTGACCTCCCGCCGCAGATGGCGCTCCTTGCGGGCGCGCGGCGCCTGGAAGGTGGGACGCACGAAGAGCAGCGAGACGAACGAGACGGCGTACGACACCGCGTCGGCCGCGAACGGAAGGAGATGCGAGATCCCGTACAGGATGCCGCCGAGCGGCGCGCCGGCGAGTTTCGCTCCCTGCTGGCGGGCCTGGTTGCGGGCGATCGCCTGCGGCAGGTGCTCGCGCGCGACGACGTGCGGCAGAGCGGCGTTCTCCGACAGCTGGAAGAACATGAACAGCGTCCCCTCGACGAAGGCGACGACCGCGAGCCAGGCGAGCGGCGGGCGGCCGAGCACGAGCCAGAGCGCGACGCTGCCGAGCGCGAGCGCGCGGACTGCGTCGGAGATGAGCATGATCAGCTTCCTGTCCCAGCGGTCGACGTAGACGCCGGCCGGCAGGAAGAGCAGGAGGAACGGCAGCCCGCGGGCGAAGCCGACGAGGCCGGCGTCGCGCGGCGATCCCGTCAGCCCGAGGACGAGCAACGGGAAGGCGAGCGCGCTCACCTGCGTACCGACCGTCGACACGACCTGGCCGCTCCAGAGCAGCGTGAAGTCGCGGTTCCGCCTGAGAGGCGTCTGCGTCACGCGGCGAGCTGTTCGGCGGGAACCGGCTCCGGTGCTGCCGCCGCGACGGCTGCGCGCCGCGTCACGAGGTAGGCGGCGGCGGCCGTGACCACCGCGGCCATCACGACGAGCAGGATCCGGTAGTCGACGAGCGTCGAGAGCGCTGCGCCGACTCCGATCGACGTCGTCTGCGCGATCGAGAGCGAGACCTCGCACGCGGCGTCGACGCGCCCCTGGATGGCGAGCGGCGTGCGCGTCTGGATCGACGTGTTGAAGGCGACGATCGCCCAGACGATCCCGACTCCCGCGACGACGAATCCGACCGTCACGACGGGGAGCGAGGGCACGGCGAGCAGGAGCCCGCACAGGCCGAACATGCCGATCCCGACCCCGACGGTCCTGACGTCGCCGAGCCGCCGCAGGACTGCCGCAGCGGTCAAGCCGCCGGCGATCGAGCCGACTCCCTGCAGCGTCGCGAGGACGCCGAAGAAGCTCGGCTTGTGCCCGAGGTGCTGGATGACCGTGAAGATGAGCGTCTCGGTGAAGCCCGTGACGAGGAGCGCGAAGGTCACGCCCGCCGTGATCTGCCGCAGCGGCAGCGTCCGCCAGACGTGCTCGACGCCGCGCGAGACCTCGCGCATGAAGTGATGCTCCGGAGGCTCGGGCTTCTCCTCCCGGACCCGCATCCGGGACATGAGGAGCGCCGAGCCGGCGAACGTCAGCGCGTCGAAGACCGCGACGATCCCGCCGCCGAACGCGGCGTACAGGCCGGCGCCGGCGAGCGGCGCGACGATCCGGAGCCCCTGGCGCATCGTCGACAAGGCGCCGTTCGCGTCCGCGAGCAGCTCCTCGGGGAGCATCACGCGCAGTAGCGCCGCCTGGGCGGGATAGAACGCCATGCCGACCGCGCCGTAGAGGAGCGCGACGACGTAGATCAGCCACGCGTCCCCGCGGTTGTGCACGAGCAGGAGCAGGAGCACCGAGGCGCCGAGCACGACGTCGCAGGCGATCATCAGCCGGCGGCGGCGGACGCGGTCGGCGAGCAGGCCGCCGAGCGGGCCGGCGAGAGCGCCGAGCCCGAGCACGAGGAAGACGAGACCGGCGCGGGCGCTCGAGCCGGTCAGCGTCTTCATCCAGACCGCCATGACGATGAACATCGCCCAGTCGCCGAACGCGGACAGCGTCTGGCCGGCGACGAGGAGCCGAACGTCGCGGTAGGCGAGGAGCTTCCGCATCGCTACGCCCGGAAGACCCGCACGTCGCCGCTGACCGTGCGGCCGCGGAGCACGACCGTCGGGCCGTCGCCGCCCTCGCCCGGCTCGCTGCCGAGCGGCACCTCCGAGGACAGGTCGCCGGAGGTGGAGCCGGCGTCGACGTCGAGCAGGGATCCCGCCGCGACGCCGATCTCGATGTCCCCAGAGACGCTCGTGAAGCGGACGTCGCCGGCGGAGACGCCTTCGAGGCGGATGTCGCCGGAGACGGACTTCGTGTCAACCGAGCCGCCGACCGGGCCGGAGCGGACGTCGCCCGAGACGCTCTGGACGAAGAGGTCGCCGCCGACGCGCTCGACGTCGACGTCGCCGCTCACCGTCTTGACGTTGACGTTGTCGACCGTGCCGCGGGCGCGGACGTCTCCGGACGCCGAGCTGACGTCGAGCTTGCCGGCGCGTCCCTCGACCGTCGTGTCCGCCGAGGCGGTCTTGACCTTGACGTCGGCGCCATGCGGCACGGTCGCCGTGACGCGGAGGCCGTCGTTGCCCCAGACGAGCGAGCCGATGTTGAAGGCGAAGCCCATCTTCTTCCGGCTCCGCATCGTCACGACGACGCGGTTGCCGTCCTGGCGGACCTCGACCTCCTCGAGCAGCTCCTCGTTGCCGCTGACGGTGAGATGCGTCTCCTCGCCGTCGACGGTCTCGATCTCGATGTCGCCGGACGGGATCGAGACCTCGAGCGCGAGCGGGAGCGGGGTGTGGAAGGTGTGGTCGAGCATCTCAGGCCTCCTGGCGGCTCAGAGCGCGCTTGACGCGGAGCCGGATCTCGTTGGCGCCGGCCGCGGGCCGCCGGTCGGGATGGAGGCCGACGTGGGGCGGCGCGGGGATGAAGTGGTAGTCGGGGAACATGGCTGCTCCTTTCAGCTGCGGCCGTAGCCGGTCAGGCGGTTGCGGCTGGTGGTGGACGATCGCCGTGGCTCGAGGGCGCGCTGGAGCGCCTGGACGAGCCACGTGTTGACCGAAGCGCCCTCGCGGTTGGCGGCGGACTCGACCCGCAGCTTCAGGCTCTCCGGCAGGCGGAGAGTGATGCGAGCGGAGAAGGCCTCGTCGACCGGCTCGGGCACCGTGCCGTCCTCGCGGACGAGCACGAGCTCCGGGTCGCGGCCGGCGATGCGGACCTCGACGTGCGCGGACTCGAGCTGCGTGTTGAGCTCGAGCGCCGCCTCGGCGAGGGCGTCCTGCAGCCGCCGGGCGAGGGACGATTCGAGGGCGACCGAGAGGAGGTCGGCGGCGCGGGCGGTCGCCTCGTCACCGAGGGATGCGACGCGGCCGAGGTCCTCCCGGAGCGCTTGGATGTAACCGTCGATCTGCATGGCGGCAGTATGACATCATAATGACATCATTGTCAAGTCGAACTGACGGCAGAACGACTACGGCCCGCACGAGGCGGGCCGTAATCAAGCCGATATGCAGGGAACTTGCTAGTAGACGCCGCAGTCACGCGCGGTGTTCGGCCACGGCGAGAAGCCGCGCACGCGCCAGGCCCGCACCGCAGTCCACACCTGCTCGAGCGGCGTCCAGTTGTCCGCCGTCCCCTTGTGGCGGAGGAGCCAGGCGCCGTACGTCGACTGGAACGAGTAGTCCATCTGGAGCCCGCCCCAGTACGGAGCGCCATGGTCGGTCCAGCTCCCCTCGTAGTGGTGGATGCAGTTCCACGTCTGGAGCGCCGGTGGATGATGGGCGAGGCGCCAGGCGCTGTGCTCTCGCTGCTGCCAGTGCTTGGCGAGCCGAAGCGCGCCCTGCGGCGAATCGCCGGCGAGGCGCCGCGAGATCTCCTGCGGCGGCCGCCCGTCGACGACCGTCAGCCAGCGGATGGTGCCGGCGCGGGCCTCGCGAGCCCTGCGGCTCCAGTACGCGAGGCTGCGCCCTTCCGCCCGGGCAGTCGTGTGGGTGGCGGCCGCCACCCCGCGCGTGGGCGTCGTGCTCGCGCTCGTGGCGGTCGTCGTAGTTGTCTCGGTGCTGGTCGTGCCGATGGATCGGGCGGCGGCAGCCACCGCCGCAGACATGCCTGCAAGCGCGAGCAGCAGCCCGCAGGCCAGTATCGATCGCCGCATTCGGATACCCCCCATGAATGTCGCTGGCAGTCGGAGGCCGGGTGGGCGGGAAGACGTCCTGTTCTGGGCAGGACGAGCACCACTCGGCGCGGCTTATGCGATCAGGGGCGGCAAGATAGCGGCAGTTTGCACGTCTTTGCGGCAGTAACCGCCGCAAATGGGTCGTTTACCGCTGAGCCATGCGGGTTCGCGGCAGGGCGGGGAAGCGGGCGGGAGCGACGAATCCGGCGTAGAGAAGGGCCGCGCCGATCGCGATCCCGACGGCGCTGCCGGCTGCTCCGAGACCCGCGAGGCCGCTGCCGATAGCCGCTGCGGCGATGCCGGCGACGATCAGCGCGTTCCCGAGCGGACGCCGCCGGATCGAGCGGAGCGCGATCCCGACGACCGCGAGCGTCCCGAGCGAGTTGGCGAGGATCGCGAGCAGGCGCGCCGGCACGAAGGCGAGATGGTCCTGCGCCTGCGGGATCCCGTGCGCCGCGAAGCCGCCGTGCACCGGCATCGCGAGCGAGATGCCGACCGCGAGGCCGGCGTAGACGAGTGCGACGGGGGCGGCTCGGCCGCGGCCGGCGAGCAGGAGCGAGCCGGCGCCGAGGAGCGGCGCCGTGAGCAGGGCGCCGGCGGCGTAGTAGACGCGGAAGGAGCGCGCGTCCCAGCCGTGTGCCTCCCCCCAGGCGATCGCCGCGGCGGCGACGGCGTACGCGGCCAGTCCGGCCGACCATGCGAGGAGCTCGCGCTTGCGGCTCGTGCGGTAGCGCGCGGCGAGGAGCCCCGCGAGCCGGAAGGAGAGGAGCGCGGCGGCGAAGGCGACGAGGGCATCCACGCCCCGGAGACTAGAGAGCTACGCTCGGGGGCGTGACGAAGCGGTACCTGTTCACGCCCGGACCGACCCCCGTGCCGCCCGAGGTGCTCGCCGCAGTCGGCGCGCCCGTCATCCATCACCGCAGCCCCGAGTTCCTGCCCGTCTACGAGCGCGTCCTCGGCCGGCTGCGTGACGTCTGCCGGACGGAGAGCGACGTTCTCCTCTTCGGCTCGTCGGGCACGGGAGCCTTCGAGTCCGCCGTCGCGAACCTCGTCTCGCCCGGCGAGCCGCACCTCGTCGTCTCGGCCGGGAGCTTCGGCGACCGCTGGGTCGCGATGACGACGCAATACGGCGCCGACGTCGACGTCCTCCGCTACGCCTGGGGCGAGACGCCCGACCCGGACGATCTCCGCGCCCGGCTCGCCGAGCGCGAGGCGAAGGCGGTCTGGGTCGTCCACTCCGAGACGTCGACCGGCGTCGTCTCCGACGTCCGCGCGCTCGCGGCGGCGGCCAAGGAGGCGGGAGCGCTCGTCGTCGTCGACGCCGTCTCGAGCCTCGGCGCCGTCCCGTGCGAGACCGACGCCTGGGGGCTCGACGTCGTCGTCTCCGGCTCGCAGAAGGCGCTCATGTGCCCGCCCGGCCTCGGGCTCGCCGCCGTGTCGGAGGCGGCCCTCGCAGCGACGGGCTCCTCGCCGCGCTTCTACTTCGACTGGGAGCGGACGCGCAAGGCGCAGCGGGCACTCGACGCGCCGGTGACGCTTCCCGTCTCGCTCGTCTCCGGTCTCGACGTCGCCCTCGGCCTGCTCTTCGAGGAGGGAATCGACGCCGCGTTCGAGCGCCACGTCCGGCTCGGCCGCGCCGCGCGCGCCGGCGCGAAGGCGCTCGGGCTCGAGCTCTTCTCCCCCGACGAGGATCGCAGCGCCGTCGTCACGGCGGTTCGCGTCCCGGACGGGATCGACGCGACGGACGTCGTCAAGGGCGTGCGCGACCGCTTCGGGATGACGCTCGCGAACGGCCAGGGCGAGCTGAAGGGGAAGATCTTCCGCCTCGGCCACATCGGCTGGTTCGACGTCTTCGACATCACGACGCAGATCGCGGCGGTGGAGCTCGTCCTCGCCGAGCTCGGGGCCGACGTCGAGCGCGGCGTCGCCGTGACCGCGGCGCTCGAGGCGTTCGAGAACGCGCCCGTCGCGTGAGGGTCCTCGTCAGGGAGGCGATCTCCGACGCGGGCGTCGACCTCCTCCGCGAGCGCTTCGACGTCGACGTCGACGCGGAGAGCTCGCTCGAGGAGATCATCGGCGGCTACGACGCGATCGTCGTCCGCTCGGCGACCAAGCTCACCGCCGACCTCATCGAGCGCGCCGCCCGGCTGAAGGTGATCGGGCGCGCCGGGGTCGGCGTCGACAACGTCGACGTCGAGGCCGCGACGCGACGCGGGATCATCGTCGCGAACGCGCCGGACTCCACGGTCGTCTCCGCGGCCGAGCACACGATCGGGCTCCTCGTCGCGCTCGCCCGCCACATCCCGCAGGCCCACGCCGCGCTCAAGCAGGGACGCTGGGAGCGGAGCGCGTACGGCGGCATCGAGCTCGCCGGCAAGACGCTCGCCGTGCTCGGCTTCGGGCGGATCGGCCAGCAGGTCGCACGGCGGGCGCTCGGGCTCGGGATGCGTGTCGTCGCCTACGACCCGTTCGTCGCCGCGGACCGCTTCCGGGAGCTCGGAGCCGAGCGCGTCGAGACGCCGGAGGAGGCGTACGCGGCCGCCGACTTCCTCACCCTCCACCTGCCGCTCACCGCGGAGACGCGCGGCTCGCTCGACGCCGCCGCCTTCGCCGCGATGCGCGACGGCGTTCGCCTCGTCAACGCCGCCCGCGGCGAGCTCGTCGACGAGGACGCGCTCGTCGAGGCCCTCCGCGCGGGCAAGGTCGCCGGAGCCGCGCTCGACGTCTTCTCGAGCGAGCCGTACTCCGGCCCGCTCCTCGAGCTCGACAGCGTCGTCGTCACGCCGCACCTCGCCGCCTCGACCGGCGAGGCGCAGGACCGCGCCGGCGTCATCGTCGCCGAGCAGGTCGCCGCGGCGCTCGAGGGGGGGCTCGTCACGAACGCGGTCAACATCCCGGTGATCGGGGCGGAGGAGCTCGAGGTGCTCGGCCCGTACATCCCGCTCGCCGCCCGGCTCGGGCGCATCGCGATGGAGCTCGCCGACGGCAGCGCCGAGGAGATCGCGATCACCGCCTACGGCGGCCTCGCCGAGTACGACACCCGCCTCCTCTCCGTCGCCGCGCTCAACGGCGCCTTCCAGGGGCGCGCCGACCGTCCGGTCAACTACGTCAACGCGCCGCTCATCGCGGCCGAGCGCGGGGTGGAGGTGCGCGAGGAGCGCTCGCGCTCGGCGCGCGACTACACGAACCTCGTCCGCGTCGAGATCCGCACGCGCGACGCCACGGTGCGCGTCGCCGGCACGACGATCGGCAGCGACCACCGGCCCTGGCTCGTCAACGTGCTCGGCTTCGAGATCGAGCTCGAGCTCGCGCCGCTCTTCGTCCTCTGCCGCTACGACGACGTGCCCGGGGTGATCGGCCGCGTCGGGACGCTGTTCGGGGAAGCCGGGATCAACATCGCCGCGATGACCGTCTCCCGCGGCACCCGCGGCGGCAAGGCGCTCATGGCCCTCACCGTCGACTCGCCCCCGCCGCCCGAGCTCGTCGCCCGGTTGCGCGGCGAGGGCTTCGACGATGCCCGCGTCCTCGAGCTCGGGCCCGTAGCGGACTAGCTCTCGCTCGGCGCGGCCGGCCCGCCGCGCCGGCGCGGGTCGAGCCGCTCGACCGTTCGGCGGACGACGGCGTGCATCTTCTCGATCACCTGGAAGCGGCCGTGCTCCGACACGACCCGCTCGATGTCCGCCTGATCGTGCCCCGGCGCGGTGAGGAAGGTCGTGGGCTCGGCCCGGACCTCCTCGTAGGCGGCGAGCGTCACGGGAACGCGGTCGGTGCAGTTCGGGTCGGCGCACTCGCAGACGAACTCCGTCTGCTCGACGTCGAACCGCTCGGCGCTCTCGGCTATTCGCTCGTTCACATCCCTGAACAACGCCTCGGTCGTGGCGCGTCGCTCGTGCTCGTTCACGTCGTCTCCCTTCGACGGTGATGTTTGCGTAGTGGGAAACGAGCGAAGGCCGCGGACGGTTTCGCCCGACTACGGTTCGCCCGTGGAGCGCTGGCCGGAGCCCGTGGAGCGCGTCGCCGCCGTGCTGCGCGACGCGGGCGTCGACGCGCGGCTCGAGGAGTTCCCGGAGGGGACGCCGACCGCCGGCGCGGCGGCGAAGGCCGCCGGCTGTACCCGGGCGGAGATCGTCAAGTCGCTCCTCTTCGTCTGCGACGGCCGGCCGGTGCTGGCGCTCGTCCCCGGCGACCGCCGCGCCGACGAGGTGAAGGTCGCCGCCGCCGCCGGCGCGAAGTCCGCGCGTGTCGCGCGCCCGGAGGAGGTGCTCGCCGCGACCGGCTTCGAGCCCGGCGGCGTCGCGCCGTTCCCGGTGCCGGGCGTCTCGCAGGTCCTCATCGCGGGCGAGCTCCTCCGCCACGAGCTCGTCTGGATCGGCGCGGGCTCGGAGTGCCACATGGCGGGGATCTCGCCGGCCGACCTCGTGCGGATCACGCGGGCCGGAGCTGCGGATTTGTCCGCATAGGCGCGCGGGTACGATCTGGGCGGACACGACCGAAGGGGCGAGCGCAGATGCGCGAGACGAAGAAGATCTGGATGAACGGGGAGCTCGTCGACTGGGCGGATGCGACCGTCCACGTCGGCGCGCACGGGCTCCATTACGGCTCGGGGGTCTTCGAGGGGATTCGCGCGTACGAGACTGAGCGCGGCACCTCGATCTTCCGCCTGTCCGACCACCTCGAGCGGCTGCAGCGCTCCGCGCAGCTGCTCTACATGGATCTGCCGTACTCCGTCGAGGAGCTGCGCACCGCGACGTGGGACCTCGTCGGCGCGAACGAGCTGCCGTCCTGCTACATCCGCCCGATCGCGTTCTACGGTTACGGCGAGCTCGGCGTCTCGTCGAAGGGGAACCCGGTCGACGTCGTGATCATGTCCTGGCCCTGGGGCGCGTACCTCGGCGACGAAGGGATGCGGAACGGGATCCGCGCCAAGGTCTCGAGCTGGCAGCGCGTCGGCCCGAACGTCATCCCGCACGTCGCGAAGGCGACCGGCGTCTACGTCAACTCGATGCTCGCGGTCGGCGAGGCGAACCGCGCCGGCTACGACGAGGCGATCATGCTCACCGCCGAGGGGATCGTCGCGGACGGCTCCGGCGAGAGCCTCTTCATCGTCCGCGACGGCGTCATCTACACGCCAGACCTCTCCGCGTCGATCCTCGTCGGGATCACCCGCGACACCGTCATCCAGATAGCGCAGGATCTCGGCCATCGCGTCGTCGAGAAGCCGCTCATCCGTACCGACCTCTACCTCGCGGACGAGGTGTTCATGGTCGGGACGGCCGCCGAGGTGACGCCGATCCGCGAGGTCGACGACCAGCTCGTCGGGCCGCCCGGGCCGGTGACGCTCGAGATCCAGGAGGCGTACCTCGACACGGTGCACGGCCGCAGCGACCGCTGGAGCCACTGGCTCGAGTACGCGCCTGCCGCCAAGCAGGCGTGAAGCAGGAGGAGGCGCTGCCGGTCCCCCTCGCGGTTCCGCTGTCTGGGCCGTATCTCGGCGAACGCGAGGAGGAGCTCGTCCTCGAGGTCATGCGCTCGGGGCGGCTCTCGCTCGGCCCGACGATCGACCGCTTCGAGGAGCTGATCGCCGAGCGCGTCGGCGCGCCGTACGCCGCCGCCGTCTCCTCCGGCACCGCGGGCCTCCATCTCCTCGCGATTACGGCCGGGATCGGGCCCGGCGACGAGGTGATCACGTCGCCGTACTCCTTCGCCGCCTCGGCCAACTGCTTCGTGTACGAGGGCGCCGTCCCGCGCTTCGCCGACATCGACCCGCGCACGCTCAACCTCACGCCGGCCGCCGTCGAGGCGGCGATCACGGAGCGGACGAAGGCGATCGTCGCCGTCGACATCTACGGCTACCCGTGCGAGCTCGACGAGCTGCGCGCGATCGCCGGCCGGCACGGGCTCGCCCTGATCGGCGACTCGTGCGAGGCGATCGGCGCGGAGTACAAGGGCGCGCCGCTCGGCTCCCACGGCGTCCCTTGCGTCTTCGCCTTCTACCCGAACAAGCAGATGACGACGGGCGAAGGCGGCATCGTCACGACGCATTCGGAGGAGGAGTGGCGGCTGCTCCGTTCCCTCCGCAACCAGGGACGCGGCGACGACGGCGGCTGGCTCGAGCACGTCCGCCTCGGCTTCAACTACCGGTTGAGCGACATCGCCGCCGCGCTCGGGATCGGCCAGGTCGAGCGGCTCGACGAGATCCTCGCGTTGCGCTCCCGGGCGGCGGCGCGCTATTCCGACCTCCTCGCCGGGATCGACGGCGTCGAGTTGCCGTGCGCCGACAACGCCGACCACGTCCGCTCGTGGTTCGTCTACGTCGTCCTCCTGCCCGACAACGAGACGCGCGAGCGCGTCATCGCGACGTTCGAGCGCGAGGGGATCGGCTTCAACCGCTACCTCCCGTCGATCCACCTCCAGCCGTACATGCGCGAGCGCTACGGCTTCCGCGAGGGGATGTGCCCGGTCTCGGAGGACGTCAGCTCCCGCTCGCTCGCGCTGCCGTTCTTCACGGGCATCGACGCGGCCGCGCAGGCGCGCGTCGCCGAAGTCCTCGCCGCCGCGCTGTGAGGCTCGAGAGCCTCCGCGCCGCCGAGCCGTTCGTGACGAAGGATGGCTCGACGATCCGCGAGCTCCACCACACGGAGCGCCAGAGCCTCGCGGAGGCGACGCTCGAGCCGGGCCAGGCGACGGAGCGCCACCACCACCGTGTGACCGAGGAGATCTACCTCGTGACGAAGGGATCGGGGGAGCTCGAGGTCGACGGCGAGCGGCGCCACGTGCGGCCCGGCGACGCGGTGCTCATCCCGCCCGGCGCCTGGCACACGCTCGAGAACGACGGCACGAGCGAGCTGACGATCCTCTGCATGTGCGCGCCGCCGTACTCGCACGACGACACCTTCTTCGAGTAACCGCGCCGTGCGATGATTCGCGCATGAGCGACGGTGCGCGGATGGTCTTCCTCGGCTTCGGGAAGTGGGCGCGCGCCGACAAGATCTACGCGCTCGAGCCGATCACGGGCGACGAGCGCGGCGGCGGCCGCCGCACGCGGGTCTGGGTCGACGGGATCGCGGAGCCGATCCTCGCCGGGCGCACCGAGCGGACGATCCTCTCGGACATGGGCCAGGACGCCGCCGCGGCGACCGTCCTCCTCGACGACGCGCTCGACCTCGCCGAGCGCGTGGCGAAGGCGGTCGAGGAAGGGCCGCTCGACCTGCGTGACCTCGGGCGCCGCGCGAAGCGCGTGCTCGAGAAGACGGCAAAGCCCGCCGAGGCCGAGCAGCTCTTCTAGGAGTGGAGCCGCTCGCGACGGAAGAGCGCCCGTCGTGGCGCGAGTTCGCTCTGCGCATCGCGGTCGACTTCTCGCCCCTCCGCGACTACCCGGATTACCGCCGGCTCTGGATCGGCCAGGCCGTGACGTTCGTCGGCAGCGAGATGGCCATGGTCGCGCTCCCGTTCCAGCTCTACAAGCTCACGCATTCGACGCTCGCGCTCGGGTTGTTCTCGTTCACCTCGCTCGTCCCGCTGCTCACGCTGACGCTCGCGGGCGGCGCCGTCGCGGACGCCTTCGACCGGCGGCGGCTCGTCCTCGCCACGCAGACGCTCGAGGCGCTCGGCGTCGTCGGGCTGCTCGTGAACGCGGCCGTTCCGCACCCCAGCGTCGTCGCGCTCTTCGTCTTCGCGACCGTCATCTTCTCGTGCTTCAGCGCGGGTGTCGGAGCGATGCGCTCGATCCCGCAGCGGCTCCTGCCCGAGGAGGTCTTCGCCCAGGCCGGCGCACTCGACTCGATCTATTACGGCATCGGCGGAGTCGCCGGCCCGGCGCTGGCCGGCCTCATCATCGGCTCCGTCGGCCTGTCCGCCGTCTACGCGATCGGCACCGCCTCGTTCGTTGCGACGGTCGTCGCGCTCTGGGGACTGCCGGCGATGGCGCCGCACCCCGACGCGGACCGTCCCGGGATCCGGTCGATTGCCGAGGGCTTCCGCTTCATCCGGCGAGAGAAGGTGATCCTCGGCTTCTTCCTCGTCGACACGAACGCGATGGTCTTCGGGATGCCGCTCGCACTCTTTCCCGCGATCGCGGCGCGCCACTTCGGGAACGCCTCGCTCGTCGGCTACCTCTACTCGGCGCCTGCGGCCGGCGCGCTGGTGGCGGGGCTCGCCTCGGGCTGGGTCGCCCACGTCCGCCGGCAGGGGATCATCGTCGTCGCCGCGGCGAGCCTGTGGGGAGTGGCGATCGTCGCCTTCGCGTACGCGGACCGCTTCTGGCTCGCGCTCGTCCTCGTCGGGCTCGCCGGCTTCGCCGACCAGGTCAGCGCGATCTTCCGCAACGCGATGGTCCTCGCGCTCACGCCGGGCCGCCTGCTCGGGCGGGTGCGCGGGATCGAGTTCATGCAGGTCGCGAGCGCGCCGTCGCTCGGGAACGTCGAGGCGGGAGTCGTCGCCTCGGTGACGAGCATCCGCTTCTCCGTCGCCTCCGGCGGCATCCTCTGCGTGGCCGGCACGCTCGTCTCGGCGGTGCTCTTCCCGGTACTTCTGCGCTACGACGCGAAGCGGCATGCAGCTGAGGCGTGAGTTCTTCGCGCGCTCGGTGCACGAGGTCGCACCCGAGCTGATCGGTGCGACGCTCCTCTTCGACGGCGTGGGCGGGACGATCGTCGAGGTCGAGGCGTACGACCAGGACGACCCGGCGAGCCACTCCTTCCGCGGCATGAGGCCGACGACGGCGTCGATGTTCGGGCCGCCGGGCCACGCCTACGTCTACCGCTCGTACGGCGTCCACTGGTGCCTCAACCTCGTCTGCGCGGAGGCGGGCCGCGCGGAAGCGGCGCTCGTGCGCGCGCTCGCTCCGACGCACGGGCTCGAAGTGATGCGCGAGCGGCGCGGGCGCGACGCCGAGCGTGCGCTCTGCTCCGGGCCGGGGAAGCTCTGCGAGGCGCTGGGGATCACCCGGGCGCACGACGGACTGCCGCTCGACGAGCCGCCGTTCGAGCTCGTCGCGCGGGAGAGCAGGCCCGAGCTCGCTGTCGGGACGAGGATCGGGATCACCCGCGCGGTCGAGCAGCCGTGGCGCTACGGGCTCGCCGGCTCGCCATTTCTCAGCCGTCCGTTCCGGCATCTGCCAGGATCGGGCGCGTGACCGTTCGTCCCTACGGAACGTGGCCGTCGCCGCTCGACGCGGACACCGTCGCGGGGATTCCCGCCTATGCGTTCGCCTCGGTCTCCGTTGCCTGGCCGAGGGTTCGCTGGCTCGAGGCGCGCCCGGCCGAAGGCGGTCGCCTCGCGCTCCTCGAATGGTGCGACGGCGGGATCCGCGAGCTGACGCCCGAGGGGTTCAACGTCCGGACGCGCGTGCACGAGTACGGCGGCGGCGCCTGCTGGTTCCACGGTGAGACGGCGTTCTGCTCGTCGTTCGAGGACGGACGCCTCCACCGGGTCGAGAACGGCGAGGCGACGCCGCTGACGCCGGAGCCGCCCGAGCCGAGCTCCCTCCGCTACGCCGACGGCGACGTCACGCCGGACGGGACGCTGATCGTCTGCGTGCGGGAGCGCCACGAGGCGGGGGATGTCCAGAACGAGCTCGTCGCGCTGCCGGCGGACAGCTCCGAGGAGCCCCGGCTCATCGCGTCCGGACACGATTTCTACGGCGCGCCGCGCATCTCGCCCGACGGCGGGAGGCTCGCCTGGATCTGCTGGGACCACCCGCGCATGCCGTGGGACGGGACCGAGCTGTGGGTCGCAGACCTCGCGGCCGACGGGACCCTCTCCGGGGAGCGGCTCGTCGCCGGCGGTCCCGCGGAGTCGGTGAGCCAGCCGGTCTGGTCGCCGGACGGCCTTCTCCATTTCGCGAGCGACCGCGACGGCTGGTGGAACCTCCAGCGCGAGGACGGGGCGCTCACCTCGCTCGAGGACGGCGAGATCGGTTCGCCGGGCTTCATCTTCGGGACGTCGCGCTACGTCTTCCTCGGCGACGGTCGCACCGCGTGCGTCGTCACCCGGGCGGCGGTCGACTCGCTCGAGATCCTCGATCCGGCGACGGGGAAGCTCGAGCCCGCCGGGCTGCACTGGACCGCGTATTCACCGACGACGCTCGCGGCGGACGGAAGCCACGTCGCCTTCAGCGCGACGTCGCCGCAGGATCCGGCGACGATCGCCCTCTGGGACGCGGCGAGCGGGGAGGAGGCCGTCATCCGCCGCATCGTCGATCTCGACCTCGATCCCGCGGCGGTCCCCGTCCCGCGGGCGATCGAGTTCCCGACGGCGGACGGCGCCACGGCCCACGCCTTCTACTACCCGCCGACGAGCGCCGACTCGGAGGGCCCGCCGGACGAGCGGCCGCCGCTCCGCGTCGTCTGCCACGGCGGCCCGACGGGACACCGGCCGCCGTGCCTCACGCCGGCCTTCCTCTACTGGACGCAGCGCGGCATCGGCGTCGTCGACGTCAACTACCGCGGCAGCTCCGGCTTCGGCCGTGCCTACCGCCGCGCGCTCGACGGCCGCTGGGGCGAGATCGACTGGCAGGACTGCGTCGCGGCGGCGCGCCACCTCGCCGAGACCGGCGACGCCGACCCCGACCGGACGTGGGTGGAGGGAGGCAGCGCCGGCGGCTACGTCGTCCTTTGCGCGCTGACGTTCGATCCCACGGCGTTCGCGGCGGGAGTCAGCCTCTTCGGCGTGGCCGATGCCGAAGCGCTCGCGGCCGACACGCACAAGTTCGAGTCCCGCTACCTCGACTCGCTGATCGGGCCGTATCCCGAGGCGCGCGACGTCTACCGGGCGCGGTCTCCCATCCACTTCGCCGACCGGATCGAGCGGCCGCTCCTCCTGCTGCAGGGCCTCGACGACAAGGTCGTCCCGCCGGCCCAGGCAGAGGCGATGGTCGAGGCGCTCGAGCGGAAGGGCCTCCCGCACGCGTACATCGCGTTCGAGGGCGAGGGTCACGGCTTTCGCAAGCAGGAGAACGTCCGCGCCGCGCTCGAGGCGACGCTCTCCTTCGTCGCACAGGTCTTCGGCTTCGAGCCGGCCGACGAGCTCGAGCCGGTCGAGATCCGGCATCTCTAGGATCCGCCCGTGGGCATTGCGGAGCTGACCCGGAACGCCGTGAGCGTCCTGCCCGAGGGAGGCCTCGAGGCGAAGCTGAAGCTCGGCCGGCCGTTGCGCGTGAAGCTCGGGATCGACGTCACCGCGCCCGACGTCACGCTCGGGAACGGCATTCCCTTGCAGCGCATGCGCGCCTTCCAGGACGAGGGCCACGTCGGCGTCCTGATCGTGGGCGACTACACGACGCGGATCGGCGACCCGTCCGGCCGCAAGAGCGAGCGCCCGATCATCGATCCCGACGTCATCGACGCGAACGCGCAGCGCTACTTCGAGCACGCGTCCACGATCATCGACCCGGAGAGGACCGAGGTTCGCTTCAACGGCGAGTGGCTCGCGAAGCTCGACTTCGCCGAGGTGCTGCGCCTCACACGTACGACGACCGTTGCCCGGATCCTCGAGCGCGACGACTTCACGAAGCGCTTCGGCGCCAACGAGCCGATCTCGCTCTCGGAGCTGCTCTACCCGATGATGCAGGCCTACGACTCCGTCGCGGTCGAGGCCGACGTCGAGCTCGGCGGCACCGACCAGACGTACAACCTCCTGATGGGCCGCGAGGTCATGCAGGCCTACGGCCTCGAGCCGCAGGTGGCGCTCACCGTCGCCTACCTCGACAGCTGGGACGGCACCGGCATGAGCGCCTCGCGCGGCAACTACATCGGGCTCAAGGAAGCGCCGGAGGAGCAGTTCGGCAAGGCGATGCGCATCCCCGACTCCCTCCTCGACCAGTGGTATCGCCTCGTCATGCAGCGCGACGGCGCTCCCGAGGGAGACCCGCTCGAGGCGAAGCTCGAGCTCGCCCGTTTCATCGTCCGCCGGGCGTGGGGCGAGGACGGGGCGCGGGCCGCGGAGGAGCACTTCACGCGCGTCGTCCGCCAGGGAGAGGCCCCGGACGAGGTGCCGGAGCATCTGTTGCCGGCCGGAGATCCGGTCCATCTGCCGGCGCTGCTCGCCGAGGCGTTCGGCCTCTCGACGAGCGAGGCGCGGCGCCTGATCGGGCAGGGAGGAGTGAAGCTCGCGGGCGAGCCGGTCTCCGAGCTCGACGTGCCGCGCGACCGGCTCGCCGGCGCCGTCCTCCAGGCCGGGAAGCGGCGGTTCGTTCGGCTCAACGAAGCCGTTTGACAGGTCTGCCGGCCCTGCTACACTTCCCCGGCTGCCCGAGAGGGTGGCGTGGAAAAGTCCCTGCAAACGAGCGAAAACGGAGCGCCCCAGGAGGATTCCCCTTAGAGGAAGTCCAGCAAGTCCTGAGGCCTCTGGCGCGAGTCGGGGCCTTTTTTACGCCGTCCGCAAGGGCCCGGTCCTTGAAAACTCAACAGCGTGCGTTTACGTCGAGAGGCTGGTCCGGCTTCGGCCGGAGCAGTCGATCAACCAACCTGTCTCCACCTTCGGGTGGGACTTTGAGCACAAGCTCAAGGTGACAAATGACTCGTCCTTCGGGACGAACCATTCTTCACGGAGAGTTTGATCCTGGCTCAGGACGAACGCTGGCGGCGCGCTTAATACATGCAAGTCGAGCGAGAACCATGGCTTCGGCCATGGGGACAGCGGCGAACGGGTGAGTAACACGTGGGTAATCAACCCTCGACACTGGGATAGCCCGGGGAAACCCGGATTAATACCGGATACCCCATCTGGCCTTCGGGTCGGCTGGAAAAGGTAGCTTCGGCCTCCGGTCGGGGACGAGCCCGCGGCGGATTAGCTTGTTGGTGGGGTAAAGGCCCACCAAGGCGACGATCCGTAGCTGGTCTGAGAGGACGATCAGCCACACTGGGACTGAGACACGGCCCAGACTCCTACGGGAGGCAGCAGTAGGGAATCTTGCGCAATGGGCGAAAGCCTG
>Ga0070741_10003980_pt1 | contig 35310 bp, 34 predicted proteins | sample Coa_R1_4_FD_66440 | JGI IMG/M metagenome (GOLD analysis project Ga0070741, IMG submission 66440) | Surface soil microbial communities from Centralia Pennsylvania, which are recovering from an underground coalmine fire - Coalmine... | ecosystem: Environmental > Terrestrial > Soil > Unclassified ... | reverse complement strand
ATCGCAGAGGTCGGCCTGGCGCCGGTCGATCAGGTCGACGAGCCGGCCGGGCGTGGCCACGACGATGTCGACCCCGCGGCGGAGGGCCGCCAGCTGGGCGCCGAACCCGACGCCGCCGTACAGGGCGGCGACCCGGCGCTGGCGGGTGACGGCCAGGGGGGTCAATGCCCGCTCGATCTGGGCGGCCAGCTCCCGGGTCGGGGCCAGAACCAGCGCCCGGGGCTTGGAGGGCTTCGCCCGGGCCACCCGGGAGACGAGGGGAATCCCGAAGGCCAGGGTCTTGCCCGACCCGGTGGGGGCCCGGCCGCAGACGTCGCGGCCGCCCAGAGCGGCGGGGATGGCCGCCGCCTGGATCGGGAAGGGCTCGCTGACGCCGTCGTCGGCGAGGCGCGAAGAGAGGTCGGCGGAGACGCCGAGGTCGGTGAAGGAAACCGGCAAGAAAGAACTCCAGTACTGCTGGCGCCCATGGCGCTCCGGGGCGACGGACCCGATCGGCCGCCTCTCCGATGCGCCCGGGATCGTCCCGGACGGCGTCGCGGCTCCAGCCGGAGAGGCGTGGCCGCAAAAGGGAAGCTTGGTCGAAATCCCGGAACGGCCCGTCGGCCTGAAGCCGACGATCACCCGACGATGGTCGGGCGGTGCACACCCAGGGTAACAGCCCGGGGGCGGGTTTCGGTCACTCCGGCCGTTCGGGCAGCGCGGCCGGCCGTTCGCCACCGGCGAGCTCGTACCGTCCCAGGGCGGCCTGCGCCTGGTCCCAGTCCCGGGCGGTCACGGCCGGATTCCGCAGGATCGTCGCTCGGAGGGCGGAAGCCAATTCGTCGGCGACGCTCCGCCAACCCGCGTCGCTGCCAGTGGTCTGGGTTCTCATCCTGTCCTCCCTGGGGGGATCGTGCCCGATCTCATCGGTCATGGGAGACCTCTCTCGGTTTCCTGCGGCGGCGGGCGTCGGCGGCGACGAGGACTCCGAGGACTTCACCGATCGTCCGTTCACCGCTGATCGGTTCCGGCAACGGCAGTTGCTCCTGGACCCGGTAGCGGTTGCGCCGCCCGTCCCTCTCCTTGACCACGTAGCCCGCCTCGACGAGATCGCTCACGATGCCATAGGCGCTCCGCTCGGTGATGTCGAGCGTGGCGGCGAGATCGCGTAGCCGGAGGCCAGGGTCGCGGCTGATGCAGATCAGGACCCGAGCATGGTTCGTGAAGAAGCTCCAGGTGACCACGGCGACAATCGTATCAGTATTCTAGAAATAGATTGCGAGTAACTGATTTCTCCCGTACGGTGAGGAGGCGGGCAGGGCGTCCATCGCCGATGGTCGGCCGGCCTCCGGAGGAGCCCGATGTTGAAATTGTCGGTCGTGGTCATCTTCGTCGTCATCGGGATCGGGCTGTACCGCACGTGGCGGGGCCGGACCGCTGACTGAGGCTGAGGACCCCGTATCCGATCCCGACGTCGCCGCCGACGCTCCAGCGGGCCGGGAGCGACAGTGCGGCCGGTGCCGGCGCATCGTCCCCGCCGAGGACGGCGCTCATCCGACCGCCCAGCTCGGATGGTGGCTCTGCCCGGCCTGCCATGACGCCCTGGTGCCCCGGGGGTCCCGGGGCAGAACCTGACCGGTCCCGCCCGACGAGTTCCTGGCTGACCGGGGCGGTCAGATCGCGTCTTTATGTGCGTTTCCGCCACTGTGATCTCTCGTCACAGTGGGCGCTTCCGATCGCTGAGTCAGCCGCCCGCCGAGCCACTACCTAAAGGATTTGGGCCGGACTTTTTGTGCTTTTTGTCCGAGCGCTTCTCCTTCAGTGATCGGTCCGGAGGCTTCTTGGCGCTGGACTTGTGCGGTGACTTGTCGGGCATTTGGGTTCTCCTGTGGTTTTTGTGAGGGTACACCAGAAATCGGAAAACTGTCCGCGCCGAAAATCCGCCTTGCACCGCTTCGTTTTCTCGAAAATGCCCCGCTATCGTCATGGCCGCTCGGCCGGTTTCCGTCCCGTCACTTCCCCGCCGGGGGTCCGTGCACGTCCGATCCTGCCGGGAGAGCCGGCGCTCTTCGCCGAGGAGGCTGTCCCGCCCATGCCCATGAGTTACGGATTCCTCTCCACCTACGCCCCCACCGAATGCGGCCTGGCCACGTTCACCGCCGCCCTGATGGCCGAGCTCAAGGCGGCGACGCCGGCCAGCCGGGTGGGCGTCGTCCGGGTCGTGGACGGGCTCCAGCGGAGTGCCAGCCCCGACGTCGTCCATCAGCTCGTCACCACCGCCCCGGGCGGTGAAGCAGAGGCCGCCGCCATCCTCGACGGCTTCGACGCCGTGGTCGTCCAGCACGAGTACGGCATCTACGGCGGCCCCGACGGCGACCAGGTCCTGGCCGTCCTGGACCGGCTCACCGCCCCGGTCATCGTCGTGCTCCACACCGTGCTCGTCGACCCGACCCCGCACCAGCGAGAGGTGCTGGAGCGGGTGCTGGCCGTCGCCGACGCGGTCGTCACCATGACACCGACGGCCCGCCACCGGCTGCTCGACGGCTACCCGGCCGAGGCGGCCCGCGTCGCTCTGATCCCCCACGGGGCACCCGACAACCGCCTCCCGGCTGCCGCCCGCCCCACCGGTTCCCGCCCCGGGCTTCCCGGGGCCCGCCCGACGATCCTGACCTGGGGCCTGCTCGGCCCGGGCAAGGGGATCGAATGGGTGATCGACGCCCTGGCGGCGCTGGTCGACCTGGATCCCCAGCCCCGGTACCGCGTCGTGGGCGAGACCCATCCCCGGGTCGTCGAGCGGTGCGGCGAGGCCTATCGCCACCAGCTGATGAAGCGAGCGGCGCAGCACGGCGTCGCCCATCTGGTCGAGTTCGACGACCGGTATTTCGCCACCGCCGACCTGGGTCGGATCATTGCCGGCGCCGACGTGGTGATCCTGCCCTATGACTCGCCGGAACAGGTGACGTCCGGGGTGCTGGTCGAGGCACTGGCGGCGGCCAAGCCGGTGATCGCCACGGGTTTTCCCCATGCGGTCGAGCTCCTGCGGGGGGGCGCCGGCCTGGTCGTGCCCCACCGCGACCCGGCCGCCATGGCGGCGGCGCTGCGGCGCGTCCTGACCGAGCCCGGCCTCGCCGGCCGCCTCGGTGCGGCGGCGGGCGCCGTGGCCCCCCAGCTGCTGTGGCCGGCAGTGGCCGAGCGCTACCGGGCGCTCGCCGGCGACTTGGTCGAAGCGAGAAACGCCGCCGTCGCATGAGCGGCCGCGAACCGCTGTTCGATCATCTCCTGCGCCTGAGCGACGATACGGGAGTCCTCGAACACGCCCGGGGCGCGGTTCCCCGGCGCCGCGACGGTTACTGCACCGACGACGCCGCCCGGGCCCTGGTCGTGATCGGCCGCCAGCCGTCGCCCCCGGCGGCGCTCACGGCGCTGGCCGAGCGCTGTCTCGCCTTCCTCGTCCACGCCCAGGCCGGCAACGGCGCCAGCCACAACCGCCTGGGCTACGACCGCCGCTGGCAGGACCGGCCCGGGCTCGGCGACTGGTGGGGCCGTGCCCTGTGGGGATCGGGCACGGCCGCCGCCCGGGGCCGATCGGCCCGCTTCCGGGCCGACGCCCTCACCCATTTCGAGAACGGCGCGGCGTGCCGCTCGCCGGCCCCGCGGGCCATGGCCTTCGCCGCCCTCGGTGCCGCCGAGGTCCTCACGGTCCGGTCCGACCACGGGCCGGCCCGCGATCTCCTCAAGGTCGCCGGCGACACCCTCGCGGGGCGCGGCGACGCCGCCTGGCCGTGGCCGGAAGCCCGCTTGACCTATGCCAACGCCCACTGGCCCGACGCCCTGATCGCCGCCGGCACGGCCCTCGAGGACGACCACCTCGCCGAAGCCGGGCTCCGGCTGCTCGACTGGCTGCTCGACGTCGAGACCGCCGGCGGGCACCTGTCGCTCACCCCGGCCGGCGGGTGGGGGCCGGGCGATCCCCGGCCCGGCTTCGACCAGCAGCCGATCGAAGCCGCCGCTCTCGCCGATGCCTGCGCCCGGGCCTTCCTCCTGACCGGCAACATCGGATACGTGGCGGGGGTGAACCGGGCCGTGGGCTGGTTCCTGGGCGACAACGACACGCACGTCGCCATGTACGACCCGCAAACCGGCGGAGGCTACGACGGCCTCGAGCGTGACGGGCGCAACGACAACCAGGGGGCGGAGTCGACCATCGCCCTGATCTCGACGCTGCAGCAGGGCATCCGTCTCACCGGCGGCGCTCCATGACGGCATCGGCCGGTTCGGGCCTGGTGACGCGCACGCCGCACCGGCTGCGGCCCGACGCCCGGCGCGTCGTCACCCGGCTGTTCCTCCCCGGCCAGGAGATGCTCGGCAGCGGCGAATCCCGGGCGGCCGGTGTCGTCGAGCGGATCCTCGCCTTGCCCGACGACGAGGTGTCCTCCGCCCTCGACGCTCTCATGGCCGGGTTCGCCGGCCGCCACCGCCGCCTGCGGGCGACCCTCGAAGAGCATTTCGAGCTCGTCGCCCACCGGCTGGCCGGAGGCGACGCGCTCTCACCCGAGCGCCGGTTGCTGATGGGCTCCTACTTCACCAACGAGTACTCGGTCGAAGCGGCGGCGTTGTGCAACCCGTCGGTCGTCCTTCATCCCGACCAGGGGAGGCTCGCGGCCGGCGAAGCCCGCTTCGTCATGAGCGTTCGGGCCATCGGCGAAGGACACGTCTCCTCCATCGGGTTCCGGAGCGGTGTCATCGACGCCCGGGGCGAAATCCGGGTCGATGACCCCGGGCCCTTCCTCGAGCCGGGACGGCGCCTTCCCGGCCGCTACGACCGGGAGCTGTTCCGGGGGCAACTGACCGAGCGCGGCACCCTCGGCGAGAGCGCCGCCTTCGTGCTCGATGCCCTCCCGGCGCACTTCACCCTCGACGAACTCGACCGGGCCCTGGCCGACCTCGGAGAGCAGGTCGTGACCCACAGCCATGTGCGGGAGACGGTGGAGCACGTCCGCTCGTTGACCGTCTCCAACTACGACATCGACTTCCCGCCGGATTCCGCCATCGCGGAGCGCGTCCTGCTCCCGATGGCCCCGTCCGAGAGCCACGGTATGGAAGATGCCCGGTTCGTGCGGTTCGTCGACGACGACGGGAGCGTCACCTACTACGCCACGTACACCGCCTTCGACGGCGTCCAGGTCCTGCCGAAACTGCTGGAGACAGCCGACTTCTGCGAGTTCAGGATCACGCAGCTCACTGGCCCGGCGGCGAAGAACAAGGGCCTGGCCCTCTTTCCCCGCCGGATCGGCGGCCGGTACGTCGCCCTCTCCCGCTGGGACCGGGAACGCAACTCCGTCGTCTCCTCCCCCGACGGCCGGTCCTGGGAGGCGGCCACGACCGTCCAGTCCCCCGAGCGCGCCTGGGAACTCCTCCAGCTCGGCAACTGCGGTTCGCCGATCGAGACGCCGGACGGCTGGCTGGTCCTCACCCACGGCGTCGGTCCCATGCGCGTCTATTCCGTGGGGGCGATCCTCCTCGACCTCGACGACCCCACCCGGATGCTGGCCCGACTCCCGGCGCCGTTCTTCGTTCCCGACGATTCCGAGCGAGACGGGTACGTACCCAACGTCGTCTACTCCTGCGGCGCACTGCTCCACGAGCAGAGCCTGATGGTTCCGTACGGCATCTCGGACGCCGCCATCGGCATCGCCGTCGTCCAGGTCGGCGAGCTGCTGGATCGCCTCCGGGCCAATGCGCCCATGTCCACTTCGCGCTTCAGCGGCTGACCGCCGATGCCGATGGAGAACCGAGGCTCACGTTTGCACCCTCGCGGCAACAGTCCGGGCCTCCCCGACCGGGAAGGTTCCATGACCGACCAATCCCTCACCAGCTGGCAGATCGTCTGCCGAGCCCACGCCCTTCACCCCGAGTGGACCGTGCAAGACCACGTCGTCTACCTCCGCGACCACGAAGGCCGCGAGATCGATCCGATCTGGGTCGCCCGCTGGCTCAGAAACATCGTTGCCGACACGCCCGGCTGAGCCATCCGGCTTGCGGGTGCGGGCGGGCCGACGGGCCGAAATGCGGCTTTTCAGTCTCTAGACAAGATCAGTTTGAAATGCAAACATGATTGCATGACGAACTCGCCCGGTCCCGCAGGGGACGACGCCCAGACCCTCCTGTCCACCACCCGCCAGCTCACCCGGCGGGTCCGGCTCACCCAGCGAGGGGCCTGGTTCCCGCTGCTGGTGTTCGCGGCGGTGACGCTCGGCGCCACGCCGTTCAACCGCTACGGCAACCACCCCCTGCACTGCACCTCGAGCCCGGGCGGGGGTCACGTCTGCCTGGCGTACTCGGAACTGGCGCTGTGGTACTGGCCGGTCGCCCTGCTCGGCGCCTACGTGGCGATCACCTGGTTCTACCTCCACCGCGCTCGGGAGCGCGGCGTCGGCACCCGGGTGCAGCCCTACGTCGTCGTCGGTGCCGCCCTGGCCGTGCTGACCACGGCCTGGGCGCTGTGGGTCTACGCCCACCCGGCGTTCCTGGCCGAGACGCTGCGCATCGGGTCGGCGCAGCCGGCGACCTTCCTCGACCGGATCGCCAGCCCCGCCGGCGCGATCGGGCTGGCGCTGCTGCTGCTGGCCTGGATCGAGCGGAGCTGGCCGCTCCTCACCCTCAGCGCCGTGTACCTGCTCGTCCAGACGAGCACGGTCGGCATCGGCGCCCGGTTCGCTCACCCGTCGCCCTGGGCCTTTTTGCCCCACCTCCTGCTCGACGGCGCCGTCCTGCTCGTCGGCAGCGGCATCCTGGCCCTGATCCAGCGGGCCGAGGGACGGTCGACGGCATGACCGACCATCCCGTCAACGGCCTTGACGACGTCGTCCACCAGCGCGTCAGGCTCGGCATCCTGGCCATCACCCACGAGGCCCGAAAGGTGGAATTCGCCTTCCTGCGCAACACGCTCGACCTGACCGCCGGCAACCTGTCGCAGCACCTCACCGTGCTGGAGAACGCCGGGCTGGTCACGATCGAGAAGGGCTACGAGGGCCGGCGGGGCCGCACCTGGATCCAGCTCACCAAGGCCGGCCGCCAGGCCCTGCATGACGAGGTGGCGGCGCTGAAGAACCTGATCCGCCAGCTCGAGCAGGGTCAGACCTCGGCCTGACCCTCGAGCGGGAAGGCGGGGGTGGCGAGGACGTCGCCCGCCGGCATGACGACGAGCGCCTCGTACCCCGGAAAGGCCACGATCCATTCGAGGACCGCCGGTCCGGTGACGATGGCGGCGGTGGCGTAGACGTCGGCCCACATCAGCGACGGTCCGGTGACGGTGGCGGCCCGGAGCGTCCGGGCCGGCCGGGCGGTGCGGGGATCGAGGATGTGATCGCCCCGGTGGGCGCGCCCGGAGGTGGCGACGCCCCCGGCCCGGACCGGGACGACACCGATGATCCGGCGCGGATGATCGGGGTCTTCGATCCCGACCCGCCAGGACGGGGAGGAGCCGGCCCCGACGCCGACGACGACGTCCCCACCGGCGTTGAGGCAGAAGTCGAGGCCGAGGTCCGAAGCGAGGCGGGCGAGGTGGCCGGCGGCCCGTTCGGTGGCCCACCCTTTCACGAGGCCGGACGGGTCGAACCACGTCCCGCCGCCGGGGGCGGGAAGGTGGGCGTCGAAGGCTCCGGCGGTGCGCCGCCCGGCTTCCTCGCAGAGATCGACGACCTCGGTGACGCTCGGGTGGCAATCGGCCAGTGCCAGCTCCGAGCGGTTGCAGCGGCTGATGTCGCTGTCGGCCCGGTAGGTACTGAAGATCGCATCGACGGCCCGGAGATCGGCGAAGACGGCGGCGACGGCGGCGTCAGCCGCGTCGTGGTGGCTGGCGGCCCCGCGCAGATGGATGCTGATCGGCATCCCCATGATCTGCTCGACCCACGCCCGGCGCCGCGGTGCGGCGACGTCGCCGGTGGGTGGGGTGGGGACGGCGCCGCTCACGACCGGGAGAGGTGAACCGAGTCGAGGGCGGCCTGCAGCGAAGCGGCGTAGCCGTCGCTGGTCAGCGTCGCGCCGCTGACGCCGTCGATGTTGGCGCTCTGGGCGTCGAGCGCTTCCTGGCGGAGGATGGGGACGGCGACGGCGTTGATCCGTTGGTCCCGGTAGTTGCTGTCGGGCAGGACCAGGGTGGTGACGTCGACGAGCCGGCCGTTGCTGACGTGGATCTGGACCTGGACCGGCCCCCGCCGGGTCGGCACGCTCGGCCCGTTCACCACCACGTCGGTCGCCGATGCCCCCGACCCCGATGCGCCGGACCCCGACGCCGGAGGGCCCGACGCCGGAGAGCCCGACGCCGGAGGGCTCGACGCCCCGGCGCCGGCGCCCGAGACCGGCGACGCGGTGGGGGGCGAGGAGGCGACCTGTCCGGCGGGCTGGGCCACCGTCCCCCCGATCAGCGTCCCGGGCGCCCCCGGCCCGGCCGTGCTGGTGTGGTAGCTGACGAGGAGCACGAGACCGGCGATCGTGCCGAGGATCCAGGCGGTGAGGCGGCGCACGTCAGGTCCTCACCAGGCGAACCGTTCGACGTGGATCCGTTCCGGCATGACCCCGGCGCCGCCGGCGGCCACCGCCACGGCGTCCATCCACGGCCCGGGACCGCAGACGTAGACGTCGTTCCGGGCGATGTCCGGGACGAGTTGGCGGAGGACGGCGGAGTCGCCCCGCTGCGCCGCGCTCTCCGGCAGCCACGACGGACGCGACCGCGCCCGCCGGCCGGGAAGGTAGATGACGCGGGCGCCTCGGGCAGCGGCGATGCGGTCGAGTTCGTCCCGGAAGAGGAATTCGTCGGGGCTGCCGGCCCGGTAGATCAGCGTGACGGGGCCGGCGGCGGCGGGAAGTTCCTCGAGCAGCGCCCGCAAGGGGGTGATCCCGATGCCGGAGGCGACGAGCGTGACCCCTGCGCCTTCCCGCACCTCGCTCGTGAGGCGCCCGTAGGGGCCTTCGATCAGGACCCTGGTCCCGGGGCGGAGCCGGGCGAGGCGCCGGCTGCCGTCGCCGAGGTCCTTGACCGTGATCCGCAGCCGGTCCGGCCGCGGGGCGGCCGACAGGGAGTAGGGATTGGCCCGGCTCCAGCCCGGCCCGTCGAGAAAGCGGAAGAGGAAGAACTGACCGGCCCGGGCCGGCAGCCGGTCGAGGTCACGGCCGGTCAGGTGGACGGAGACGACCCCCGGTGCTTCGTGCACGACCTTGGCCACCCGGAGCCGGTGGCGCAGGTTGCGCCACGCCGGCAGCCCGAGCCGGAAGGCGACGATGGCGCCGACGGTCACGCCGTAGAGGGCCCACCAGTAGAGGCGGGCCAGCGGGGAATCGGTGAAATCGGCGCCGGTCCACAGCTCATGGGGCAGGGCCAGCGCCACGCCGAGGTAGGCGTAGAGGTGCAGCAGGTGCCAGGACTCGTAGCGCAGCCGGCGGCGGGCGGCCCGCATCGACGTGGCCGCCACCATGATGAAGAGCCCGAAGGCGGCGACGGCCAGCAGCATGCCGGGGTAGTGGGCGGTGAGGTCCCAGGCCTCGGCCACCACGCCGGCCCGATCGGTGGCGGCGTAGCCGGCGGTGATGAGCCCCACATGGGCGACCATCAGGGCGACCGAGGAGAAGCCGACCAACCGGTGCTGGCGGGCCAGGGCGTCCTGGCCGAAGGCGCGCTCCACCCAGGGGATCCGGGCCATCAACAGCACCTGCAAGAGCAGCAGGTCGGCCGAGACCAGCCCGGCCAGGCGGCCGAGTGACGTCAGCTGCGGGCCGGGCCCGCCGGTGAGATCGGAGATACCGCCGTGGACCGCCCACAGCACGGCGACGACCGCTACGGTCCCGACCGCCACCGACGCGGCGATGTGGCGCCGGTTCTGGGCCGGTGCCGGCGGAAGACCGGGCGGCGCCGGGCGCGGTGCCGACGGCCCGCCCGGACGGTTTCCGGCCGGCCGGGCACCGGTTCTGCGGGTGCCGGTGGCGGTGGTCACGGTGAGAATGATCGGCAGTCCGGCTGGAGTGCTTCAGAGCGCCCGCTGTGCGTTGGCTGGGAACCTGACTGCGGGCTGATGGCGCGCTGACCGGCCCCGTTAGTTCCGGACGGGGTCGAGCACGACCTTGTGGGCGCCGGTGGTGCGCTCGGTCGTCCATGGCGCGGCCCGAGGCACCAGGGCGGTGGCGAGACCGGCCCCGACCTGGAGGGCGGCGACGACCGCCGCGATCCGGAGCCGGCGACGCCGCCCGACGGCGTCATGGCGGTCGGTCCGGGCCTCGGCCCAGGTGGTCCGCAGCGCCTCCTTCACGTGGCCGAGGACATGGATGGTCATCATGGCGAACCAGATCAGGAAGCTCGCCTGGTGGAGCCGGAGAAACGGTTGGCGGTGCGCCGGCCCGGCGAGGAGGAGGGCGATGCCGCTACCCAGCAGGGCGACGGTGGAGAGGATGACGAGCGGGCCGATGAGCCGGAGCAGGGGGCGGGGCGGGCCGCTGTTCCGATAGGTGGGGTCGCCCCGGTAGTAGCGGACGAAGCGGTACGTCGTACTGGCCGTCTTGAGCAGCACCAGACCGACGAGCAGCGCTCCGACGGCGACGTGGATCGGAAGGACGCGGCCGACCTCGAAGACGGTGGCGCCCTCGATGGCGAGCAGGACGAGGAGGACCACACCGTTGACCGACGTCAAGCGGCGGTTGCCCTCGACGCCGGGATCGGGCCGGCGTGGCTCGGCCGCCTTCGGGGCACCGGCGGGGGCGCGGGTTCCGGCCGGCGGGGGGCCGTCTCGGCGTGTACCGGTCGCGGTGGCCACGAAGAGGAGGATCGGCCGCCGGGCTGAACCGATTGAGGGAGTTTCCTGTGTGTTGGCTGGCAAGCTGATCCCCCGCTGACCGGCCGCCTACTTCCAGACCTGGTCGAGGACGGATTGGAGGCACTGGGCGTAGGCCTGGCTCGTGGCGGTGGCCCCCGAGACGGTGTCGATCTGGGCGCTCTGGGCGGTGAGGGCCTCCTGGCGCAGGATCGGCACCGCCCGGTTGTTGATCTGGACCGACTTGGCGTGTGAGTTCGGTGTCTCGACGGCCTGCACGTCGACGATCCGGCGGCCCTGCACGGTCACCCGCAGCACGACCGATCCGTAGCTCTCGTGGCCGTAGGCGGCGGTGAAGGCCGGGCTGTCCACGGTCGTGGTGGCCGCGGCGGGTGCCGTCGTGGTCGTCGTGGTCGGGGCGGTGGCCGGCGGGGCGGTGGCCGGCGGGGCGGTCGCCGGCGGGGCGCTCGTCGTAGTCGGCCGAGCCGTGGTGGCGGTGGTCGGTGCCGGACGAGGGAGGGCGCGGGTGGTGGCCGTCGACGGCGGCGCGAGGCGGGTCGTGGCCGTGGTCGGCGGCTGGGCCGGACGGGTCGTCGTCGACGAAGGCGCACGCGGCCCGGTCGTCGAGGAGGACGGCGGGGGCGGAACCGTCGAGGCGGTCACAGGCGGCGGCGGTGGGGCGGTGGCCACCGGACCGGGGGCGGCCGGCACGGCCGGGGGCCGGCCGATGACGCCGGCCGCGGGCAGCGCCACCGGCGGCCCGGCGGGGCCGCTCTTGGCCGCCACCAGCAGCGAGACGCCGAAGATCGTCCCGAGGGCGGTGACGGCCGCCCGGCGCAGGAGCACCTTCACAGCTCGAACACCTCGGAATGGATCTGGCGAGCGGGGACGCCGGCGCTCCGGAGGGCGTGGCGGGCCTGCTCCAGCATTCCGGGCGGGCCGCACAGGAACACGTCGTGGTCGGCGACGTCGGGGAGCAGCGCCCGCAGCGAGGCGGCGCTGAACGGATCCGGCGGCACCGAGCGGGGACCGTGGCGGTAGAGGAGGCGCGCCCCCCGGCGGGCGGCGATCGCCTCGAGTTCGTCCCGGAGCACGGCGTCCTCGGGACGGGACGTGCGGTAGAGCAGCGTGAGATCGCCGGGCTCGGCCGGGAGGGTCTCGAACAGCGGCAGGAGCGGCGCGATGCCGATGCCGCCGGCCACCAGCAGGACCCGCCGGCGGGTCCGGCGGCGGGCGGTGAAGGCGCCGAACGGCCCTTCGGCCACCACTCTCACTCCGGGTGTGAGCCGCTGCAGCTCGGCGGTATGGTCGCCCGATGCCTTGACCGTGATCCGCAGGTACCGCCCGTTGGGGGCCGCCGACAGCGAGAACGGGTGGGCCTGCCACCAGCCCCGCCGGGTGAGGAACCGCCAGGTCAGGAACTGCCCCGGCTCGGCGGCCAGCGTCTCGAGCCGGCGGCCGGTCATGTAGATGGAGACGACATCCGGGCCCTCGGCCTCGACCCGGCTCACGACGAGGCGGTGGCGCCACGCCGCCCGCACCGGCGTCCCCACCCGGTGGGCCAGCACCAGCAGCGCTGCGGCCACGTACATGCCGATCCACAGGATCCGGTTCAGCGGGTGGTTGATGAAGTCGTCGCCCTCGGAGAGGACGTGGGTGAACGACGCCGCGATCGCCAGGTAGGTGACGAGGTGGATCGTGTACCAAATCTGGTAGCCGACCCGGGAGCGAACGGCCCGGGCCGACAGCACGCCGACGACCACCAGCGCCCCGAAGGCGAGGGTGGCGGCGAGGACGTCGGGCAGGGCCAGCACGAGCGCCGTCTCGTGGAGGAGCCCGGTGTGGTCCGTCAGCGCGTAGCCCCAGGTCGTCAGCAGCGTGTGGGCGCCGAGGAGCCAGATGCAGTACTCGCCGTTGCGGCGGTGCCAGGTGGCGAGCCGATCCATCCCGATCAGCCGGTCGAGCCACGGCAGCCGGCTCATCAGCAGCACCTCGACGAGGGCGAGGTACGTGCCCACCAGGCCCGTCACCCGCCCGGCGGCGGTCAGCCGATCGGCCATGGTGTGGAGGGCCCCGGGCGCGGTGTCGACCCACCAGAACCCGACCACCGCCACCGCGCCGAGCGCCACGACCAGCGCCACCAACCCTTCCCGCCCCGGTTGGGGTAGACGGTCGAGCGGTGAAGCGGTCTGCACCCGGTCGAAGGCGCCGGACGGGCGCCGCGCCGGGAGCGTCGGGTTGGACATCAGGCTCCGATAGGCGCGAAGGACGAAGGCGTCACCACGTTCGGCAGGCCGGGAACGGAATCCTGCGGCCGTCGCCCGCCGTCTCGTCAGGTTGCCTTCAGGATCACGCCCCGGTGAGCGCCGTGGGACGACGGCGACGGGGAGTGGGACCTCCCGGCCCGCGGCGCTGGCCGCCGGCCGCGCCGCCGCGGCGTGGTCACCGTCGCCATCTACGACGAGTGGCCGGGGCGAGCCTTCGGATAGGTTCGAGGGAATGTCGGCACCGTTCGTCGTCGCACTCAGCGTCACCGTCGGCCTCGTGCTGGCGTCGAGATTGCTCTTCTCCGCGTTGCCCGTGCCGCGCCTCGCTCGCCCCCTGAGCCTCCTGGACGCGCTGCTCCTCGTGATCGGGCTGGCCGGCCTCACCTTTCATTGCACCTCGATGTTCTTCACGTCGATCGTCCAAGCCCTGCCGGGCACGACGAAGGCGATCAACGACATCAATGCCATGGGTGCCGTCAGCAAGATCGGGTACTCGGTTCCCGCCCTGCTCGTCGTCGTCGGACTCCGGCACCAGCATCCGGCCGCCGTGGCGCTGGTGGCCGCAGCCCTGACGGCGGTCGGGATCACCATGTACGACGGTGGCACGCTGGCCACGCATCTCACGGCCATCTTCATCGCCGTCGTCCTCATCGCCGCCGTCGTGTCGCTGCTGGCGGTTCCACCGGCGGCATTCGGCGCCGGCGCAGGCACCGTGCGGAGATCGTATGGAGACTGAGAGGCGCGCCGGGATTCCGTCGTTGCGGTGAGGAATCCTGGGGCATGCCCGAGAACGCCCGACGGCTGGCCGCCGCCCTGGTCGGCCTCATCCTGCTCGGCTGGGGGATGGGCGTCCTCGTCCTCCACGTCGCCCCCGGCTTCTTCCACGGCCACGTCGACCGGCCCGTCAACCACTGGGTCCACGCCCACCACAGCCAGGGGCTGAACGGCGCCCTGTTCCGGGTGGCGCACCTCGGGTCGGAGACGATGACGCTGGCCGTGGCCCTGGTCGCGGCCGGGATCTGGGCGCTCGGGCGACGCCGCCTGGAGCCGCTCGTGGTCCTGGCCCTGGCCTACGGCGGCGCGGCGGTCATCGCCCTGGTGGACAAGGTCGCCGTCCGGCGGGGTCAGGCGGGCCTCCCCCACAGCCTGGCCGGTTTGACGGAACTCGGCTTCCCCTCGGGGCACGCCACGCTGGCCACGGCGGTGTACGGGACCCTGGCCGTCCTGCTGGCCCGGCGGACCCGGTGGTTCGTCCCGGCCGGGCTCGTCGGGCTGGCGCTAATCATCGGCGTGGCCCGGGTCTACAACGGGCAGCACGAGGCCACCGATGTCCTGGCCGGGTGGGTCCTCGGCGGCCTGTGGACCTGGGCGGTGGCGGCGTTCGGCGCCGGACAGGACCGCCTGGACCCGGCGCCGGAGAGTGCGGCGGGCCGGGCGATCGCCGATATGGCCCGGCTCCGTCGCGTCGTCTAACGGCCGGTCTCCACCACGGCCGCTTCCCAGGGGCCGAGTTGCAGCGTTGCGTTCACGGTCTCGCCGTCGCGCTGCCGGCTCGTCGCCACCCGGACCCGTCCGCCGGACGGGCCGACATCGACGGAGCCGGCCTCGTCGGAGAGGTTGAGCGCCACCACGAACCGCCGTCCCCGCCGGAAGGCCCACACCCCGCCCGACGCCGGCAACGGCTCGTAGGCGCCGCCCGCCAGGTCGGCCTCCGAACGGCGCAGCGCGATCAGATCCCGGCACAGCACCAGCATCGAAGCGGGATCGGCCCGCTGTTCCTCCACCGTCACGCCGGGCTGCGCCGACAGCGGTAGCCACGGCGGCGCGCCCGGTTCGGTGAAGCCGCCGCCCGGCCCGGGCGACCACGGCATCGGCGTCCGGCACGGGTCCCGCCCGGGCCCGGCGTCGAACGCTCCGTGCCCGACGGGGTCGCGCCGCTGCTCGGCGGGGACGGGGACGTCGGCCATGCCGAGCTCGTCGCCGTAGTACAGGACGGGCGTTCCCCGCAACGTCAGCAGCATGAGCAGGGCACAGCGGCCCCGCTCCGGCGAACCGCCGCACCAGCGGGTCGGGTAGCGGGGCAGGTCGTGGGTCGAGATGGCCCACACCGGCCAGGCGCCGGGAACCCCAGCCAGGGCCCGTTCGGTGCCGTCCACGACGCTGCGCAGGCCGTCGGCGGTGAACGGTGCATGGAGGAACACGAAATTGAACGCCAGCTGCAGCTCGTCGTCGTTGCCGTAGAACGGCTTCAGGCGCTCGACGTCGAGGACGTAGGTCTCGCCCAGCAGCAGCCGCGGCGAGTCGTACTCCTCGGCGATGGCCCGCCAGCGCCGCAGGACGTCGTGGGTCTCGGGCCGCTCCGAGTTGTAGACCTTGCGCTGCCCGAAACGGGCGACATAGGGATGATCGCCGGGTTCGGACGGCGGGTTGTCCCGCAGCTCCCTGTCCTTCACGATCTTGTGGCAGACGTCGATGCGGAAGCCGGCCGCTCCCCGGTCGAACCAGAACCGCAGGATCCGGTCGAATTCCTGCCGCACCTCCTCGCTCCACCAGTTGAGGTCGGGCTGGGTGGGCAGGAAGTTGTGCAGGTAGTACTGCCGGGTGACGGGGTCCATCGTCCAGGCCGGCCCGCCGAAGCTGGCGCGCCAGTTGTTGGGCGGCGACCCGTCCGGCTTGGGGTCGGCCCACACGTACCAGTCCCGCTTGGCCGAACTCTTCGACGACCGGGACTCCCGGAACCAGGGGTGCTTCGAGCTGGTGTGGTTCGGGACGAGGTCGAGCACGACCCTGATGCCCCGCCGGCCGGCCTCGGCCACCAGCCGGTCGAAGGCGTCGAGATCGCCGAGCACGGGCTGGACCGCCGTGTAGTGGGCGACGTCGTAGCCCCAGTCGGTGTCGGGCGACACGGTGATCGGCGTGATCCAGAGGGCATCGACGCCGAGCCAGGCGAGGTGCTCGAGCCGTCCGGTGATGCCGTCGAGGTCGCCGACGCCGTCGCCGTTCGAGTCCCGGAAGGACCGGGGATAGATCTGGTAGATCAGGGCGTCCCGCCACCAGGACACGGCGAACCTCCCACGGGTGTCGGCCGCCGAGGTTACCCAGGTCGCAACCCGGCGCGAATCCGGGCAAGGGTGTCGTCACCCGCTGCAACCCCGACCGGCGGTGACCGACAACTGAGATGGGTGGTGCAGGACGCGCCGCCGCCACAGCTTGGGGTTGCGGGCTTCCCGCAAAGAGAGGAACCAGGAAGGTCTGATGGCTCGCGCCCGTTCGCGCTTGGTGCTCGCCGCCGGGGTCATGGCGGCCGTGGCCGGCATCGGTCCGCTGGCGGTGTCGGCCGCCACCGCACCGGCCTCGGCCTCCAGCGCGCCCGACCAGCGCCTGGCCGAGATGGCCTCGCCGTCGGCCTTCCGGGGGATGCTCTACAGCGGGCTCAGCCTGGGGAAGAACGGCTCGGCCTGCGCCGGCGCCTTCGAGGCCAAGAGCCGGACGGGCGCCTCGCTCGGCTGCTCCCACGGCCCCGATCCGGCCCCACCCGGGATCGACGTCCGCCAGGGCCGGAACGACCAGCGGGTGGCGGCCGACGTCGCCGCCAACCGGACCGCCGACGCCGTCGGCGAGGAGCTCGGGAGTCTGGGCTGCATCGGTGACGGCGTGTCCGGCGACCGGGTCCAGGCCATCTACGCCGTGCCCGCCGACCGCCCCGACCGCTCGGCGACCGTGATCCCCGCCATCCGTTCGACCTACGCCCCCCGGGTCGAGTGGCAGTTCAGCCAGTCGGCGGCCGAGACCGGCGGGGTGGCCCACGTCCAGTTCGTCACCGCCCCCGACCCCTCCGGCGCCGGCTGCCAGCTGTCGGTGGCGGTGGCCCACCTGAGCGCCGCCGGCGACGACACCTTCTCCAACACGGTGTCGGAGCTCAAAGCGCTCGGCTACAACCAGGCCGACCGCAAGTACCTGGTGTGGATGGACTCCGACGTCCTGTGCGGGATCGGGAGCCTCTACTCCGACACCCGGCCGGGCCTCAACAACCTGAACGACGGCTACGCCGCCATGTTCGCCCGGGTCGACTCGGCCTGCTGGAACTACGCCGAAGGCCACGAGCTCATGCACACGCTCGGCGCCGTGCAGCAGGGCGCCCCCCACGCCACCGCCGCCGGCCACTGCTGGGACCAGCCCGACGAGATGTGTTACGACGACGGCAGCGGTTCGACGATGGTCACCGTCTGTACCGGCCGCAACCCGGCCCTGTTCGACTGCAACCACGACGACTACTTCTACGCCGGCACGCCGCCGGTGGGGAACTGGCTGGCCCTGCACTGGAACACCTGGAACAGCGGGTGGCTGTTCCGGGCGCCGCTGGCGGCGGTGGCCACGGGGTCGCCACCGACGATCGGATCGATCGCCACGACGTCGACCGGCCCGGCGACGGGCAGCGGCTCGGGCTCGACCGGCGGCACCGGCCTCCCCGTCCCGCCGTTGCCGGCGCCGCACCCGGCGTCGGGCTACTGGATGCTGACCTCCGACGGGCACGTCGAGCCCTTCGGCGACGCCGGATTCTTCGGCCAGCCCTTCCCGATGACCGGAGGCGTCACGGCGGTGCACCTCGAGCCGACCCCGTCCGGGAGCGGCTACTGGATCCTCGACAGCACGGGCCGCGTCCGGGTCTACGGCGACGCCGGCTGGTACGGCAATGTCACCGCCGCCACGCTGGCCCCGGGCGAGCGGGTCGTCAGCCTGTCGGCCACGCCCGACGGCGCCGGCTACTGGGTCTTCACCTCCCGGGGACGGGCCGTGCCCTTCGGCGACGCCGGCTTCTTCGGCGACACCTCGGCGGTGGGCCTCAACCGGCCCGTCATCGGATCGGTGGCGACGCCGACCGGGCAGGGCTACTGGCTCTTCGCCTCCGACGGCGGGATCTTCGCCTTCGGCGACGCCGCCTTCTTGGGCTCGACCGGTGGGCTGCGGCTGAACCGGCCGGTGGTGGCCATGGCCGCCTCTCCGACCAACGGCGGCTATTGGCTGGTCGGTGCCGACGGCGGCATCTTCGCTTTCGGCGATGCCGGGTTCTTCGGTTCGATGGGCGGCGTCCGGCTCAACCGGCCGGTGTCGGCCGTGGTCCCCGGCCGGGCCGGCTACCTCATGGTCGGCCAGGACGGCGGCGCCTTCACCTTCGGCGACGTCGCCTTCTTCGGCTCCCTGGGCACCCACCCGCCGGCGACGCCGGTGGTGTCGGTGGCGCTCAAGGCCTGAAGGCTCAGACCGCCCGCCGGGAGCTGATGACGCCGGTGTCGAAGCCGGCCAGGTGGAGCCCGCCGGCCCAGCGGGCGTGCTCGATCTTGAGGCACCGGTTCATGACGACGTCGAGGCCGGCGGCGAAGGCCGTCCGGGCCACGGCCTCGTCCCTCAGGCCGAGCTGGAGCCACAGCGTCTTGGCCCCGGCGGCCATGGCCTCCTCGGCCACCTCGGGCAGGTCGGCGGGCTTGCGGAACACGTCGACGAGGTCGGGCGGGCCGGGGACGTCGGCCAGGCTCTTGTACACCGGCCGGCCGAGGATCTCGCCGCCGGAGGGGTTGACGAACCAGATGTCGTCGAACGAGCAACTGGAGCTGACGAGGTAGGTGGCCACGAAGTAGCTCGGCCGGGCGGGGTTGGACGACGCCCCGACCATGGCCACCGACTTCGTCCGGCGGATGATCTCCCACCGCTCCCGGGCCGACGGAGGGGTCCACTGGCCGCGTCCGGATCCGTGGGGGGAGCTCATGCCATCACCGCCTTGTGGAGGGCCTGGTCGAGGTCGTAGAGGATGTCGTCGACGTCCTCGATGCCGATCGAGATCCGGATGAGGTCGGGGGAGACGCCGCAGGCGACGAGCGCCTCGTCCGACAGCTGCTGGTGGGTGGTCGAGGCCGGGTGGATGACCAGCGTCCGCGTGTCGCCGATGTTGGCCAGATGGCTGCAGACCTCGAGCGACTCGATGAAGACCCGCCCGGCGTCGCGGCCGCCCTCCACGCCGAAGCTGAACACCGCCCCCGGGCCCTTCGGCATGTACCGCTTCGCCATTTCGTGCGACGGCGACGACGGCAGCCCGGCGTAGCGCACCCACGACACCGCCGGGTGCTCCTCCAGCCACGACGCCACCCGGGCGGCGTTGGCCACGTGGACGTCCATCCGCAGGGCCAGCGTCTCGAGGCCCGACAGCAGCAGGAAGGCCGAGAACGGCGACATCGCCGCCCCCATGTCCCGCAGCTGCTCGACCCGGAGCTTGGTGCAGAAGGCGTACTCCCCGAAGTTCTCCCAGAACCGCAAGCCCCCGTAGGACGGGACGGGATCGGTGAAGCCGGGGAAGCGACCATTGCCCCAGTTGAAGGTGCCGGCCTCGGCGACCACGCCGGCGATGGTCGTGCCGTGGCCGCCGATGAACTTCGTGGCCGAGTGGACGACGATGTCGGCGCCGTGCTCGATCGGCCGGCACAAATAGGGCGTGGCGAGGGTGGCGTCGATGCACAGCGGCACGTTCTCGGCGTGGGCCACGTCGGCGAGGGCGGCGATGTCAGCCACGGTGCCCGACGGGTTGGCCACGATCTCGGTGTAGAGCAGCTTGGTCTCGGGCCGGATGGCGGCGGCGAACGCCTTCGGGTCGGCGGGATCGACGAACGTCGTGTCGATGCCGAGCCGGCGCAGCGTCACGTCGAACATCGTGTGGGTCCCGCCGTAGAGGGCCGAGCTCGACACGACGTGGTCGCCCGCTCCGGCCAGGCAGACCAGCGTCATCAGCTCGGCGGCCATGCCGGAGCTGGCCGCCACGGCGCCGATGGCCCCTTCCAGCGACGCCAGCCGCTCCTCGAACGCCGCCACCGTCGGGTTGGCGATGCGGGTGTAGATGTTGCCGTACTTCTGGAGGGCGAAGAGGTCGGCGGCGTCGGCCGTGTCCTCGAAGACGAAGCTCGTCGTCTGGTAGATCGGCACCTGCCGGGCCCCGGTGGTCGGGTCGGGCCGGCCCCCGGCGTGGACGGCCCGGGTCCGGAACCCCCACTCTCGATCGCTGCTCATGGCCCGAGGCTAACCGCCGGTCACCGAGTCCAGGGCCTGCCGCAGGTCGGCCACGATGTCGTCGACCGTCTCGATCCCGACCGAGAGGCGGACGAGGCCGGGGTCGACCTCGTTCGTCGAACCCGCCACCGACAGGTGCGTCATGAGCGCCGGCACCTCGATGAGCGACTCGACACCGCCGAGCGACTCGGCCAGCGTGACGAGCTCCGTCCGCTCCACCAGGCCGGCGGCGGCCGCCGATCCGCCGTGGAGGGTGAACGACACCATGCCGCCGAAGTGGCGCATCTGCCGGAGGGCCACCTCGTGGCCGGGGTGCGACGGCCGGCCGGGCCAGAGCACGGAGGCCACCGCCGGGTGGCCGGCCAGGAAGTCGACGACGGCGGCGGCGTTGGCGCAGTGGCGGTCCATCCGCACCCCGAGGGTCTTCACGCCCCGCATCGTGAGGAAGCAGTCCATCGGGCCGGGAACGGCGCCGGCGGCGTTCTGGAGGAAGCCGAGCCGCTCGGCCAGCGCACCGTCGTTGACGCCGGCGAAGCCGCCCACCACGTCGGAGTGGCCGCCGAGGTACTTGGTGGTGGAGTGGACGACGACGTCGGCGCCGAGCGCCAGCGGCGTCTGCAGGTAGGGGGTGGCGAACGTGTTGTCGACGACGGTGCGGGCGCCGCGTTCGGCGGCGAAGGCGGCCACGGCGGCAATGTCGACGATCGACAGCAGCGGGTTCGACGGCGTCTCGATCCAGACCATCTTCGTCTCGGGCCGCCACGCCGCCGCCAGCCCGTCGAGCGACGTGAGGTCGGCGGCGTCGTAGCGCAGCCCGGCCGGAACGTGGACCTTGTCGACGAGGCGCCATGTCCCGCCGTAGGCGTCGGTCGGGATGACGACGTGGTCGCCGGGTTCGAGGAGCCGCAGGACGGCGTCCTCGGCGGCCATACCGCTGGCGAAGCAGAAGCCGAAGGCGGCGCCCTCCAGGGAGGCGAGGCAGGCTTCGAGCGCGCTCCGGGTCGGGTTCCCCGTCCGGGCGTACTCGTAGCCCTTGTGGCGCCCGATGCCCTCCTGGGCGAAGGTCGACGACTGGTAGATCGGCACCATCACCGCACCGCTCGTGGGATCGGGCGGCTGCCCGGCGTGGATCGCCCGGGTCTCGAACCCGCCCGTCCCGCTCGAAGCCGCCATCAGCGACCGGTGAGGAAGGCCAGCAGGTCCGTCCGGGTCAGGATGCCGACGGGGTGCCCGGCGTCGAGCACCAGCACCGCGCTGGCGGAATCGAGCGCACCGACGACGACGTCGACCGCCTCCCCGAGCCCGACGCTCGGCAGCGGCGGCGACATGACCTCGGACACCGGGCGGTCGAGCACCGAAGGATCGGAGAAGGCCCGTCCCATCAACTCCCGCTCGGCGACGCTCCCCGCCACCTCCGACGACGTCCGCAGCGGGGGCTCGGCCCTGACCACCGGCACCTGCGACACCTCGAACTCCCGCATGGTGGCGATGACGTCGCGCACCGTCTCGTCGAGGTGGACGTGCACCAGGGCGGGCAGCTCGGCCGACTTCCGCAGCAGGATGTCGCCGGCCGTCTGGCCCACGACGGAGAGGAACCCGTAGTCCGACATCCACTCGTCGTCGTAGACCTTCGACAGGTAGCCCCGCCCGGAGTCGGGGATGATCACGACCACGACGTCGTCGGGCCCGAGCTCCTTGCCGATCTCCAGCGCCGCCCACACCGCCGTCCCGCCGGAGCCGCCGATGAGCATCCCCTCCTCCCGGGTCACACGGCGGGCGGTGAGGAAGGAGTCGCGGTCGGTCACCGGCACCACCCGGTCGACGACGTCGCGGTCGTAGGTCTGGGGCCAGAAGTCCTCGCCGATGCCCTCCACCAGATAGGGCCGGCCGTCGCCGCCGGAGTACACCGACCCCTCGGGGTCGGCCCCTACCACCTGCACGACGGGGTTCTGCGACTTGAGGTAGCGGCCAACGCCGCTGATCGTGCCGCCGGTGCCGATGCCGGCCACGAAGTGGGTGACCCGCCCGGCGGTCTGGCGCCAGATCTCGGGTCCGGTGCTCCGAACGTGCGACTCGGGGTTCTCCGGGTTGCGGTACTGGTTGGGCTGGAAGGCGCCGGGGATCTCCTCGGTCAGGCGGTTGGCCACCGAGTAGTAGGAGTCCGGGTCGGACGGCGCCACCGCCGTCGGGCACACGACGACCTCGGCGCCGTAGGCCCGCAGGAGCCTGATCTTCTCGGCGCTCATCTTGTCGGGCATGACGAACACGCAGCGGTAGCGGCGGCGGGCGGCGACGATGGCCAGCCCCACACCGGTGTTGCCCGACGTCGGCTCGACGATGGTCCCGCCGGGGTGGAGGAGCCCGGCCCGCTCGGCGGCGTCGACCATGGCCACCGCCGGCCGGTCCTTGACGCTGCCGCCGCCGTTCAGGAACTCGCACTTGGCCAGCAGCTGACAGTCGAGCCGCTTGCCGACCCGGTCCATGCGGACCAGCGGCGTGTTGCCGACGAGGTCGAGCAGCGAATCGGCCACCTCCATGGCCGGGCCCCGGTCGGTCAGCGGACGGATCCGGAGCCCGTCGGGCCCGCCGCCGGCGCCGCCGGCGGCGCCCCCGGCCGGCGGCGCATCGGTGTAGAGCGTGACCGGGAAGCCGTGGGCCCGCAGCTCGGCGGCGGCGGCGGCCGCCGCCGCGTCCCACTCCGGCCGGCCGCCGGCGCCGACCACGGCGACGTCCTCCGGGATGTGGGCCCGGACATCGGCCAGCAGCTGCGGTTCGAGCTCCGAACCCGGCGTCCGCAGCACCCGGTCCGACCGCACCACCAGCCGTTCCGGCGGTTCGGCGTCTCCCACCACCACCAGGACCCGCATGCCCGTTCCCTCCTCGTGCCCGGTCATGGTCAACCGGCCCGTTCCTCGGCCCGGACGCCGCCGCCGTCCTCCAGCGCCGCCCGGATGAACGCTCCCACCGCCTCCGACTCGATGAGGAAGGAGTCGTGGCCGTAGAGCGACTCGATCACCGTCACCTCCGGCCGGCCGGGGAGCAGCGCCGCGATCTCGTGCTGGAGGTACAGCGGGTAGAGCCGGTCGCTGTCGATCCCGGCCAGGGCCACCGTGCAGCGAACGCCGCCGAGGGCGCGGGCCGGCCCGCCCCGGCCCCGGCCGACGTCGTGGTGGTTCATGGCCTCGGACAGCACGACGTAGCTCCCGGCGTCGAAGCGCCGGGCCAGCTTGTCGGCGTGGTGGTCGAGGTACGACTCCACGGCGTAGCGGCCGCCGGCGGACGGGTCCTCGCCCGGTTGCGGTGCCCGCCCGAAGCGCATCGCCAGCTCCGACTCGCTCCGGTAGCTCAGGTGGCCGATGCGGCGGGCGATGCCCATGCCCCGGTGCGGGCCCTCGCCGGGGCTGGCGTCGTAGTAGTCGCCACCCCGGAAGGCGGGGTCGGCCCGGATCGCCTCGTTCTGGATCGAGCACAGGGCGATCTGCTCCGCGCTGGCCGCCGCCCCGCAGGCCACCACCACTGCACGCTCCAGCCGGTCGGGGTGGCCGACGGCCCACTCCAGCGCCCGCATCCCGCCCATCGAGCCGCCGACGACCGCCGCCCAGCGCTCGATGCCGAGCACGTCGGCCAGCGCCGCCTCGACCGCCACCTGGTCGCGGATCGTGATGGTGGGGAACCGGCTGCCGTAGGGCCGCCCGTCCGGCGCCTCGGAGGACGGGCCGGTCGTGCCCTGGCACCCGCCGAGGACGTTGGGGCAGACGACGAACCACCGGTTGGTGTCGATGTCCTTTCCCGGGCCGATGGAGTGGTCCCACCAGCCGGGGTAGCGATGGCCCGGGCCGGCCGGGCCGGCGGCGTGGCTGTCGCCGGTGAGGGCGTGGGCGACGAGGACCGCGTTGCCTCGGGTCCGGTCGAGCTCGCCCCACGTCTCGTAGGCCACCGTGACGGGCGACAGCGTGCCGCCGAACTCCAGCCGCAGCGGTCGGGCGGGGTCGGCGAAGAGCGTGACGAAGCGCCGGCGTCCGGGCGGATCACCCGGCCGCCAGGCCCCTGTCCCGGGCGGCGGGTCGGGGGACGCCGCCGTCATCTCGTCTCCGTGCATCGCCGGAGACGTTACGCCGCCCGCCGCCCCCCGGGCGCCCCAAGCGCCCCGGGCACGACCGGTCGTACTGAAGGCCCCCTCTGGGCCCTGAGCACAACCGGTCGTGCTCGGATCAGGCAGCGCGGCGGCTCCTCGGCCCGTCGTACGGCCAGGGACCCACGGGTGGCTGGAGCAGGACATCGCTCAGCCGGTCGAAGAGGCGGGTCGAGGAAGGCCGCAGGTCGAACCGGTCCGCCCGCTCGACCCGATAGCCGAGGACCTCGAGCTCGGCCTGCACGGCATGGTCGACGGCCCAGCGGCGCGGGCCGTGGTGCGCGTCGCCGTCGTACTCCAGGATCAGCCACCAGGGAGGCCAGATGAAGTCGACCCTGGCCACGAACCCGCCATGGCGGTCGCGGATCTCCTGCTCGCACAGGGGCATGGGAAGGCCCCAGTCATGGATCCGGCGCAGGACATGGGCCGCGGCGACGCTGCCCGGCCTGGCACCGCCGGAGTACGGCGCCAGCCCCGCCTCGAGCAGCTTGCCGCCCCTGACCCGTCCGGCTCGGGCCCAGGCGTCCAACACCCGGGGGTGGGTGCACAGGCCTTTGCCGAACGCTGCGTCGACGAGCCCGTTGAGTGACGTCTGGCCCAGCACGGCGGCACAGTCGACGATCGTCCGACCGACGGTCGTCGCCTCCACTCCGTCGCAGCGGCCCCGGTCCACCGCCCCGACCCGGGCGTGGTGGACCTCGGCGCCGCCGAACTGCCCACTGGCCCAGCGGGGCACGGTCACATGAGGAACCACCGGCGGTGCGACGAGCCCGTGGAGGGACGCCGCGCTCAGGTGCGAAGCGAGCGTCCCCGGAGGGCCGGCCAGCATCGCCACCCAGAGGTCCTGCTTCGGGCTGCGCTCGGCACCGGCAATCCGGTAGACGCCCCGAGCGGCGGTTCTCCGCAGCCATCCCCGCCGGATCAGGCCGTTGACCTGCTTGGCGGTGAGGCCGGCGGCCCGGATCTGCCGGGAGGCGATCGAACCGGCCTGGGCTTCGGCGAGGGTCAGGAACCGATCACGGGAGTCGTCGTCCAGCGAAGTCATCGGCCCAGTATCGGGAACGGCCCCCGCTCTGCGCACCCGAATTTCTCCGCCGGCGCCTGGCCGGTGCACGACCGGTCGCACTTCGGGCCCTCGGAGGGCCGTTCGCACAACCGGTGGTGCTCTGGCACCGATTCCTGGCGATGGACGGGCGGTGGTGGACGGGCGGCGAAACGGGCGCGGCGGGGTCAGAACAGGGTCGGGGTGCCGGCGCCGAGGCCCCGGAGGCGGTCGTAGTCGATCTCCGTCCAGCCGAGGGCCCGCACCTCGGCCAGCGTCCGGGCCTGGGGTACGACCTTCTGGGCGGCGAGGACGCCCCGCACCGGGGTGTGCCCGTCCCGCTCCAGCATCTCCACGTACCGGCCCAGCTGCTCGACACCGGCGATCTCGCCCCGCCGCTTGATCTCGACCGCCACGAAGCAGCCGTCCGGATCCCGGCACAGGAGGTCGACCGGCCCCACGGCGGTGGCGTGCTCCCGGCGCACGAGCACGAGCCCGGGCTCCACCTCGTCGGGGTGGGCGGCCAGGAGCTCCTGGAGGTGGGCCTCGACGCCGTCCTTGGCCAGGCCGGGTTCGGCGCCGAGCTCGACGGCCGTGTCGAGGACGACCTCGCCGGTGAACGTGATCGTCAGCCGCTCGCCCTTGGCGTTGGTGACGTCCCACACGTCGCCGCCGTCGACCAGCACGCAGGGGCCCGACATCCAGTTGAGGGGCTTGTAGCCGCCGGCGTCGGCGTGGACCAGCACCGACCCGTCGGCCTTCACCACCAGCAGGCGGCGGGCCTCGGGGAGGGCGGCCGAGAGCCGGCCGGCGTAGTCGACGGTGCAGGTGGCCACCACGATGCGCACGGCGCCCGACGGTAGCCGCCCGCCCCGCCGATCAGCGGCTCATCCGGAGCGGCCCTCTCCGGATGAGCCGGTCAGTCGTCGTGTTCAGGAACCGCCGCCGCCGCTGCCGTTCTCGTCGCCCGGGCACCGGGCGCTGTGGGCACTGTGGGGCTGGCTGCAGTACTGCGGGTCGGGCGGCGGGTCGGGGTAGCCGCCGTTGTAGCCGCCCGGGTCGTAGTCGCCGCCGTAGGGCTCGCAGGTCACCGAGCCCGAGGGGTCACGGTGGCACTCCTGGTAGCCGTCGTAGTAGGGCCCGTCGTCGTAGTAGGGATCGCCGTAGTAGTAGCCGTCGCGGTAGTAGCCGTCGCGGTAGCCGTCGCGATCGTGGCGGCCGTGGTCGCCCCGGTCGCCCCGGTTGTCGGCGTGGCTGCCGCGGTTGTCGTTGTGGCCGCTACTGCCGCTGCGGGAGTTGTGGCTACCGCCGCCGCGATCGGCCGAGAACGCCAGTGCCGGGGTGCCGAGAATCAGCAACCCGCTGAGGGCACCGGCGACGAGGACACGCTTCATGAAGCCCCCTCGAGTCGCTGGAAGAAGCCGTAAGCCGGCACTTACGGCAATTCCGAACATACCCGGCGGGGCCGCACTCTGAACCGCAGCCTCACCGTCCTCCCAGGTGGCCTCAGCGAAGCGGCGTCCTCACCGTCCGCCTGGGCCCGGGCCGCCGGCGTCTCCGGGTTCCACTGCTGGGAACCCGAAAACGCCGGAGCGGACGGGCTCTAGGCGGTGGTGCTGGTCGTGCTCGAGCCGCCGGAGCCGGAGCCGCCGGGACCGTGACCGCCCACGCCCCCCGGACCGCCGGGACCGCCGGGACCGCCGGGGGCGGGACCGCCGGGACCGCCGGGGGCGCCGGCGGGCGCCGTCCCGTTGACGAAGTCCTGGATGCGGGTCTTCGCCTGGGCCAGGATCTGGTCGGCCTCGGTCTGCGTGTGCTCGCCCGACGCCACGTCGGCGGCGAGGTGGGTCTCGAGGTCGGCCACGAGGGCGTCGACGACCTTGGCCGGGTCGACCCCCTGGGCCTTGGCCACGTCGGCCAGGCTCTTGCCGCCCTCGAGCGCGGTGTGGAGGTCGTCGGTGGTCATGCCCAGCGCCTTGGCGGCGGCGTCGAGGCCACCGAAACCGGGCCCGCCGGGACCCGGGCCGGGGCCGTGTCCCGGGCCGTGGTCGGGGTGGGCGGCCTGGAGGGCGGCGAGGACGGCGTCCTCCTGGGCCTGGGTGATCGTGCCCTTGGCCACCAGCGGGTCGAGGGCCGCCTTGGCCGGGTCGCCGCCGCTTCCGACGGTCGTGCCGGACGGGGCGGACGGAGTCGAGGAGTTCGTGGAGGCGGCCAGCGTGGCGCCCTCCACGCTGGTGACGTTGGCGATCCGGGCGCTGGTCAGGGGGGTGCCGGTCAGCAACAGGCCGGCGGCGCCCCCTCCCAGCAGCCCGGCGGTGAGGCCGTACACGGCCAGACGACGGGGTTTCATGTCGGGATCGGGTCCTTTCGAAGGGGTGGGTCGGGTTCCTCCGCAGCATCAGGGCGGAGGCTCCGCCGCCCCTCGGACGACCCTGGGATTTCGCTCCGAACGGCCCGTCCGGCGCCCCCGACGCCCCTCCCCGGGACGGCGGCCCGCCGACGGCGTACGGTGTGCCCCCGAGCAGGGGGAGACGGACGGGAGGTACGCCAGTGAAGGTGTCGATGTTCCATCTCATGCCCCACCGGGAACTGCCCGACGACTTCAGCCGGCGGTACCCGTCGGTCTGGGTCTCGCCACCGTGGCACGAGCTCGTGCCCGACCCCGCCCGGATCGGCCAGTTCTACAACTGGACGCTCGACGAGCTCATCCACGGCGCCGAGATGGGCTTCGACGGCATCTGCGTGAACGAGCACCACCAGAACGCCTACGGGTTCATGCCCAACCCCAACGTCATGGGTTCGGTGCTGGCCCGGGCGACCAACCACCTCGACGTGGCCATCGTCCAGATGGGCTCCACGCTGCCGACGACGCAGCCGGCCATCCGGGTGGCCGAGGAGTACGCCATGCTCGACCAGATCAGCGGCGGCCGCCTCGTGGCCGGCATGCCGCTGGGCACGCCCATGGACGCCAACATGGTCATGGGCATCCCGGCCGTCGAGCAGCGGGACCGCTACGCCGAGGCCCACGACCTGATCCTGCGGGCCTGGCAGTCGAAAGAGATCTTTGCCTTCAACGGTAAGTGGAACCAGCTGCCGTTCGTGAACAGCTGGCCGCGGCCGATCCAGCAGCCCCACCCGCCGATCTGGATCCCGGGCCTCGGCAGCAGCTCGACGTGGCGCTTCGCCGCCCAGCACGACTACAGCTACTGCATGCTGTCGTTCTTCGGCAGCCAGATCGGCAAGCGGATCATGGACGGCTTCTGGGAGTTCGCCGACACCGAGGGCCTCGACCGCAACCCCTACCGGGCCGGCTTCGCCCAGATGGTCTGCGTGGCCGAGACCGACGCCGAGGCCGAGGCCAAGTTCGCCAGCCACATCCGGTACTTCTTCGACAAGTGCCTCCACGTGCCCGACCAGTGGTGGGGGTCGCCGGGCTACCAGGACTTCGAGAGCCTGTCCCGCGGCATCCGCTCCGGCACGACGATGAAGATGCTGGAGGTCATCTCCAACTTCAAGAGCTTCTCCTACAAGGAGTTCGTCGACCGCGACATCGTCATCGCCGGCAGCCCGGCCACCGTGCGGGACAAGCTCGTCGACGCCGTGAAGGACCTCCGCATCGGCAACCTCATGGTCCTCCAGCACATCGGCTCGATGCCCCACGAGCTGACCAAGGACAGCATCAGCCTGTTCTGCACCGAAGTCCTCCCGAAGCTGCGCGACATCTGGGACGACGAGGGGTGGGAGAACCACTGGTGGCCGTTGCGACTTCGTTCGCAACGGCTTGCTTCTGGCGGCGGGCCCCTGCCCTCCGGGCATCCCGCCGCGGTGCCGACGGGGGCCCCTGCCCCGTCGGCCGGCTGAGGGGAGCGAAACGCCATGCCCTACAACGAGATCCGCGACGTCGAAGTCTGGGACGGGGAGGTCCGCACCAAGGTCCTCGTCGGCGGCGACGGCCCGCCGCTGCTCTACCTCCACGCCATCATGGGCCTCCAGTGGGACCCGTTCGTCGAGTCCCTGGCCGCCCACCACACCGTGTACGCCCCCTACCTGCCGGGGACGGTCCCCGGCGACCCCGACGCCCACAAGGCCGTCGAGGACGTCTGGGACCTCACGCTGTGCTACTCGGAGATCCTCGACGCCCTCGGCCTCGGCGGCGAGCCCGTCGCCGTCGTCGGCCACTCCTTCGGGGGGATGCTGGGCGCCGAGCTGGCCGCCAACGAGCCGGGCCGGGTGGCGAAGCTCGTGCTCCTCTGCCCGATCGGACTGTGGACGGACGGGCGCCCCTGGAAGAACCCCAACGTCCTCAACATGGCCGAGCTGGCGGCCGCCGCCTTCGCCGATCCGACCGGGCCGGTGGCCAGCGCCGCGCTGGCTCTGCCGGAGGACCCGGAGGCGCTCGGCGAGGCCATCATCGGGATCACCTGGACGATGGGCGTGGCCGCCAAGTGGTGGTGGCCGATCCCCGACCGGGGGCTGCGCAAGCGGATCCACCGGATCGCCGCCGACGCCCTCGTGATCTGGGGTGAGCAGGACGGGATCATCTCGCCGGACTACGCCGGCGACTTCGCCCGGCTCCTACCGAACGGTCGGGCCGAGGTCCTGCCCGACGCCGCCCACGTCCCCCAGTTGGAGCGCTTCGACGTCGTCCCCGAAATGGTGCGGAGCTTCCTCTCCGGCTGACCCGCCGCCGACCCGGCCAGGGCCCCTGTCATCCGGGCGTGATGGTCACGGTGATGTGGTTGGGCGCGCTGCCGGCGGGCGGGAGCGGCAGGCCGTCGAGGCGGATCCGCCCCGCGTTGTCGGCCCGCACGACGCGAGGCGATACGGCTCCGGAGCCCGACATGGTCACCGAGTACGGCCGCCCCGGCCCGAAGGTGGCGGGCGTGGTGACGTCGACGGGACCTGTTCCGGTAATGGCGAAGGCGGTGCCGTCGTGGCGGGCGTCGAGGATGGTGAAGACCCCGAAATCGGGACGGTGCGTGTCGACGGTGTACCCCCAGACGGAGAAGACCGGGTCTCCGCTGCGGTAGGAGAAGGTCTCGGCGACGGCCTTGGGGTGGGCGAAGGCCGCGTTGGCGGCGGGGACGATCACGTCGGCGTAGACCCGGTGGTTGTTGGCACCGTGGATGCCGGAGAAGCGGAGCTGGTCGGCGTCGACGCCGCTGGCGGCGACGGCGGCGGCGTAGGTGTCGTTGTTGCGCCGCATCTGCGTCTCGATCATGGTGGCGAACGGGTTGCGGACGGGCGGGTGGCGGTCGCAGTCCTGTTTGCCTGCCTCGTCGGTGGGTTGGAGGCAGGCGTCGCCGGCGGTGATGGTGACGGGCGTCCCGGTGCCGGCGAGGTTTCGCATCAGGTCGAGCGGGTTGAAGGTGCGCCACCGGTCGGCGTCGGTGGCGGAATTGCCGTAGCCCTGGTCGCGGGCGTAGCCGACGAAGTCGACCCACGTGCGCCAGAAGGGGTCGTCGACGAAGTTGACCGGTCCGCTGATGGCGGCCGCGTAGGCGTACTGGTCGGGGTGGCGCAGGATCTGGATGAGGGCCCCGACCGCCCCCATCGAGAAGCCGATGATGCCTCGGCCGGCGCGGTCGGTCCGGACATTGAAGAGATGCTCGACGAGCGGGCGGACCTCGCTGTCGAGCACGGTCTCGGCCGGGACCTCCCGGGCGCGCAGCGGCGGCTGGCCCGGGACGGCAGGCTTGATTCCGTTGATCCAGACGCAGGTCTGGCACCAGTTGTCGGCTCGGGCGGTGTCGGGGGCGACAACCACGAAGCGGGCGCGCTCCCGTTGACCGGGGAAGTCCTCGAGACGGGTCTGGATGTCGCCGCCGCCGGAAGCGACCATGTCGAGGAGGAATTCCTGGGAGGTGGCCGGGTGGAGGGCGGGGTTGTCGAACGGCGGCGCGACCGTGCCGTGAAGGAAGTACAGGACCGGCAGGGCGGGCCCGTCCGGCGTGTAGCGGGAGGGGAGATACACCGTGTTCTCGGTTCGCCGGCCGAGGGCCGGGCTGGTGTAGGCGAGGGTGAGGGCGCCGTCCTCCCCGCTGCGGGGGCCGAGGTGCACGTCCCACTGGTTGAACGGTGCGGGGAGGGCCGTGACGGCGCCGGTCCGAGGTGGTGAGGACGGCTCGGCGGCCTGCGATCGGCCCGGTGGGGCGACGACCGCCACGACGAGGCCGGCGAGGGCGAGGGCGATTCCCGTGGCGGTGCCAGGGCGGCGGCCGGTGTGACCGGGCGTGTACCGCATGATCTGGTTCACTCTGCTCCTTTCTCCACCGCAGCGCGCAGCGCCCGTTTGTCGGTCTTCCCCACTGCCGTCGTCGGCAGGGCGGGCACGATGTGGATCGTCTTCGGCGCCAGGAGGGGGCCCTTGTGGTCCCGGACGTGGCGGATCAGGTCTTCGGGGGTGGCCGCTGCGTCGTGGTGGAGCACGACCGCGGCGGTGACGGCTTCACCCCACCGGTCGTCGCTGACGCCGAAGACCGCGGCGGCCGCGACAGCGGTGTGGGTGGACAGGGCGTCCTCGACCTCTTTGGGGTAGACGTTGAACCCGCCACTGATGATCATGTCCTTGGCCCGGTCGACCAGATGCAGATAGCCCCGTTCGTCGATCTCTGCGATGTCGCCGGTGTGCAGCCAGCCGGAGGCGAAGGCCTCGGCGGTGAGAGCGGGCCGCTGCCAGTACTCCTCCATGACGCCGGGGCCCCGGACGCACACCTCTCCCCGGCCGCCGGGGGCGGCGGGGTGGCCGTCCGCGTCGAGGAGGGCGACCTGGCAGGTGCTCACCGGCACGCCGCATGACCCGGCGGCGGCCGGCCCGTCCGGGCCGTGGTCCTCCCGAGGCAGGACCGTGATGGGGTAACACTCGGTCTGGCCATACAGCTGGCAGAGGACGGGCCCGATCCGCTCGGCGGCCTCGGCCAGGCGGGTCGGCGGCATCGGCGCCGCCCCGTAGAGGAGCAGTTGCAGCGAGGAGAGATCGGCGGTGTCGAGGGCCGGGCGGTCGAGCAGGGCCACGATCATGGTCGGGACGAGCAACGTCATCGAGATCCGCCGGCGGGCGATGGTGTCGAGGACCCGGTCGGGGTCGAAGCCGTCGTCCAGGTACACGGTGCCGCCCCGGGCGAGCGTGGGGAGGACCTTGGTCCCGGCGACATGGCTGATGGGGGCGACCGCCAGGTAGCGGGGCTGCGGCGGCAGCTCGAAGTCGGCCAGGGTGGCCACCAGGTTCACCATCACGGCGGCCGGGTGCCGGCGGAGCGCCCCTTTGGGGCGGCCGGTGGTACCGCCGGTGTAGTTGATGGCGGCGACGTCGTCGGGGTGGGCGACGTCGGCCGGGGTGGCGGTCCCGCCGGCTCCGGCGACGGCGAGGAGGTCCTCGCCGAAGTCGACCGGGCCGATCCCGGCCATGGTCACGCCGTCCGCCTTGGCCGCCAGCTCGGCGCCGCGCTCGCCGTGGCGACCGCCGTCGACGATCACGGCCGCGGCGTCGAGGTCGGCGACCTGGGCGAGGTGGTCGTCGAGACTCCCCAGCGGGTGCAGCCACGAGATGGCCAGGCCGCTGGCCTGGGCGGCGATCGCCGCACACCAGGACTCGGCCCGGTTGGCGCCGAGCAGCGCGACCCGCTGACCGCGGGTGAGGCCTCGCCCGGCCAATGCCCGTTGGAACCGACCGATCAGGTCGGCGGCGCCGGCGTAGGTCAGGGTCCCCGAGGGCCCGCTGAAGGCGACCCGGTCGGGATGGCGGCCCAGCGCTCGCAGCGCGACGCCGCCCATGGTCGGCATGGTGTGCCATGACGTCATGGACCGGCTCCTCCTCGACGCTGTCACCCGGGGCCGGAGGGGCCGGCGGCCACCACGCCGCCCGCTTCCTCGAACTCTTTGCTCACCCGGTCGACGATGTCGGCGACGCTCTCGACGGCGTCGACTCCCGACACGCTGTGACCGGCGCTCCACGTGTCGACCCAATGGCCGGGCGTCAGCCCGGGGCCCGGCCCGCCGTAGACCTGGGTCGCCTCCTCCGGGGTCGCCCCCTCGTCGAGGCGGCCGGGGTCGAGGCCGGCAGCCCTGATCGCCGGGGCCAGCATGCTCGTCGGCAGGCCCGTGAACGCCCGGGTGAGCACGATGTCATCCAGGCCGCAGTCCACCAGCATCCGCTTGTACTCCGGGGAGGCCATGCTCTCGTGCGCCGCAATGAACCGGGTGCCCATGTAGGCGAGGTCGCAGCCGAGCACCTCGGCGGCCCGCAGGGCCCGACCGTCGGAGATCCCGCCGGCGAGGACCACCGGCCCATCGAAGAAGCGCCGGACGGCCCGGACGAAGGCGAACGGGTTCGCCCAGCCGGTCTGGCCGCCCGCCCCGGCGCTCAGAAGCACGAGCCCATCAGCACCGAGCTCCACGGCCCGCCGGGCGTGGCGCAGCGTGGCCACGTCGGCCAGCACGACGGCTCCCAAAGCGTGGAGCCGGTCGAGGACCGGCTCCGGCGACCCCACGCTGGTGATCACCACCTCGACCTGATGGCGCTCCAGGCAGGCCAGATCATCGCCAAGCCGCTTCTGGCGGATGATCAGGTTGACGGCGTACGGAGCCTGGCCGGGCGCCACGGCACCGTCGAGCCGGGCCAACCATTCGTCGAGCTCGTCGACGGTCCTGGCGTTGGCCGTCGGGAACGCCCCGATGATCCCGGCGGCGCAGGCCGCCCGTACCAGCTCCGGGCCCGACGCCCGGAACATCGGCGCGGCGATGAGCGGGAGCCGGAGGCGGGATCGCAGGGTTTCGGCCAGACCCACGTCCTTCACCGCTCCACGTTCGGCGGGCCGTCCCGGCCCGTCCCCCACACGCGCCGCCGCAGGCATGCCACCCCTCCCCCGAAGGCCGTCAGCCTTACTCGAGAGTTAAACTAGCAGCGTTTTACTCTCGGGTAAAGTGCCTTCATGAAGACCGCCCGCCCGGCGCGCCGCACGACCAACCGGCCCACCGACGACGAGTTGCTCGACGCGGCGTGCGGGGTCTTCGGGCGGGTCGGCTTCCATGCGGCCTCGATGGACGCAATCGCCGAGGCGGCCAACGCCACCAAGCCGACGCTGTACGCCCACTTCGGGAGCAAGGACGCCCTCTACGAGGCCTGCCTTCGCCGGGAGGCCACGACGTTCACCGAATCGGTCTTCTCGACGTATGAGACGGCCGCCCCCCTCAGCGTCGCCGAACAGGTGCACGCCGACGTCAAGGTGTTCTTCGAGTACGGCGCCGCTCACCCCGACGGCTTCCAGCTCCTGTTCGGCCCCCACCTCTCCGGGCCCGGCGAAGACATCCGCAACACCCTCATGGGGCTGCTGGTCACGAGAACCGCCGACATCTTCCGAGCGGCCCACGCCCGCCGTGGTCGCCCTCGACCGGGGCGCAGCGCCGACATGCTCGCCGCCATGGTCATCGGCGCCACCATCTCCGGCGCCCGCCAGGCCCTGCTCGTCCAGGCCATCGACCCGGCCCTGGCCGGTGAGTTCGCCGCCTCCTTCGCCTATGCCGGCATGCGCCACTTCGACCGGGACATCATGACCGGCATCGACGCCGACCCTACCGATCGACGGAGCGCGCCGCAGCCTGACGGAGCGGAGGGAGTGGGATTTGAACCCACGGGGCTTGCACCCGAGCGCTTTCAAGGCGCTTCCGTTTGGCCGCTCCGGCATCCCTCCGGGCGGAAAGGCTAACGGGCTCTCCTAACCGGCCGGGCGCTCGATTCGCTCGAAGCCGGTGAAGGGCCGCAGGACGTCGGGCACGGCCAGCGCCCCGCCCTCGTCCTGGTAGTGCTCGAAGAGGAACAGCAGGGTCCGGCCGACGGCGCAGGCGGTGCCGTTGAGGGTGTGGAGCAGCTGCGTGCCGCCGCCCTCCGCCGGCCGCATCCTGGCCCCGAGGCGGCGGGCGGAGTAGTCGGTGTAGTTGGAGCACGACGTGAGCTCCCGGTAGCGGCCCTCCGACGGCAGCCACACCTCGATGTCGTACTTCTTGGCCGCCGGGGCGCCGAGGTCGCCGGCGGCCACGGCG